>Ga0187844_10003257_pt1 | contig 10901 bp, 8 predicted proteins | sample SpaLakP09_SKY_50_FD_134517 | JGI IMG/M metagenome (GOLD analysis project Ga0187844, IMG submission 134517) | Oligotrophic lake water microbial communities from Sparkling Lake, Wisconsin, USA - SP09_SKY_50 | ecosystem: Environmental > Aquatic > Freshwater > Lake | place: USA: Sparkling Lake...
CACCAACGGCAGCGGCTGGGACGGCAAGGGCGCGCACGTGTTCACCGTGGTCTGCCGGACCGATCCGAAAAAGCCGCCCGCCGAGTCGCTGGCGGTGATCGTGGTGCCCGGCTCGGCCAAGGGCATCGAGATCGTCGGCTACCTCGACACCGCGGGCCACCGCGCGGTCGCCTCGCCGCGCATCCACTTCAACGACGTGCGGGTTCCGGCCGGCAACATCCTCGGCAAGCCCGGCGACGGCGCGAAGATCTGCCAGCACGCATTCTCGTGGACGGCGGCGCTGATCGGGGCGGCTTGTACCGGCGTGATGCGTGCCGCGTTCGACCTCGCGTTCGAGTTCGCCAAGACCGACAAGCGCAACGGTCCGGTGCCGGTCATCGAATACCAGAACGCCGGGTACATGCTCGCCGACCTCAAGATGCGGATCGAGGCGGCGCGTTACCTGACCTGGAAGGCCTGCCACCAGCTCGACATCACGGATCGTCGCAGCGACGAGCTCGCGATCATGACCAAGGTCTACGCGTCGGAGCTGTGCGTCCAGGTCGTGTACGACGCCATGCGCCTGGTCGGCGTGGAGAGCTACAGCGACCTGAGCCCATTGTCCGGGTTGATCCAGGACGCGCTGTGCTTCCCGCTGTACGACGGCGGCAACATGGGCGTGCGGCGCAGGCAGTTGCACCGGAAGTTCATGCACCCGGATTACGACCCGATGGCCTCGGCCGAAGGTCGCGGCTAAGGAGCGCGCCTCACCGTAGCCCGGACGAAGTCCGGGGTTCCCCTCGATTGCGGAGCGCAACCCCGGGCTTCGCCCGGGCTACGTGGAGGTGGGCCTGATTCCTGGTGCCACGGTGCCCGTCCAGGCCGCCGACCAGGCCTTGCGCCGGGTCCAGAAGTAGCCCGCGATGCCGAAGTCGAACGTCGCGCAGAACACGCCGTAGGCCAGCGGCACGTCGGTGGACTGCCCGGGTTCGAATGCGCTCCATCCGCCGTGGGCCTGCAGTTCGTGCAGGCCGTCCCAGAGACCGTGGAGCGGATACCCGACGATCAGCACCATCGGCACGCGTGCGCCGATCACGGCCAGCACGGTGAATCCGAGGACCGCGTACGACTCCAGCCGCCACGCCGCGTCGGCGCGGAAGTAGGCCGCGAACGCGAGATAGAACGCGGCGATGGCGACGAAGAAGCCGGCGTAGAAGACCTGCTCGGCGCGAGGACCGAACAGTTTCTGCGACACGACCGCCGATCCAACGGCGGCTAACACGCCCACCGATGCGTACAGCACGACGATCACCACGAAGCCGACGACGCTCGCGTCCATCTGTTTCTTCCCGTCCCCAGAACCACGCAGCGCGTGAGCGCTACAAGAGTTTGCCGATGCTCTGACCCATGCGGACCGTCACCCCCGGTCCGAAGGTCTCGCCCCACTCGACCTTGCCGGGAGGCAGCAGCAAGACCACGGTGGAACCCATGTTGAAGCGCCCCATCTCCTCGCCGCGATCCAGCTGAACCCGGCGCCCCGGGGACCAGCGTCCGAGTCCACTGCGGATGTGAGGCGGCGTGATCTGCCCGGCCCAGACGGTCTCCATGCTGCCGACGTTGAGCGCGCCGACCAGGACCAGCGCGAACGGCCCCGATGCCGTATCGAACATCGTCACGACGCGCTCGTTGCGCGCGAACAGCCGCGGCATCGCGCGGGCGGTCGCGGGATTCACGCTGAACAGCCGCCCCGGCACCAGCAGCCATTCCTTCAACAGGCCGGCCAGCGGCATGTGGATGCGGTGGTAGTTGTACGGCGCGAGGTAGATCGTGCAGAAGCTGCCGCCGACGAAAGGCCGCGCCAGCTCCGCGTCGCCGAGCAGTTCGGAGGCGCTGAAGCTCTGGCCCTTGGCCTGGAAGATGCGCTCGCCGTCGATCGTCCCGAGCTGGCTGACGGTGCCGTCCACCGGCGAGATCAGCGCGAGCGGATCGGGGTCCAGCGGCCTTGCGCCGTCCTTCAGGGCGCGCGTGAAGAACGCGTTGAAGTGGCGATAGGCCTCCGGCCGGTCGTGCTCGGCCTCGTCCAGCGTCACCTGGAAGGCTTCCATGAAGCGGTGGATGAAGGCGTTCTTGAAGCCCGGCGACTCGATGCGCGTGAGCTTGAACACCAGCCAGGAAATGAAGCGCGTCGGCAGGCAGAGCTGCAGCAGCGCGAACGCGCGATCCGACAGCGTGGCGGAGGTCGAGGCCATCAGAGCGTACCGGACGAGGCGATCAGCGCACCGAGGTCGGCGACCAGAGCGTCGACCTTCAGCGGCTGCGTGAAGTAGCCGGCGACCTGGGCCTGCGGGTTGATCAGGATCAGCGCGGAAGAATGGTCGATGGAATAGGTCTCGGGCGTGGCGCCCGGGCTCTTCATGTAGATGAAGCCCATCGCGGACCCGAGCTTGTCGAGTTCCTCCTTCTGCCCGGTGGCGCCGACGAAGGCGGGGTCGAAGTGGGTGACGTAGCTGGCGATGATCGGCGGCGTGTCACGTTCCGGGTCGACCGACAGGAACAGCACCTGCAGCGGTTTCTTCTCGGTCGCCAGCGAGCTGTGCACGGCCTTGAGCTTGGCCAGCGTGTTCGGGCAGACATCCGGGCAATGCGTGAAGCCGACGAAGATCACGCTCCACCGGCCGTTCAGCCCGGCCTTGGTGAAGGGCTGGCCGTCGCCCCCGGTGAGGGCGAACTCCGGAATCGCGCGCGGCGAGGGCAGCAGGGTGCCCGACGCGATCTCCACGCCGGGCGGATGGTCGGGCTTGAACACGAAGTTCGCGACGACCAGGCCGGCGATGGCCGCGATCGCCGCGATGACGCCGAGAGTGAGGGCTTTTACGGGGCTGGACATTCGGGGAACAGGGGTGCGGTCGGGGTCCGACGGCCATCCGCGGAACGGGAGGCAAGCGGGCAAGGGGAGCGGGTGGGCATAATTTGCCGCCCGTGCATTTTCTCATGTCGATGCCTCTACCGTCCGTGCCCTCCCTGGAGCTTCCGTCCGACCTGTCGTCCCTGGTCACCGTGCGCGACTGGGTGCGCTGGGGCGCGAGCCGGTTTCGCGAAGCGGGGCTCACGTTCGGTCATGGCACGGACAACGCGCTGGACGAGGCGTTCCACCTGGTCCTGCACGCGCTGCACCTGCCGTACGACCTGCCGGGGCTCTACCTCGAGACGAATCTGTCGGCCTCCGAGCGCGCCGGCGTGCATGCGCTGCTGCGGCGCCGGCTGGACACGCGCGAACCGGCGGCCTACCTGATCGGCGAGATCGAGTTTGCCGGCCACCCCTTCTACGTGGACGAGCGCGTGCTGGTGCCGCGCTCACCGATCGCCGAACTGATCGAGCGCGGGTTTGCGCCCTGGCTCGACGAGCCGCCCAAGACCGTGCTCGACCTGTGTGCGGGGTCCGGCTGCATCGGCATCGCCTGTGCGCTGCACTTCGAGTGCGACGTGATCCTGGGCGAGATCGATGCGGGCGCGCTGGAAGTCACCGCGCGCAACATCGCGCGGCACGACATTGCCGAGCGCGTGAAAGCGGTCAAGGGCGACCTGTTCGCGGGCCTTCAGGGCAAGCGCTTCGACCTGATCGTCAGCAACCCGCCGTACGTGCCGACCCGCGAGTGGGAAGCCCTGGCCGACGAATACCGGCGCGAGCCGCGGCTGGCGCTGGACGCCGGCAGCGACGGCATGGACATCGTGGCGCGCATCCTGCGCGAGGCCCCCGAACACCTGGAGCGGGACGGCCTGCTGATCTGCGAGGTCGGCGGCAGCGTCGAGGAATTCGAGGCGCGCTGGCCGCGACTGCCGGTCACCTGGATCCACTTCCAGCGCGGCGGTGACGGCGTGTTCAGCATCGGTCGCGAGGCTCTGCAGAAGGCGAGATCGACGCTGTGAGCGGGGGGCACCACGGCCACGACCACGGATCGCCCCAGGGCTGCGGTCACGACCATGAATCGGGGCACGGCCACGATCACGGCCATGCGCACGATCATTCCGACCAGGGCGCCGGCCGGCTCAAGCTGGCGCTGGCGATCACCGCCACGATCATGCTGGTCGAGGCCGTCGGCGGATGGTGGACCAACTCGCTCGCGCTGATTGCGGATGCCGGTCACATGCTGGCCGACGCCGGCAGCCTGCTGCTGGCGGTGCTGGCCCTGGCGCAGGCCACCAAGCCGGCCGATGCGCGCCACAGCTACGGTCACGGCCGCTTCCCGGTGCTGGCCGCGTTTTCCAACGGCCTGCTGCTGCTGGGCGTCAGCGTCTGGATCTCGATCGAAGCCGTGCAGCGCCTGTTTTCCCCCGAGCCGGTCCAGGGCCTGGCACTGGCGGGTGTGGCGCTGATCGGCCTGGTCGCCAATCTCGCGGCGTTCCTGCTGCTACACGGCGGCCACGAGCACGACCTGAATCGCCGTGGTGCGCTGGCGCACGTGCTGTCGGATCTGCTCGGCTCGGTCGCAGCGCTGATCGCCGGCCTGGTCATCTGGCAAACCGGCTGGCTGCGGGCGGACCCGCTGCTGTCGCTGCTCGCGGCGCTGCTGATCCTGCGCACCGGCATCCGGATCACGCGGGAGTCGGCCCACGTCCTGCTCGAAGGTGCGCCGCCCGGCCTGAATCTGCCTGGCGTGGTCAGCGAACTGCCGCGCGCGGTTTCGGGCATCCAGAGCGTCCATCACGTCCATGCCTGGTCGATCACGCCGGGTGACAACCTGATGACCCTGCACGCGGTGCTGGCTCCCGCAGCCGATGCCGACCAGACGCTGTCGCGCATCCGCGACTGGCTGCGCGACACCCACCGGATCGGGCACGTCACCGTCCAGGTCGAGCGCCAGGACTGCGAGGTCAGCGCGGATTGCGGGGCGGATGAGCGACAATAGTGGCCGCGCGCGGGCCATGACGCGCCGCGACCGTCATCCTCTTTCGGCAGTCCCGTCCTCGTTCCATGTCCGGTAACACCTTCGGCCGTTCGTTCTGCGTCACCAGCTTCGGCGAAAGCCACGGCATCGCCATCGGCTGCGTCGTCGACGGCTGCCCGCCGGGCCTCGAACTGAGCGAGGCCGACCTGCAGCCCGACCTGGATCGCCGCAAGCCGGGCACGTCGAAGTACGTCACGCAGCGCAAGGAAGACGATGCGGTGCGCATCCTGTCCGGCGTGTTCGAGGGGCGTACCACGGGCACGCCGATCGCGCTGCTGATCGAGAACAAGGATCAGCGCAGCTACGACTACGAGAAGATTAAGCAGACCTTCCGTCCCAACCACGCCGACTACGCCTACGTGCAGAAGTACGGCGTGCGCGATCACCGTGGCGGCGGACGCAGTTCGGCCCGCGAGACCGCGGTCCGTGTCGCGGCCGGTGGCATCGCCAAGAAATGGCTGCGGCAGAAATTCGGTGTCGAGATTCGCGGGTACGTCGCGCAGATCGGTCCGCTGGAGTTGGCGCTGAAGGACTGGAGCATCGTCGACAGCAATCCGTTCTTCTGCGCCGATCCGTCGCGCGTGACGGAACTCGAGCAGTTCATCGACCGGCTGCGCTCGGAGGGCGATTCGGTGGGCGCGCGGGTGAGCGTGGTCGCCTCGAACATGCCGGTGGGTCTGGGTGAGCCGGTGTTCGATCGGCTCGACGCCGAACTCGCGCACGCGCTGATGAGCATCAACGCGGTCAAGGGTGTCGAGATCGGTGACGGCATGCGCGTGGCCGGCCTGCGCGGCACCGAGCATCGTGACGAGATGACGCCGCAGGGTTTCCTGTCGAATCACTCCGGCGGCATCTCCGGCGGCATCAGCACCGGGCAGGACCTGGTGTGCTCGGTCGCCATCAAGCCGACGTCCAGCATCACCACGCCGGGCAAGTCGATCGACGAGGAAGGCAAGGCCGTCGACATGCGCACCACAGGACGTCACGACCCCTGCGTGGGCATCCGGGCCGTGCCGATCGCCGAGGCGATGGTGGCGCTGGTGCTGATGGATCACGCGCTGCGCCATCGAGCGCAGAACGCGGACGTCGTTGCCGATACGCCGCGGATTCCGGGCTCGGCCGCGTAGTACGAAGAATTTCACCGCAGAGGCGCAAAGGGAAAAGAAAGGTCGCAAAGTTTTCCTTAGATGATTTGTTCCTCTGCGTCCTCTCTTTTCCCTTTGCGCCTCTGCGCCTTTGCGCCTTTGCGGTAAGCATTCTTGAACTCGGCGCCTCACCTCCACGCGAAGCTCTCCGGCTTCTACTTCGTCTACTACGTCGCCGTCGGCGCGTTCATTCCGTACTGGCCGCTGTATCTGCATTCGCTCGGCTACACCGCCGCGCAGATCGGCATGGCGCTGGCCACCACGGGACTCGTGCGCGTGGCGGTGCCGGTGGGCTGGGGATGGATCATGGATCGCAGCGGCCGTCGCACGCCGTGGATCGCGGGCGCCATGACCGTGTCGGCGATCATCTTCAGCATGGTGCCGTGGTCCCCGAACTTTGCGGTGCTGATCGCGCTGCATGCGGCCTACGCCGTGTTCTGGAATGTGGCCCTGCCGGCCTTCGACGTGGTGACGCTCAATCATCTGGCCCGTACGGGCCGCGACTACGCGCGCATCCGCCTGTGGGGCAGCGTGGGTTTCGTGCTGGCGGTGGCCGCGCTCGGCCCGATCCTGGATCTCACCGGCGTCGGGCCGGTGCCCTGGGTCGTCGTGGCCAGCATGCTGGGCATGGTCTGGATCGCGCTGTACGTGCCCGACGTGCAGGACATCCGGCCGCCTGATTCCTCGCTGGAGGGATTCCTGGCCCGGGCGCGCAAGCCGGCAGTGCTGGCCCTGCTGACGACCTGCTTCCTGTCGCAGCTTTCGTTCGCACCGTTCTACGCGTTCTTCTCGATCTATCTCGAGGAGCACGCGTACTCGCGCAGCGTCATCGGCGCGCTATGGGCGCTGGGGGTCGTCGCGGAGGTCATCGTCTTTCTCTACACCGGCCGCATCATCCGCCGCTTCGGCGCGCGGCCGGTGCTGGTGGCCACGCTGCTGTGCTCGGCGCTGCGCTGGGCGTTGCTGGCGCTGTTCGTCGACATCGGGACGCTGCTGGTGATCAGCCAGCTCATGCACTTCATGAGCTTCGCCGTGTACCACGCGGTCACCGTGCATTACCTCCACGAGCTTTTCCCGGGACGCATGCAGGGACGCGGTCAGGCGCTGCTGGCGGCGGTGAGCTTCGGACTGGGCGGTGGAATCGGCAGCCTTCTCACCGGCGCGGCCTGGGATTCTTTCGGACCCACGGTGGTCTACCTCGCCGCCACGACCGTCGCGATGATCGGCGGCTGCGTGGCGCTTTACGCGCCGCCACTGGACCGGCGAGCCCAGCCGGTGATCAAGGAATCGGCCAGCCTCGAAGCCTGAGCCGAACGCATCTTCGACGCGCGAGGCCTCTCACCTGCAGCGAGTGGCGTCTGCCTTCGAGGGGTCGACCGCCCCGGTGGTGGCGGTGTAGGTCACGACGCAGCTCGTGCTCGGGTTCAGTGAATTCGGACGGAAAGTCGACGTCGATGCGCTGTGCGTGACGTCGAAACCGTCGAGGTTGAGAAGGGCGGCCTCGATGCCCGTCGCCGATGCTGCCGGGTATCCGTTGACCAGGCTGATCTTCGTGGCTTCCAGCTCGACCGCGCCGGTCGCGCCGGTCTGCCCTTGCGTGACGGCCAGTCCGTGAACCATGGCGGACGAACTCTGCAGGCTGCTGGCGAGCCCCTGCATGGTGGCGACGCGCGCATCGATGTTGACGGTGGCGAAGCGGGGGATCGCGAACGCCGCCAGGATGCCGACGATGAGCAGAACCACGATCAGTTCGATCAGCGTGAATCCCTGTCGCGGCGGACCCGCCTTGCGCAAGTGAACGGCGATTTCGGGTCTGCAGGAAAACATTAGGGACTCTCCAGCGATGATTCCGGCAACGACCGCAGCGTAACCCAGAGGGATAACCCGACTGATCTTTCGACAGTGCTGCGACGGATGACGCAGGGGTCGCCTCGAGGCGCTCCCGCGTCGTGGCATCGAACCGACGGATTGCCTCACGCGATATCGAGAACCTGCTCGATCGGCCTCGGAAGCCCGAAATGCCAACCCTGCCCGTAGTCGACGCCGATATCGCGCAACGATCTCAGGATGGCGTCGTCCTCGATCCATTCGGCGATGACGGTGACCTTCATCATGCGGGCGAACTCCGTGAAGCTGCGGCATACCGCCGCATCGAGCGGCTGCGCCACGCTCTTCACGAAGCAGCCGGCGATCTTGAGGTAGTCGACCCGCAGCTCCTTGAGATAGCCGAAGGAGGACATGCCCGTTCCGAAGTCGTCCAGCGCGAACGTGCAGCCGCGCGCGTAGACGTCGTCCATCAGCTTCTTCGCGCGTCCCAGTGACGAAACGACGGCGGTCTCGGTGACCTCGAACACGATCTGCTGCGTCAGGTTGGCGTGCTGCCGCAGTTTTTCGAGCAGGAATTCCCGGAAAGACTCGTCGCCCAGGCTCTGTCCCGAGAGGTTGATAAACAACAGCGGCCGCGTGGATCGCCCGAGCGCGTGCTCGCGTTGCAGCGCATCGAGCGCCGCGGTGACGACCCACTGATCGATGCGGTTCATCAGCTGGTAGCGCTCGGCCGCCGCGAGAAATTCTTCCGGCAACGCGATGCTGCCGTCCGGCTGGATCATGCGGACCAGCGCCTCGCAGGCGTTGAGCTGCGGAGCATTCGGCGCCACCGGCGCGATGCCCTGGGCGTAGAGCACGAACTGGCTGTTCTCGACGGCGTCCTTGAGCCGTGTGGCCCAGCGCATCTGCTTGAGCTGCTCCTGCAGGTCCGCGTCGGCGGCGCGGTAGAGGTGAACGCGGTTGCGGCCCAGATCCTTGGCCATGTAGCAGGCGGCATCGGCCAGCGCGAGGGCTTCGTCGACGCTGCCATCCACGTTCTCGAGCATCGCGATGCCGATGCTCGCTTCGACACTGAAACTCTGCCCGTTCCACTGCAGGCGCACCGCGGCGACCTTGGCGCGCAGCGCGTTGGCGATGTCGATGGCCCTCTCGGGCGGGCAGTCGTCCAGCAGCACGCCGAACTCGTCGCCGCCCAGGCGCGCGAGCGTGTCTGTTGGACGCACCTGGCTGCGCAGCGCCTCGGCCACGTTGCGCAGCATGCGGTCGCCGGCGTGGTGGCCGCAGGTGTCGTTGAGCAGCTTGAACTGGTCGAGGTCGACGTAGCACAGCGCGTAGCGGCTGCGCCTTCCTTGTGCGGTGGCCAGCGCCTCGAGCAGGCGGCGCGAGAATTCCCGGCGGTTGATCAGGCCGGTCAGATCGTCGTGCGAGGCCTGGTCGGCGAGGATCTTGGTGAGCTGGCGCAGGTCGGAGACATCGCGCATCACCAGCACCGAGCCACGTTGTCCGTCGCCGCTTTCGGACTGGTTCTGCGACAGCGTGATCTCGACGTTGCGCCAGCGGCCCTGCGGCGTGGTCAGGTTGGCCACGGTCCCGGTATCGCCAGCGGCAGCCAGGGTGCTCAACAGCGGCGTGGCGAGCATCTCCTCGCTGTCCGGGTCGCTCAGCGCCACGACGTCCTCGAGGGCGCTGCCGTTGGCCAGCGCCAGCGGAATGCCGGTCATGCGCTGCGCCGCCGGGTTGATGAACCGCACGGTTCCCGCGTGATCGACCGCGACGATGCCGTCGTGGATCGAACTGAGGATGAGCTGAAGGTTCTGCTTCTCGTCGGCCAGCGTCTGTTCGAGGGCGCGTTGCTCGCTGACGTCGAACAGCGTCACCAGCAAGGCCGCCCCGGCGCGGTATTCGATGCGCGCGATGTGCAGGCGTGCCCAGTACAGCGTGCCGTTCTGACGGCGGCCCCGCAGTTCCTCGCCCTCGCTGTCTTCCACCGAGCCGCGCGCCATCGCCTGCTCGAAGCGTTCACGCCAGCTCTCGTGGAACAGGTCCGCGAGCGAACGACCGCGCAGCTCGTCCTTGTCGTACCCGGTCAGGCGCGAGGCGAACGGGTTGCTGTACAGCACGCCCTCGCGGACCACGAAGATGGCCACCCCGGACGACTCGGCCAGCACCCGGAAGCTGCGCTCGCGTTCGCGCATGTCGATCTCGGCCTGGCGTACGCGTCCCAGCAATTGCCCGAGGCCCAGCGACATGCGGCCCAGTTCGTCGCCGCGCTGCCCGTCGGCCAGCATCGCCTGCTCGACCGCCTCGGTTCCTCCGGGAAGGCTGACGTCGAGCTTCTTCGTCAGGCTGGTCAGGCGTCTGAGCAGGCTGCGGTCGAGGAACAGCCAGGTACCCAGCATCAGGACGACGAAGCCGGCGAGGCTGGCCAGTCTCAGGTCGGCGCTGCTGCGCTGTCCGCGTTCGAGGATGGAGTCCTGCAGGCGAACGCACAGGTACTGGGGCTGCACGTTCAGCGTCGGAGACAACCGCGTGCAGGCCTGCATCGGGCGGTCCGGCTCGTTCAGCGGTGGCGCCTCGCCATGGACGATGGTGATGCGCGTGCCGGACAGCTCGTCGAGTGCGCTCATCGCGGCTTCGTCGAAGTTGCGTCCAATCACGACCACCGGTCCGGCCGGATCGCTGCCGAGCCGGGCGCCCGCAACGGCGAACAAGCCGCCGGGCACGACGTTCCAACCGCTCTGCGAGGCAAGGCCGGCGGCGCGCAAGGTCGAGGCGTGCTGTCCGAGCAGCGCCATTTCAACATCGGTGGGCTGGCGTCCCCAGCCGGTGGCCTTGTCGTACGCCAGTGCCAGCAGGACGGTGCCGTCGCCGCCGAGCACGACGGCCGCGTCGTATCCCACGTCGAGCTGATTCGCCGTGCGCAGGCGTTCACGCAGCCATTCGGCATCGGCTTCGGTCGGGATCATGAGCCGCTGCGGCGCGGTCGCCAGGTCGATTGCGAGGG
>Ga0187844_10003259_pt1 | contig 10895 bp, 8 predicted proteins | sample SpaLakP09_SKY_50_FD_134517 | JGI IMG/M metagenome (GOLD analysis project Ga0187844, IMG submission 134517) | Oligotrophic lake water microbial communities from Sparkling Lake, Wisconsin, USA - SP09_SKY_50 | ecosystem: Environmental > Aquatic > Freshwater > Lake | place: USA: Sparkling Lake...
GATGGCCAGCACCGGTTCGATCCAGGAGCCGTTCATCATGGATGGCGCTCCTCACGCAGCGGCACCACATCGCCCGCCGCGACATGCTCGCGTTCTTCGGGCGGCATCACGCTGTCGGCGGGCACCAGCAGCAGCTCGGGTTTGTGGCGGCGGCGGTCCACCGCTTCCATCAGCAGCCCGGCGGCCACGGCAGCGGCCAGGGCGACCAGGATGTTGAGCTTGAGCGGCAGTGCAAACGCGGCAATCGCGGCCGTGGCCGCCACGCCCGTGGCCAGCCATGTGGCCCGGTCGAACAGCAGCGACAGCAGCACGCCCAAGAGCGCCAGCACCCCGGCAAACCCCAGCCCCCAGGACAGTGGCACGGCATTGGCCAGCAAAATGCCTGCGATGGACGGCACCTGCCAGGCCAGCCAGTTGGTGCTGGCGGCGCCCCAGAAATATGGCACCTGCTCGGGCGCGGGGCGGGGCTCGGGGAACCGCTTCATGAAGGCCACGTAGATCACGTCGCCGCTGAAGTACCCCAGCGCCAGCCGCTGGCGCAGCGGCAGGTGGGCGAAGTAGCTGCGCCACATGCTGCTGAAGATCACAAACCGCAGGTTCACACAGGAGGCCGTGAGCCAGATGACCCACAGCGGCGCACCCACGGACAGCAGCGGGATGACCGCCAGCTGCGCGCTGCCCGCATACACCAGCAGCGACATGAACACCGCCATGCCCACCGGCATGCCGCTCTTGACCATGGCCACGCCCGTGACCAAACCCCAGGCCGCAATGCCCAGCGAGGTGCCCGCCATGTCGGTCGCGGCGAGCCGGAACGAGGGGTGGCGCACGGTGCTGCGCAGGGCAGCGAGTGTGCTCATGCGGCGGGGGCGCCCAGCACCATGCCGGGTTGCAGGTCGAAGCCGCGCAGGAAATCGGCCGCAGGCAGCCGTTTGCCCCCCGCACGCTGCAGTGTGGTCAGGCGCAGCGCCGTGCCCGCGCCACAGGCCACCAGCACACCGGTGTCATCTACAGACAAAACAAGGCCTTTGCGCGCGTCTGCATTGCCTTTATTGCTATCAATAACATAGCTCCATATCTTGATGGTCTCGCCGCTGCACTCGGTGCTGGCGCCCGGAAACGGGTCGAACGCGCGGATGCGCTGGCCGATCACGGTGGCGGGTAGCGACCAGTCGATGCTGCTTTCGGCCTTCTCGATCTTGTGGGCGTAGGTGATGCCTTCGGCGGGCTGGGGCACAGGCTGCAGGCCGCCGCAGGCCGCCAGCTCCAGCGCTTCCACGATCATGCGGCCGCCCAGCAGGGCCAGCCGGTCGTGCAGTGCGGCCGTGGTGTCGTCGGCGGTGATGGCCAGGCGTTCGGTGAGCAGCATGTCGCCGGTGTCCAGCCCGGCATCCATCTGCATGATGGTGACGCCGGTGTCGGCATCGCCCGCCTCGATGGCGCGGTGGATGGGGGCCGCGCCGCGCCAGCGTGGCAGCAGGCTGGCGTGGATGTTCAGGCAGCCCAGGCGCGGCATGTTCAGGGTCCACTGCGGCAGGATCAGCCCGTAGGCGGCCACGACCATCACATCGGCCTGGGCGGCCTGCAGCGCGTCGCGCGCGGCGGCAGCGTCTTCGGGGTATTTGCCGTCCAGGCGCAGGCTGCGTGGTTGTGCGACGGGAATACCGTGGTCCAGCGCACATTGTTTGACGGGCGATGCCTGCAGCTTCATGCCCCGGCCCGCCGGGCGGTCAGGCTGGGTGAGCACCAGCGGAACGGTGAAGCCTGCGGCCAGCAGCCGCTCCAGCGCCAAGCGGGCAAATTCGGGGGTACCGGCAAAAATGACTCTCATGGATGGCTGCATGCGGGTGTCTGGGGAGCATTCAATTGCGCAACCGCTCAGTCGCGCGCATTGTCGAAATGGGGGGCTTCGTCGGTGAACAGCACCTGCCGCACCACGCCCTGGCGGTCCAGGTGCACATGGGCCAGACGCAGGTCGGAGTTCTGGCGGAAGCGGTAGGTCCAGATGTCGCCATCAAACCGCGCCACGCGCTCCACCCGCAAGGGGGCGCCAAAGCTGCGCTGCACGTCGGCGGTGGTCCAGGTGCCCAGCGGAAGGTTCTCGAACCGAGCCTGGGTCAGCACCTGTTCGTTGCGCAACAGCCGACCGCTGGCGTCGAAGTCGAGGGCGTGGGCCTCAAAGCCTGCGGGCAGTTCGGAATAGAGCCACCGCTCGCCCTGCGCCAGCGCAAAGGTCGCGCTGGGCGGACCCAGGCGGGCCCGCACTTCGGCACGCAGTGCGCCAGGCTGCTCGCGGGCTGGCAGCGCGCAACCCGCAAGGTGGATGAGCAGCGCCCCGAGCGCTGCCCGCGCCAGCACTCCGCCGCCCCGCAAGGCGCAGAGCGCTGATGGCCTCACTCGCGGGCCTCCCGCTGCTGCTTGATCATCTTGGTCTTGATGCGGTTGCGCTTGAGGGGCGAGAGGTATTCCACGAACACCTTGCCCATCAGGTGGTCCATCTCATGCTGGATGCAGACCGCCAGCAGGCCGTCCGCCTCGATGACCCGCGACACGCCCTGGGCGTCGAGCGCCTGCACATGCACGGCGTCAAAACGCTCCACGCCGTCGTAGATGCCGGGGACGGACAGGCAGCCTTCGTCGTTCACATGCTTTTCTGCGCTGGTCCAGACGAGTTCGGGGTTGATCAGCACCAGGGGCTGGTCGCGTTCTTCGGACACATCGATCACCACCAGCCGTTCGTGCACGTCCACCTGGGTGGCGGCCAGGCCGATGCCGTGGGCGTCGTACATGGTGGCCAGCATGTCGGACACCAGCGTCCGGATGCGGTCGTCCACCACTGCAATGGGGCGTGCGACCTTGTGGAGCCGGGGGTCCGGGTAACAGAGAATGGGGAGGATTGCCATGGCTACAGGTAGAAGATGTCGCTATTTTCGCCACTTTTACGGCCTGCCGCCGTGTTGCTGGCCAATAATCGTTGCCGAATCAAGGGCTTGAGCAGAGAATCTAAGAAGGTTTGTAACGTAGTTACCCGGGCGCCCGCATGCTGCAGGCGCCGGGTTGCCAGTGAGGGGGCGTTTCACAATGCATGAGAAAAGGAACAACATGACGGCATTCACCAGCGTGCGGCGGACCGCCCTGGGCGCGCTCACCATCATCGCTGGCGCCCTGCTGGTCATGCCGGCTCAGGCGCAGAACTACCCCATCTCCAGCGGCCAGCGCGCCACCGCGCAGCAGGTGTCCGAGCGGGGCGTGCCCCTGGAAGAGCTGGCGCCGAACGCACCCGACACCTACACCGTCAAGCGCGGTGACACGCTCTGGGGCATTTCGGGCATGTACCTCAAGCGCCCCTGGCGCTGGCCTGAACTGTGGGGCATGAACCTCAAGGCCATCCCCAACCCGCACCTGATCTTCCCGGGCCAGACCCTGTATCTCGAAAAAGACGGTGGTTATGCCCGCCTGCGCACAAGCCGCCCCGGCGCGGCGAGCGAGCCAGAAACCGTGCGCGTGTCCCCGCGCACGCGCAGCGACAGCCTGGTGGACTCCGCACTGCCGACCCTCAAGCCCCACCTGATCGAGCCTTTCCTGGTTGAGCCCCTGGTGGTGGACGAGCAAACACTGCTGCGTGCCCCACGCGTGATCGCCACGACCGACGAGCGCGTGCTGATGGGCGCGGGTGACCGCGTCTATGTGCGCGGTGACACCGCCTCGCCCATGCTGGCCGAGGCCGTGGAGCCGCGCTTCTACCGTGTTTTCCGCAACGCAGTGGCCCTCAAGGACCCGGTGACAGGCGAAGTGTTGGGCTACGAAGCCCAGTACGTGGGCAAGGCCGAACTGGTGCGTGGCGAATCCTTCGAGGAAACGCCCAATGGCAAGGGCGGTTACAACGCCGAGTACGTGCCCGCCACCGTGGACCTGTCGGCCACCAAGGAAGAAGTCCAGGCCGGTGACCGTCTGCTGCCCGCACCCGCGCGCGCGTTCATGAGCTACACACCGCGCGCCCCCGAGGTTGAGGTCAATGCTCGGGTGGTGTCCATCTACGGCAGCTCGGCGGTGGCCTATGGCGCCCAGAATCAGGTGGTGGCCATCAACATGGGTTCGGAAGACGGCGTGGAGCCCGGCCATGTGCTCAGCCTGATGACCAAGGGTGACCGCATCAAGGACACCACCGACAAGGCCAAGGCCATGGTCAAGCTGCCCAGCGAAAGCAATGGCACGGCCATGGTGTTCCGCACCTTTGAGCGCGTGTCTTATGCGCTGCTGCTCGAAATCCGCAACGGCGTGCGCGTAGGCGATCGCCTCGTCAACCCCAAGTAAGTCGCGCACGCCTTCGCGCGGATGGGGTCGCTGGTCTCGGTACGAGGCGGCGGCACCAGGCTGTGCGTGGGTGGCCTGAAACCCATGGACCATGAAGAGCTGGGGGCCTGGCTGCGTTTGACGCTGTCCCCTGGCGTGGGCAACGGCACTGCGCGGCGGCTGCTGTCCCGTTTCGGGCTTCCGCAAGCGATTTTTCAGCAGCCCGAGGCGGCGCTGCAGCAATGCGCGACCAATGCCCAGGCGCGGGCTTTGTGTGAGATTCCTGCGGCCTGGCAGGCCTTGTGGGACACCACCGCCCAGTGGCTGTCTGGAGCGGGCCCCGAGGGCCCGGCACGCACCATCGTCACGCTGGGCGATGTCCGCTACCCGCAGTCCTTGCTGGACACGGAAGACCCTCCGCTGCTGCTGTACCTCACCGGTCCAGTGCAGCTGCTCGCGCACCAGCCTTTTCCCAGCGACCGGTGTCTGGCGGTGGTCGGCAGCCGCAACCCGACCGCCCAGGGCGCCGAGAACGCCCGCTTGTTCTCGCGGGCATTGCACGGTGCCGGGCTGACCATTGTGTCGGGGCTGGCGCTGGGCGTGGATGCTGCGGCACATGAAGGCGCGTTGGATGCCTCTGTGGCGGGCGCTCCAGCGGCGGCCACCATTGCTGTGGTGGGGACCGGCTTGGACCGGGTGTATCCCCGCAAGAACCTGGATCTGGCGCGCCGCATTGCAGCCCGGGGGCTGCTGGTCAGCGAGTACCCGCTGGGAACGCCCCCGCTCGCGGCCAACTTCCCCAAACGAAACCGCATCATCTCGGGCCTGTCCCAAGGGACACTGGTTGTCGAGGCCGCGCTCGCCTCGGGCTCCCTGATCACGGCCCTGATGGCGGTCGAGCAGGGCCGGGAGGTTTTTGCGATCCCGGGGTCCATCCATGCGCCCCAGTCACGGGGCTGCCATGCACTGATCCGCCAGGGGGCCAAACTGGTCGAATCGGCGCAAGATGTGCTGGAGGAGTTGCGGCTCCCGGCCACCACGGTGCCGGGCTTGCCGGAGGCGCCCGCCGCAGAGGGCATGGCGGTGGAGGAGTGCGCAGAAGCCGGGTCGGAAAACAACCCTGTGCTCACCGCGCTGGGGTTTGACCCTTTGGGCCTGGACGCCCTGGTGGCACGCACCGGCATGGACACGGCTTCCCTGCAGGTGATGTTGCTGGAGCTGGAACTGGATGGCCGCGTGGCGCGCCTGCCCGGGGGGCTGTTCCAGCGCCTGGGGCGCGGCTGAAGCCGGAATCTTTACGGCAGGAGCGACGACGCCCCGGGCCCTTTGCCCGGGTGACCAGAAACTGCTCGCTGTCAGTCGAGCAAACGTTCGGGGTTGGCGTCCAGCTTGGCCAGGGCGTCGCGGGTGGCACGCAGGGTCAGGCCCTCTTCGTCCTGGGCCACGAGCAGGCCAGCCTGCAGGTAAGCGGCCAGGCGGCGCAGCTGGATCAGGTAGCTGCTGCCATCGACTGCCGCGAACAGATGCAACTGCTTGCGCTGGCTCTGCCAGGCGTACTGCACCTGGGCCGACGCGCCGTTGTGGTCCAGCGTGTACCAGGTGCCGGGCTGCAGCTCCTGTGCCCACACCACCATGGCGTCGTCCACCGGTGCGCCGTTGTCGGCCACCACGTGGATGGACGAAGCATCGATGCCCAGCATCATCTCGATGTTGTCGGCATTGAGCGGCATGTCACCCAATGCCGCGTCGCTCATGAAGTCCTCAAGGTTGGCCAGGCGTTTGGCCATGGCCTCGATGTGTGCCTGCGGGATCGAGGCGGTTTTGGACAGGAAGGCATCTGCCAGCGTGTCGGTCAGGGTTTTAACCTGTGTGTCCTGCTCGGGGCCATTGACGCCGAGCAGTGTGAGACCCTGGCGCAGGCGCTGCAGCAGGCCCGGCAGGTTCTGGATCACCTGGGCCCGGTCGCTGCGGTTGGGTTTGGCGCTGGCGGCCCAGACCAGGTCGGCAGCCGTGCGTTTGAACGCCACCGTGTCCGCATGCTGCGGGCCATCGCGCACGGCCGACAGGGCCAGCACCTCGGCCCAGGTTTTGAACAGGAACTCGCGGATTTCGTCGCGCACCGGCATGTCGCGCAGCATGGTGCGCAGCTCGATGGTGTACTGGATGGCCAGGGTTTCCCGCTGCTCCACCTGCTGCGCCACGCTGACGAGGCGGGAGGTGGCCTGCTTTTCGGTGAGGAACTTGGACAGGAATTTCTCGAACTCGTCGTACACAAGCTGGAACACCCTGCGGCCGGTTTCAGGGTACTGCTCGATCACCTGCACCACGCGGCGGATTTCGGCCTCCAGGGCGCTGCCGTTGATGCTGGTGGAATCAAAGCCCAGCACACAGGCACCCATGCGGTCGATCAGCTTGCGGGCGGGATGGTCGAGGTTGCTGAAAAACTCGGGCTCTGCGAGCGCCACGCGCAGCACAGGCACCTGCAGGCGCGCAAACCACACACGTACCGCCGGTGGAATGCGGTCTTCGGCCAGGATGCTCTGGAACATCAGCGCCACCACCTCGATGATGGCCTTCTCGCCCGTGGTGGTGGCCTTCTTCTTGAGTTCCGTGGACCGCTCCCGCACTGTGCCCGCCAGCTGCACCACAGCGGCCGGGCTGTAGTCTTCCATCAGTGTGGCGACACTGCTGTAGTAGGTATCGGCATGTACGCGGTGGGCGGTGAGCGCATGGGCCAGCGCCGCCGAAGCAGGCGGGGCATTGACCATGTCAAATCCCGTGGCAGGCTGGGTGAGCAGGCGGCGCAGCTGGCCCATGACCCCTTGCGCCCGCTGGCGGGCGCGAGCCAACGGGGTCATGCCCGTGGCAAAAGCCGTAGGCATGCCGTGCCGGGGATAGCCGGGCGGCGACTGGGGTGGGCGCGGCATCTGTGCCGGGAAAGGAGAGGAGCCACGCGCTGCCGCCATGGCCTCATGGGTCTGCGCCAGAGCCTGGGAGGCCAGGCCGCCAGAGCCGGAGTCGCCACCTCCGCGGCCCGTCACGGCCCCGCCACTGGTGCGCCGCACCCGGGATTTCAGGTCCGTCTGCGGGGTGATGCCCTGCTCCACATAGAACACATTGACGGCCTGGTAATGCTTCTGGAGCAGATTGGCCAGGTCGCGCTGCAGTGGGTCCACCACGGTCTGCAGGTCGGTGCGGGACAGGCCGGATTCCACCCACTGCTCCACCAGCAGCAGGCACACGGCGTCCGGCCGAAGGATGTCGTTGCTGTCGAGTTCCTGGCCTTCCAGGGACTGGGTGCGCTGGCGCAGCGTGTCGAACTGGGGGCCGACCTGTTCGGTGATCGTCAGGGCCATGCGCGAGGCCAGGATCTTGTTCTCCACCACATCGTCGCTGAGCAGCTCGAACTGGCTTCCAGCGGCACTGCTGGCGAGTTGCCCCCGCGTGCTGCTGACGTGGGGCGCCATAGCTTCCTGCCAAGCCCTGGCGGTGCGCTGGGTCCAGGCGGTATGCAGTTGCTGGTAGCGTTGCCATGCGTCGCGGTGCGACTGCATTTCCCGCGCCGTGCCCGTCTGGCTCATCAAGGTGGCCAGGAACTCCTGGACCGTCTTGCCCAGCTCCGGGAGTCCGGAGCACAGGCCCTCTACGAACTTCTGGCGCGCCTGGCGGGCCAGGCGACGCTGTGGAACGGAAGAGGGCGTGGGCTGCATAAGCAGATATTAGCGGGTCAAACGGTCGCTCCGGCGTGGGGATCGTTGGGATCCCCTTCCTTTTTGACAGGCTTGACAAGATCTTCGCGCTTGACCCCGAGCCACATGGCGATGGCTGCCGCCACAAACACCGAGGAATAGATGCCAAACAGAATCCCGATGGTCAGCGCCATCGCGAAGTAGTGCAGGCTGGGACCACCAAAGAAGAGCATCGACAGCACCATCGCTTCGGTCGAGGCGTGGGTGATGATCGTGCGGCTCATCGTGCTGGTGATGGCGTGGTCGATCACCTCGTGGGTGGTCATCTTGCGGTACCTGCGGAAGGCCTCGCGGATCCGGTCGAAGATCACCACCGACTCGTTGACCGAGTAGCCCAGCACGGCCAGCACGCCCGCCAGCACGGCCAGCGAGAACTCCCACTGGAAGAACGCGAAGAAGCCCAGGATGATCACCACGTCGTGCAGGTTGGAAATGATGGCCGCTACGCCGAACTTCCACTCGAAGCGGAAGGCCAGGTAGATCACGATGCCCACGACCACCATGGCCAGCGCCATCAGGCCGCCATGCACCAGCTCCTCGCCCACCTGCGGGCCCACGAATTCGGTGCGGCGCAGCGTGACTTCAGGGTTGGCGGCTTTCAGGGCGCCCAGAACCTGTTCGCTTTGTTGCGCAGAGGTCACGCCCTTTTGCACCGGCAGCCGGATCATCACATCACGGGCCGTGCCGAAGTTCTGTACCTGCACGTCGGGGTAGCCCAGGCCGGAGACGGTCTCGCGGACCTTGGCCAGCTCGGCCGGTTGGCTGTAGGCCACTTCCATCACGGTGCCGCCCGTGAACTCCACCGACAGGTGCAGTCCGCGCGTGACCAGGAAGAACACGGCCAGCGCGAAGGTGATGAAGGAAATCGCGTTGAAGACCAACGCGTGTTTCATGAAGGGGATGTCTTTTCGGATGCGGAAGAATTCCATGGTCTTCCTCCTTTAGTTCGTCTTGGCCACAGCGCTGTCGGGTTCAGGCTTCCATACCTGGCCGATCGACACGCTCTTGAGCTTTTTCTGGCGGCCGTACCACAGGTTCACCAAGCCGCGCGAGAAGAACACGGCCGAGAACATGCTGGTCAGGATGCCGATGCAGTGCACCACGGCAAAGCCGCGCACCGGGCCGGAGCCGAAGGCCAGCAGCGCCAGGCCCGCGATCAGCGTGGTCACGTTCGAGTCCAGGATGGTGGCCCAGGCGCGTTCGTAGCCCGCGTGGATGGCCGCCTGCGGCGAGACCCCGTCGCGCAGCTCCTCGCGGATGCGTTCGTTGATCAGCACGTTGGAGTCGATGGCCACGCCCAGCGCCAGCGCCATGGCGGCAATGCCGGGCAAGGTCAGCGTGGCCTGCAGCATGGACAGGATGGCCAGCAGCAGCAGCACGTTCACGGCCAGTGCCACGGTCGAGAACACGCCGAACAGCGCGTAGTAGATGCACATGAAGACGGCAATCGCCACCATGCCCCAGACAACACTGTGGATGCCACGCTCGATGTTGTCGGCGCCCAGGCTCGGGCCGATGGTGTATTCCTCAATGATTTCCATGGGCGCGGCCAGCGAACCGGCGCGCAGCAGCAGCGAGGTGTCATTGGCCTCGGCCGTGGTCATGCGGCCGGAGATCTGCACGCGGCCACCGCCGATTTCGCTGCGGATCACGGGGGCCGTGACCACTTCGCCCTTGCCCTTTTCGAACAGCACGATGGCCATGCGCTTGCCGATGTTCTCGCGCGTGATGTCTTTGAAGATGCGCGAGCCCTTTGCGTCCAGCGTGAGGTTCACGGTGGGCTCCTGCGTCTGGCCGTCAAAGCCGGGCTGGGCGTCGGTCAGGTTCTCGCCGGTCAGAATGACCTGCTTCTTCACAATGATGGCCTGGCCGCTGCGCTCCAGGTAGCGCTCGGAGCCAAACGGCACGGGGCCCCGGCCGGTCTCGGCAGCGCGGGCTTCGGTGCCTTCGTCCACCAGGCGCACTTCCAGCGTGGCGGTGCGGCCCAGGATGTCCTTGGCCTTGGCCGTGTCCTGCACGCCGGGCAGCTGCACCACGATGCGGTCCAGGCCCTGCTGCTGGATCACCGGCTCGGCCACGCCCAGCTCGTTGATCCGGTTGTGCAGCGTGACGATGTTCTGCTTGAGGGCCTGCTCCTGCACGCGGCGTGTGGCCTCGGGCTTGATGGAGGCGCGCAGCTTGAACTCGGTGCCCTCGGGCGTGCTGGTGACCTGCAGGTCGGTGAACTGGTCGGCAATCAGGTTGCGGGTGACCGTGAGCGTGGCTTCGTCGCGCACCTTGATGTCGATGTTCTGGCCTTCGCGGCTGATGCCGCCGTGGCGGATGCTCTTGTCGCGCAGCGCGGTGCGGATGTCACCGGCATACGACTCGGCCTTCTTGGTCAGCGCCGCCTGCATGTCCACCTGCAGCATGAAGTGCACGCCGCCACGCAGGTCCAGGCCCAGGTACATGGGGTTGGCGTGCAGGGCCTTGAGCCACAGCGGCGAGCGCGACACCAGGTTCAGCGCCACGATGTACGAGGCATCGTTGGCATCGGGCACCAGGGCCTTCTGGATGGCGTCCTTGGCCTTGAGCTGGGTGTCGGGCGTGTCAAAGCGCGCACGCACCGAATTGCCTTCCAGCGCCACGAAATCGGGCGTGACGCCTGCCGCCTTGAGGGCCTCTTCCACCCGCTGCTGCACGGCGGTGTCCACCTTGACGGTGGCCTTGGCCGACGACACCTGCACGGCAGGGGCTTCGCCAAAGAAATTGGGCAGGGTGTACAAGGCCCCCACCAGCAGCACGATCACCAGGATCGCGTACTTCCAGACCGGATAACGGTTCATGTTTACGCCTTTTCCACGCCCTGCCAGC
>Ga0187844_10003260_pt1 | contig 10894 bp, 12 predicted proteins | sample SpaLakP09_SKY_50_FD_134517 | JGI IMG/M metagenome (GOLD analysis project Ga0187844, IMG submission 134517) | Oligotrophic lake water microbial communities from Sparkling Lake, Wisconsin, USA - SP09_SKY_50 | ecosystem: Environmental > Aquatic > Freshwater > Lake | place: USA: Sparkling Lake...
GGGGCGATGCCTGGCGCGGTGATCGTGCTGTGCGCGGCGGATGTTGCAGGCCCCTGGCACGAGCGCATCCGGCACGGACCGGTCGCCACGCGCTTGGATGCGGGGAGAAGAACGCTGCCGCTGAACTCATGGCGGAGCCCGCGGCTGCGCCGAGGTGTGGGGTTCATGGCCCGGCGCCGGCAGGTAGCGCTGGCCATTCAAGGTGGCAGCCACGTGCAGCGGCCCTTGGCACTTCGGGCAGGCATGGACCTCGATACGGGCCACCCGGGCCATGAAGGCCTCGGCCGATTCACGGGCCCGTGCGCTGACGGCGGGCTGGTGCAGGGCCTCGCGTGCTCTGGCGAGCTGGGTCTTCTTGCAGCCATTGGCCAGCACGCCGTAGTGACGGATGCGCTTGACGCCCCCGGGCAGCACGTGCAGCAGCAATCGCCGGATGAACTCTTCCGTGGACAGGTGCTGATGGCGCTTGCCGCCTTGATCGTTGGCTCGCACCGTGAAGACCACCTCGTCGGTGTTCGCCGCCTTGATACGCTCGTTGCCGATGGCGGTGCGGTGGCTGTAGCGGCTCAGGTACTCCAGCACCTGGGCCGGCCCACCCAGCGGCGCCTTGGCGTAGACGACCCAGTCGTGGCGGTACAGGGCCCGGCGGCCGGCGGCGCTGAGGTTGGCGTCCTGGGGCGCCTCCTGGTCGTGCGCTCTCTGGCACAGCGCGGCCATGAACTTGGCTCGGAACACGCGGCTGAGCGCACGCACCGGGAAGAGGAAGTCCGGCTTGCGCACGGGGACGCGCCACCGGCCTTCAGCGTCCAGCACCCCGCAGGCCATCACCGCGTGCAGATGCAAGTGCTGGCTCAAGTCCTGGCTCCAGGTGTGCAGCACCAGGCTGAACGCGCTCTGTCCCCCTTCGACGCCCATCCATCTCGCGTTGGCAGCAAAGTCCTTGAGCGTGGCGGCCGTGCAGGCAAACAGCGTCTCGATCAGCCATTTGGGACTGGCACGGAACAGGCTGTTGAGATCGTGCGGCAACGTGAAGACCAGATGCACATAGGGCACCTCCAGCACTTCGGCCAAGCGACCGCGCAGCCAGGCCTCCTTGGCACGCGCGCCACACTGCGGGCAGTGGCGGTTGCGGCAGGAGTGGTAGTGCCAATGGCGGTGGCCACAGGCGACGCAGGCCATCTGCTGCCCGCCCAGCAACGGCGTGCGGCAGGCGCAGATGGCCCGCCACGCCCGCGCCTGGGGTGTGCTCAGCGCATGCGTGCGCAGGTACGCCGCGCCGCCCAGGCGCAGAACCTCAGCCAGGCCAGCCATGCCGGTGACGGCGTGTGGCGCTAGTGCAGCATCGGCAACCCGGCCAGCAGGTCCAGCGGATCCACCCCGGCCGGCGGCTTGAACTGCGGGCTGATCGGTGCAGATAGCGCCGCGTGGTCTCAATGTTCTTGTGGCCCATCAGCGTGCAGATGGTGTGCAGATCCACGCCGCCTTCGAGCAGGTGCGTGGCACAGCAGTGACGCAGCGTGTGGGTCGAGCCGCCTTTGGCGATGCCGGCCTGGCGCTTGGCTGCCGCATAGTGGCGCTGCACGCCGCTGGGGCACAGGGCTGCGCCGGTCTGTGGATTGAAGAACAGCCAATCCGGATCGCGCCGGTGGCAGTGGTAGCGCCGGCAATGCTCGCGCAGCAAGGCAAGCAGCGTTGGACTCAGCAGGGTGTACCGGTCGATCCCGCCCTTGCCTTGAACGACTCGGATGACCCCGCGGTCCACCGCGCTGTCGAGGTCCTTCACCCGCAGCGCCAGCCCCTCCGAGATTCTCAGCCCGCTGGCATAGAGCACCTGCAGCAGCGTGCGCGTCATGGGCTGGCGGCAGGCGACGAACAGCTGCGCGATCTGCTCGCGCCCGAGCAGCTCCGGTCGGCGCTGCGGCGCCCGTGCCACCGGTGGCTCCAGCCCGCGGTCATCGCGCCGCAGCACATGTCGCCACAGGAAGCGGCTGGCCGCGGACACCTGGTTGATCGTCGAGAACGAACGCCTCAAGTCCCTCGACAGGTACAGCATGTAGGCCTCGATCTGCGCCGCGTCCAGCGCAGCCGGGCTGCGCCCGAAGTGCCTCGACATTCGCGCCAGCGCGTCCACGTAGGCCTCCTGCGTCCGCACTGCCAAGCCGCGCACCTGCATCGCGTCGATCATCTGTTGTCGCAACAGGGTCGTCATCGACTTCTCCTTCGTGCCGGGGAACATTCCCCAGCCCAAAGGCTTGATCCGCTTGCCTTCCCAGGCAAGCACCCTGCAACGACAAACGCGGTGACCGCCCTCGGCAGGCGACCACCGCGTCAGCGGTTTAGTTCAACGTGTTGTATAGCGACGCTCAGTGTCGGATAACACCGGGACCCACGCAGTAACAGGTCGCCCATGGGGTTCCGCAAGTCTTTGCCACATCTTCAATTTCCTCCCACTTGACTGTTTATTTATACAGTATTAAATTTCACGTCGAAAGCCGCGCCTGTTACAAATCGCTCGAACGGTCCGCGCGGCCCCGTCCGAGGGAGGCATTCTTCATGTCGCCATCCGGTTTTAACCCCACGCCACCGCGTGCACATCTTCGCCCACCTGCCGTCATCGATATGCCTCCGCTGAAGGCCGCCAGACTGCTGGATCAGCTGCGTGAACGCATCCGCATGTTGCACTACAGCCTGCGCACTGAACATGCGTATTCGCACTGGTGCCGCGCCTTCATACGCTTCCACGGCTTGAAGCATCCGGCAACCATGGGGGGGCCGGAGGTTGAGGCGTTCCTTACGCACCTAGCGGCGGATCGCGGCTTGGCACCGTCCAGCCACCGACAGGCCTTGTCGGCTCTGCTGTTTTTGTATGGCAAGGTGTTGGGTCAGCAACTGCCCTGGATGCAAGAGATCGGGCGGCCCGTACCCAAGCGCCGGCTGCCGGTGGTGCTGAGCGTCGATGAGGTTGCCTTGGTCCTGGGTCAAATGAAGGGTGAGCATCAGTTGCTCGCGCGCTTGCTGTACGGCACGGGCATGCGAATTTCCGAAGCGCTGGGGCTGCGGGTCAAGGACGTGGATTTCGCTCAACGCGCCATCTATGTGCGCCAAGGCAAGGGCGGCAAGGACCGCGTAGTGATGTTGCCGGCTTCGCTGGTGCCGGAGCTGCGAGCGCAGATGGCGGCAGGTCGTCAGATTTGGTACCAGGATGTTGAAGCCGGCCGTGCCGGCGTGGACATGCCCTATGCGCTTGAACGCAAATATCCACGTGCCGGCGTCAGTTGGGGCTGGTTCTGGGTTTTTCCTCAAGACCATCTCTCGACCGATCCGCGCAGCGCTGTCGTTCGGCGCCATCACCTCTACGACGAAACCTTCCAACGGGCCTTCAAGCGGGCCATTCTGGCAGTCGGCATCGACAAGCCCGCCACCCCGCACACGCTGCGGCACTGCTTTGCCACGCATCTGCTGCAGGACGGCTATGACATCCGCACGGTGCAGGACCTGCTCGGCCATGCAGATGTGTCCACCACGACGATCTACACCCATGTGCTCAAGCTCGGCGGCGGTGCGGTGCGCAGCCCGTTGGACAGGCTCGGTCCAGCTTAGGCACGCGCGTTTCGTCTTCCAAGAACCACCGTTTGCAGATACCGTTGAATCTGTTGCCGACCCACCTGCATACAGCCATGGGCATGTCCTGCCGCCGCTACTTTATAGATCATGAGGAGTGTGTGATCCGCATCGGGAACACGACGTTCGAACGGCTCATGCGGGATCCGGCTCTTCACACCATGCCCTCACTGGCTGGCCAGCGGGTGCGGGTTGCGGAGCTGATCCTCGAAGTCAGCGGACGTACGGTGCTTCAGGTTGTCAGGCGGGTGTATTTCGTGCTGCCCTTCGACCTCGATGGCAGAGTCGACACCCACCGGTTCGAACGGCAACAACGCGCGTTCGCTGGCGTTGCGTTGGAGGGTCTGTTGGGTGAAGCGAGACGGCCCGCCAGAGTCCTCGACGCCACGGAGCGCTTTGTTGCACAAGGCGGCCGCTGGCGCCCCACGCGAGCGCTGGCAGAGAGGATAGACAGGATGGCCTTCGCCTGACGGAGCGCCGACCTGTTGGCGCGAGCACGGGAACTGGCATCATCCCGACGACGACGGACGCTTCTGCAGATCTCCCAGAGGAACCAGCAAGCGCTGGGTCACATCGACGGGCACGCTTTGGTGGCAGACCACCACGGGCCACAACTCCACGGGCGGGTGCGCAATCAACTGCGTGCCTAGATTGACAACGTGCAGGTCGTCATTGAGGTATTCGCGCCGCCCGCAGTGGCCGGCCCGGCACGCCAGGCGCACGCCGACACGGCAATCGCGCCAGCCGCAAACACGCCCGATGTATTGCTGGTCTGGGTGCGCCAGAAAGATGTCAGCGCCGCTGCTGCGGGTTTGACCCGTGCCTTTGAGCTGGCGACCCAGCCGGGCCAGCTTGGTCAAATCCAAGGTGGGCTCGACCGTGACCAACACGTCGGCATCTTTGGGGTCTGGCTTTGGCGTGGTCAACGAACCGATCAGCGCTATGCGAAGCACCCCGGGAAGACGTTGCACCTGGCAGGTGAACTGCAACACCGCGTCGAGCAAAAAGCTGCGCAGCGGGGCCATCAAGGGCGGATTCTGATGCGGCGAGTCGGACATGCGGGCCTCGTTCTGGCTCCTGGGAGGCTATACGATCGGGCGCACAGTCTGCAAGGTCATCTCAGGTTGGAATCGACGGTTTCCGTCTGAGCCGTTGGAAGACCTCAAAGCGGCCTGTCAGCAGTGTCGGGTAATGGCCGTTATGGATAGCTTTCCATAACGACCAATAGCAGGCGCAGACGAACGGCTGCTATGAGGCAGTCCAGTGTGGCGGAGGGATGGCAGCCGATTGAAAGCCTAGTGATTCCATTGGACTGTGCATACCTCACCGCCAAACCAGCATCGTTCCGAGGCTGCCGCCCTGGCAGTAGCAGTCGCCGCCTACGAGCAGGATGCGATTGCCAAAGCTGGTGGATACCAGGCTGCCCTGCACGCGGGCCAGCAGCCGGTAGCCGGTCTTGTCCGGGATGCGGTTGACCAGCGGTACTTCGGCAAACTGCTGGTAGCTTTTTTGCGTGCCGAAACCAAGCCACTCGTGGCCGGTGGCGCCCACACTATAAGGCAGCGCAAAGCGGCCGTGCATGCTGGATTAGCCATATGTCGGCACCCACGCAGCTCCGGCATCGTCGGACCCGCCGCATGATATTTGGCCTCTGGGTCTTCAACGACGAGCTGCTGGATCGCGGCCTGCCATTGACGGGCGATGTGCCGAACAGGTCGAGATAGCCAGAGGCGCCGTCGATATACTCGCGCGTCCGAGGCACTTCATAGCGAAATTCAGGACTCAGCAGCGCTTCAAAGCAAGGCCAGTCGCGCGCATTGGCCAAGTGCCAGTGCGCATCGATGCATGCACGCAGGGACTCACTCATGCGTTGCTCGGGTTGGTACGTCGGCGGCTTGTCAGGTCCGAAGTGGGGCACTTCAAGGGCCAAGCGAAAGCATCGGCTTGAGCAGCCAAGGATGTCAAGTCTCGGCGTGCGCCGGGTACTCGCTTGAAGCTGCCACTCTGCGAGCAGCCCGGGGCGCCTTATCCGCCGTCCGCCTTCAGCCACCCCACCCTTCCCTGCCCCGCCTCGTTTACCCGCGCCACCAGCCCCGCCGCCGCATCCTCGGCCAGCGCAAACTGCAGCTCCACCTGGGTGCCATGCTGCATGTCCAGCAGCTGGGCGCCGGCCAGTTCCAGCTCGCGCCTCATCATTCCTTCCAGCGCATAGGGCAGGACGCAGCGCAGGGTTTTGAGCTTGACCCGCAGCACCTTCTGCGCCGTCAGCAGGGCCTGCGCCACCGCATCGGTATAGGCGCGCAGCAGCCCGCCCGCGCCGAGTTTGACGCCGCCCCAGTAGCGCACCACGGTGGCCAGCACACTGTCGAGATCCTGGTGCCGCAGCACCTCCAGCATCGGCCGGCCGGCGGTGCCGCCGGGCTCGCCGTCGTCATGGGCGGCCGATTGCCCGCCGGCCATCAAGGCCCAGCAAACGTGCACAGCACCCGGGTGCCGGGCGCGCAGCTCGGCCACCCGTGCCAGCGCCGCCTCGCGGCCGGCACAGGGCTCGACACAGCCGATAAAGCGGCTCTTCTTGATGATCAGTTCGCTGTGGGCGGGGCGGGCAAGGCTGAAGGGCATGATGGACGGATTGTCCGGCCAGACTCCACCCCACCCGTCATGCACCCGGCCCGCAAGGTGTTTGTTAACCCTGGCGAAGCGGCCCAATTGAGGCCTGCGACAATCGAGCCACTATGCTGAAGTTCGACCTGCTCAAGACAGAGGGCCGCGCACGCCGCGGCCAGATGACGCTCAACCATGGCGTCGTGCAAACCCCCATCTTCATGCCCGTGGGCACCTACGGCACAGTGAAGGGCGTGATGCCGCGCTCGCTCGAGGAGATGGGCGCGCAGATCATCCTGGGCAACACCTTCCACCTTTGGCTGCGCCCAGGCATGGACGTGATCAAGCAGTTCGGCGGCCTGCACAAGTTCGAGAACTGGCACAAGCCCATCCTCACCGACAGCGGCGGCTTCCAGGTCTGGTCACTGGGCGAGATGCGCAAGATCTCGGAAGAAGGCGTCAAGTTCGCTTCGCCGGTCAATGGCGACAAGCTCTTCCTGACGCCTGAGATCTCGATGCAGATCCAGACCGTGTTGAACAGCGACATCGTCATGCAGTTCGACGAGTGCACGCCCTACGAGAGCAAGGGCCAGCTGACCACCGAGCTGGAGGCGCGCAAGTCGATGGAGATGAGCCTGCGCTGGGCCAAGCGCTGCCAGACCGAGTTCACGAATCTTGAGAACCCGAACGCGCTGTTCGGCATCGTCCAGGGCGGCATGTTCGAACACCTGCGCGATGAATCATTGGCCGGCCTGGCTACGCTGGACCTGCCGGGCTATGCGATCGGCGGCCTGAGCGTGGGCGAGCCCAAGGCCGACATGCAGCGCGTGCTGGCCCATATCGGCCACCAGCTGCCCGCTGAGAAGCCCCGGTACCTGATGGGCGTGGGCACGCCGGAGGACCTGATCGAGGGCGTTGCCAACGGCATCGACATGTTCGACTGCGTGATGCCCACGCGCAATGCGCGCAACGGCCACCTGTTCACCCGCTTCGGCGACCTGCGTCTGCGCAATGCCCGCCACAAGACCGACGAGCGGCCGGTTGACGAGACCTGCAGCTGCTACTGCTGCAGCAACTTCAGCCGCGCCTACCTGCACCACCTCGACCGCTGCGGCGAGATGCTGGGCCCGATGCTGACCAGCATCCACAACCTGCATTACTACCTGAACCTGATGAAGGAGGTGCGCGAGGCGCTGGATTCACCGGAAACGGGCGGCTTCGAGGCCTTCAAGCTCAAGTTCGCCACGGACCGGGCCCGCGGCATTTAGGCTTTTCTTACTTCAGTAGGCCTTCGGCCTTCATCGCCTCCTGGACCGCCGGCCGTGACGCCACGCGGGCACGGTAGGCCACCAGGTTGGCGAAGCCGGACACGTCAACGCCGACGAGCTGGCCCCAGTTGGTGACAGTGAACAGGTAGCCATCGGCGACGGTGAACTGATCGCCCATCAGGTATTGCTTGCCGGCCAACTGCCGGTCGACCCAGCCGAGGCGCTCGGCCAGCTTGGCGCGGAACATCACCTTGGCTTGCTCGGGCATGGCCGGGTTGAACAGCGGACCAAAGCCCTTGTGCAGCTCGGTGGTGATGAAGTTCAGCAGCTCCTGAAGGCGGTAGCGCTCCAGCGTGCCATTGGGCGGCGCAAGCTTCTTGTCGGGCACCTGGTCGGCGATGTACTGGACGATGACCGGGCCTTCGGACAAGCGCTGGCCGTCATCGAACTCCAGCAGGGGCACATAGCCCTTGGCATTGATCGTATAGAAATCGGTGCCGTCCTGCAGCTTGTGCGTTTTGGTGCTGGCCAGCACCAGCTCAACGGGAAGGCCCGCCTCACGCAGGGCAATATGCGGGGAGAGCGAGCAGGCACCGGGGCTGTAGTAGAGCTTCACAATAGTTTTCCATTGAGAAATAGGACAGGGCAGCACAATACACCTGAACGCCGCGAGCCGAGCCATCAGGGCCGGATGGATGAGCGCACAAGGGGGAGCGGCTTTGGTTTGGAATGCGCAAGGAGCCCGCCCGGACGGCGCGCGCATGGGCTTGCTGCTCGCCCTGCTGGCGGCGCATTTGGCCGTGCTGATGCTGTTCAACTTGAGCCCCAGGCGGGCAGTGCAACAGGCGCAAGAGCGCTTGCGGATTTGGCTGCTGCCCGTGGCGCTGCCCACCCCCGAGCAGGAGAAAAAGCCGCGGCCTCAGGCGCAGCTGCGGCCGCGCCTGAGCAGCCTGATGCCGCTGCCGTCATCGCTGCCGCCAGGCGCTGCTGCCGAGGCCAAGCCCATGGATGCCATGCCATCACAGCCCGGCACGCCCGATGCTGGCGCTGCAGCCCAGCAGAGCGGCAGCACCGATGGACTTGCGCCCCTGAACCTCAACCTGCCGGCCCGCAGCGCCTCCGGCCCGCTCTCGATGCAGCGCAACCCGGCGCTGGACGATCCACGCACCAACACGCCGCGGCTGAGCCGCTGGGAGCGCTTTGCCATCACACTGGGTACGCTGGAATGCGTGATCGACGAGCGCATGCCTGACGGCAGTATCGTCAGGCATGCTGGGCGCCTGAAGCGCCTGGCCTCCAGCGGCTCGCAGCGCGACCCCTTCGGCCATTCGCCCGGCTCCGGCGGTGGCATGGGTGACGTCAGCAACCCGCTCGCCGGCGGTACCAGCAGTGGCGGTGGCCGCGACAGTGGGACGGTGGCGGTTTGCGTCAGGTAGCCGGGCAGCCCAACACCAACTGTCACCCAGGTGCTGGGCAGGCCCGTGCCGGCCTGCCTATAGTCGGCGAATGGAAAAGACCTACGCCTTCGAAGACTTCCCCGTTGGCGCCGTGCGCGAGTTCGGCGCACGCACGGTCGGCCGCGACGAAGTGCTGGCCTTTGCCAGCGCCTACGACCCGCAGCCCTTCCATCTGGACGAAGACGCCGCCAATGCCTCGGTGCTGGGCGGCCTGTCGGCCAGCGGCTGGCACACCTGCGCGATGGTGATGCGGATGATGTGCGACAACTACCTGCTCGATTCGACCAGCCAGGGCTCGCCCGGCATCGACAACTTGCGCTGGCTCAAACCCGTGCGGCCCGGCGACACCCTGCGCGTGCGCATGACGATCCTGGAGTCGCGCGAGAGCAAAAGCCGGCCGCAGATCGGGCTGATCCGCTCCGGCTGGGCGGTCTTCAACCAGCACGACGAGCAAGTGATGTCGATGGAAGGTTGGGGGATGTTCGGGCGGCGCAGCCCGCGCTGAATGCCCCCTTCCCAATCCCATCACGCCATCAGGCCCGACGGCGGCGAAGGCCCACCAGCAAGGCAGCACCGCCGAGCATCAGCGCCCAGCTCTGCGGCTCGGGCACGGCAGCGGCAGCCAGGGCGGCAACGCCGGTGTCGGGAAAGTCGGTGAACACCCCGTCCACTCCCAGTTTGAAGTAGTACTGCATCTCGGCCTGCGGGTCGGCAAAGCCGTAGCCGCTGGCGTCGTTGCGGAACGTGTAGGCGTGCACCAGCAACCCGGCGGCATGGGCCGCTTCGATCACGCCGGTGGAGCCATCGACGCGGCGGTCATTGATGGTCAGGCTGCCGTCGCCGGTACGGTCCACGCCGTCGGCCACGGTGGTGACCAGGTAGGGCTTCCAGGGGCCGATACCGTCGGCATAGCTTTTGACGAAGGCCAGGCCAGCAGTGCTGAGCAGGTCGGCGAAAGTGCGCGGATCCCCGCTGGTGACGAAGTCATAGGGCTGGGCATAGGGGGCGACCAGGGACATCGAGCCGTCGGCCCGGACATCGTCGGCGTCGATCAGCTGCACCAGCTTGATGTCGGTCTGGCCGTTCAGGTATTGCAGATTGGCCGACTCGAAGCTCTGGATGAAGACCGGCGCATTGCCGCTGTTGCCATAGGCGGCGTGCAAGGTGCTGACCAGCTTGGTCTCGAACACATGGGCACCGAAGGCATCGGCGTGGAAGGTCGAGTGCTTGATCTCGGGGTAGATACCGATCGTGCGGCCGGTCTCGATGCTCTTGGCCTTGGCCAGGCTGATGACTTCATCGAGCGTCGGGATCGTGTACTGGCCGTTGTAGCTCTGGTCGCGCCCGGCACTCGATTGCACGGCGCGCAGGGTCTTGATCTCGGCCAGGGTGAAGTCCTGCGCAAAGTAGGCGGTGGTGGGCACGCCATCGAGGTTGCGGGTGCTCTTGCGATCCGCGCCAAACTTGCTGGCGATGTCAGTCGTACCGTCAAGGATGGGCTCGTGGCGGGCGATCAGCACGCCGTCCTTGGTCATCACCAGATCGGGCTCGATGTAGTTGGCCCCCTGGGCGATGGCCAGGGCATAGCCCTCCAGGGTGTGCTCGGGGCGGTAGCCGGAGGCCCCGCGGTGACCGATGACGATCGGGGCGGCGCCGTCCAGGGTGTTCCAGGCGGCCTGGGCAGCGGGGGCAGCCAGCAGGGCAGCCAAGGTGATGGCAGAAAGGGTCAGCAGCTTGTTCATGGACGTGTCTCCGGTTGGGATGTCGCAGCTTCGCGAGCCGGTGTGACGTGGATTTGACGGGGCTTTGACCCCCCCTAACTCACAAACCGTCCGTTCATCCGCCGAGCCCGCCATTCGCCGCATCGCGACGCCGACCCGCAAGCCCCCATGCCCATAATTCGCCCCATTCAGGAGGATGGACATGGTGCTTAGACGACAGACA
>Ga0187844_10003261_pt1 | contig 10893 bp, 10 predicted proteins | sample SpaLakP09_SKY_50_FD_134517 | JGI IMG/M metagenome (GOLD analysis project Ga0187844, IMG submission 134517) | Oligotrophic lake water microbial communities from Sparkling Lake, Wisconsin, USA - SP09_SKY_50 | ecosystem: Environmental > Aquatic > Freshwater > Lake | place: USA: Sparkling Lake...
AGCCCCCCGTGTCTTGGAGTTGAGGAGATCGTCTCCGCGAGTGTGGTTGATGCTAATGCAGGCACAACCGCGTCTCAAAGGCCCCATCTAAGCATGCTTGTTGCGGGTCTTCACACCCCGGTACCGGGTAGAATGGCAACACGTATCAATCGGAAATGCCGTCTAAGGACCTTGAATACCGACGGTCATAGGCCATGCTCACCGTAAATTTGGGAAGCGGCTTGGGTTGCGCACAACGGGATGGCTTGTGCCCACTTATCGTTTGGCGTGCGCCGAGGCGGCCAGCTTGGCGCACATCTCCGTGACCCAACCGAGCATCCAGACGCGGTCTTCTTCGTTCAGCATATTAAGGGCACCCGCAAGGTCAATGGCCTGATCAATCGAGCGGGGCGAGCCTGCACGGACCAGCGCATCGAGCGGTATATCAAAGATCTCCGCCAAGTCAATCAGCCGGAGTAGCGGTGGAAGGGTGGCACCGCGTTCAAAACGTGAAATGGTTTCCTGCTCGACGCCCAACTTTGCAGCTACTTGTTCCTGAGTCAGATTGCGCGCGATGCGCTGCTTGGCCAATGCCTTGCCGATTCTCTTAGCAAATTGCCCTTCCTGCCGCGCCGTGACCATATTCCACATTCCATGATGAATAACCACATGAATAGTGGTGTCACGAAGAAATTCTGGTAACATCGCAATATGTGGCAACACCACAAATATTGCATATTAACTTTCCTCTGGAGCTGTCTATGACCACTTTCTCCCTGGTCTTGCGGTGCGTGATGATCGGTCTAGGGCTGGCATTGTCGGGGTGCGCTACCACGTCCATACCCCCGGCACAATTGCACAACTATGCACTGCTCGTCCCCCAGGATCTGTATGGGAATGGTGCCGCAATCACCGAGATTGATCGCGGCCCTAACCGGGTGGCGTTGCAACTGACGACTGAGGGTAGCAATATCCTTCCGGGTACGGCCACCCGATCAGGGGTCAATGTACTCCCAGGACGACACGCCGTGTTGGTATATGTCTGCCATGCCAGCAGTACGCAGAGCTGCACACCGGACACCTACATGTTCGAGGCGCAGCCCGGTGTAGCCTACGTGTTACGCGGCCCGGCGCAAACTATTGTGATGCTTGACCGATTCAAGAAATCACGCCTCGGCGAACTCTACCCAATCGCACAACATGAATTCGTCAGCGATCTGGTATTGAAGACCATGCGGCGCAATGAACTAATGGCCGCGGCCAATGCCGGCCTTCAGGTCAGCGAGCAGCGCCAACGGGACCAAGTCATGATCCGAAAGGTAGGAGCGCGCGTTTGCAAAGAGGGAGGCGGGGATATTGTCTACACCGGCTATGTAGAAAAGATCACCGATGACAATTTGCAAGTCCGTATCGCCGAAGCCCATTTCAGGGGCAACCCCAGTCTTCACCCAGGCGGGTTCACTGCAACGATAGTTTGGGAATCATCCATGCAATGGGGCCTCTGCCGATAATGCGCGTATAGGACTCGAACGTCACTCAAACAATCCGCTCCGACCATGTAAAGGTTCGGCACCGGTCCGATTAACTTGATGCCAGTCTTGATGCCGGTGCAATGAGAAGGTCACGATGGACGACATTGTCGTGGCACCCGCTTCTGAAGTACGCCAACAGGACGAGGGAGAACGCCAATGGATAACGCGCTGATCGAGACCGCCGCTGACTACGCGGCTGCACTCAAAAAAATTGACGAGTTAATGTCCGCCGAATTGGGCACTACTGCAGGTGATCATCTAAAAACGCTCGCGTCCGTAGTTGAAGCCTATGAAGCTAAGCATTATCCAATAAAGCCAACGGCTGATAGGCAGCAGGTGCATTAAGTCTGGTTTGCGTCAGACACCAGCGACACAGGCCTTGGGGCTGCACTCGACCTGAATTTTGCGGACCTCACTGCTGTGGTATGCGTATTTGTCGACATGGCACCGCAATTTCCTCCAAACGACAGACGGTTTGTAACGAATCAAGGTGTCGTGATTCGACATCTACATTTCCAGAAAGTTTAGGCTGTTTATGAAAATTTCCTAGACTGCCTAAATTTGCGATGACCGCGTACACCAGATATCACATCCAAGCCGCGACCAAATCGCAGCGATGAAAATCGCCAAGCAATGCGTCGCACAATACCGCGCATTACCATACGCAGGCCAGCGCAGCGCCACATCCAAAAAGGTCGGTAGATTAACAGCGTTGTAGCACTGTTGGTTACTACTCGCGATACAATCGCACGAAGATTATGAATGGGTTCATGCTTAGTTACATGAGTTCCCTAGGAGCAATTACCGCGGCGTTGAACTTCTCGGGAATAAGCTCGTCACAATGGACGCTAGGTATCCAGTTGTTCTGAGTCTTCCGCCATCCTAGCCCATCCTGCAACGACTCGTGATAGACATAATCAAACAAATTCCCCCAGATATGCTGCTCTAGGTAATCAAAGAATTCCTCATAAAACAAAAAGAACCAGGGGGATTTTGACAATGGTCCCAAAGTCTTCACAACATTCTCTGCAATGATCCCACGGGCGGACTCATTGAGCTGCATAAGGTCACTTCGGTACAGCATGAGGTTAGCGGCAAGATGGTCTAGTGCAGCAATATAGTCACTGGCCTCGATCCAAATTTTGCCGAGCAACGCGCAATAAAGCTCCGGTGGATCGGAGTCTCTGGCTCCCAATATGCTTCGATAGTAAGCCGCCGTTGACGAGTCGAAGTTTTCGAACATTTTCACCAACATGTTAACAGTAACCTTCTCACACGCCATCGCGTCCCAAATAGGATGTACCAGTATGGTTAGGGTGCCTGGAAATTTCTTGCCGACAATCATTGCAATGCTTTCCTTGCCCTTGCTGTTAGGTGTTGCCAATGGCGTGTGCACGCACTTAACGTATTTGTCCCATATTCGCGTGTCGTTACCGGTTCCAAAGATTTTGGCTAGCTCAGAAGCTTTCGATGTGCCGGCGCAACATCCCAAGAGGCTTACCCAAGCCTGACGCTTGAATATATCAACCATTGTGTGCGTTTTTCGTCCGGAACGCTTAGGGCGATCCTCACTTTTTGCAATATCAACTTCAATACTCATATTCTTTCGCAATATATTTCGAAAACGTGTAGGGAAATTCAGCTGAATTCTCTCATTGTCTTCTACCGGAACAAGGCAGAACAATAGGCATATTTACGAAATCGAGAGAAAAATGCAAAAACATCAGCCCACGTCGGGAGAGGCAAGCTTCGTACACGAACTAGTCGCTCGTCACGGCGAGGTTGTCGGAGGCGACGGACTTCGACTTGTGCTGGGCTTTCCCACCATCGATGCAATGAAGCGCGCAATCGCGCGAGGAACGCTGCCACTTCCTACTTTCTTCGTCCCCGGGCGCCGGGGCCGCTTCGCATTGACGATTGATATCGCAAAATACTTGTTCGAAATTAAAAATACCAACGTGGTAAGCAATGCAAAGCTGGAAGACCCATCAAAAGGCTAGCATCAACCTAATAACAAACCAAAGGAAGGAGAAAACAAGGACAGGACAGATAAGGTAAATTTTAGAGATGTAAAAATGAAAAACCAACCTCAGGGGTTGGCTTTTCGACCTTGGAAACAAGGAATATACGACAGATATGGTAATCCTAGTATATCCAATTTCCCGGTCGAGTCAATCCCCTATTTTCCAAAAAAAAAGACTGCGTGGGCAAAAAACCACGCAGTAATAGGTTTCGCTATGCACTTTTTCGTAGCGATCCCGTAACGGATCCGCCTTGCGCGGAAAGGAGATTTACATGTCAGTCAGGAAAGTCGTCACTCGACGCGGCGGCCACTCCCGTGGCCTCACCCCATCAATCAAAAATCCCATCGCTGCAGCCTGGGAGTCCCAATGGGAACGCGCCTTCGCTCAGTTTTTAGAGTTGTCGCCGCTGGTTCTTCTGTTCGTTGTGCAACCCATTCGCGAACCCATCATCGTCAACGGTTCGCCGGCCAGTTACATCCCAGACCTTGAAGTAAAGTTTGTAGATGGATCCATTGCGTATTTTGAAGTTAAACCCGCAGTGAAATGCCGCAATGTCATTGTCGCCGCTCGTCTCGACGCTATCCGCCGCCGCTTCCACGATACGGGGCGTCGCTTCTACCTTGTCACGGATGAGTGGCTGTCCCAGGAGCCAAGAAGGTCCAACGTCTCTCTGCTCATGTATCACCGACGCGATTTCCTACTGAATAACCAAGAGCGAATACATCTGACCAAACTAGTTTCAGCTGCCAAACCCAGAACTGTACGTGAACTAATCAACGTGGTTGGAAGCTGCAATGCATGGCTGCTACTGGGGCTTTCAATTGTCGGTGTCGATCTGGAGCAGCCGTTGAGTGACGAATCCGAAATTTTTCTGGAAGGAGGCCATCGTCATGCAAACTTTTACAATTAAGCGTGGATTGGTCGTATCGCGTGATGAGCGTATGTGGATCCTTGACCGTCGCACTGTCGACAATCGCCTCCGATTCACCGACGATAATGGAGAAAGCTGGACTATCTCTGAAAACGAATTTTATCGTTACTACGAGACACGCGATATTGTAATTCGTCCGGAACAGCCACACTTAGGCCTCCTGCCACTGGTCACGAACGCACCACGAGACTTGACCACATTTGCTGAGACTCAAGTGGACGAGGCCCTTCGCCGTCAGAAGTATCTTAACGGCTTGCTCGACCTCGATGGGAATTTGCCCCCAAAGGGCAAACTGAGAAACAGCATCGTCAAAGTGGCCAAGGACATCCTCGACAAAAGGAAACCGCCGTCCCCATCAACAATTTGGCGGTGGGTGCAGCGCTACCGCATGACACGCTGCGTAGTCCGGCTAGTACCAGAGCACTGGCGCAAAGGGCGCAAAACCGTCATTGATGGAGAAGTCGAACGCGTTCTTCTGGATGTCATTAATGATGACTTTCTCAAACCGGAACGAATTCCAACGATAAAGGTATGGTTTGAATTCAAGCACAGAATTGAGGCACATAACTGCTCTGCTGCACCTTCAGACAAGTTAGTTCTGCCCAGCCGATCATCAGTCTACCGTTATGTCGATCGGCTTGATCCTTATATGGTCGACTGCGCGCGTCTCGGTAAACGCGTCGCAGACTCGAATGCCCGCTCAGCTTCGACTGAAATGCAAGTCAAGCAGATTCTCGATCGCTGGGAAATCGACCACACGCTGCTTGATGTGTTGATCATCGACCCGGACACCGGCAAGGTGATTGGCCGCGCTTACCTCACGGTTGTATTGGACCGCGCGAGCAGGATGGTGATGGCATTTCTCATCCATCTAGGGGCACCCAATACAGAGTCGGTGCTGCGCGTGATCGAACGTGCAATCCGTCCCAAGCAAGAGTGGCTTTCCCGCTTTCCAGAAGTCTTAAATGCATGGCCGGCGCAAGGCTTGCCGTCGCGGCTCGTGCCGGACAATGCGGCGGAATTCCATGCAGGAAATGTGTATCTAGCGTTCAACGATCTAGGCATAGAACTGATGTACCCGCGAGCCCGTGGGCCAGAAATGAAAGGCGCGGTTGAACGTTTTTTTAAAACACTCAATCTCGATCTGATTCACTGCCTGCCTGGAACGACGTTCTCAAACGTTAAAGAACGTGGAGATTACCCCTCCGAAGAACTCGCTTGCCTAACACTGCACAAGCTGGAATCCATAATTTTGAAATGGATTGTCGACTGCTATCACATCAAACCACATCGGGGACTGAAGAATAAAACACCGATGCAGGTTTGGAAGGATGGCATATCTCAGCGGCCGATTCATTTACCCACAGATCTGGACGAACTGGAATGCATCCTTTCTATGCGCGACAAAAAAATGCTCCAGCATTACGGTGTGGACTTCCCAGGGCTGCGCTACAACACCCCGGAACTTGGACCGCTGCGTCAACGCTTGGAACCCAATGAGAAGGTTGATGTACGTTATCGCGACGAACTCGGATTTATCTGGGTCTTCGATAAATTCCGCAAGCACTTCCTCAAGGTTGCCTGCACGAACAAAGACGCAATCGGACTGAGCCGCGACATCTACGATCAGGCTCGCGCCCTCGTCCGCAAGGAAGGACGGAATGCCGATGATTTCGGATTGGCACACAAAGCCTACCAACAAATCATGGCAAGCGTTGAAACCGAAAAGCAATCCCAAAAGCTGCGTGTGCGCCGCAATGCAGCCAAGAACGCAATGGATAAAGAAGGACAACCTACATCCGATGCAGGTTCAACTAATCCTCTTCGTCCGCTTGCCAAAAACAACTTCCCTACGATCGAACTCGACGACAACGAGACCGACGGGTTTGGTGTGGAACAACACTAATTTTAGGAACTCAAACATGAACAGCAACAACCCAAAGACACTGCGCAAGAATTTTATCCGGTGCCCCCAATCCGTAAACGCCTTAGAACGTATTCGTGATGTGCACATGGCTGCCAAAGCTAGCGGCAAAGGCAAAGCCATTGCTGTTTTAGGGCCTAGCGGAGCCGGAAAGACGACCAACCTAATGGAGTACATCCGCTCATATGACGGACAAGCTTCGGCAGCTGAGAAAAAAATCATTTTATTCGTCGAAGTGCCATCGACTCCCACCCCGAAAAGCTTGGGCACAGCAGTGCTTGTAGCGATGGGCGACCAATTCGCCCATCGCGGATCCGCCGAGGAAAAGCTGTTTCGCATCGTCAAGCTCATGACCGGTCTCAACATTGAACTCGTCATGTTCGACGAGGCACAACATCTTGTCGAACGTCGGCGGACACCAACCGGTGCCACGACAGACTGGTTGAAGAACCTGCTCAACATGTCCAAGGTTGCGGTAGTACTCGCAGGTCTGAAACGGACGCAGGATTTGCTGCTCTCAAACGAGCAGCTTCGACGCAGGTTCTCAGCAACCGTTTATTGCGATCGCTTCCGCGTTGATGAACCGGACAGTGCCAAACAATTCGTCAAACTACTGATCAGCTTCGAAAAGATGCTGCCAGTACCTAGTTTGTCTCTTTCTTCCAAAGACACGGCGTTGCGCTTCTACCATGCGTCTTATGGCCTGATCGACTACTTAATCAAGGTGATCGATCGAGCCATATGCCTAGTCGATGCCGGCAAGTTTCCCGAAATCGACCTGACAGTTCTCGCTCAAGCCTTTCGCGACGAAGTATGGAGTCTAGCGCCCAACAACCGCAATCCATTTTGCACAGAATTCTCCTACGTCGAACTGACAGGGAAATTTGAGCCTTTCGAAGACTTCGACATCAAAGCCGCCTAACTTCACAGCCGGCACCTGGCCCAACCGCCGGTGCCGGCAAGGACAACTGAACTAATATGCTCAAATTAGAATTCTTTACAGCTGCCGATTGCATCGCAGCCGATACCAAAGCTCGCCATGTATTCGCAGAGAAGCTTCTGCGGATGCAAAACTATCGTGACGTTCCCTTACTGTTAGGAACAGAAATTCGCCAGTTTGAATGCCTCGAGAGCATTTTGTTCCAAGCTGCAAAAAATAATGGAATGACTAGCATCGCTCCCCTGCTGCTAGCACTTGATTTGCCGCGACGCGGTGTGCTCAATCCCAAGCGGCACATGCAACTGAGCCATTCACTCTTGGCTGACGGTGACCAACTCGCCGTATCGATGCCGACCGTACCATCCATCGCTCTACCCAAGGGATCGACTATCTACGGTGGTCACCGCCTGCGGCGCGACCAACTCGCTTTGACCACGTCACGCATTTGCCCCACTTGCGTGCAAGAGAACGGCTATGGGCACAGCTGGTGGGCTTTAGCGCCGCTTGCTTATTGCGATGTTCATGGCACAAGGCTGATTGATCATTGCCCGAGTTGTGTATCGCCGATATCGGTTACACGGCCAGCATACGACATGTGCCGTTGCGGCATGAAGCTTTCTAGCAAACCTACAACGCAGGCGAACTTCGCCGCTCAAGCATTGGCCCAGCTCATAGCCGCGCGTTTCAAAAAGGAGACCTGCCCACCTAACACAGGAATGCCTGATTTTTTCATGAATCAAGTGAGTTCCTTAGAGTTGGGCGCGCTGCTAGATCTCGTAACTTTCTTCGGTGCCCTATCTTCGAACGCAGGAACAGTACGTTTGCGTAAGTTGAAGGGTGTGGTGCATCTCGATCATGCAAAAATCGGCTTCGACCGGGCTGTCCGCATTATGTCGAAATGGCCAGGCGACTTTTATGCTGAGCTAAGGTGCGCGCGAGCGTTCTTTCCAAAAATCGATACCCAGTCCAACGTAGCAAAGAGCCTTGATCACATCATCCAGCTAGCGACAGGCTCATTGCGCCAACGGGAACAGCAATTCATCGTTGCGGAAATAGCACGCTTCCTCGCAAGCCCGGACGAATGGAGCGAGGAGAGAAAATTGGCCGCCGACTTTAAGTGGAGACATTGATGCTCGGGCTCCTTGTCAAGGTTAATCCGTATTCCGACGAGAGCTTACTCGGATACTTGCACCGATTGGCGGAGGCAAACGCACTGAGTGGGGTATTTTTGACCGACTTGTCCAAATTGGAAATGCACAACGAACCAGGGAGTCAAAATTTTATTGGTGAGCTGAACGTAAGATGGCATGAAATAGCCAGTGAAATTGCCGCTCCCCCAACGCGTCCTATGCCGTTATGGAATTTGCGGCGCCGCCGGTTTTGCGGGAGATGTCTTGGAGAAAAAGGCTACTGGAACCTTTTCTGGGATCTCTCGCTGGTCACATGCTGCATAGAGCATAAGACCCCGCTATGCGATATCTGTCGGCATTGCGGGAAAAAACTCGATTGGTCCGAACATATCACTCTCAGTTGTCCCAGCTGCGGCGACGAACTTGCGAGTACCGACGATACTGCCAAAGCGAATGCCGATGAGCTGTGGCTGGTACGTGAACTGCAGATCGCGTTCAATGCAGGCTCTCAACGGGCCCCGCACTTAAGACATCTCTCAACGATAGAGCTGCACGAGCTTGCATTCCGGTTAGGAGCATGTTCCTCAAATCCTAGGTCAAGAAAGCCGCTCAAGATCGCCGATTCAGCATCATTAGCTACGGCATCCAGAATATGCAGGAACGCTGCGGCTATGTTGCGGCATTGGCCTCACGGGCTTGAACAAGGTCTCGATCGTATTCGCACGGAGCGAGGGCACGGAAGGGTATGGCAACTGATTGTTGCTCTAGGGCCGATATATAAGGAGATATTCGATCGACTGTCTGATCAAGCATATCAATTTGCGCGCGATGCGATTGAAAGATACCTACTGGACAGATGGGAAGCACCTCTCGCTCTCCGACATAGGAGACTCCACGCCAATGCTATTGCTGAACATAGGTGGCTTTCGGTAGGCGAAGCTGCAAGCCGCATGGATTTGAAACTCGCGGTTGTATCGCGCGCAGCGCAGGTCGGAGAAGTGAAGTGCCGTAACCAGGCTTACTCAAACGGCCGCGTCGCCCGAGTGGTAGAGATTTCCAGCCTCCAAGTCATCGCGGACAAACTGCGCAGCGCGGTGGGCGTCGAAGAAGCTGCGCGCAAGCTGGGGCTGTCAAAAAAACGCGTTGTGCAACTGATCCACGCCGGCTTCCTAAAAATATGGGGAGGGAAGCCCCAGTCGGGCGCTCCATGGTTGATCGGGCAAAACGGCATTCAAGACTTGCTTCGTCCGGCATCAGATGTTCCGCTCCAAAAGCGGATCAAGAATACACAGATTTCCTTCTCGCAGCTAATGAGGTGCGCGGCTAGGGAGGATAGTATTTTTAAAAAAATCCTAATCGCTTCCCTAAACGGGACTATCGGAATCTCAGGTGCAGAAAACTCCGAACGCCGCATCTGCGATTGGATTTTCGAACGGATAATAGTAGAAAGTCTGTTGAATTCAACGTCAACTAGTGCGAGCGAAATTGGCGTCGTCGAAGCCGCTCGCACTCTGGGAGTAAAGCAGGAGGTCGTTTATGCCTTAGTTCAACAACAGGTGATCAAAAGCCGGATACGAAAGATCAATGGAAGGGAGACTCGACTTATACGATTGTCCGATCTTGAAGCCTTTCGGAAAAAATATGTATTCGGCCGTGAGCTCGCAAATTCGCTAAATTGCAGCCCCAAGTATTTGACTAGCGCTTTATCTCAGTCTGGCATTACTGCTTTCGGTGGCCCGACATCTACGACGCGGCCTTGCAGACAATATTATTGGCTACGCTCATCAAAGCTCGAAGCCTACCTTGCGCAGCACGCTAACCCGACTCAATGCAATTTAACAAAATCTGGCGTTTTTCCAGAAATAGAAAATTGAATACATTCAGATGCGGAATTTATTCGCCAGACTGCTGATCAAGTGAATCATTTTTCAAATCGTCATTGCATTTGAAATCAGCCCGCATGTTTAGTAGGGAGCCGGCACACCGGGTTTAGGAAAGTGGCGTTAATTAAGCGACAGGCTGTGTCCGGTTATGCGGGGATAAAATCACAATTAATCTTCCCTAACCTTCAAAAGGGCAATAGTAGAAATGCCGAAATAAGCATTTAACGCTGCGGCAAATGCAATCCGCTGCTGAAGCCAGGGAGTGTCTTCTTCAAAGAACCTCAAAGCGCTCCGTTGAACAACTTGACGACTCACTCCAGCACGACTTAAGCCAAACCCAATAAAAGCTTCTAAGAAGGTCTCATCTTTGCCGACTCCAATCAATTTTTGGACTTCAGAGAGCGTCATTCGTGCGTCAGAAATTGCCAACTTCTCATTGACAAAGGCCTCGCGAACAAAGCCCTGCAATGACTCATTGAAGGTGGAGGCCCTGACCTCTTGCGGGTCACTGTGAAAAGATACATCGGCTTGAGAAGTGAAGCAGTAGATG
>Ga0187844_10003262_pt1 | contig 10890 bp, 9 predicted proteins | sample SpaLakP09_SKY_50_FD_134517 | JGI IMG/M metagenome (GOLD analysis project Ga0187844, IMG submission 134517) | Oligotrophic lake water microbial communities from Sparkling Lake, Wisconsin, USA - SP09_SKY_50 | ecosystem: Environmental > Aquatic > Freshwater > Lake | place: USA: Sparkling Lake...
AGATTACGCACCTCGGTCGCCACCACCGCGAAGCCGCGACCCTGCTCGCCAGCGCGGGCCGCTTCCACCGCCGCGTTCAGCGCCAGAATGTTGGTCTGGAAGGCGATGCCGTCGATCACACCGGTGATATCGACAATCTTGCGCGACGCATCGTTGATGTCGTTCATGGTGCTGACCACCTGCGTCATCACCTCGCCGCCCTGCGCCGCCGTGCTGGACGCACCCTCCACCAGCGAACGCGCATGCTGCGCATTCTCGGAGTTCTGCTTGACGGTACTGGTCAGCTCTTCGATCGAGGCAGCGGTTTCTTCCAGCGAGCTGGCCTGCGTCTCGGTGCGCGACGACAGCTCCATATTGCCGGCCGCCAGTTCCTGGGCGCCAGTGTTGATGATATCGGCGCCGCCACGCACGCGCGACACGGTCGACAACAGATTCTGCTGCATGCGCTGAATCGCCAGCAGCAGACGGGCGATTTCGTTGTCGCCGGATTCGTCGATGTTTTCCGTCAGATCGCCCTGCGCCACCTGATCCAGCAACGACACCGAACGCTCCAGCGGCAGCAGCACCACCTTGCGCAGGAACAGGTGCATGCCCACCACCAGACCCGCCGCGCCCAGCAGGCCGATCACCACCAGCCACATCACCACCTGATAGTCGCTGGCGCGGCGCTCCAGCAGCGCGTTGACCTGGTCGTCGCTCTGTTTCTCGTATTTTTCCAGCGCGGCGGAGAAGGTCGCACCGGTTGGGGTCAGCTCCTTGATGTTGACCTCGGAATAGCTACTCGCATCCTCCTTGGCCAGCGCATCGGTCGCCTTGTCCAGCACCACGAACAGCGCCTTGCCGGCCTCGATCAGGTCTTTCCGCAGCTGCTGGTCTTGGTCCTCATACAGTGGCGCCTTGGCATACGCATCGAGGAAGTCGGAGGCCTTCTGGCGACTCTTGCGGGCCGAGCTCAGCGCCGTGCTGAGCGCCTCTTTGGTGCCATTTTCACGCAGCGCCGAATATCCGCGCATCAGGGCAGTCCGCACGCGGGTGGTGTCTTTGTACGAGTCATTAATCAGGATCACCTGACTACTCACCTCATGCACCAGCGCGATCGACTGGTTGGATTTGTGGATGGCGTACATCCCCAGGCCTGCGCCGATCAACAACATCGCCGTGAATAACAACAATACGCCCAGCAGGCTCGACCTAACCGTAATATTTTTCATTCCTGTCCCCGATGATTAATTACCGTCAAGAAATTATACACGGGTCATCATTCTTAAATGTAGCTTAATTTTTACGACCTTCAGTCTATGTAATGCTCCGCAAAGCGGCCTCTAATGTGGGATAGCGGAACACAAAACCTTCGGCCTGCAGCCGGGACGGCGCCACGCGCTGGCCTTCCAGCAGCAAATCCGCCTGTTCGCCCAGCAGCAGCCGCATCGGCCAGCCCGGCGTCGGCACCACGGACGGGCGGCGCAACACCGAGGCCGCGACCTTGCTGAACGCAGCCTGGGGCAGGCTGTCCGATGTGGTGAAGTTGTAGCTGCCGGCACCGCGCTGGCGCCACAGGTGGGCCACGCCAGCGATCAGGTCATCGACGTGTATCCACGAAAGCCATTGATCTCCGCCGCCCAGCGGACCGCCCATGCCCAGCTTGATTGGCAACAGCATCATCGGCAACGCGCCTTGTCTGCCCAGCACCAGGCCAAAACGCATGCAGGCGACGCGCACGCCATACGCCTCGGCTTGATGGGCGGCGGCTTCCCATTCGCGGCACAAGTCCGACATGAACATCGGCTGCGGGCCGCTCCGCTCCGTCAGCACCGTATCATCGCCGCGTGGCTGGGTGCCGTAATAGCCGATCGCCGACGCCGACAGCAACATGGCGGGCTTGTGCTCGGCGGCGGCAATCCAGTCGACCACCTTGCGCGTCAGGCCAATGCGGCTTTGACGCAGCACTGCGCGCCGTGCCGCAGTCCAGCGCCAGCCGAGGATACGTGCGCCGGCCAGATTGATGACCGCATCAAATTTACGTGACGACGGCAGCTGCGCCATGTCGTTGATGCACTCAACGCGGCCATCAAACATCCACGCGGCCTGACGCACCTGCCTGGTCAGCAGCGTGACGCGGTGACCATCGCGCAGCAAGGCGCGCACCAGGCGCTGGCCGATGAATCCGGTCGCGCCAGTCAGCAAAAAGCTGCGCTCCGTGTCGTCAAAGCGAACATCGGCGACGACATCGGTGGCGCGGCCGATTGCCCGCGCAGCCACCGCATCACGCAAGCCGGAAAGGCCAACGCCTGCGCCGCACAGTGCAAGAAATACACTCAGCGCGCCATGCGGTTGCCAGACCAGCGCCGTCGGCATTGCCCACTGCTGCGGTGTCCCGATCGCCAGCAACGCAATGAATGCGCCGCCGTTCATTGCCAGCACCGTGTGCGTGACGCGCTCCGTTGCCGGCAACAGACGCGTGCGATCCTCAACCACAAAGTCCCACAGCGTCAGCACGATCTCGATGCTGAACACCAGCAGCAACGCCAGCGCCCACCAGCCATGCAACTCCCATGCCGACAAGCCGATAAACAAGGCGCTGTAAATCAGCGCGCGCACGGCGTGGATGGACAACTCACGCCGCGCAGTTGGCCGCCCCGGCAAAGCCTCGGTCAATTCGTGATGATAGATCGTGTCGAAGGCGCCAAGACATCCTTGTGCCGCCATGAGCTGTAGTGCCAGCAAATGCGTGTTCATTGCGTCACCTCTCTGAAAACACCAGCTTGTATAAACGTCGTGCCAAACAGTGCGTGGCGGATCTCGATATGGATATCGAACTGGTTGGCGCTATTGTTGCGATGGCGGAGAAAGGTCTTGCCCGGCGTGAGCACATCCGGCAAGGGAATCCGCACACCAAACAGCTGCCAGAAATAGCCATCGCTTTCAAAATGCAGATTGCCGTCTCGGACATCCAGCACCAGCTTCATACCTAGTCCCATGCCAACATATTCCAGCACTTCACCATGCCGGCTCTCGGCCATGTAAGACGTGAACATCACAGGTTTGCGTCCACGCAGACGGTAAGTGCGTTCCTTGAAAATCCATGCACATTGATGACGTGAGTAGACCTGTATGTCGACCGGAAAATCAGCATCGTTATACGGCATCAGCGCACCTTTGACGAAGGGCATGCTCAGGTAGCCCAACAGCCGGCCGATACGCGAACAGCGCAGTTCCGACAACGTCCCGGTGTAGTACAGCGGCTTGCCTGGCAAGGGATTCTTGTCGAAACGCGCCTGAATGTCGGGATGAAGCTTGCGCCATGCGTCGCCCAGGATTTTCTTGAATAACTCGCCTTCAGAGGGAATCATATCTGCACTGCCTTTCTACTTTTTATGGCGAGATCTATTTTGCATAAGTACAGCAGCGGCGGCAGCATCGCCGCCATAACTGCGGCATCGGTCCACAGATTGATCCAGCAATGCGCGCGGGCGGAAATAAGCATGTCTTGCGGCGCCCAGACCATCAGGCCCAGTATCAGCATCGCCCAGGCGTAGGCATTTCTTTGCTTGTCGCCGATGACCGCGAGACCGGCCATCCAGATCGCGGCAGCCTGCACGGTCGGGCCAAGCAGCGAGATCCACCAGACGTGCAAAGCGCGACCAGCCTGGGGCGCAGCGCCGCCGAAGAAGAAGTCTTCGATACTGCGCCGATAAGCGTCCGTGATCGCCATATTGGCACACAGCGGCAGCAGTACGCCGACCACCAGATGCACCGCCGCCATCAAATAAATCCAGCGCACCAGAAATCGCCTGTTCATGGCCGCCCCCCGAACTTGCACACACCGTCCGCACAACGGGACAGACGATAGCGGTGCCGCGCCAGCCCACGGTACATTGCCACAAACAGCGGCCGCAGAACGCCGATACGCAGCGGCGCCACCAGCCAGCCCCGACCCACTGCCGTATAAGCAGCAATGATGCTGTCCAGCCCAACCATCAGACGTCCATCCGCAGTCAGCGCGTGAATCTCCGTACCCAGCGCTTCCTTGCTGACACCAAGCGCCTCAGGGAAAAAATCAGGCGCCGCGATATCGCTAAACCCCAGCCGGCAAGCTGTATCCAGTTGACGCAAGCGCGCCATTTGCGCGCGGCAGAGAGCGCAATTGCCATCGTAATAGAGCGTTAGTGTGAGCATGATTAGCCGTCTGTTATTTCTGTAAAAACAGAAATGGTTGGTCAGATTTTTTAATCGCTGCCGAGCAGACGGGCAACTTTGCCGCCCATTTTCAGGAAACGTTGCATGGTCGCCGGCGGCAGGTGCTTGTAATCGTCATAGGTGGTGCCCAGCATTTCCAGGAAATCCAGTACCTGGTCCATTTTGACCTTGGTGGCCTGTTCCAGTTGAGGATCATTCTCCGCTTCTACTGCGCAAGCGCGCAGCACCGTCAACGTGGGATCAATTTCGCGCTTCTTGCGCTCTTCAACGATGACGCGGAAGATTTCCCACACATCCTGCAGGGCGACGAAATGATCGCGGCGGTCGCCGGCCATGTGCGTGATGCGTACCAGGCCCCAGCTTTGCAACTCCTTCAGACTGTTGCTGACATTGGAACGCGCCACCGCCAGCGTCTCGGCGATCTGCTCGGCATTGAGCGGCTGATTGACCAGGAACAGCAAGGCATGAATCTGCGCCACCGTCCGGTTCACGCCCCAGCGCGCGCCCATCTCGCCCCAGTGGAGAATGTATTTTTGAATGGTAGGCGAAAGTTCCATGATTTCTCTAATTTCTGTTTATACAGAAATAATAGAACTCCTTTACAGCAAAGTCAAAGACTTTTCTGCTGGATGCGCCATGTAGTCGCTGAGCCAGTTGTGGATGCGGCTGGCTTTGCTGGTGATGGCGGTGTCGAAGCCGCGCGCGCTCAGCAGGGCGATGCCGTTGGTGTCTTGCAGCAGGCCGGGTTGCAGTTGCCAGCGGCCGTTTTCACGGCTGACGCACCATGGTTGCAAACAGTCGGACAGCAACGACGCCAGCACCAGGTGATGCGAGGCCACCACCACCCGCCCCTGCTGCGCCAGCGTGTGCAGCACCGCACCCGCCGCCGACACCGACTCCAGGTAATTCGTGCCACGGAAGATTTCGTCGATGAGGAAGATAGTCGGTCGCTGTGCCGCCAGCGCCAGCAGCTCCTGCCCGCGCCGCAGTTCGGCCATGTAGAAACTCTCGCCGTTATCCATTGCATCTTCGTTCTGCATGCTGGTGGCCACCGGCAGCAGCGGCGTGACAGCACGCGCCGCGTAGCAGAAACCAAAGGCGCGCGCCGTGATCAGGTTCAGGCCGATAGTCCGTAGCAGGGTGCTCTTGCCGATGCCGTTCTGGCCGGAGATGAACACGCCCTGGTGCGCCATGCCAAACGTCAGCGGCGCGGCGTCGGCCAGCAGCGGATGCACCACTTCGTCCAGCGTCACCTCGTCGCCCTGCTCCGCCCAGCAGAAAGAAGGCGTCTGCGCCAGGTGACGCGCCAGCGCCAGATCAGCGTCCAGCGCCGCCACCCGCGCAAAACTCGATCGCAGGAAGTCGATGTGCTCACGCACCACGTCGCGGCTACGGAAGTAATGCCGCACATTTTCCAGGAACATCCAGTCCGCATAATCGCGTGCGCCCGGCAGGTAGGAGAGCAGCGAGCGGCTAAGGCGCCGGTTCAGCTGCGAGGCCTCGGCGCCGTCATCGCGCAACGGCGCCGCCACCAGATCGTCGACCTGCGCCAGCAGCCCATGCGCGCGCAACATCTGCTGCATGGAGTTGAGTATGCTGGTCCACTCCTGCACCTCGTCGTGATAGCGCGCCTGAATTCCGCACAGCGACAGGAACAGCGCCAGCGTCACCAGCCACATCCACAACCAGTTCATGCCCAGCGCCAGCGCGACCGACAGCAGAAACGCCAGCGGCAGCCAGCGCAACGCCGGCACCCAGCGTGGCGTCGATGACAGCGGCGCGCCAAACACGGTCTCGCTGATCTCGCGATCAGCCTCCCGCAAGCCAGCGCTGGCGACGGTCAGTTGCTGACGCAGCCCATCGTCCGCCACCAGCGTGCGGACACGGTCGGTGGACGCGGACGCGTCTGCATCGACATGCAGCCGCCGGTGCAGTTCCTGCTGACCGAAGATGCTGGTGCCACGCGCCAGCTGCGCGCTGTAGGCAGGCAGCAGCAGGTCGTCCCAGGTCTGCGCGTCCAGCAGGGTGTCCTCGTCGGACAGGGTACGGCGGTACAGGGCAACGTCGCTGGGGACAAACGGGTAATCGGTCATGGATGGCTTAATTGGGTGGCAACACGCCGCCAGATTGAGCATGCTTGCCAGTTTTTCAAGTCCGGCCGGACAACGCGGACAAAACGGACGCTCGCGGACAGCGGACACACGCAAATATATCAATACGAATCAATCACTTAAGCTCTGGCACGGTTTCTGCATAACCTTGCACATTCATTCATCAACCGACCATTATGATTCGTGACACTTCCTCCCAAGACGCCGTGATCGCCGCGCCCAAAGGCAAGGCCACCAAACGTCGCCTGATCATCGCCGCCGGCGCGGTGGCGCTGCTGGCCGTCGGCTGGTACCTGTTCCACAATTGGCGCAGTACCGACCATTCGGTCAACATGGCGCGCCTGCGTATCGCCGAAGTGGGCCGCGGCACGCTGATCCGCGACGCCGCCGTCAACGGCCGCATCGTCGCCGCCGTCAGTCCGACGCTGTATGCGCCGTCGCTGGCCACCGTCACGCTGCAGGCGCACGCCGGCGACACCGTCAAGAAAGGCGATGTGCTGGCCGTGCTGGAATCGCCCGACCTGTCCGATGCGCTGAAGAAGGAACAAGCCGCTTACGCGCAGATCGAAGCCGACGTCGCCCGTCAGCGCATCCTGGCCCGCAAGCAGAAACTGCTGGCGCAGCGCGACGCCGACACCGCCGAAATCGAGCGCCTGTCGGCCCAGCGCACACTGGAACGCTATGACGCCGTCTCCAACGAAGGCATCATCGCCAAGATCGAATACCAGAAGGCCAAAGACGCGCTGAATTCCGCCGCCATCCGCGCCAAGCATGCCGACCAGGCCTCGGCACTGGAAAGCGACAACGTGGCGCTGGAGCTGGAATCAAAGATCAAGCAGCTGGAGCAGCAACGCAGCACGCTGTCCAACGCCCAGCGCCGCGTGGATGAACTGACGGTGCGGGCGCCGGTCGATGGTTTCATCGGCACGCTGTCGGTAGCCAACCGCAGCGTAGTGCCGGCCAACACGCCGCTGATGACGCTAGTCGATCTGTCGCGCCTTGAAGTGGAGCTGGAAGTGCCGGAGACTTATGTCTCCGACCTCGGTCTGGGCATGACGGCGGAAGTCAACTACGGCACCGGCACCGCCACCGGCAAGCTGTCGGCGCTGTCGCCGGAAGTAGTGAAGAATCAGGTGCTGGCGCGGGTGCGCTTCAACGGCGACCAGCCGGCCGGCCTGCGTCAAAGCCAGCGCATCACCGCGCGCCTGCTGATCGATGAGAAGCACGACGTGCTGATGGTGCAGCGCGGCCCGTTCCTCGAATCGGAAGGTGGCCGCTATGCCTATGTGGTGCGTGACGGCGTCGCCATCCGCACCCCGGTCAAGCTGGGCGCCACCAGCGTCTCCTCCGTGGAAATCCTCGGCGGCCTGAAACAAGGCGACAAGATTGTGATCTCCGGTACCGAAACCTTTGAGAACGCAGAACGCGTCTCGATCAATAACTAAACTCTGAGAGGCTCCCTATGCTGCGCATGAAAAACCTGAGCAAAGTGTATCGCACCCACATGATCGAAACCCACGCGCTGCGCGGCTTCGAGATCGACGTCAAGCAAGGCGAATTCGTCACCGTCACCGGCCCTTCCGGCTCCGGCAAAACCAGCTTCCTCAACATCGCCGGCCTGCTGGAAGAATTCACCGACGGCGAATACGTGCTCGATGGCGTCAACGTCAAAGGCATGGACGACAACGCCCGTTCGCGCCTGCGCAATGAGAAGCTGGGCTTCATCTTCCAGGGCTTCAACCTGATTCCTGACCTGTCGCTGTTCGATAACGTCGACGTGCCGCTGCGCTATCGCGGCTTCAACGCGGCCGAGCGCAAGGAGCGCATCGAAGACGCGCTGGCCAAAGTTGGCCTGGCCTCGCGCATGAAGCACTATCCGGCCGAACTGTCCGGCGGCCAGCAGCAGCGCGTGGCGATTGCCCGCGCGCTGGCCGGTTCGCCCAAGCTGCTGCTGGCCGATGAACCGACCGGTAACCTGGATACGCAAATGGCGCGCGGTGTGATGGAGCTGCTGGAAGAAATCAACGCTGCCGGCACCACCATCCTGATGGTGACCCACGATCCCGAGCTGGCGGTGCGCACCCAGCGCAATGTCCACATCATCGACGGCCAGGTGTCCGACCTGGTGCGCAAGTCGCCGTCGCTGAGCACCGTCGGCCACGCCGCGCAAGCTTAAGGAGCGCAGCATGTTCCAATACTACTTCCTGCTGGGTCTACGCAGCCTGCGCCGCAATCCGGCGCTGACCGCGCTGATGGTGCTAACGCTGGCCATCGGCGTCGCCGCCAGCATCTCGACACTGACCATCCTGCACGTCATGTCCGGCAATCCTATTCCAACCAAGAGCGATCGCCTGTTCGTGCCGCAGTTCGACAACGGCCCGATTGAAAGCTACAAGGTTGGCGACAAGCCGAATGACGATCAAATGAGTTACCGCGACGCCGTCAATTTCTTGAACAGCAAGGCGGGAGAGCGTCGGACCGCGCTGTTTGGCATCAGCATGCCGCTGGAACCGGAGCGCAAGGACCTGGGCGTCTTCGTGGTGCGCGGCATCGCCACCGGCGGCGATTACTTCAATATGTTTGAGGCGCCATTCCTGCACGGCCAGGGCTGGGCGCCGGAAGCCGACCAGCGCGGCGGTAATGTCACGGTAATCAACCGCAAACTGTCGGAAAAACTGTTCGGCGATGCCGACCCGGTCGGCCGCCGCGTGCGCATGGGCGGCTTCGATTACCAGATCGTCGGCGTGCTTGACACATGGAGCGTGATACCGCGCTACCAGCACCTGATTGGCGCCGAAACCGCCTTCGGTGACGAAGAGGATATGTACATTCCTTTCGCCACCGCCATTAACAACCAGGTGGGACGCAATGGCAGCACCGGTTGCCAAGGCAACGTGGAGCCGGGCTTCCAGGGCTTCCTTGATTCGGAGTGCACCTGGATCCAGGTGTGGTTTGAAACCGCCACACCGGGCGACCGCGCGGCGCTGCAAAGCTATCTGGATAGCTACACAGCAGAACAGCGCAAGCTGGGGCGCCTGAAGCGCAACACGCCTAACAAGCTGTATAACGTGATGGAATGGCTGGAATTCCAAAAGGTCGTCGACAACGATAACAAGCTGGCGGTGTGGCTGTCGTTCGGCTTCCTGCTGCTTTGCCTGGTCAACACCATCGGCCTGCTGCTGGCCAAGTTCTCGGTGCGCGCCTCCGAAGTTGGCATCCGCCGCGCACTGGGCGCCTCGCGCCGCGAGATCTTTACCCAGTTCCTGATCGAGACCACGGTGGTCGGTCTGGTTGGCGGCCTGCTTGGGCTGCTGCTGGCGGTTGGCGCACTGGCGCTGATTTCACTGCAGTCGAAGGCCCTGGCAACGGTGGCGCAGATGGACTGGGTCATGCTGCTGACCACCTTCGTGCTGGCAGTGCTGGCGGCGGTGCTGGCCGGCCTGCTGCCGACCTGGCGCGCCTGCCAGGTGACGCCGGCGCTGCAACTCAAATCCCAATAAGCGAGGCTACTCATGGAAATCCGTCCTATCCTGTCCGCTCTGCTGCGCAATAAAACCGGGCCAATACTGGTCGCGGTGCAGGTGGCCCTGAGCCTGGCCATCCTGTCCAACGCCATCTACATTGTCAAGGACCGTCAGGCCATGTCGGCGCGCGCCAGCGGCATCGCCAACGAAGAAGAAGTGTTCAGCGTGCAGGTGCGCCGCCTCAAAGCGCTGCCGCACGAAGCCAGCCTGGCTGGCCAGCGCGCCGAAATCGCCACCATCCGCGCGGTGGCCGGCGTGACGTCGGTGGCCCAGGTCAGCCAGATCCCGCTGAGCCGTTCCGGCAATACCACCGGCCTGGCTACCGACTACAAGCAAGTCACTGCGACCACACTTGGATCCACCTATCAATCTGCAGAATCGGTGGTGAAGACCTGGGGGCTGCAACTGACGGAGGGGCGCGATTTCCTGCCTAACGAGCTGCTGGAAATTGACGCCAACACCAGCAAGGAATTTCCCAAGGTGGCCATCATCACCCGCGTGCTGGGTGAAAAACTGTGGCCCGGCGCCGCCAGCTTTGTCGGCAAACAAATGCTGAACGGGACCGGTAGCGACGCCAATCCGTTGCGTATCGTCGGCGTGGTCGAAAAGCTGCAAACCCCAAGCGCGCAAATCGGCGACAAAGGCGAGCAATCCTTCATCATACCGCTACGCTTCACGGGAGATGTCGGCTACGGCTACACGGCGCGCGCCGAGCCGGGGCAACTGGACCGGGTGATCAAGGAAACCGAAGCAGCATTGCGCGCCGCCTCGCCGGAACCGATCATCGTCAAGACCAAGTCGCTGACGGAATATCGCAAGCTGCGCTACCGCGCCGACATGGCGATGGCGTGGATGCTGGTAACCGTCAGCGTGCTGCTGCTGCTGATCACCGCCAGCGGCATCGTCGGCATGGCCAGCCTGTGGGTGACGCAGCGCCGCAAGCAGATCGGCGTGCGGCGCGCACTGGGCGCGCGCCGGGTCGACATCCTGCGCTACTTCATCACCGAGAACGTCATGATCACCAGCGCCGGCGTGGGCGCTGGCGTGCTGCTGTCACT
>Ga0187844_10003265_pt1 | contig 10890 bp, 10 predicted proteins | sample SpaLakP09_SKY_50_FD_134517 | JGI IMG/M metagenome (GOLD analysis project Ga0187844, IMG submission 134517) | Oligotrophic lake water microbial communities from Sparkling Lake, Wisconsin, USA - SP09_SKY_50 | ecosystem: Environmental > Aquatic > Freshwater > Lake | place: USA: Sparkling Lake...
CCCACGCAGGCCAACAGCGCCGCGCCGGTCTTCCAGATCGCGTCGATCGACTGCTCGACCCGATAGGCGCGCACATCATCTTCGATACGGTCGGCCGTGCGGCGCAGTGCCAGCTCGCGCAGCGCAATCAGATTCCCTTTGCGGAAGAAATTGCGCGCGGCCCGTTCAGCCTGGGCTTGCTGATAAACCCGCCCGCTTTTCAGGCGCGCCAGCAGCTCATCGGCAGGGATATCGACCAGCACCACTTCGTCAGCCAGATCGAAGACGGTATCGGGCACGGTTTCGCTGACGCGAATATTGGTGATGCCGCCCACCACGTCATTCAGGCTTTCCAGATGCTGCACATTCACGGTGGTGAACACATCGATGCCTGCATCCAGCAGTTCTTCAATATCCTGCCAGCGTTTGGGATGGCGCGAGCCGGGCGCATTGGAATGCGCCAGCTCGTCTATCAGTATCAGGTCAGGATGCTGTTCCAGTGCCGCATCTATATCGAATTCAGCGATGCTTTTTCCGCGATAAGCCACCTGCCGCAAGGGCAGCAGCGGCAGGCCTTCCAGCATGGCTGCCGTTTCACCGCGGCCGTGGGTTTCCACCACCCCCACCAGCAGCGCGGGTGGTTCACTGGCAGCCAGCAGCTTGCGCGCCGCAGCCAGCATCGCATAGGTTTTGCCTACGCCTGCTGAAGCGCCGAAATAAATGCGTAATTTACCGCGCGCAGCCTTGCGCTCCTGGGCCTGCATCTGCGCCAGTAGCGCGTCGGGGTCGGGGCGGTCGGACCGCGGCTTATCGCTGGAGAACATGGAACAGCATTTTACGCTAGCTTTCAGTGCTGCACTGGCAGCGCAGCTGGCGCCTGCGTTTGCGCCACCAGCTTGCCACGTTCAGCGTCTAGTGCCAGGTTCAGCGCCAGTACATTGACGCGTGGCTCGCCGAAGAAGCCCAGCAGCTGGTCTTGACGGTGCTGCTCGACCAGATGGCGCACCCGGGCAGTATCGAGCCGGCGTGCCGCCGCGATGCGCGGCACCTGGTACAGGGCAGCGGCTACGCTGATCTCCGGATCCAGTCCGGAAGCCGAAGCCGTCACCAGATCAACCGGAACCGGATCAGCCGATGGCGCGATGCCGACTGCTGCAGCGCCAGCGTGCAAGGCTTCGAGCCGGCCCTTCACTGCATCGGACAGCGCCGGATTGGTCGGTCCCTGATTTGCGCCAGAAGAACCCGCAGCGTTATTCGGCATCGGCGCCGTTGCCGACGGGCGGCTCCAGAAATACTGCGGCGCCGAAAATGCCTGGCCAATCAAGCTGGAGCCCACCGTTTTACCGTTCGCCTCGACCAGGCTGCCTGCCGCCTTGACCGGGAACAGCAGCCCGACGAAGCCACATACCACCAGCGGATACAGCACTCCGCACAGCACGGACAGTAGTGCAAACAGCAGGACGGCAGGACGCAGTTGCGATTGTTGAGAGGTAGTCATAACGGCTCCAAATTAGACAAAGTTGAACATGGCCAGCAGCATGTCGATCAGCTTGATGCCGATGAAAGGCAGAATGATGCCGCCCACGCCATACAGCAGAATATTCCGCCGCAGCAGGGCCGCCGCACCAATGGCGCGGTACTGCACGCCTTTGAGCGCCAGCGGAATCAGGACGACGATAATCAGCGCATTGAAAATCACGGCCGACATGATGGCCGACGCCGGGCTGGCCAGATGCATGATGTCGAGTGATTTCAGGACCGGATAGGTGCCCACGAACGCAGCCGGAATGATGGCGAAATACTTGGCCACATCGTTGGCGATCGAGAAGGTGGTCAGCGAGCCTCGCGTCATCAGCATCTGCTTGCCGATCTCTACGATCTCCAGCAGCTTGGTGGGATTGGAATCCAGATCGACCATATTGCCGGCCTCCTTGGCTGCCTGCGTGCCGGAGTTCATCGCCACGGCCACATCGGCCTGCGCCAGCGCAGGCGCATCATTGGTGCCGTCGCCCGTCATTGCCACCAGCCGGCCTTCGGCCTGATACTGGCGGATCAGTTTCAGCTTGTCTTCCGGCGTCGCTTCGGCCAGGAAGTCGTCCACTCCCGCTTCGGCGGCAATGGTGGCGGCCGTCAGCTTGTTATCGCCGGTGATCATCACGGTCTTGATGCCCATGCGGCGCAGTTCAGCAAAACGCTCCTTGATACCGCCCTTGACGATGTCCTTCAGCTCGATCACGCCCAGCACGCGGCCCGCATCGGCCACTACCAGCGGCGTCGAACCGCGGCGCGAAATATCCTCCACGCTATGTGCCACTTCTGCCGGGAACGGCTGGCCCTGCGCTTCAACATATTTACGCACGGCGTCCGCTGCCCCCTTGCGCACTTCGCGCATGGCGCCCCCTTCCAGCGGAATATCCACCCCGCTCATACGGGTGGTGGCGGCAAACGGCACAAAGTGGGCATGCAGGCTTTCCATCGCCCGTTCGCGCAGATTGAACTTGTTCTTGGCCAGCACCACGATGGAACGGCCTTCCGGTGTTTCATCTGCCAGCGAAGCCAGCTGCGCCACATCCGCCAGCTGCTGTTCACTCACGCCCGGCGCCGGCACGAAGCTGGCGGCCTGACGATTACCCAGTGTGATGGTGCCGGTCTTATCGAGCAGCAGTACGTCCACGTCGCCCGCAGCTTCCACTGCGCGGCCGGAGGTCGCAATCACGTTGGCCTGCATCATGCGGCTCATGCCAGCCACACCGATGGCCGACAGCAGGCCGCCTATGGTGGTCGGAATCAGGCACACCAGCAGGGCAATCAGAACGGTGATGGAAATCGGCGAACTGGCCAGGCCCGCCGCCTTGGCAGCCTCCACCGAGAACAGCGAGAATGGCAGCAGGGTGACTGTCACCACCAAAAATACGATGGTCAAAGCCACCAGCAATATGGTCAGCGCGATTTCATTAGGTGTTTTATGGCGCTTGGCGCCTTCCACCATGGCGATCATACGGTCGAGGAAAGTCTCGCCCGGATTGGCCGTCACTTTCACGATCAGCCAGTCCGACAGCACACGGGTGCCGCCCGTCACGGAGGAAAAGTCGCCGCCCGATTCGCGGATCACGGGGGCCGATTCCCCGGTAATGGCCGATTCATCGACCGAGGCCACGCCTTCGATCACCTCACCATCGATGGGAATCACATCGCCGGCTTCCACCAGTATCACATTGCCTTTACGCAGATCGGTCGCGGACTGCGGCAGCCATGGTGCGCCATGCTTAGGCGTGGCCAGCTTCTTGGCCATCACAGTCTGTTTCAGACTGCGTAGCGAAGCTGCTTGCGCCTTGCTGCGCCCTTCCGCCAATGCTTCGGCGAAGTTAGCAAACAGCACGGTGAACCACAGCCAGATTGCCGTGGCCAAGATGAAGCCGAACGGGGCTTCCCCCTGGGCGACATAGGCTTGCACTGCCAGCGCCGAGGTAATGATACTGCTGACGTACACCACGAACATCACTGGACTGCGCAGTTGCACCCGGGGATCGAGCTTTCTGAAGGAATCCACGATGGCAGGCATCATCAGCGTCGATTCGAACATGCTCAGCTTGCGGGCCGGCGGATTGGTAAACAGGGTCATCTCTTTCTGAGATGCGGGAAGGTTGGACATCTTGAACTCCTCTTAATGCACGAACAGCTGCAGGTGTTCGACCACCGGGCCGAGCGCCAGCGCCGGCACGTAATTGAGTACGCCGACCAGTGTCACCACTGCGATCAGCAAGCCGATGAAAATCGGGCCGTGGGTGGGCATGGTGCCGGCATTGGCTTCCAGCCGCTGCTTGCCGGCCAGCGAACCGGCGATAGCCAGTATCGGGATAATCATGGCGAAACGGCCGAACCACATGGCGATGCCCAGCATGACGTTGTAGAACGGCGTGTTGGCGGACAGACCGGCGAAAGCGCTGCCGTTGTTATTGGCGGCCGAGCTGAAGGCATACAGTATCTCCGAGAAGCCGTGCGCGCCGGGATTGGCGATACCCGCCTTGCCCGCATCGCACAGCACGGCGATGGCAGTACCGGCCAGCACCAGCGTCGGCGTCACCAGTATCGCGATCGAGGTCATCTTCATTTCATACGACTGGATTTTCTTGCCCAGGTATTCAGGGGTGCGGCCTATCATCAGGCCGGCGATGAACACCGCCATGATGGCGAAGACCAGCATGCCGTACAGGCCGGAACCGACGCCGCCGAAGATCACTTCGCCGAACTGGATCAGCAGCATGGGCACCATGCCGCCCAGCGGCAGGAAGGAATCGTGCATGGCATTGACGGCCCCGCAGGAGGCTGCCGTGGTCACGGCCGCAAACAGGGTAGAGGCACTAATACCGAAACGGGTTTCCTTGCCCTCCATGTAGCCGCCCGACTGCAGCGCACTCATGTTCTGATCCACGTTCATGGCCTGCAGCAGCGGGTGGGCCTGCTGCTCGGCGCTCATCACCATCAGTGTCAGCACTACAAACAACACACTCATGGCTGCCAGCACCGCCCAGCCCTGACGGCGATCACCCACCATGCGGCCAAAGCTGAAACATAGCGCGGCCGGGATGATGAAGATGGCGATCATCTGAAAGAAATTGGTCAGTGCATTGGGATTCTCGTAAGGATGGGCCGAGTTGGCGTTGAAGAAGCCGCCGCCATTGGTGCCCAGCATCTTGATGGCTTCCTGCGACGCCACCGGTCCCATGGCGATTATCTGCTTATCCGTCGTCAGGGTTTCCGTCACCGGCTGCCCCTTGGCATCCAGCAGCGGCTGGCCGTCAGCGCCCGTTTTCGGCTGGGTGTAGGTGACGGGATCCATCAGGCTTACTTCCTGATAGGCCGAAAAGTTCTGGATCACGCCCTGGCTACCCAGGAATACTGCAAACACCAGCGACAGCGGCAGCAGCACGTACAGCGTCGCGCGGGTGACGTCGGCCCAGAAGTTACCGACCGAGCGGCTCGATCGGGCAGCAAAGCCGCGGATCAGCGCATACGCCACGGCGATACCCGTCGCCGCCGAGAAGAAATTCTGGCAGGTCAGGGCCAGCATCTGGGTCAGGTAGCTCATGGCCTGCTCACCGCTATAGCCCTGCCAGTTGGTATTGGCGACGAAGCTGATGGCGGTATTGAAGGCCGAATCCGGCGATATATTCGACAGTGCTTGCGGATTGAGCGGCAGCCATTGCTGCAAGCGCTGCAGCCCATACACAAACAGCGCACCCAGACTATTGAACAGCATCAGCGAGAGCGCAAAGGCTTTCCAGCTCTGGCCTACGGCCACGCCAGCTTCAGTTGGAACGCCAGCCACACGGTATAAGAACTGCTCGAATTTAGCCAGCCAGCCCAGCCCCGGTACAGCACCGCCCTGCCCCACCCGGGTCAGGAATATGCCCAGCGGGTAGGCCAGTGCCAGCAGCACCAACAGAAATACCGCGAGCAGTACGACAGATTGAGTGGTCATGTCAGAGCTCCTCCGCTTTCAGCAATGCAATGACCAGATACACCAGCAAAGCGGCGGCAGTAAGCGCGCCTATCACGTAAAAGGTGTTCATTATTTACCCTCCAGCCGCGCGCAGACGCGGGCGAAGCCTACGATGCCAACCGTAAAAGCCAGCAACAAACCTATATACAGTACGTCCATGGTTTCCCCTTCAAAGCTCGTTATCTGATAGCTGCAAGATTAGCGAGCCCGGTCTAAATATTTTGTAAACACTGGCGGGGCGGGTGTAAACAAAGTGTAAAAAACACTCGGCATCCACCCCGCTGCGGGCTTAGAAGGTCTTGCTGACACTCAGCCACAAGGCATTTTTACCGAGAAATTTCCCGTTGGCCGGCGAGGCGTAGGCCGTTGCGCTGGCATCGGTAGTGATCCATGCCACTGCAACCGAGGCCACTCCGAAGTCTTTGGTAACGCCCAGCTTCCAGTCGGTATAGCTGGCCGCATCATTGCCGCGTACTTTCTGGTGCCCGGCATGGAGATTGGCAGTCAGGCCCTCGGCCAGATCAATATTGGCGCCGAGGTCCAGGTAGCCACTATTCCGGCTATCCGCATAACCGAACAGATTCGTCACGGCGTGCGAGTATTTGAGATAGGCGGGACCATAGCCCAGCTGGCCATAAATTTCCGCCGTATTGGCGTCAACCATACCGGCCACATGGCGCAGGCCATTATTTGCATACACATAGCCCAATACGCCCACGTCATAGGCGATCTCGTCGCTCAGGTTGCCGCGCTTGCCGGCGTAAAGGTCCCACTCGATGCTGCCGTCGCCACCGGCGTCCCTGGTCCATTTGATGGTGGACAGCCAGGTGCCGGCATACAAGCCGCTCGGATTATGGATGTAATCGAAACCGCCTTGCAGCGCCGGCTGCAAACGGGTCTGCGAAATGCCGCGATAGCGGTAATCGCTGACCAGCGCCGCATTGAAGCTGGTTTCATGTTCCGGCTTGGCGACTGCTGTTCCCTCTTCAGCGCGCGCCGTGCTACTGCCAGCAATCACTGCCAGCATGGCAGTAGCGCATAAGATCTTTTTCATGACTTCCCCTCAGTAATAATGTTGCGATCAATACCCGGTGTCGGGTGTAGCCAGCAGGTTATCGATGAGGGTCTAAAGATGGTGTAAAGACTTGGCGCTGTGCTGTAAATAAAGCGTAAACGTCATGCTCTGAACTAGCAGATCGATGTGCAAGCAGGTACCGCCATTTATGCGAAATTTACACGGCTGGAGCGATTATTTAGAACATCTTTACACCCTACAGCCTAAGCTAGGCGTATCGCCACACACGAGTAGCCTATGCCTAAACCATACTCCGCCTGTACCGCAGCCTTACTCGACATGCCTGAGGTACGCTCATGATTATTGCTTTGATGGGCACTGACGGCAGCGCGGCCTCTGATCTGGCCCAGCAGCTTGCCCTGTTACGCACCTACGACGGCAGCCGCGTACTACTGATGACATCGCCTCATTCACAGGGCGCACGCCGGCGCTTACCCTATGACGACATCGTGATCACTACCGACGCCGGCAACAACGATACCGAGACACTCGCGCTAGCCTTGGCCAGTGTCATCGTGATCCTGATGGTTCCGGGCGACCTGCAACCACGCCCGCCAACCGCCCTGCTGTCACGCGTGCGCGCCGCTATCAGTCTCAACCCCGGTGCACGCATACTGGTTTCGGTGGCGCATGGCAAACGCGATCTCAGCGCCCAGGAAGTGGGAAATATTCTGGTGTTTGTTGCACAGTTGGCGCCAGCACGGCTGGCTGAGCAACTGGTGCTCGATCAGCGTGGCAGCTACCATACCCGCCACAGTGCGCTCGCCCAAGCCGGGCAGGAAGATGAGCAGCGGATGTGCGCGCCGGAAGTGCGCTACCTGTACCGTCAGGTGTTCTACGGCCGGCAAGCTGAATAGCGGCCTGAGGATCCATCCCTCCAGCGCGGGATGGATCATCAGGCCGCCACAACGAGCCGATGAACTACGAAGACTTCTCGGTACAACTGCTTCATTTCTGCTGCCGCATGGGGAGCACGCTCGGGAGTTTCGCAAACGCAGAGGGCATCGAGGCCGCCCGGCGCACCGCTATGCAATAAGGTCTGCGCAAGACTGGCTGACATAACATGGCCGGCAAAATTGCGGATCGCTGCCATTTCAGCGACGGTGGGATCCGCGCCAGCCGCCGTGCTCACAAACAGCACCCGCAAGCGGGGATTGAACATCCGTGCCGAGTTGAGGCGGGCAATCAATTGGTAATGGCGGCCCAGATCCACCTGATCAGCATTGACTGGCACTACCACGGTAGCGGCAGCAATTAACGCTGCACGGCTAACCGGACTATCGCAGCCTTCCGTATGGACTACCATATCGTGACAGCCGTGCTGTAGCTGTGATATGCGCACGCCCAGATCCCCGCCGAGTACAATCTGATTCAATAGATTGGGTTTCAGACCATCACGGTAACGCTGCCGCGCCCAGTTACTGGCGGTCTGGCGGGGATCAGTTTCCAGCAGCAGTACACGACGTCCGGCACGGGCACGCAGCAACGCCAGATTCAGTGCCACCATGGTGCGCGCGCAGTCATCTCCCTGTCCGGCAATAGCGACGATCACGCTGCACTCCCTGCAGCAGGATGGGGCCTGCATCGGCCGAATTGCGCCGCCGGCAGCCGTCGCATGACTGCTTCCATAATACGCGCGACCAGGTTTTCGGCCACGCATAGCCAGACCTTGATGCGGGCGCCATGCTCGCAAGCTTCGATGCGCATGAAATTCAAGGCATCGCCGCATATCTGCATCACGGTCTGGCGCAGCAGGACCAGCGAACCGGTATCGACTGTCATTTGCATCAAGCGCCATGCTACCGGAGCCCGTTTGCGCCAGATCGAAGGACGCTGGGCCGGCCTGATATGGAAAAAAGCGTGCATTTCTTCCCCTCCACTCTATGGTTAGGCATGCAATCAGCTTAGCGGGAGCGTCGTAAAAACGGTCTAAAAAGGTATCGCCGCCCTGTAAACATCGTGTATAAATTAGCGCGCACCGATTTTTTGCCGCGATTGCCGCCAGTTGAGGATAGAATACGCAAACGTTCGCACAAAACTGTACATAAACACAGTAATTTAATTATCAGCTTGATCACGTATGGCCACTAAAAAACCCGTTTCCGACTATAGCGAATCATCTATCCGCGTCCTCAAGGGACTGGAACCAGTCAAGCAACGTCCGGGCATGTACACCCGCACCGAGAACCCGCTGCACATCATTCAGGAAGTGATCGACAATGCCTCCGACGAAGCGCTCGGTGGCCATTGCAAAAATATTATCGTTACCCAGAATGCCGACGGCAGCATCACCGTGGAGGATGATGGCCGTGGTATTCCCGTCGGCCTGCACCCCGACGAAGGCGTGCCGACGGTAGAAATCGTGTTTACCCGCCTGCACGCGGGCGGCAAGTTCGACAAGGGTTCGGGCGGCGCCTATGCCTTCTCCGGCGGTCTGCACGGTGTCGGCGTGTCGGTGACCAATGCGCTGTCCAAGCGGCTGGAAATCACCGTGTGGCGCAAGGAGCCGGACGGCACCGGCCTGCACAAGCTGGCCTTTGAAAACGGCGATGTCGTGGAACCGCTGGCTTCCGTGGTGGCGCCGCGCGACGGCAAGAAATCCGGTACCCGCGTCACCGCATGGCCCGACGGTAAATACTTCGACTCGCCGAATATCTCGCAGGCCGAGCTGCAACGCCTGCTGCGCTCCAAGGCAGTGCTGCTGCCCGGCGTTTCCGTCACACTGACCAACGCCAAGACGGGCGAATCGCAGACCTGGAAATACGACGACGGCCTGCGCGGCTATCTGACCGAAACGCTGGCCCAGAGCGGCAATGGCGAAACCCTGATTCCCCTGTTCGAGGGCGCGCAGTTTGCGGGCCCCGACGCCGAGGGCTTTGCCGAGGGCGAAGGCGCAGCATGGGTGGTGGCCTGGACGGAAGAAGGCGCCATCGTGCGCGAATCCTATGTCAACCTGATTCCTACCGTGAGCGGCGGCACCCACGAATCGGGCCTGCGCGACGGTCTGTATGGCGCCGTGAAGAGCTTTGTCGAACTGCACTCGCTGCTGCCGAAAGGCGTGAAGCTGCTGCCGGAAGACGTGTTTGCGCGGGTTTCCTTTGTGCTGTCGGCCAAGGTGCTGGACCCGCAATTCCAGGGCCAGACCAAGGAACGCCTGAACTCGCGCGATGCGGTGCGGCTGGTATCGACCTTCTCCAAGCCGGCGCTGGAACTGTGGCTCAACCAGCACGTGGAGCACGGCAAGAAGCTGGCCGAACTGGTAATCAAACAGGCGCAATCGCGTCTGCGCTCGCTGCAGAAAGTGGAGAAGAAAAAATCCTCCGGCGTGGCGGTTTTGCCGGGCAAGCTGACCGATTGCGAATCGTCCGACGTGGCGCGCACCGAACTGTTCCTGGTCGAGGGTGACTCGGCAGGCGGCTCTGCCAAGATGGGCCGCGACAAGGAATTCCAGGCGATACTACCGCTGCGCGGCAAAGTGCTGAACTCGTGGGAGACCGACCGTGACCGCCTGTTTGCCAATAACGAGATCCACGATATCGCGGTGGCCATCGGCGTTGATCCGCACACGGCCAACAGCGCACCGGATCTGAGCGGTCTGCGCTACGGCAAGATCTGCATCCTGTCCGATGCGGACGTGGACGGCTCGCACATTCAGGTGCTGCTGCTGACGCTGTTCTTCCGCCACTTCCCTGCGCTTATCGCCAACGGCAATATCTGCATCGCCCGTCCGCCCCTGTACCGGGTGGATGCGCCGGCGCGCGGCAAGAAGCCCATCCAGAAGCTGTATGCGCTGGACGACGGCGAACTGACCGCGATCGAAGACAAGCTGCGCAAGGACGGCCTGAAGGAAGGCGCATGGTCGATCTCGCGCTTCAAAGGTCTGGGCGAGATGAACGCCGAACAGCTGTGGGAAACCACCATGAATCCCGATACGCGCCGCCTGCTGCCAGTAGCGCTGGGTGGCTTCGGCCTGAATGAATCGTCGGCCCGCTTCAATATGCTGATGGGGAAAGGCGAAGCCGCCGCCCGCCGTGCGTGGATCGAAGAACACGGCAACGAAGCCGACGCCGATATCTAACTATTACTGATCATGACTCAAGCAAATCTCTTTGACGAACCGGCCAACGAGCCGGCCGCAAACAGCAGCGCGCCTGCCGGCAAGGCTGGCGCAACTGCGCACAAAACTGCGGCAGCACCTGCCGCCGTAGAAGGCGATCTGTTCGACAGTGGCGCGGAAGCGGCACTGGCGGACGTGAAAACCGGCGATGCCGGAGTTGATAGCGGCGTGGCCGCCAGTGCGGCAGCTGGCGATGACAGCGGCGCTAATGGCGAC
>Ga0187844_10003266_pt1 | contig 10888 bp, 9 predicted proteins | sample SpaLakP09_SKY_50_FD_134517 | JGI IMG/M metagenome (GOLD analysis project Ga0187844, IMG submission 134517) | Oligotrophic lake water microbial communities from Sparkling Lake, Wisconsin, USA - SP09_SKY_50 | ecosystem: Environmental > Aquatic > Freshwater > Lake | place: USA: Sparkling Lake...
CATGGTGAGGCAGAGGTGGCCCATAACCTTGCTGCCTCATTTAACTTTGAAAAAATAAGAACAGTTATGCAGATGAGTAAGTCGCTAAAAGATATTCAGCCGCTTCCAATCATTGATAAAGAAATAATCATTAGAAGCTTTCTGCCTGGAATAGACAGTGATGCTTGGCTTAAATTAAATAATAAAGTATTTAAAGATCACCCAGAACAAGGTGGTTGGCAGCTATCTGATTTAAATCACAGGTTAAGTGAGGAATGGTTTGATGAAAAGGGCTTTTTTATCGTTGAAAAAAATAAGCAAGTAATTGCCTCCACTTGGACCAAAGTTCATGGCGAACACACACATAATCATGACGGTGAAGCATCACATGCCCACCCAGCGATTGGTGAAATATATATAACCGCAGTAGATCCTGCCTATGCAGGCCTTGGCATTGGTAAAGCATTAACAATTACTGCACTTAATTACTTAAAGTATCAAGGACTAAAGGATGCGATGTTATATGTGGATTTTGAAAATGAAGTAGCACTCAATCTTTACAAATCGATCGGTTTTATGGAATCAAACAAAAGAGATGTAATTTATACTTTAGATGGCGTGAAAGGCAACAATTAACCTATACTACGGGAATGTTTAAATAATTAGATCGCTTAGGATACGGCGGATATCTAGAAAAATATCCGTTCCATAGAGAATTAGGAATAAATCTTAAGGACTATATAAAGGAAAAAGGTGGATTGAATAAAAAATTGTGAAAAATAAATTTGAATCAGTTAATATAAATAATAAAGTAACATTTCCTGTTGAACTTGATGATTTAATTCGTTTACACTTCTTAGTTACAAGTAGAAAAGTTACTACAATTCTAGAATTCGGTGTTGGAAAAAGCACTAAAGTATTTGATCATGCATTAAGTATTAATGAAAATAAGTACGAGTCATATGTAACTAATACTCTTAGAAGATCTAACAAATTCGAATGCCACTCCGTAGATGCCTCTAGAAAGTGGATAAAGACAACCAGAATGAAATTTCAAACAACTCATGTGAGATATCACCACACAAAATGTAATGTGTCAACATTCAATGGAAGAATTTGTACCATTTATAAAAAGCTTCCAAATATTTGTCCAGATTTTATTTACTTAGATGCACCAGATCAATATTCACCGAAAGGAAATGTGCGCGGCATTTCAACAAGACACCCAGATAGGCTTCCAATGGCTGGCGACTTGCTAGCGATTGAACATTTTTTACTTCCTGGTACTTTGATTGTAGTCGACGGCAGAACAGCCAATGCTCGATTTCTTAAATCTAACTTTCAGCGCTCTTGGAGTTACCAATATTTTAAAAATTTCGATCAACATTTTTTCGAACTAGACGAAAGTCCACTTGGTGTTTGGAATAATAAACAGATGAATTTTACTGCAGCTAAAGATAAATAATTTGGCGCACTCTAAAATATAAGCCCATTAATCTCACCCTAAGAACTAAATATCTTCACTAAAAATAATTAAGGTTTCAATATATGTATCACCTTGTATTCCAAGGTTTTGGGCATCAGGTGGAGCTGTTACTGGCTCAAAGCAAATGCCTTCATCGTCCTGTGAATAAAGCATGAAGTAAGGTGAATCAAACTCCATTGTTATCCGGGCAGCTCCTGGCCAAATAATCTCTGGTGTGCCAATGACATCTGTAAATGTGTCATCCCATGGTGGACCTGTTGGGGTAATCAACTCACCAGTTGGCAGGTAATCATCACCTCTTTTAAACATTTTCTTTGCATTAAAAACAATTTCGCCCGCATCTCCCTTACCAATATCGCGAGCAAACCATGGATGAAAACCTAATGTCACTGGCAGATCACATCCTGCTGCTTCATAATCTAATGACCATCTAATTGCGTTATCTAATATTTCATACCGTTGGGTAACGGAAGCGCCATTAAATGGATCTGGTAGTTCTAAATACTGGGCGCCATTTCCAATATCTTCCCAAGAAGATGTTGCGCCAAATCCAATTAAAGCATGTGGTGGATCAAAGTTATTTGGTAGTTGATACTCATTACCTTTTAAATCTTTGATAATTCCATCTCTAATGCGCCCAGCAAATGGAACCATAGAAAACCAACCCCAGGTGTAGTTCTGTCCTCTAAAAGGCACTGCAAACTGCATATCCCGCCACTGCACAGAAGTTAAGCGTGCTCCTTGATCTAGATCAATTCCAATTGATATCTGATCTCCATCGATGTTAAGCATCTAGTTAAATCTCATCTCGCCCCGGTGGTAGTGCGCCAGATCTTGAGACTGTAATAGAAGCAGCCCTTGCTGCTCTATCTAACATCAAAGAAAGACGTTCATTAGTTAACTTATCTAAGCCATCTTCAATAATCGCCTCAACTAAAATTGCTCCTACTGTGTCACCAGCTCCTACTGTATCTGCAACTACAACCTTCTTTGCATCAACACTTATTTTAGAATTTTCTCGATATCCTGCTAATCCTTTATCACCGAATGTAACCACAATTAACTCTGGCCCCATTTCTAGCCATCTCTTTGTGATTTTATCTAGGTCTTGTCCTGGATACAGCCAGTAAATATCATCATCACTAACTTTAACTGCATTAGAAATTGATACCCAGCGCTCAACCTGCTTCACATACTGATCTCTATCACTCATTACAGCAGGTCTTATATTTGGATCAAAGACAATTGGCGCAACTAGTGCAACCTTCTTTGCCCACTCAAACAGGACAGATGCTGCTGGTTCTATTGCTGTCACTAGCGTGCCAATGTGAAGAAGCAATGGTTTTTTATCACCAGCATCAGGTAGCCAAGAGTGTGAAAAATCAAAGGTGGCAGTGTCCTCTATTACAAACTCATATGTAGCCCCACCTTTTGAGTTTAAAGAAACTATTGCCAGACAGGTGGGCTTATCTGAGAACTTAACAAAATCCAGTAGCACACCATCTTTTTGTAACTCATTAAGCGCCATCTGGCCATACTTATCAGTTGACATACCATCAATAAATTGTGTTGTTATTCCAAGTTTTGATAATGCCTTTGCAGTGTTCGCTGGCCCACCACCAACAACTGCTTTGCGCTCAGTGCCATCTGGAATTAAATCAATTACTACCTCACCACATACCCAAACTTGATTACTCACAGTAGTTCACCCTTACGCGCTAGAAACTCAGTTAATACTTCAACGCCTAGTAGATGATCCTCTACTTGCGGCAAACCACTAATAAGTAGAACGCCAGAAAATCCATCATCCTTAGTTATGAGAGGTAGACCACCGCCATGAATAGCGTGAGTTTCATCCAAAAGATTATTCTCTTTATGCCAATCAACTCCACGCTCTTCAGCACTTACTCTCTCATACATAGTTGAATGATGCTTAAGCATTACAACTCTTGCTTTACGTGATATCCACAAATCATTTTCAGGCTTACTGCCTGGAAGGGAGGCGTGGTAAATAATCCAATCCCCAAGCCTCACCTCTATCGCTACCGGCAACTTTCTTGCCAGGCTAAGTGACTTCGATATTTCACCAATCTCTAATGAGTCAGTAATACTGAGATGTGCCAAAGTAAGTATATTTTCTTCATCTAGTAGTTGAGCTGAATTAAATCCACCGGTTGTTTCCATTGGCATACTCTATAAGGGCAACTCAAATAAATATAAACTACATATAGTTTGGTAAAAAAATTAAGCCTAATGGACTAGAATGTCGTTATGAGGGTACTAATTACTGGCGGAGCAGGATTTATTGGTTCGCATTTATCTGATTCGTTTGTGACTAAGGGATTTAAAGTCTCGATATTAGATAACTTAAGTACAGGATCAAATAGTAATATTTCCCATCTTGTTGGGAAAATTGAAGTTAACCATGGAAACATTATGGACCAGAAATTAGTTGAATCATTGGTTTCTAAAACAGACTTAGTTTTTCATTTAGCTGCAGCGGTTGGTGTGAAAACTATACTTAATAATCCAATTGAATCTATGTCAACGAATTTTGCTGGCTCTGAAATAGTTCTTAACGCATGTGCTAAGTTTGATAAGAAAATAGTTATTGCAAGCACGTCAGAGATTTATGGTAAAAATATGAAGCAGCCACTATCAGAAACTGATGACAGAGTAATGGGTGCACCACAAAAGTTAAGGTGGAGCTACGCAGATTCTAAAGCGCTAGAAGAAGCTATGGCTTATGCCTTGTACTTAACAAAGAATTTAAAAGTAATAACAGTCCGCTTTTTTAACGTTGTTGGTCCACGGCAATCTGGATCATATGGAATGGTTTTACCTAGATTTGTTGAATCTGCTTTGAATAATAGAGATGTTGAAGTTTTCGGGGACGGCGAGCAAAAAAGAGTTTTTTGTCATGTATTCGATGCGATAGATGCAATTGTCAGACTAGCTGAAAATGAAGAGTCTATCGGACAAGTTTTTAACATCGGAGGCATTGAAGAAACCTCAATTAAAGAATTGGCACAGGAAGTTATAAATTTAACAAGTTCTAAATCTAAAATAATATTTTCCACTTACACTGATTCTTACGGAGAAGGCTTTGAAGATATGCAGAGACGTGTACCAGATTTATCTAAAATTAAAAACTTTATTTCGTGGCAGCCAACATTTAGCCTCAAGCAGATTATCTCAGATGTTGCACAATCTTTAAACTAAAGATATTTAGACCAACCTAAATTTATTTGGCCTACAGATAGATCAATTACAGGTGTATCGGCTTCTTCCCAAGGTTTAAAATTAATTTCTCTATGTGGTGTAACTATTAAACCTAGATTTACTGAAGGGTCAAGTGGGAGGCTTTTCTGGGCCATAAAAGTCTTTACAATTGGGTCATGCCACGAAACTACTGCACCTAGTTCACTTAGTTCAGTAATCAATTCAATTGCAGGAGATTCTCGCATGTCTGGCACACCTGTTTTATAAGCAATTCCTGCCATTTGAATTCTTACACCAGTTAAATCTCCACCTAAATGTTTTTTAATTCTTTGGGCAATTTGTTTAGGCCTCTGCAAATTAATTTCGTTAGCAAGATTAGTAAGCTTTGATTCACTCCCAACTTTTTTTGCAAAATATGTCAAATACTCAGGGTCAACTGGAATACAGTGCCCACCAACACCAATGCTTGGTTGAAACTTCATAAATCCAAATGGTTTTGTTGAAGCTGCATTAACTACTTCATTAGCACTAATACCTAATTTGCTCATTACTTCAGAAACTTCATTAATCAGAGCTATGTTGACCTGTCTAAAGGTATTTTCCAATAATTTAGCAGCTTCTGCTACTTCAGGACTTGAGGCTCGGTAAATACTCTTGCAGAAACTAGAATAAAACTCAATTGCTCTATCAGTCGCTTCTTCGGTCAAGCCTGAAATAACTCTTGCAGTATTACTAATATTCCAATCTTGATTTCCTGGATCAACTCTTTCAGGAGCAACTGCAAAAGTGAAGGTAGTTTTACTTCCTTTCTCGACGGTCGGTTTAATTACATCTCTAAAAGTTCCAGGATACGATGTACTTTCACTAATAATAAGTGTTGGATCAATAACAACTTTGTTTATTGACTTACACGCTGCCAAGACAGCATTTAAATCTGGTTCCCTGTTTCTATCAATAGGTGTTGGCACTGCAATAATAACAATTTTTGAACCTTTCATAAGTTCAAAATCTGTAGTTGGTAAATAGACTTTTTTTGCAATTATTTCACTTATTAATTTCTTGTCCAAACCTGGCACAAATGAATCCCCACATGCTAAATCAGAGATTAGTTCTGCATTTATATCTAAGCCGATAACCTCGTGTCCGGACATAGCCGCACCTACTGCAAGTGTTTGGCCAACGTAACCTTGTCCAATAATTGAAATTTTCATTGTATTAAAATATCAAGTGCTTAAAATTGATAATTCTGGATATTTTTATTAAATGGATCAATTTTCATTAACTGTTCTTTCGCTTTATTGCGTTCTTCATTTGTGGCACGAGGATTCACCAATATTAGTATCCAAGTTTGGTAACTATTTGGGTTAAATTTAACTGCGCTACGCCCGATCTCCAAAGATAAATCATAAAGACCGGATTCATATAAGCCTGCTCCTAAAAGATTGTATCTAATTACAGATTCTGGGTAGGTTTTAGCTGCCTTAACCGCTAAGAGAGCATCTTTTTTTCTATCTGCTTGTCGAGTCAGTTTATCTGCATTAAATAATGGAAATGTTAAAACTAATGCAAGAATTGCTGAAATGACTCCAGCGACACTAATTGATTTTTTTGTTACACTATTTATTGTCTTACTTGCTCTTTCTTGGGACGAGTCTGCGTTTAATTTTAACGAATTACTCAATCCAATAAATGTGCCACAAAATACAAAATTCCAGATTAATGTCGGAATTACAGCCGGACTTATCAATGATTGAAGTTGGAAAGAAACCCATGCAGCAAAAAGTGCGGCTATATTTCTATCAAATTTACCAATTCTTTTTTGTAATACAAAAAAGCTATATAAAGAAAGCAAGATTATGCCAATGTAGCAAAGAGCTAGAATAATGCCACCGGTGGCAGCAAATTGAAGAAAAAAATTATGACTATTATCAATAAATTCTGCTATTCCATTTGCTGTTTTTTCATTTTGGTACATAAGGGAATAGTCTCCAAGTGAATCAAGTCCCACACCAAATACTGGATTGCTTTTAATAACTGAGCTTGCAGTTTGCCACATTTCACCTCTTGAGCGAACTGAAACTTTATAAAGGTAGTAAGAAAGCGGTCCTTTATCTAGCATGCCGGCTATGGCTACAAATCCAGAAAGAATTGTTGGTAACAAAGTTGCAGTAAAAATTAATTTCGCTTTGTTAAACCATAATTTTAATAAAATAAAGACTGCCAACGATGATGTTAAAGCAATATAGCCTTGAGTTGACTCACAGATATATAGAGTAAAAAGTAAAATAGATGTAGCACTTGAAATTAAGAATAATCTATATTTTCTTGGCCAAAGATATACGATAGTCGGAACAAAGGAAATTGCGATAAAACTAGATTGAAAATTGGGATTTCCAAGAGTACCGATTATCCCATTAGTTTGTGTGCGCCAATCCGAAAAGTCCACACCAAAAAATTGAAATATGGAGTAAATAGATGAAAGTAAACAACTAACTAAAAGTCCCTGGGATATTTTCGGCATATTTGATAAATTTATATTTATTGCGGTATAAAGCATAATTACAATTAGTGAAAAATACGTTATAAATCCTAACCCTCTGCCGGTACGACCAAAAAACTCCTGTTCAAATGGTGCCTTACTCATGAACATGACCATCACCATTTGAATTGTAAAAATAACACAAAGAATTAGAAGGAGTTTCATTTTTAGATCGGTTAAGAAAGTTTTGTAATTTATGATTAGAGTTGGTAATAAAAACGAAGCCAAACATGCTAATGATATTATTTTTGGAATTATTAATGCATCAGAATTTATCCAAGGAGTAGCAACTAAAGTTACTACTGTCGCCCCAAAAATAACTCTCTTCAATTACTTACTCCTTAATTACAAAAGTTATTATTATTTTATGATTAATAACCTACCAATCTTACCAATATTCAATAGATTATTCGCTAAATAAAATAGTTGAGCCCCCTGATTTTCACCAGAGGGCTCAACTACTAAGCGTTTTGAAGAGTAATTATCTCTTCAAAATCAACTTCTGTAATGCTTGAATCTGCTTATTAATTGATGCAATAAGAGCAACAATTGATTTCAGAACATCAGCATTAGTTGTAGTGTCTCCACCTGTAGAGATTGAATATGAAGGATTCTGTACTGTTGCGTATTGAGCAAGAGTTACAGATCCTCCAGTGAAATCAACTACACCAGCATAACTACCAGCTGTTTGATTTACTGTATAAGTGTATTTTATTACACCGCCAGCTTTAGTCACAGCTTGAGCTGCGCCTGTTGTTGAAACAAGTGTCATACCAGGGATTGAGATAGTAGATGGACCTGTTGCAACTACGTTATTTGCAGCGTTACCTTTTGCATCTTTAAAGGTAACTGAAAGAGTTGCAACCTCACCTGATATGTACTTAGCTTTATCAAAGCCAGCTGTATATGAGGCTGGATCATCAGCACATGAAAGATCAAATGGTGCAGATTTTAATACTGTTCCATTTGCTAATGTGAACTTCAATACTACGCCTTTTTGTGTACCAGCAGTTGCAGCACATGCGTGCGTACCTACTGATGCGCTCAAGACGTCAGTTGAAGAAGTTTTAGAAGCCAAACTTGGAACAGTTACATCTGTAACTATTGTACCAAGTGTTGCTCCGTCAACAGCGAAAGCTCCTATTGATGCTGGGGTAGCTAGTCGGTTGCCAACTGAGTCAGTAGCAATTACATAGAAGGTTCCGTTGCGACTCTCACCTGCGAACCAGTTAGCATTTCCTGTGCTCGCACTTAGATCCTGAACTGCAATATTTGCAGCTGGAACAGTGATTGCGGCAACAGTTCCTGCTATAGAAACTGTCTTTGAACAAACAGCAGTTCCATTCCAGGTAATAGTTATAGTAGTTGTTATTGGTACACCAGCTGTTGCTTGAGATACGCGAACTGTTGATGCAGTTCCACTACCAGTTGTTATAGCGGTAGATGTAGTACCAGCAACTGGAGTTGCTCCTGCTGTTCCCCATGCAATCTTTGCACTGTTAGTTGCTGTTGCAATTAAAGAACCGGATGATGACAAATTAGCGCCATAACCATCGCGAAGTGCAAGGTCAATTGACCAGGATTCACCATTTGCGAGAGTACCTGTATTATCAACGTTTGATGCTGGTGCTGCAGTAGTGCCTTTCACTGCTTGGCAGTATGAATCCCCAGCACTATATGTACCGCCTGCTGATGCAGCCACAACGCTCACTGTGATATTTCCAGAGAGTGTTGCTGGAGTTGCACCAAGTGTAGCGGTTGAAATTACGCTATTTGCGCTTGAGTTAGTGTAAAAACCACTATACAAACTTACTGTATAAGTTCCGACAGTAGTAGGTGCTGACCAAAGAGCGCCAACAGCTGTTCCAGCGGCAGTCGTAATGTTTGAACTCCACACTTTTGTGTTGTCTGAGTTATAGCTCCAAGTTCCAGCAGCCATTCCCCCTGCAGGTGAAAGTGATCCACCGCTAGCAAAGAAAGCTACTGCTGTTGCAGAACATGCATATAGGGATAAAGTTCCACCAGCTAGCACAGTTGCACTTTGTGCAACTCCAGATGAGGAATCCTTATATAAAAGTCCCTTAGATAAAGCATTATCGTTTGCTTCAGAACATCCATTGGTTGTGACACCGACAGCAGCTACGGCTGCACTTCCTGTATTAGTTGTTGTGGCTGTGAATAAAGAACCAGCAGCAACTGAGCCAGCAGCAAGACCTGCGATTTGGCCAACGCTTGTTTCTGAGTTAGTTACACCAACTGCAGCGTGTGCAGAAGCGACTGGGGCTGATCCCACAGATAGCATTCCTGCAAACAACGCAGTTGTTGCTGTAAGCGCAATGCGCTTACGTAGTGTCGTTTTCGACATTTGTTTCCTTTCGTTAGTCAAAACTAGGAATTTCCTAATCTTGGCTCGAAGATCTTTCGATCTTCTAATTCCATTTCCTTGTGGCACACACGTGTAATGCCGCCAGGATATGGAAATCTATTTACTCGGTAGGAGCTGGGCCACCATCTGCTTGATCTAATACCTGCAGCATTAAGACAGCTGTTGCTAATTGATCAACTGATAGCTGCATGTGAAGTGCTAGATCCTCATTTGAAATACTATTTGTAGTAACTGGCTTTACAGCTTTCACAACAGGTGTTGATTTAGTTTCAACAGGTGCTGGCATATCTTGATTATTAGAAAGCTGAGATGAACTGGTAGTAATAGAAGTATTTGGCTCATTACCAGTTAGTGAGTTAAGGCCAAGGAAAGCAGTTAGAACAAGAATAAATGTAAGTGCAATCTTTGAAGATTTGCCGGCAAGCTCTGCCGCCTTCTTATAAGTAGTAGAAAGAAGATCTAATGCAGTTAGGCCACGCTCTTCGTCAATAACAAGTTCAGATAAAACCTTACGAAGTGATGCGCGAGCGCGAGAGACTGTGTGGCGAACAGCAGACTCTTTAATACCAAGCTCTTTTGCAATTTCAGCTGTTGAGCGACCCTCAACCTCCCACATAACAAGAGCAGCTCGCTCTGCTGGAGATAGTAAGGAAAGTGCTTGACGAATAATTGCAGCATCCTCTGCAGATGAAATAGCTTGTGAATGATCACCAGATACTTGCCAAGTAGATTCAACCTCAGCGGTTGCATCATCTAGAGCAACAAGATTTGGGCGGCGGTTTTCAGCGCGGAATAGATCAATACATAGGTTTTCAATTGTACGGTGTAGATAGGAAAGAGCATGATCATTACTTGATAGCTCAGGGGCCGCAAGCATGAACTTAACTAGTGCTTCTTGGGTGATCTCTTCAGCTTTCGCCTTATCTTTAACAATCCGATTGGCATGGGCAACAAGCTCAGATCGGTTTTGAGTGTAGAAGGACGAAAATTGGGCAACGCTCCATGATGCAGGAGTTGAAGACTCAACTGCCTTGGATTTCTTGGCCTTAAATGCCATTTTGTTTTGCCCCTTGTTAACCGGTTTTATCTTGCAGAGTCAACCGTCGCTGCCTCTATTCACTTCTACGCATTAGGCCCCTATTTGTCGCGGTATGAGGACAAATCGGACATATTAATCGTTCCGTGGGCCCTGTCGGGATCGAACCGACGACCCACAGATTAAAAGTCTGTTGCTCTACCGACTGAGCTAAAGGCCCCAAAGAAAACGGTATTAATA
>Ga0187844_10003269_pt1 | contig 10877 bp, 8 predicted proteins | sample SpaLakP09_SKY_50_FD_134517 | JGI IMG/M metagenome (GOLD analysis project Ga0187844, IMG submission 134517) | Oligotrophic lake water microbial communities from Sparkling Lake, Wisconsin, USA - SP09_SKY_50 | ecosystem: Environmental > Aquatic > Freshwater > Lake | place: USA: Sparkling Lake...
ATATATAGTAATGGATTTATAGTTGTATGGAGTTTTTTTAAACATTGAACAAGTAAGTAACAACTCAAAATAGTAGCTAATGTTTGGAGGAATAGAATGCTCTCAGTGTTTAAAAAGAATTGAATTGTTAGAAAAAGAGGGTATAAAAAAGGCCTTTTTGTTGCCATTTGTACCAATTCATTTTCAGGTGTTTTTAAGAAGTAGCTTCCGTCTAAGATTACTTTTGAGGTGTTTAGATATTCTTCTGAATCGGTTAGAAAGAAGTTTCCAGAATATAATCTAAGACAATAAAAAATAATAGCAACAAAGCTTATGAACGCAATAAACAGCCATTCTTTTTTTGTTAATTTCTGAAAGTCTAGGAGCATATTTTAAGTTAGTTTTATTTCAATTTCAAACATAGTATTAAAAATGTCGAAGATAATTTCGGCATTTTTTTTTCGGGTTGCAATTTCTATCTCGCAACTTTCGTTCATTTTTTGAGTTATAATCTCTAAGTTTTTTTCCTTGATTACGCGCATTACTTTGTTCATGTTTTTATAATCAAAAGAGACTATATAATGTACGTCTATAGTTCGTTCTATAATTTCAGAAACTTCTAATGCCATTTGTGCCGAAGTTCTATACGCTGAAATCAATCCGCCAACGCCTAATTTAATTCCGCCAAAGAAGCGCACAACAACAACTAATATATTGGTTAAGCTAAAAGATTGAATTTGACCATAAATTGGCGCTCCAGCTGTATTACTTGGCTCTCCGTCATCATTGGCACGAAATTGAATTTTGTCGGTTCCAATTTGATACGCATAGCAAAAATGAACTGCCCCATAATGTTTTTTGCGCAAAAGGTCTAAATGATTTTTGATTTCTTCTTCGGAAGTTACAGGATAGGCATAACCAAAAAACTTACTGTTTTTTTCCTTAAATAAAATTTCTTCCGATGGAAAGGCAATGGTTTTGTAAGTATCGTTCAAAACTTATAAAGGCAAGTGTTTTTGTTTAAACAAATCAACGACATCTTCTTGACCTACTTGCAAATTCCAAACATGGATTCCGATACTTGCTGCAGCATCGGTGTTTACTTTTTTGTCATCAACAAATAAAGTGCGTTTTGGAGATAATTCATGTTTGTTTACAATATAACTATAGATGCTTGCATCAGGCTTTCGCATTCCCATTTCATAAGAATAATACACTTTTTCAAAACATTGATAGAAATCACTAAAGAACGAAACTCCAACATTGTGTTCAAATTTACTAATGTGAATTTCATCGGTATTTGTCAATAGAAACAAGCGATATTTGTGAGAAAGTAATTGTAAAAATTCTAAGCGATACAATGGAAATTCACCTATAATGGTATTCCAAGCAGTTCTAATTTCTTCGATGCTTGCATTGGGAATGAACTTATGAAAACAAGTGATAAATTCCAATTCTGATACTTTTCCTTTTTCAAATAAATCATTCATTTCTATAAGTTCTTCGTTTGGACCAGGTAATCCTAGTTTTCTAAAAGCTTCTACTTGAGCTTCTTTCTCCAAATTGATAAAAATATCGCCGAAATCAAAAATTATAGTGTCAATCATGATTGAAAAATATTAAAAGTTCATCGTCTAGAATTTGTTGTTTTTGTACATTTTTGAATGGAATTTTTGGTGATTTTGTGCCTTCGTTTAAAGAACAATTTCCTTTAAAAACTCTTGCTTCGTCCCAAATTGATTCATAAATAAATGTTTGCAAAGTTTGTCTTCCGCCTTCAATAATAACCGATTGAATATTGTTTTCAAATAAAAAAGCAGCTATTTCAGATGCTACATTGTTTTTGAAATTAATAGTGTCTTTTGTTATTGAAATGGTTTTTGCTTGACTATCAAAGATAAGATTTTCTTTTGAAATTCTATTATTTTGGTCTAAAACTATTCGAATTGGATTATTTCCTGCCCAATCACGAGTAGTTAAACTTGGATTATCGTCAAGCACTGTTTGAGTTCCAACTAATATTGCTTGTTCTTCACTGCGCCATTTGTGTACTAATTGTCGTGAATATTCATTGGTAATCCAAACCGGTTCTTTTTTTTCTTTTGATAATGGTGCAATAAAGCCATCTTGACTTTCTGCCCACTTTAATATAATGTAGGGGCGTTTTTTATTGTGAAAAGTAAAAAAACGTTTGTTGAGTTCGTTGCATTCCTCTTCAAGAATTCCAACAGTAACCTTTTTTCCTGCTTCGACCAGTTTTTTAATTCCAGTTCCAGAAACTTTTGCAAACGGATCAATAGTTCCAATAACTACATTAGGAATGTTATTCGCAATGATTAAATCGCAACATGGTGGTGTTTTTCCAAAATGACTACATGGTTCCAAGCTAACATATATAGTAGCTTTATAAAGTAGTGATTTGTCTTTAACTGAATTTATCGCGTTGACTTCGGCATGAGGTTCTCCCGCTTTTCTATGCCAACCTTCGCCTATGATTTCATTATGATGTACAATAACGCTGCCCACCATCGGATTTGGATAAGTTGTTCCCAAACCATTTTTGGCTAATTCGATGCAGCGTTGTATGTATTTTTCATGTATATTCACATCACAAAAATAACATATTCTTTAGAATGGTGTCAATAATAATAAGAGAAATCCAACAAAGCGACAACGAACAAATTGCTAATGTAATTCGTCAGGTTTTTATAGTAGATGATTATCCGAAAACAGGAACTGCTTTTGCAGATTCACAATTGGATTTTATGTTTGAAACTTATGATAAACCCAAAGCGATTTATTTTGTGGTAGAAGAAGACGGGAAAATTATTGGTGGAGCAGGAGTGAGTCAGTTGGATAATTCTGAAGAAAATATAGGTGAATTACAAAAAATGTATTTCTTGCAAGAAGCTCGTGGCAAAGGAATTGGATTTGAAATGATTCAAAAATGTTTGGAAAAAGCTAAAGAGTTTGGTTATGAAAAATGTTATTTGGAAACGTTACCCGAAATGCTTGCTGCTCAAAAATTGTATAAGAAAGTTGGTTTTGAATATCTTTGCGAACCTTTGGGCGGAACAGGTCACACAAGTTGCCCAGTATGGATGATAAAAGATTTAAATTCCAAAAGTTAAATTCCGATGCTATTAAAAACATATAAATCCACATTTCTACAAGAGCTTTCTCCTTTATATGATGAAAAGGAAATTGAAAGTTTCTTTTATATTGTATTGGAATGTTTTCATAATAAGAAGCGCATTGATTTGGCTTTGAACCCTGAAATGGAAATGGATGCCTTGCAATTGTTGCGATGGGAAAGTGTTTTGTCTGAATTAAAAAAGGAGAAACCTATTCAATATATATTAGGGGAAACCGAATTTTATGGTTTGCCTTTTTTAGTAAATGAAAATACGTTGATTCCAAGACCAGAAACAGAAGAATTGGTAGCATGGATTTTAGAAAGTGCGAAGCACGAAGTGCAAAATACGAGGTTGAATTTGTTAGATATAGGAACGGGAAGTGGTTGTATCGCTATTTCATTGGCCAAAAATCTACCAAATGCTCAAGTTGCTGCGATTGATGTTTCTGAAAAAGCACTAGTTATAGCAAAGGAAAATGCTAAAGTTAATGCTGTTGATGTGAATTTTATTCAAGCAGATATTTTAAAAATGGATGATTTGGATCAACTTCCAACTTCCAACTTCCAACTTCCAACTCATTTTGATATCATTGTCTCCAATCCGCCATATGTTAGAAATCTTGAAAAAGTAGAAATCAAACCAAATGTTTTAGCATATGAACCTCATTTGGCATTGTTTGTTGAGGACACAGATGCGTTACTTTTTTATAGAAAAATTGCCGAATTGGCTCTGAAAAATCTTTCTGAAAACGGAAAATTGTATTTTGAAATCAATCAATATTTAGGCAAAGAAACTGTCGAATTACTTGAAAGCTTAGGATTTAAAAATATCGAATTGAAGAAAGATATTTATGGTAATGATAGAATGGTGAAAAGTACGAGGTAGGAAATACGAAGTACGAGATTCCTAAAGTTAAAAAGTAAAGTTTAAATAAAAAAATAGTGAGATGATTGATATGAAAGGTAGAACCAAGAAATTCACAATTGATTATGCTCTTTTGTGTTCTAAATTGCCTAATTCTAGAGAATATAATGCTTATGTAAATCAACTTATCCGGTGTTCAAGTTCTGTTGGAGCCAATTATAGAGCATCACAAAGAGCTAAATCTACAGCAGATTTTATCAATAAATTAAAGATTGTAGAAGAAGAAGCTGATGAAAGTAATTTTTTTCTTGAGATTTTATTAGAAATAAATAAAAATCAGGAGATAAAAGAAGAAATGAATATTCTTTTAAAAGAAGGAAATGAAATTTTAGCTATTGTAGTTGCTTCTATAAAAACCGCTAGAAATAATCAAAATACTAAGTAAAAACTTCTTATTTTTAATCTTGTTGCTAATTATTCAGGATTTTTAAACCTCGTACCTCGTATTTCTAACCTCGTACTTATAATCTATTCGTATCGCAACGCTTCAATAGGATCAAGTTTTGAAGCTTTAATCGCAGGATACAATCCAGAAACTAAAGCAACAAAGAAACTAGTTATTACAGCAGCAATGATTGCGCCCCAAGGAATTACAAATCCGAATTCCATTAGGTTAGCCATTAGATAGCCAATTAAAATTCCCAAAAGGATTCCTAATAAACCACCCAATTGTGCGATTATTAAGGTTTCCATAAAGAATTGCCATGCAATCGTTCCTTTTTTGGCACCTAAAGATTTTCTAACTCCGATTTCTCGAGTTCTATCTGTAACCGAAACAATCATAATATTCATCAAAGCAATCGAAGAACCAAGAATGGTAATGATTCCAATAACCCAAGCTGATAAACTCAAAACTCCGGTCATTTCGGCAATTCTGTTTACCAAATCATCACTACGTGAAATTCCGAAATTACTTTCTTCAACAGGATTTAATTTTCGTACTCTACGCATCGTAACCATTGCTTGGTCTACAGCCGCTTCCAGTAACTCTTTTTTGTCTACCATGGTGCTAATGGTATAGTTGATACTAGGAACTGAGAATATAGAACGCGCCACTTGAATTGGTATTAAAACTCGCATGTCTTGGTTGTTTCCAAAAGTGGAACCTTTTTCTTTTAAAACACCTATAACTTTAAATTTTGCACCACGAATTGAAATAATTTTATCAATTGGATTGACATCTTTTAAAAGTCCTTTGGTAACAAAATCACTACCTACAATACACATATAGGCATTGTTTGAAATATCAAAACCATTAAAATTTCTTCCTTGAACTACTTCAAAACCTCCATTGGTAGTAAAGAATTCGTCAACACCTAAAACAGCAATCGCTGGGTCGGTTTTTTCATTTTCATATTTTACTTCTGCAACACTGGTAGCTGTAAAAGATAGCGAAGTATGGGTAAAAGGATAATCGTATTTTTCTTTGTAGGCTTTAGCTTCAGGATAAGAAATGATTGGATTGATTTTTTCAATTTCACCACCACCTTCGTTTCTGGTTTTGAATTCGTACTGATTAATGCTAAAGGTATTGGAACCCATTGAAGCAAATTTGGAATTCAAAGTGTAATCTATTGCGGAAACTATAGTTAAAATCCCAACTAGAGCAGTGATTCCGATAGCGATGATTACAATGGTAAGTATGGTTCGTAGCAATTGAGCACGAATCGAACCTAGGGCAATCTTTATATTTTCTCTGAAAACTGCATTCATAATCACTATTTGACACGAAATTACGCTTTTTGTTACAAGTTTGTGATATAAGAATTATAAATTATTTTAAAAAGTATGATATTTGCAGAGTAATTTTAGATATCTGATTTCAGACAGTAGATATCTAATAGCAAAAATCTAAAATCTAATATTTTAAAATGGCATCTAAACCAAGTATTCCTAAAGGCACACGCGATTTTTCTCCTGTTGAGGTTTCTAAACGTAACTATATTATTTCTATTATGAGAAATCATTTTGAGAAGTACGGCTACCAACCTATAGAAACGCCAAGTTTTGAAAATTCGGATACTTTGATGGGAAAATATGGCGAAGAAGGCGACCGTTTGATTTTTAAGATATTGAATTCTGGGGATTATTTGGACAAGGTTTCAACAGAAGAATTACAAGATATAAATTATAAAAAACTAACAACTAAAATCTCCGAAAAAGCACTTCGTTACGACTTAACCGTTCCATTTGCAAGATATGTTGTGCAACACCAAAACGAAATTGAGTTTCCGTTTAAACGTTATCAAATTCAACCCGTTTGGCGTGCCGATAGACCACAAAAAGGACGTTTTAGAGAGTTTTATCAGTGTGATGCTGACGTGGTTGGGTCCACTTCGTTGTGGCAAGAAGTAGAGTTGGTGCAATTGTACGACTCGGTTTTTGCAGAATTGGGTTTGAATGGTGTTACTATCAAAATTAATAATCGTAAGATATTATCTGGAATTGCTGAGGTAATTGGCGCTTCAGATAAGTTGATTGACTTTACCGTTGCTTTAGATAAGTTAGACAAAATAGGAGAGGACGGCGTTAAAAAAGAAATGCTAGAGAAAGGAATTTCTGAAGAAGCATTAGTAAAAGTGCAACCGTTGTTCAACTTTACGGGAACGATTCAAGAGAAAATCGAGAAATTGTCGGCATTACTTTTATCTTCTGAAGAAGGAAGGAAAGGTATTGATGAATTGCGATTTATTTGTGACAACGTGACTAAATTAGGATTGCAAAAAGCCATTTTAGATTTAGATGTGACTTTGGCTCGTGGCTTGAACTATTATACGGGTGCTATCTTTGAAGTTTCGGCACCTGCTGGAGTAGCAATGGGTTCTATTGGTGGCGGTGGAAGATATGATGATTTAACCGGTATTTTTGGATTGAAAAACATGAGTGGTGTTGGAATTTCGTTTGGATTGGATAGAATCTATTTGGTTTTGGAAGAACTGGACTTGTTTCCAAAAACAGTGACAACCTCAACTAAAGTTATGTTTTTAAATTTTGGCGAAAGTCAAGCTTTTGAAGCAATGCAAACCATTCAGAAGTTGCGTGCTCAAAATAGTAAAGCCGAATTTTATCCTGATGCAGCTAAGATTGATAAACAATTTAAACATGCCGAAAGAAGAAACATTCCATTTGTTGTAAAAGAAATTACTAACGGAATGTTTACGTTAAAGAACATTGTTTCGGGTGAGCAAACTCAAGTTAGTTTTGAGGAATTGGTTGATAAAATAAAATAAAATTTATCGTTTTTAAAATAGAAAAGCTCTGCAAGTGCAGAGCTTTTCCTCGTCAAAATGAATTGTTTAAACCCCTAATTAAAAACAATTTTTCTTAAAATATCACTTTTTTCAGTTATCATTTTGATGATGTAGGTTCCTGTTTTTATATTGTTTCTCGGTAACTCAATTTGTTTTTGATTCTGATTTTCAACTTCAAAAGTAGCAATCGATTGACCTAACATGTTGAACAATTGAATCGATTTAATTTTATCGTTTTCAATATTATTTTGAATGTTTATTTTGTCATTTTCAGCAAAAGCAATTACTGTAGTTTCTGTTTTTGGTTCACTATCTTTATAGTTACTATTATTATTTGAATTAGAATTTTGTTTTTTGAATCGTAACGAAAATCTATTTTCAAAAGTGCCCTGAGGTAAATTAATAGTTAATGTATTGTTTGTTATGTCAAAATATGCGTTAGTCTTATTGTCATAAATATATATTTTTCTGTTATTCATTTTTTCAACTTGATCAACCATAAATGTTACATTTCCAGCCACATTTGTTTTAACTCCAATAGGATAATTATTGTTTTCATCGAAATAACCTTCCCCTTGAATGCTAAGTTTTGTTCCATTATTCATAAAATACATGTCACTTGGTTGATTGTCTATATGAATAGCATCGTAGCCATTATCAATGCCACTTGTAGCATAATTTTCCATAAATCCCATAAGGATTTGTCTATGATAATTGTTGTTTGATGTAAATCCTAATCGTATTTTTTTAAATTTATCATCGGAATAATTATTAATTGTCACAACATTAGAATTGTTTTTAAACATTGTGTTTGAATTAGGATTATCTTCTTTAACAAAATCTCTTTGACCATTATTAAAAGTTACTGTGCCTCCTGTGGCAGAACCTAATATGAAGAATCCTTGACTTACTGGAACGTATTGTCCAGGAACCTTAGTGCTATTTCCTAATCCACTTATGTTTGGTGGTGATATAGGAGGAATTCCACCAACTAAATTTCTCGCAGCATATCCGCCTTGATAATTTGCTAAGATATGTGTGTTGTTGGTGCTGTAATGTTCCCAAAAATACAATGTTCCTGTTGTTGAGGTTAAGTTGTCGTTAATGAAATCGTTGGCGTCCATTGCTGATGCATAAGGATTACCAGATAGATTAATGTTATTTGGCGATATAGAATAAGTAATAGTTCCATTATTTGGCTTACCAACAAACGTATAATTTTGATTTGAATTAGCCGAACCACTTCCTTTAATCGTAAATCCTTGGGCAGAACTTAATGTTCCGTTTGGACCAACATATTGCCAGTTAGAATAAGCATTTCCAAGATTTTGAAATTTGTAAACCCAGTAGTTGCTCAGCGTTATTGGGCTTGTCGGACTTCCATTTAAACCACTTGTCCACAAAATATTTTGAGGAGTTGCGGTTGTTCCGTCCTTCATTACATTACTTACAGTAAAATTGTTGTTATTGGATGTGTTATTAATAGTTCCAACTGGTGATGACCAATAATTATAATTATATAAATTACTTGAACCTTGTTGATCGCGTTCCAAAGAGCCTGAACTAGTAACATCTAAATCACTATTGACTGTTTGAAGCAATTGCGATTTTCCTTCTAGATTTATTTTCCCATCTAGTTTTAAATACCAATCGTTTTGAATTTTGGTGTCATTGTTCATTGTAACAGATTTTCCAGAATCTACCAACATTCCTAAATCAACAACATCTGAGGTTTCAGTAATGTCATGTTTTACTTGAACGATTGACCAATTTTGATCATTAATATCTAAACCACGAACTTCGTTTGTAGGACTATTAACGGCTATAGCCAAACTCCCTGTTCTTTCTGTGATAAATGGCATTGGTGCTTGTTGAACATAGATGTTTTTATTGTTGTAAATTTTCATTCCACTTCCTAAATCAATTGCTGGAGTTGATAGATCGTCGATAATATCATTTTTATAAACATCCATTTTGTAATAACGAAGTAAATTAGCAAAAGGAAGGCTTCCTATATCTTTAGGTACAATTGAACCTCTAACTTGAGAACTTGTATTTTGAATTTCTTGATACACCATTCGTTGTAATTGGCTTTCGGTTAAAGCAACATTAAATACTCTAACTTCATCAATTTTACCTTTGAAGAATTTATCATTTGCTGTTGGATTTTTACCTAATGTCAAAAGAGAAGTGTCAGCAGCTATATTACCTGAGGCTGCTGCATTTATCACCATATTTCCATTTAGATATAATTTCAAAAAGCCACCACCATAAACTGCAGCTACATTATACCACTGTTGTGTGTTTAAAGCAGTATTATAGGTGAGAGTTGTGCCGTTTACAACAGCTTCTAGTTTCTTGGCACTATTGATTCGTATTTGAAATTTGTCTTGTCCAACAATGATTCCATCACTTGAAAAACCACTACTTAAATCAATCCAAGCCATTAGAGAAGCATTCGATAATCCGCCTAAAATTGTGGCACCTTGACCATAATCATTTCTACCATCAAAATCTAAAAATAGTTTTCTGTTTAAATCTCTTGGAGAACCATATAAACTAGTGTCAGTATCAAAAGCATCAAGAATTCCGTCTTTGTCAATGTCGGTTGCACCATCAATAACACCATTATTATTTGTGTCTAAACATGAGTATAATGTAGTGGAGATATCAAAAACACCAACTGTTTTAGAAGCTAGTTTTAAATAATCAGGATTTCCAGAACCAAGCGTATTTGTAGGTAAGGATTTTCCGGAGTTTCCAAACCCAACTAAGGAATCGAAAGGATTTAAAATTCCATCATAATCAGTATCCGTTCCTTCACCTTTACCATCACAATTTAAATCACCATCACCATTTAGCAATCCTGCTTCGTCGACATCAAATTCAGCGTCATTATCTGAATCTAAGTCTATATAGTTAGGCACTGCATCACCATCAAAATTTGCAGGTTGCTGAGAAGTATAATAAGTTTCTGTAGTGTCATGCCAACCATTTCCATTTGCGTCCATCCATGTTCCGCCAGATAAATCCATACGATCTTTGCCATTGCTTAAAGCCGACCATCCATCTTCAACTATTCCACCAATACCATCATTATCGGAATCTAAATCATATACATCTGGTTCGCCGTCTTGGTCTGAATCAGTTAATGTTTGCGTAATCATTATATCATCTAATGCAAGATCATTTCCAAGTCCGCCGGGTTGATTGTTTCTAAAGACTATTGAAAAACCTGTAGTTGCTGGAACAAATGATGCTGAAAAGTTATACCAATCCCCAGTAGCATTTCCAGCAGAAGTTGGAGCAATGTCTCCAGTAGAAATTGTACTTATAAGATTGTTGCTTAAATCTCTAAATTCAACAGAAATATTAGGTCTATTTCTTGAGCCAATTCCAGGTGCGTCACTTCGGTCAAGATTTAATATCCAAAAACTATAGGTTAATGGAGCATTGGTAGTAACTCCTTGAACTATTGTTCTATAAAATTCATCAGTAATGTCGTTTGTTGCATTAAATAGTGCCATTCTTCCATTAGTATCGGTTGTGTGGTCTGGACCTTGATACCAATAGGAAGGAGCCCATG
>Ga0187844_10003270_pt1 | contig 10873 bp, 10 predicted proteins | sample SpaLakP09_SKY_50_FD_134517 | JGI IMG/M metagenome (GOLD analysis project Ga0187844, IMG submission 134517) | Oligotrophic lake water microbial communities from Sparkling Lake, Wisconsin, USA - SP09_SKY_50 | ecosystem: Environmental > Aquatic > Freshwater > Lake | place: USA: Sparkling Lake...
GTCGCTTGCATGGTGAACTCCTGCTGGTGAATGAGGCTGAGCCACCTTCGTGGCAGAGCGATCACTGTGCTCCGGTAAAGGAGGGGCGTCCATTCCATTGGCTAACAAAACTCAGCGAAGCGGCCCTGGCTAGGCGTCTCGCCGCAGGCAGTACCAGCAGTACGACAAGGCGGGACAACGAAGCCAGGGGAGTTTTGTGAGACGCTCTAAGTGCGTAGGCCCAGCTGCCGCAGCAACTCCATCGCCCCTGCAGGTGCACGCTCCTTGGCGCTGTTGATGAAGTACACAAACACATCGCGCGGCCGCTCGCCGCTGGTCCAGGTGCGCACGCCCTGCGCCCACTGCGTGATCGCATCGACGGTGTAGCCCGTGGGCACGTCGGCCTGGCTGCGCATCAGCCGCAGGTAGGCAAAGTCAGCCTCGGCATCCGCGATGGCCGGAAATTGGTCGGAGTCGGTGTACACAGGCACGCAGTCATACCGGCGCGCCAGCGCCACAAATGCTGGCGTGGCAAAACTCGGGTGGCGCACATCCAGCGCGTGGCGCAGCCGCAGGCCATCCACCTGCTGCGGCAGCAGGGCCAGAAAGGCCTCGAAATCCCCTGGCTCAAACACCTTGGTCGGCATGAACTGCCACACGATGGGCCCGAGCTTGTGCTTCAGTTCCGAGATGCCGCTCTCCACAAACCGTGCGATCGAACCGCCCGCATCCGCCAGCACGCGCCGGTGTGTGGCAAAGCGATTGGCCTTGAGCGAGAACACAAAGCCTTCGGGCGTTTCATCACGCCACTTGGCAAAAGTGGGTGGCTTGAACGTGCTGTAGTAGGTGCCGTTGACTTCAATCGCTGTGAGCTGTCGGCTGGCGTACTGCAGCTCCTTGCTGTGCGCCAGCCCTGCGGGGTAGAAGTTGCCACGCCAGGGCTCGAAGGTCCAGCCGCCGATGCCGATGCCGACGCGGATGCGTGGGTTGCTGTCGCTGGTCTCGCGGTGGCTGGCAGAGATGTCCACGGCGTTGTCCTTCAGGAGTCCACGGAGCGGTCACTGTAGCAGCGGCGTGCCCGGCAGCTCCACCCGCGCCTCCAGCCCCTGCGCGCCGTCCGCGCGCGGCCCCAGCACCAGGCGCCCGCCCAGGGCCTGGGCCAGCTCGTTCGCAATCGCCAGGCCCAGGCCGGTGCCGCCCGTGCCCCGGTTGCGCGAATCCTCCAGCCGCACATAGGGCTGCAGCACGGCCGACAGCGCTGCGGGCGGGATGCCCGGGCCGTGGTCCAGCACACGCACCCGCCACTGGCCCGGCGCGCCCGCCTCCAGCCTCAGCTCGGCGGCGCCCGCAAACTTGAGCGCGTTGTCCACCAGGTTGCACAGCAGGCGGCGCAGCGCCTGCGGGCGGGTGTCGCAGGTCACGTCCACGGCGTGCAGCAGCTGCACCGGCAGGCCTGCGTCGGCGTAGTCGCGCGCAATGCTCTCCACCAAAGCGCGCAGGTCCACGCGCTGCGGTGGCTCGCGCACGGCCTGGGATGAGCGCGCATAGGCAATGCCCTCCTCCACCAGCGACTGCATTTCGGCCAGGTCGGCGTGCAGCTTGCCCTGCAGCACGGGGTCGTCCAGCAGGTCGGCGCGCAGGCGCAGCCGGGTGATGGGCGTTTGCAGGTCGTGCGAGACGGCGGCCAGGATCTGCATGCGCTCCTGCATGTGCGCCTGGATGCGCTGCTGCATGCGGTTGAACGCGGCGGCGGCGCGCACCACTTCGCGCGGGCCGTTTTCGGCCAGGGGCACGGTGGGGCGGTCGGCGCCCAGCGCATCGGCCGCGTCGGCCAGCGTGTTCAGGGGTCGCGTGGCCGCACGCACGGCCCAGGCACACAGGCCCACCAGCAGCGCCAGCTGCAGCGCCAGCGCGCCCAGCACCCAGGGCGATATCTGCAGCCGGGGCTCGTCCATGTCCACGGCCAGGGGTGTGCCGTCGGCCAGGCGCAGCTGCAGCCGCAGCTCGGTGCCGGGTACATGGGGGTCGATCACCTGCACCGGGCGGTCGGCAGGTAAGGTGGCCGCCACGGCGTTGGCAACAAGGCGCGCAAGTTGCGAGGGGTCTTCGGGGGCGTCCAGCGGTTCGGCCAGTGCAAAGCGGTAGTTGCGGCGCGCCAGCCGGTCCACCCACTGTGCGCGCTCGGTGGCAGGCAGGCGTTCCAGCATGGCGACCGAGCTGGCCACGTCGCTCGCGAAGTACGACACCATGGCCCGCCGCATGGTCATGCTGCGTTCGGTGAACGCGAGCACAAAGGTCAGCGCATGCGCCAGCGCCAGGCCCAGCGCCAGCACCAGCAGGATGCGCCCGAACAGCGAGCGCGGCCACCCGCGCAGCGTCATGGCGCAGCCTCCTGGGAGGCTGACGCGGCGTGCACGTCGGCGCAGAACACATAGCCCTCGTTGCGCACCGTCTTGATGTAGCGCGAGCCGCGTGCGCCATCCCCCAGCCGCTGGCGCACGCGGCTGACCAGGAGGTCGATGGAGCGGTCAAAGACATCGGCGTCGCGCCCCTGCGTGAGCTGTAGTAGCTGGTCGCGTGTGAGGATGCGCTGCGGGTGGTCCAGCAGCACACGCAGCAGGCGGTATTCGGCGCCCGACAGCGCCACCACCGCGCCGGTGGCATCGAGCAGGTGGCGCGCCGTGGTGTCCAGCCGCCAGTCGCCAAACGCGAGGTGGCGCGCGGGCTCGCCCACGGCCAGGTTGGGCGGCAGCATGCGCGTGCGCCGCAGCACGGCGTGGATGCGCGCCAGCAGCTCGCGCGCGGCGAAGGGTTTGGTCAGGTAGTCGTCGGCGCCCAGCTCCAGGCCCAGGATGCGGTCGGCCTCGTCGCTGCGCGCGGTGAGCATGATGATGGGCAGCGGCGGCGCACCGGGGCTGCGCAGCTCGCGGCACAGCGCGATGCCGTCGGTGCCCGGCAGCATCAGGTCCAGCACCAGCAGGTCGATGCGCTGGGTGGCCAGCACCTCGCGCATTTGCCGCCCGTCGGCCGCCACGCTCACCTGCAGGCCCTGGCGCTGCAGGTACTCGGCGGCCAGCTCGCGGATGCCGGCGTCGTCATCGACGATCAGGATGTGGTCGGGCGGGGGTGTCGTCATGGCGGCCATTGTCCGGGCTTTGGCGGCGCTGTGTTGGGGCAACGCAGGCCCGTATGTATCTGAACTTGTCTGCCCGGTGTCCCGACAAGCGTGCATACCAAAAGCCCCTGGCCAGACAAACCACCGATACCTGCGCTGGCTTCAATGGCGTCTTCCTGAACTTCACGAGGACCTTGCCATGAAACCATCCATCGCCGTGGCTGCCTTGCTGGCCCTGGGCCTGGCGCACGCCGCCAGCGCGCAAGAGGCCACCAAGCTGCAGCCCGCCGCTGCCGCGCAGCCCACATCCCAACCCACCTCTGAGCGTTCATCCCAGCCCAAGGCCCCGCTGGGCCGCTGGATCACCGAAAGCGGCAACCTGGAGGTGAACATTGCCCCCTGCAACCCGGGCGGGGGCAACACCCTGTGCGGCAAGGTGGTGCGCGTGCTGGCCAACCGCTCCATGAGCGGGCCGGGCACCGACATGGCGGCGGCCGATGCGCGGCCCGCGCTGGGCATGATTCTGCTGTCGGGCCTGCGCGCGGCCGAAGGTGGCAACAGCGAGTACCAGGGCGAGATCTACAACCGCGAAAACGCTAAGACCTACCGCGCCCACCTCACCCCGGCCGAGCCCGACCAGCTGCTGGTGCGCGCCTACGTGGGCATCCCGCTGTTTGGCAAGACACAGGTGTGGCGCCGCCCGGCCGCCGAGCACGGGGGCGCGCAATGACGATGGCCATCACCACCACCTCGCCCTGGCTGGCCGTGGCCGCCGGCATGCTCACCGTGGGCGCGCCCTGCGTGTTGCCCATGCTGCCGGTGGTGCTGGGGGCGTCGGTGGGCGGCAGCGGTTCTGCACAGCGCACGCGGCCGCTGTTCATTGCGCTGGGCTTTGCGCTGTCGTTCGCGGCGGTGGCGCTGTTGTTCAGCAGCTTCACGCAGGTGCTCGGTGTGTCGCAAGAAGGCCTGCGCCGCTTTGCCGCCGTGATGCTGCTGGTGTTTGGTGTGCTCACGGTGTGGCCTCGGCCGTTCCAGTGGCTCAGCCAATATGCGGGCGGCGTGCTCAGCCGCTTGGCCAGCCTGGGCATGGGCAGCGGGGGTGGCAACTGGGGCGGCCTGCTGCTGGGCCTGAGCCTGGGCGCCGTCTGGACGCCCTGCGCCGGGCCCGTGCTCGCCTCCATCCTCACCCTTATCGCCACAGAGCCTGCGGGCCTGGGCACCGCCGTGCTGCTGCTGGCGTATTCCACCGGCGCGGCGCTGCCCATGCTGGCCATTGCCTACGGCGGCCAGGCCGCCGCCACCCATGTGCGCCGCATTGCGCGCCACGCACACCGCGTGCAGCAGGTGTTTGGCGTGGTGGTCATTGCCATCGCGCTGGCCATGTTGTGGGAGGTGGACGGGCAGATCACCGCCTGGCTCACGCAGTTCTATCCCTCGGGCTGGGGCGGCCTGTAGCCCATCACCCCCATCGCCCCCGTCTTCGATTGCAAGGAGTTCTCACCATGGCATCGCACCCCTCTTCATTCCTCTTTGCGGAGCGCCGCGCATTTCTGGCGTCGCTGGCCGCAGTATTGGCGGCGCCTGGCTTGGCCAGCGCCACGGGTCCCACCAGCCCCGCCACAGCGCTGCCGGACTTTGGCGCTGCACCCGAGTTCACCGGCATCGAGCGCTGGCTCAACTCCGAACCGCTGAGCCTGGCCCAGCTGCGCGGCCGCGTGGTGCTGGTGGATTTCTGGACGTACGCCTGCATCAACTGCATCCGCACCCTGCCCCATGTAAACCGCTGGGCCGAGCGGTACACGCCCCAGGGCCTCACGGTGGTGGGCGTGCACACGCCCGAGTTTCCGTTCGAGCGCTCGGCCAGCAATGTTGAAGCGGCCATGCGCCGCTACGGCGTGAAGCACCCCGTGGCGCAGGACAACCGCTACGGCACCTGGAAGGCCTACAGCAACCAGTACTGGCCCGCCACCTACCTCATCGATGCGCAGGGCCGCATTCGCTACAAGCACTTTGGCGAAGGCGAATACGAGCGCACCGAGAGCGTGATCCGCACGCTGCTGGCGGCCAGGGGCTGAGCCGCCCGATGGCTTCCGCCTCCTTGTTTGTTCTTCCGTTTCCCACAACTTTTTGACAGAGGTCTTTTCACCATGCACCCCTTTCCTCGCCACCTGACCCACTCGTTTTCTGCCGTCGCCCTGGCCTGCACCCTGCTGGGCGCGGCCCCGGCCAGCCAGGCCCAGGCACCGCAGCTGCCGCCGCCAGACGCCACCCACCCCGTGACCCTGCAGCTGATGCAGGGCTTCCCCCCGGCGCCCGACAAGATCGTGCGGCTGGCCAACATCCTCAAGTACCCCAACGTGCGCTGGGCCGCACAGCACCTGCGCGAACTGGGGCCCACAGCCACCATCTGGCGCGGTGCCGCAGCGCCCAGCGCGCTGCCCGCAGCGCCGCGTGCCTTGCCCGACACCCTGGCGTTTGCCGACGACAAGGGCGCGCCCACCACGCTGGCCGACTGGCAGAAAGCCACCTACACCGACGCCCTGCTGGTGCTGCACCGGGGCCGCGTGGTGTACGAGCGTTATCACATCGGCATGCAGCCCCAGCAGCCGCATGTGCTGTGGTCCATGAGCAAGTCGCTGGTGGGCCTGCTGGTGACCGAACTCATCCAGGAAGGCGCCATCGACGCCAACGCGCTCATCCCGCGCTACCTGCCCGAGCTGGCCACCAGCGCCTGGGCCGACGCCACCGTGCAGCAGGCGCTGGACATGACCACCGGCGTCAAATACGCCGAGAACTTTGCCGACCCCACTTCGGGCGTGTTCCAGTACCTGGCCGCTGCCGGCCTGCAGCCCGCGCCCCCGGGCAGCAACGTGGCCAAGAGCATGGCCGAGCACCTGCCCACCGTGCAGAAGGAAGGCGAGCACGGCACCGCGTTTGCCTACAAATCAGTGGACACGGAAGTGCTGGGCTGGCTGCTGCAGCGTGTAACCGGCAAGAGCTACGCCACGCTGTTGTCCGAGCGCATCTGGTCCAAGTTGGGCGCGCAGGAGGACGCCTATGTGTTTGCCGACGCCAATGGTGGCCAGGCCACCAGCGTGGGCGTGAACGCCACCCTGCGCGACCTGGGCCGCCTGGGCGAAATGCTGCGCTCCAACGGCCGCTTCAACGGGCAGCAGATCGTCTCGCCCGCCACCATTGCCGAGCTGCGCAAGGGCGCCGACCCCGCCAAGTTCAGCAAGGCCCCGGGCACCGCCATGCGTGCGGGCTACTCGTATCACAACCAGTGGTGGGTGCCCCACGATGCCGACGGCAGCTTCGAAGCCAAGGGCCTGATGGGCCAGCACATCCACATCAATCCGGCGGCCGAGCTGGTGGTGGTGAAGCTCTCCACCCACCCCGTGCCCAACACCGCTTTCACCCACGCGCTGGACCGGCAGGCCTTTGCTGCGCTCGCCAAGGCCGTGCGCTGAGCCCTGCGCGCTCCCCCCGGGCTGGGCCATTGCGGCCCTGGTGGCCAGCCCAATGCCCAGCCCCTTCTTCATCCCCCGAGGATCTTTGCACCATGTCCCCCCAACCTTGGCTGGCCAGCTACGGCGCCATCCCCGCCCACATCGACCCCGACAGCCACCCCAGCGTCGTGCACCTGCTGTGTACCGCCATGCAGCGTTATGCGCACCGGCCCGCGTTCACCTGCCTGGGCCAGACGCTGACCTATGCGCATGTAGACCAGCAATCCCGCGCCTTTGCGGCCTACCTGCAGAACGTGCTGCGCGTGCGCAAGGGCGACCGCATTGCCGTGATGTGCCCGAACCTGATGGCGTTCCCCATCGCCATGCTGGGCATTGCGCGCGCGGGCTGTGTGCAGGTCAACGTGAATCCGCTCTACACCCCGCGCGAGCTGGAGCACCAGCTATTGGACGCAGGGGCCCGGGTGATGGTGATCTATGCAGGGTCTACTGCGACCCTGGCCGCTATCCAGGACCGGGTGGAACTGCACAGCATCATCACCGTGGCGCCCGGCGACGGCACTGCAGCCGACCTGCCCGGGCCGCCGGTGGATGCCCACCTGCACACCACCACCTCGTTTGCGCGCGCCCTGGCCGAGGGCGCCACCCTGCCCTTTGCGCCGCCCGTGCTGGAGGGGGGCGACCTGCTGTTCCTGCAATACACCGGGGGCACCACGGGCCTGTCCAAGGGCGCCATGCTCACGCACCGCAACCTGGTGGCCAATGTGGAGCAGTTCAAGGCCTTCGTGCCCGATGCCCTGCGCCCTGCGCAGGAGGTCGTCGTTACGGCCATTCCGCTGTATCACATCTTCGCGCTGATGGTGAACCTGATCAGCTACTTTGCGGTGGGCGCTCGCAACTGGCTGGTGCCCAACCCGCGCGACCTGGACGCTTTGATCGACGTGTTGAACGCTGCGCGCCCCAGCGTGTTCATGGGGGTCAACACGCTGTACGCCGGGCTGGCGGCGCACCCCGGCACGCAGGGCGTGGACTTCTCCAACCTGCGGCTGGCGGGTGGCGGGGGCGCAGCCATCCTGCCCTCGGTCTCTGCCCGCTGGCAGGCCATCACCGGCCAGTTCATCCGCGAAGGCTACGGCCTGAGCGAGACCAGCCCCGTGGTCGCCTTCAACCCCGCATCGGTCACCGCCTTCAGCGGCAGCACCGGCCTGCCCCTGCCCTCTACCGACGTGCTGCTGCTGGACGACCAGGGCCACCCCGCGCCCTTGGGCCAGCCCGGCGAGGTCTGCGTGAAAGGCCCCCAGGTCATGGGCGGCTACTGGCAACAGCCCGAGGCCAATGCCGCCGCCTTCACGCCCGACGGCTACTTCCGCACCGGCGACATCGGCCAGCTTGACGAGCGCGGCTTTCTCAAGATCGTGGACCGCAAGAAGGACATGGTCATCGTCTCAGGCTTCAACGTCTTTCCTAACGAAGTCGAAGCCGTGGCCACCGCCTGCCCCGGCGTGCTGGAATGCGCGTGCATCGGCGTGCCGGACGAGAAGACGGGCGAGGCACTGAGGCTGTATGTGGTGCGTGCGGCGGGCACAACGCCACCGGTGGAAGCAGACCACATTGCAGCCCATTGCCGCGCAGCGCTCACCCCCTACAAGGTGCCCCGGCAGATCGTGTTTGTAGAGGCCCTGCCCAAGTCCAGCGTCGGCAAGATCCTGCGCCGCGAACTGCGCGACATGGCGTGAGTGTGCGGGGTGGCGATTTCAGAAGGCGGTGGGCTTGCGCAGACATGGCGCGCAGACGCCTCTGCGCTTGTCAGCCCCGCCGCTGCAGATCCCGCGCCCCATAAGCGCAGTAACCCGGCTTGGGGCTTTTCTTCTGCGGGTGCAGGCGGCAGGTCTCGGGCCGCTTGTCATACACCGTGCACAGCCGCGTCTTGGGGTCCAGAAAATTGCAGTCCCCACTCGCCCGCCGCGCCATCGTGAAGATCGCGTTCTTGTGGTTGAAGTGGTCGATCAGCCGCGCCTTCTGCAGCCGCTTGGCAATGTGGCGAATCTCTTCATGCTCAGCCTCGAACGGGTCCACCAGCTCCAGCCGCACCAGGTCCGACAGCTGCACCTCCAGCGGCATCGTGCAGCAGTTGGCCGCGCAGGTGTCGCACAGGCCTGCGCGGTAGCGGGTCCAGGTGTCCAGGCGGTCTACGTCAACGATGGCGATGGGGGAGCGCATGGGGGTGAAGGCGGACGGGTATCGGTTTACGGTAGAACTAAGAAAAGCTGGCGCGATATGTGACAGGGTCTAGGTCACAGTGCTGATCCAGCGCACCTTTCAGAGAGAACAACTTTGGAGTCTGTCGAAACTCGAATAAGCGACACAGCGTGAAGTCAATACCCGCGTCTCGGGAAAAACGCAGTTCGTTCTTCGATACGAAAAACGGTGTGTCTTTGCCAAACGCAGTGGTTTTCACCTCAATGAATCGCTCGCGGCCACTCGCATCGAAAGACAGGATGTCATAACCAAGGCCATCCCCCTTTGTTTGCGAAACGTGCTCTACCCGTTCAGCAAGATCGCGCTTTCCGATATGAATCAGCCGCCACTGCTCGTACCGAAAAACGAACTCTTCACCGGCCTGACCTAACGAGCGATTGCGAGACTCGATCGCAAGGTAGTCACGCTTGATGGGTAGATTGCCGTAGCCTGGGCTTGATTCGCCGACATGGTGGCGCTTTTGCGGTGCTTCGGTTTCAACTTTCGAGAAATCCACAATTTCATGGGATATCGCAGGCTGGTGCACCGCCGCAAGTGCAAGTGAATCTAGTGCGGAGAAACGGTCAACTTGCCGCTCCACTACTTCGCGCAGTAGACGTTGGTAGTTAGCCCGTGGTTGATATCCGCGCAGGTAGGGGCAGCCCAGATGGATGAGCACTGCGCTGATGTTGCAGTGCTTGAATTCAACAGAACCTGCGGATCGACCATTGAGCCTTTCAAGCAAGGCGCGACGGTGTGCAGCCTTGCTGTAGGTCTGACCAGCCAATTCAAGACTGAGCATCTTGAGGTAGTCGGCAACAACTGCTTCTACCTCGGCCTGAGACCAGTCCATGATCGGTTCAACCGAGTCGGCTGACTATGTCAAACGTCAATATTCCCCGCGCGCAGCGCATTCGTCTCAATGAAGTCCCGGCGCGGCTCCACCTCATCCCCCATCAGCATCGTGAACACGCGGTCCGCTTCGATCGCGTCGTCGATCTGCACGCGCAGCAGGCGGCGCACGTTGGGGTCCATCGTTGTTTCCCACAGCTGCTCGGGGTTCATCTCGCCCAAGCCCTTGTAGCGCTGGCGGCTGGTGGTGCGTTCGGCTTCGCTGATGAGCCACTTCATGGCCTGGCGGAAGTCGCCGACCTTTTCTTCCTTCTGCTTGTCGCCTTCGCCACGCAGGGCCTTGGCGCCCTCGCCCAGCAGGCCGCGGAAGGTGTCGGCGGCTTCGGCCAGGGCGGCGTAGTCGGCGCCGTGCACGAAGTCTTGCGTGATGACGCTGCTCTTGACGTTGCCGTGGTGGCGGCGGCTGATGCGCAGGATGGGTTTGTCGGTGCGGGCGTCGAACTCACCCGCCACTTCGGCGGGGGTGCCGGTGGTGTTCAGCTCGCGCAGCTTGATCTGCAGGGCCACGGCGCTGGCTTCGGCCTCGGCCACGGTGTCGAGCTTCAGGCTCACGCCGTCGGCCACGGCGCGCAGGGCTTCCTGGTCCATGAAGTTGGACAGGCGGTGGATGACGCTCTCGGCCACCTGGTGCTTGCGCGCCAGCTCGGCCAGGGTGTCGCCCGCCAGCACCTGCGGGTTGGCGCCGCCGGTGCTCACGCTGGCGTGGTTCAGCGCGATGCGCAGCAAGAAGCCGTCAAGCGCGGGGCCGTCCTTCAGGTACAGCTCTTCCTTGCCCGCCTTCACCTTGTACAGCGGTGGTTGCGCAATGTAGATGTGGCCGCGCTCGACCAGCTCGGGCATCTGGCGGTAGAAGAAGGTGAGCAGCAGGGTGCGGATGTGGGCGCCGTCCACGTCGGCGTCGGTCATGATGATGATGCGGTGGTAGCGCAGCTTGGCGACGTCGAAGTCGTCGCCGCCGGTGGTGCCACCCGCCTTGCCGATGCCGGTGCCGAGAGCCGTGATCAGCGTGAGGATTTCGTTGCTGGTCAGCAGCTTTTCGTAGCGGGCTTTTTCCACGTTCAGGATCTTGCCGCGCAGGGGCAAGATGGCTTGGAATTTCCGGTCGCGACCCTGCTTAGCAGAGCCGCCGGCGGAGTCACCCTCGACGCTGTAGATCTCGCAC
>Ga0187844_10003271_pt1 | contig 10871 bp, 5 predicted proteins | sample SpaLakP09_SKY_50_FD_134517 | JGI IMG/M metagenome (GOLD analysis project Ga0187844, IMG submission 134517) | Oligotrophic lake water microbial communities from Sparkling Lake, Wisconsin, USA - SP09_SKY_50 | ecosystem: Environmental > Aquatic > Freshwater > Lake | place: USA: Sparkling Lake...
AGCCCCGGCCCCGCCGTCGAGGACATTGTTCCCGGCGTTACCGGTCAGGGTATTGGCGAGGCTGTTACCGGTCAGCTCCAGCGCCGTGGTCGAGGCCAGATCCGCCGCCCTCAGGTTCTCGACATTGCCCGTCAAGGTGTAGCTGATGCTGGTCCGGACCTCGTCGGTCCCCTCATCGGTCGCCTCGGTCACCAGATCGCCCGCATCGTCGACGGCGTAGGTATCGTCGCCCAGCCCGCCGACCAGGCTGTCGGCGCCCGCACCGCCATCGAGGACGTTGTTTCCGGCGTTGCCCGTCAGGGTGTTGTCGAGGCTGTTGCCCGTCAGGTTCAGGGCGGTCGTTGACGCAAGGTTCGACGCCCTCAGGTTTTCGACATTGTCCGTCAGCGCATAGCTGACGCTGGTCCGGACCGTCTCCGTGCCCTCGCCAGTCGCCTCGGTCACAAGGTCGCCGACGTCATCCACCTCATAGGTATCGTCGCCAAGCCCGCCGACCAGGGTGTCGGCACCCGCGCCGCCATCGAGGACATTGTTCCCGGCGTTGCCGGTCAGGGTGTTGTCAAGGTTGTTGCCCGTCAGGTTCAGGGCCGCGGTGGCCACCAGATCTGCGGCGGTCAGGTTCTCGACATGGTCCGTCAGCGCATAGCTGATGCTGGTCCGGACGGTGTCCGTCCCCTCATCGGCTGACTCGGTCACCAGATCGCCCGCAGCGTCGACGACATAGGTATCGTCGCCCAGTCCTCCGACCAGGGTGTCAGCGCCCGCACCGCCATCGAGGACGTTGTTCCCGGCGTTGCCCGTCAGGGTATTGTCGAGGCTGTTGCCGGTCAGCTCCAGCGCCGTGGTCGCGGCCAGGTCCGCCGTGGTCAGGTTCTCGACGTTGCCCGTGAGCGCATAGCTGATGCTGGTCCGGACCGTGTCTGTCCCCTGGCCCGCCGCTTCGACGACGCTATCCAGGCTGTCATCCACCTCATAGGTGTCGTCACCCAGCCCACCCGTCAGGGTGTCGGCACCGCCGCCCCCGTTGAGCACATTGTTCCCGGCATTGCCGATCAGCGAGTTGGCCAGGCTGTTGCCCGTCAGGTCGATGCTGCTGGTTCCGCCGCTGTCGCGGGTCTGCAGCATTTCGACGTGGACGCCCTCCGCCAGCACGAAATTGACACTGGTCAGGACGGTGTCGTTGCCCTCGCCGGCCGCTTCAATGACGGCGACGCCGAGGTTGTCGATGAAGTAGCGATCATCGCCGCCCAGCCCCGTCAGGACATCCGCCCCACCGCCGCCGAAGATCAGATTGGCGCCGGCATTGCCGGTGATCTCGTTGGCCAGGCTATTGCCCGTCAGCATCAGGCCGGAGGTGCCGGCCGCATCGGCGACACGCAGATTTTCGACATTGGCCGTCAGGACGTAGCTGATGCTCGTCAGGACGGTATCGGTGCCCGCATCCACCCCCTCGCCCACGACATCCATGGCGTCGTCCACCATATAGGTGTCGTCGCCCAGCCCGCCGTACATGGCGTCGACACCGGCCCCGCCGTCGAGGACGTTGTTCCCGGCGTTGCCGATCAGGGAGTTGGCCAGGCTGTTGCCCGTCAGGTCGATGCTGCTGGTTCCGCCGCTGTCGCGGGTCTGCAGCATTTCGACGTGGACGCCCTCGGCCAGCACGAAATTGACGCTGGTCAGGACGGTGTCGTTGCCCCCGTCGGCCGCCTCGATCACCGTGACGCCGAGGCTGTCGACAAAATATTGATCGTCGCCCTCGAGGCCCGACAGCACATCCGCGCCCCCGCCGCCGAAGATCAGGTTGGCACCGGCATTGCCGGTGATCTGGTTGGCCAAACTATTGCCGGTCAGCGTCAGCCCCGAGAGGCTGGCCGCATCGGCGACCGTCAGGTTTTCAACATCGGTCGCCAGGGCGTAGCTGATGCTCGTCAGGACGGTGTCTGTGCCCGCATCGGCCCCCTCGCTGATGACATCCAGGGCGTCGTCCACGACATAGGTGTCGTCACCCAGCCCGCCAAACAGGGCATCGGACCCGCCGCCGCCGTCGAGCACATTGTTTCCGGCATTGCCGATCAGGGTGTTGGCCAGACTGTTGCCGGTCAGGTCGATATTGCTGGTCCCGCTGCTGTCGCGGGTCTGCAGCATTTCGACGTGGACGCCCTCTGCCAGCACGAAATTGACGCTGGTCAGAATGGCATCGTTCCCCCCGTCGGCCGCCTCGATCACGGTGACGCCGAGGTTGTCGATATAATACTGGTCGTCGCCTCCGAGGCCCGTCAGCACATCCGCGCCGCCGTCGCCGAAGATCAGATTGGCCCCGGCATTGCCGGTGATCTGGTTGGCCAGACTATTGCCGGTCAGCATCAGCGCCGTGGTGCTGGCCGCGTCAGCCACCGCCAGGGCCTCCACAAAGACCCCTTCCTGAAGCCTGAATTCGACCGTCGTGAAGACGGTATCGAAGCCCTCGCCATCCACCTCGGCGATCGAGTCGAAAGTGTTGGTGATCCAGTAGGAGTCGTCCCCACCCCGGCCGATCAGAACGTCCAGCCCGCCCCCCGACCGGATCTCGTTGCCGAGGTCGTTTCCGACCAGCTTCTGACCCAGGTTTGACAGGCCCGTCAGGTTCTCGACATGCGCGGTCAGGGTGTAAGTCGACAGTTCGGTCCGGACCTCGTCGATGCCGGCTCCCGTGCCCTCGACGACAATGTCACCCCGGCCCACCAGATAGAGGTCGTCGCCGGCGCCCCCCTCGAATGTGTCACGCCCGGTCCCGCCGGAGATGGTGTTCGCCGATGCATTGCCGAACAGGTGTTGGGCGCTGTTGGACGTGCCCCTCAGGATCTCCACGTTTTCGGTGAGGGTGTAGGTGGCCAGCGCGGTGCGGACCTCGTCCACGCCCTCGCCCGTTGCCTCCACAACGATGTCGCCCGCTCCAACCGTATAGACGTCGTCGCCGCCCGCACCCGCGAAGGTATCGGCGCCGGCCCCTCCGGAGATGCGATTGCCGAGGCTGTTGCCCGTCAGCGCCTGTCCAGAGACCGCAAGGCCGATCAGGTCCTCGACATTGTCCGCCAGCGCATAGCTCGCAAGATTGGTCCGGACCGTATCGAACCCGCCATCGGCCAGTTCGACGACCCCGTCGGCGTCGCCCACGACATAGGTGTCGTCGCCGAGGCCGCCTGTGAACGTGTCCGCGCCCGCTCCGCCCTGGATCAGGTTGGCCGCATCATTGCCAGTCAGGGACTGGCCGCCGGACGACGTCCCCGTCAGGCTTTCAAAGCCTGCGCCCAGGACATAGCTGGCAAGCGAGGTCTGGACCTCGTCATCGCCTTCACCGGAGGCCTCTGCGATGTCGTCGAGCGCCGAGTCCACGATGTAGACGTCGTTCCCGAGGCCGCCGCGCAGGATGTCCGCCCCCGCGCCGCCGTCGAGAAGGTCGTCGCCGTCGCCGCCGGTCAGCTCATTGTCCGCCGCGTCCCCGTGCAGTTGGTCATCATCCGAGGTGCCGATCAGGCCCTCGATGCCCGCAAGGGTCTGGGCCTCGCCGCCCACCAGCGCCGTTCCCGCCGCCAGATCAGCGACGATGCCGCCGGCGACCTCGCTGAAGTCGACGATGTCGCGCCCGGTGCCGCCGTCGATGGCGTCGGCGCCGAGCGAGCCGAGAATGAGGTCGTCCCCACCGGCCGATGTCAGCACATCGTCACCGCTCGCGCCGCCCATCGTATCGGCGTCGCCTGAGCCGACGATCGACACCCGTCCGTCGGCAAAGGTCGTGACATGCTGGTTGGCGCTGATCACGAAACGCAGCATTCCCGTCGCCAGCGCGACCTAGGCGTCATAGGCACCGCCGATCGGCAGGCCGACCACGAGGTCGTACTGCCCCTGGCTGAGGTAGCCGGAACCGCTGTCCACCACCCGGGCGAGGACCAGTTCGCTCTGCTCCCGGGGCGTCAGTCTCAGCGACCGGCCGAACTGGTTTTCCTCGCCGTTCTCGCCGAGGACCGAGAAGGTGACGACATCCCCCTGGGTGAACTCGTTCCAGAAGACATAGACGTCATTATCCGCCCGGCCGACGATATCGAGCGCGCCATCACCGTTCAGGTCGGCCAGCGCCATCGCCTCGAAGTCGGTACTGCCTGCGGCGGCGATGTCGAGACGCTCGAACACCCCTTCGTAGTTCATGAAGATCGAGATCATCCCCGGTCCCCCGATGATGATGTCCTGCCAGCCGTTCCCGTCGAGGTCGCCGACATTGCTGCCGTAGCCGCCGACGAACTCGGAGCCGGTCAGAACGCCCCGGTCGACAAAGACACCGTCGACGTTCTCGAGCAGTTGCGGGCCGAGATTCAGGGGACGCAGGACGAGGTCGAAATCCCCGTCGTTGTCGAAATCGACCAGGTTTGCGCCTTCCTCGAACAGGAAGGTCGACAGGGGCTGGGCGAGGAAATGGTCGCCCTGGTTGAGGAACAGGTGGCTGCCGACATAGATGTCGATCCAGCCGTCGAAATTGACGTCAGCGCCCTGGGCACCCTCCACCCGGTATTGGGCCGGCAGGTTGGAAAGTGCGATATTCCAGTCTTCGGCGACGTTATCGCCCAGAACCCCGCCGCCTTCGTTGAAAAGCAGATAGCCGGAGTCAACGCCCAGAAGGTGGGTGTAGACGGGGCTGTAGAGGTCGACGAGCCCGTCGTTGTTGAAGTCGGCGGCGACGATCGTTTCACCGAACCCGATGATGTCCGGTCGTTCTTCAACCCGGGAGAAGCCGCCGGCGCCGTCGCCGAACAGGATCAGGGTGAAGGAACCGGTCGCGGTGGCGTCCGAATAGACGTTCCAGAAGACGTCCAGATTGCCGTCACCGTCGAGATCCAGAACCCGGTTGTCGCGGTTTACGCGCCCCGGATAGCCCGCAACGATGATGTCCAGTGCGAGCGATGGCGTGAGGCTGAATGTCCAGTCGCCCTGGTTCAGAAAGCCGAAGGGCTCCAGCAGTCCATCGTTGTTGAAGTCACCGATGGCCGGAAACGCGACGGACTGTCCGATCAGTTGTCCAGCGGAAAACGGCATCGCTTCACCTAACCATAGTGCCCCGCCCTTCCTTACACCAAAGGGCTCCGAATGCGGAGCATACTGTCCCGGAAACGGTCAGTCGGGCCCCACGGTCCGGGCTGGAATCGGCTGGCCGGCCGCCGTCAGGCGACGACCCAAGGTACGCGAGTGAACGGACCGGAGATGCGCCGTCCTGCGGCCCTCTGGGCTTCCGGGCGGAAGCAAGCAGCCGGAGGCGACCTTCTGGACCAGATTCGGCGGCTCAGGCGCTACGCCGACGGCGGATCATAAAGGGCGATGGTCCGCGCCACGACGAGATCGAGGGCGAATTCGGTCTCGACCAGTCGCCGGCCCGCCTGGCCATACTGCCGACGGAGCGCACCGTCCTCGATCAGGCTCTGGAGGGCGTCGGCCAGGCGTTCGAACTCGCGCGCCGGGGTGAGCAGGCCGGTCTCGCCCGACACGACAATCTCCCGGCATCCGGGCACGTCCGTGGCGACGATCGCACGACCGATGGCCGCGGCCTCGATCAGGGCCTTCGGAACGCCCTCGCGATAGGACGGCAAACAGACGAGATTGCAGCCCGCCAGCACCGCGGTCATGTCGGGCCGGAAACCCCAGGCCTCCACGATCCCTTGCGCGACGGCCTGGTCGATCTCCTCCTGGGAGACGGCGTCGGGATTGATGGGGTCGACGGAGCCGACCAGCGCAAACCGGGCCTTCACGCCACGCTGGCGCAGAAGCTGCGCCGCGGAGATGAACTCCCGAAGCCCCTTGGTCGCAATCAGCCGGGCCGGGAAGACGACGACCGGCGCGTCGGTGTCAGGTTCCGGCGAGAGGGAGAACTCCGCGATGTCGACGCCGGACCCCGGGATAAGCACGGACTGCGAGGCCGGGGCGACGCCTCCCGACACGAACAGCTTCATGTCGTCGCCGTTCTGGAAGATGGTCACCGTGTTCCGGCTCCACAGCAGCGTCTTCAGGACCTGCTCGATACCGCCTCGGATCAGCCGGTTCTTGATCCCGTCGGAGATATAGGTGGCCCCGAGGCCGGTGACGGTCGTCACGGTCCGCGGCAGACGGCCGAAGAGCCGCGACAGGGCCGTGACGAACATGCCTTTCAGGCCCGTGGCGTGCACCACGTCCGGCTTCGCGGTTCCGACGTAACGGGCCAGGTTGAAGGCAGCCGTCATGTCCCCCAGCGGATCAATGCCGCGACGTCCGCCGGACAGGAAGACCGGGGTCACCTGCTCGGCCGTCAGCTGCGCCGTGAACCCCTCCATGTCCGGCGCGGCCAGCGCGACACGGTACCCCCGCCGCAGGGCTTCGCGGGCGACGCCGATGCGATGGTTGAAGAACGACGCCGTGCTGCTCGTCACAAACAGCACGAGGGGCGAGGAGGTCGGGGCCGAAGACTGCATGGGTGGAAAATCGCCAAATGACAGGGGGTCGTGGTCGAAGGTCGGGGCTCGGGTCGCGTTAGCCCGCGCGGATCCGGTCGCCCTGGCCACGGCCGCCGAGGGTCTGGAAGATCAGCCGGAAATACTGTGGCACGGTCGGCCGCGCGGCCCAGATCGCATCCTCTTCGGCGAGGGCGACCGGCGTTGACATGTCCAGGCCCTGGACCTGGGCGGGACCCGTCACCCCGGGCCGCACCTGGAAGACACCCCGCGCGCGACGGGCCTCGATCAGTTCGACCTGGCTCGGCAGGCAGGGACGCGGGCCCACAAGGCTCATATCCCCCCGGATCACGTTCCAGAGCTGCGGCAGCTCATCAAGCTTGAGATGGCGAAGCCGGCGGCCCAGCGGGGTCACCGCCGAGGCCTGGACCTCGTGGGTGCCGGCCACCGGCGTGCCCACCGACATGGTGCGCAGTTTTAGGCAGGTGAAACGTCGCTCGTTCAGCCCCACGCGTTCCTGGCGGAACAGGGCCGGGCCGGGGCTGTCACGCCGCACAAGCAGCCCGACCACGACGACGACAGGCAGCAGCAGCAGGCCCCCGCCGAGGGCGGCGGCGAAGTCTACGCAACGGATCACTCCGGTATGAATCGTCTTCATGTCGCTTTCGGTCACGCTGAAGGAAGGGCGGATGCGGGCCCGTGTACCACGCCGGGGCTAGCTGTGCTCAAGCCAGGCCTGCGCCATGAGGATCGGCCACAGCTGATGCTGGTTGTTTCTCACCCCGGACTGATGTTCGTCCCACAGACGGGTCACGCCGGCCGGGTCGAAGATCCCGCCGTCCTCGAGGGACCGGGCGTCGAGCAGGGCGGCGGCCCAGGGCTTCAACGGGCCCCTCAGCCAGGCGCCGATCGGGACGCCGAAACCCATCTTGGGCCGCTCGATCAGGGCCTTGGGCACATGCCGGTACAGCACCTGACGCAACGGCCATTTCGACACCCCGTCCCGGATCTTCATCCCGGTGGGCAGGGTCCAGGCGAAGGCGAAGACATCGGGATCGAGGAACGGCACCCGCGTCTCGAGGGAATGCGCCATGGCCGCCCGGTCGACCTTGGTCAGGACGTCGCCCGGCAGGTAGCCGACGGCGTCGAGGGCCATCATGGTCTCCGCGTCCGACAGGGCCTCATGGCCGGGTCGATCGCGCAGGGACGGCAGGTCGATCGCGGCCCCGCCGCCGCCCCGCATCGCCCGCGCCGCCTCGGGGTTGGTGGAGATCAGGGTCTGGTAGAGATCATCCGTCGACCGGCTCGCGATCACCGCGGCGGCCTTGTGGATCTTGTCGCCCACATTGGAGATGCGCGAGCCGAGCAGCGGTCCGGCCGTGCGATCCCACCAGTCGGGCGAGAAGGCCGTCATGACCGGCCGGAGGCCGGCGCGCAGGGCCCGGGGAACCCGGGACAGGCGCGGCCAGGGCCCCTGGGCGAAGGTGTGCCGGTTATAGCCCCCGAACACCTCGTCCCCGCCGTCGCCGGACAGCGACACCGTCACCGACTTCCGGGCCAGACCACTGACGATCCAGGTCGGGATCTGGGACGAGTCCGCAAACGGCTCGCTGAAGATGCGGGGCAGGTCGGGGATCATGGCCAGGGCGTCCGCGGCCGTGACCACCAGCTCGGTATGATCCGTCTTCAGATGATCGGCGACGTCCCGTGCGTAGCCGGCCTCGTTATAGGCCTCATCCTCAAAGCCGATGGTGAAGGTCTGGACCGGGCGGCTCGAGCAGGCCTGCATCAGGGCAACGACCGTCGAGGAGTCGACGCCGCCCGACAGGAAGGCACCCAGGGGCACATCGGACACCATCTGCCGGCCGACGACCCGTTCCAGAATGGTCGCCAGCTGGTCGACCGCCTCCTCGGGCGAGCCCTGGAAGCGGTTGTTGGCCCCGTCGATGGCGACCGCCAGGGAGTCCCAGTAGGTCGTCTTCGACACGGCCTCGGTCCGCGGGTCGATCTGCAGGATCACCCCCGCCGGGACCTTGGATATGCCGGCATAGACCGTGTGCGGATCGGGGACATAGAGGTAGCGCGCCAGCATGCCGATGGCGGCATGGTCGACCTGGCCCTCGAAGCTGGCGTGCTGGCGCAGGGCGGTCAGCTCGGACCCGAAGATCAGGGTGCGCGCGGCCCCCTGGCCCTGCCATCCGAAATAGAGCGGCTTCTCGCCCATCCGGTCGCGCGCCAGCATCAGGGTGCGCGTCTGGCGGTCCCACAGGGCCAGGGCGAACATGCCCCGGGTCCGCTTCAGCGCCTCTTCGAGCCCCCAGGCGCAGATGGCGGCCAGCAGCACCTCGGTGTCGGACCGGCCCCGCCAGGGCGGTGCCTGGCCGGCCGTCTCGAGCGCCTCGCGGATCTCCGCGAAATTGTAGATCTCGCCATTATAGACGGTGACGTACCGGCCATCGTGCGAGGCCATCGGCTGGTGGCCGGTGGGAGTCAGGTCGATGATGGCGAGGCGGCGGTGGCCGAGGGCGACGCCGGCCTCCCGGTCCAGCCAGGCGTCGCCGTCGTCGGGGCCCCGGTGCCGGATCGCATCGGTCATGCGACGGACCGTGTCCGCCGCCGTGTCATCAAGAGGCAGGGCGCTGACGAAGCCTGCGATTCCGCACATGTCCAGTTCCCCCGGGCGTCAGAGTAGGCGTCGGAACCCGCCGCGCCAGACCAGCGGGGTCAGGGCGAGCAGGAAGACGGCGGTGAATATCACACCTCCCCCGAGGAGGCGCAGGACCAGCGCCCAATCCTCGAGCAGCGGCAGCATGGCCCGCAGGGCGAGCCAGCCCGCGACGGCGGCGCCGAACAGGGCGACCAGCTCGATGGCCAGGGCCCGGGTGAACAGGCGCGGCTTCCAGATGAAGGTCACGGCGGCCTGTCCCAGCAGATAGACGGCGCCGGCGGCGGACGCCCCGAGCGCGATCCCGGCCGGCCCCATGATCTCGCCCAGCCAGCGGCTGATGAAGAAGTTCACCACCGAGGCCACGGCGCCGATGACCAGCGGAACCACCATCCGCTGGTGCGAGAAGAACAGGCGGTTGAAGATTTCCCGGACCGCGATGAACACGATCCCGAGGGCGAACAGGGCATAGGCGCTCGCCGTGGCGGCGATGTCATCGGCCGAGAGCGCGCCCCGGCCATAGACCAGGGAGACCACGTCCTCGCGCATCATGACCGAGACCACGGTCGGCGGCAGGGTCGCCCCGACGATAAGCAATATGCCGAGCGCCAGGGTCCGGCCGGTGCGCGCGTCGTCCGCGGCGACCGCATCGACGGCCAGCCGCGGGAACAGGAAATAGGACACCAGCATCGAGAAGGTGGTGGCGAGGAACATGGCCAGCCGGCTGGCGTAGTTCAGGTGCGAAATCGCCCCGGGCCCCATCCCCCCGGCCAGATAGATGCCGATGTAGATGTTGATCTGGTCGAGGAAGGTGCCAAGCATGACCGGCAGCGAGAGCAGGGCGAGGCGCGACACAGTATCCCGGGAGATCAACGGCCGTAGCGTTGTCGAGTAGAGATGGCGGGGCTGCAGTCGCTGAATCGGCACCTGCAGAACCCAGGCCAACACCGCTGCAATGACCGCAATGCGAATGTCGTTGTAGTGGGCGGCGACGATAATCCCGATGATCGCCAGAACATTGTTCACGATCGGAACGGACAGCGGGGCTCGATAAAGGCCCGTTGCCTGTTGGATGGCGTTCTGCACGCCCACGTAGCTCGAGAACGCAAATCCAAACGCCATGATGACGGTGAGGGAGGTCGCCGTCGCGACGGTCTCCGGACTGGCACCCGGCGCGCTCAGCTGGACGATTGGGCCCGCCGCGAGCACGCACAGGCTCGTCATGGCCAAGGCCAGCAGCAGATAGATCTGGATCGACTGGTTCACAAAGTTGGCGGCAGGCTCGTGCCCGGCCGCACGCTTCGCAACATAAAGGGGCAGGAACACCACATTGATGGTGACAAGCGCTGCCGCCCACAGGACGCCGGGGATCGTATTGGCGATGAAGAAGGCGTCGGTTGCTGAACCAGCCCCGAAATATTTCGACATGACGACGTCACGCCCGAAGGCCAGCAACTTGCCTGCGACCGTGAGAATGACCGCGACGAGACCGAACTTCAGGCTCGACATGACGGGCCGTTGCGAGGAACCCCGCGAACCCACGATCAAGCGCGCTTCGTTCCGACCGCCTGCGCGGGCCGGTTATAGCGCCGGCGGTACATCAGATAGAGACCCACGGTCACAATGAGCGTCAGCATACCCCCGGGGGTCTGCATCAGCTGGTTGTTGGCCGGCATCATGACGACGCCGAGCGTCAGCAGGCTGAACAACAGGATGGCGAAGGGGTTGCCGAACCTCGTGCTTTCGATCCAGCAGCGCGC
>Ga0187844_10003273_pt1 | contig 10863 bp, 12 predicted proteins | sample SpaLakP09_SKY_50_FD_134517 | JGI IMG/M metagenome (GOLD analysis project Ga0187844, IMG submission 134517) | Oligotrophic lake water microbial communities from Sparkling Lake, Wisconsin, USA - SP09_SKY_50 | ecosystem: Environmental > Aquatic > Freshwater > Lake | place: USA: Sparkling Lake...
AATGCGGGAGTAACTTTTGTGTTGGATCGAGCAGGAGTCACAGGGGACGATGGGGCAAGTCATAACGGAATGTGGGACTTATCTATTTTGCAAGTGGTTCCTAATTTGATGTTGTCAGCACCAAGAGATGCATCAACTTTAAGAGAATTGTTAAGAGAATCTGTGGTGGTTAATGATCGACCAACAGTTTTAAGATTTCCAAAGGGAGCAATTGCGCAACCAATTCCGGCCCTGGAGCGTATTCAAGGTGTTGATGTTTTAAGTAAACATGGGGAAGAAGACGTGTTACTTATTTCAATTGGGGCCATGGCACATTTAGCAGTTGAGGTGGCCCACAGACTAAAAGATCAAGGAATGGGTGTCACAGTTGTTGATCCGCGCTGGATTAAGCCATTACCAAAATATTTGGCAACCTTAGCGGCCAAACATAGGTTGATTGCAGTGGTAGAAGATAATTCAAAATCTGGTGGAGTAGCAGCTGGTATTTCACAGTTCTTGAGAGATCAAAATATTTACACCCCTCAAAGAGATTTTGGTATTCCAGAGAAATTCTTAATGCATGCAACTCGTGCTCAAGTTATGTCAGAGATTGGTTTAACCGCCCAAGATATTTCTCGAGAAATTATTGAAGCAGTGGCAAGACTTGATGATGTTTTAAGTGACAGAAAGAATTAAGAAACTTTAACTTTTTCTACAGTGTCTTTGCTTACTTTGGCTGGTTTTAGAAACAGTGTGGCCACAATAACGATGTAGGAAATGTAGGCAAATAATTCCAACCAAGACATTGATGTTCTTAAGCTAAGTAGTCCCTTAAATAAGATGGCCACAAAACCGTTGGGATCAATTGAATTTGATAAATCATAAGCAATTGCGTCTTCACCAGGTAACCAACCAAGTTCTTGGAATTCGTGTATTCCGTAAGTTAAAACACCGGCAGCTACCACCATCAAAAGTAAACCGGTGGTGCGAAAGAAGACAGATAGATTTAATTTAACTGCTCCTAGATAAATCAAATATCCTAAGAAAATTGAGATTGCGATACCAGTAAAGCCACCCACCAAAGTTGGTAAACTTCCAGAGTTTTGTGCTGCTGCCCATAAGAAAATTGAGGTTTCTACACCTTCTCTTGCTACCGCCGCAAAAGCTAGCGCAGCTAAACTAAAAGCGCCACCACCAATTAGGGCACTATCAACTTGGGTTCTTAAATTTTTGGCTAAACCTTTGGCAGCAGCTCTCATCCAAAAGATCATTCCGGTTACAAAACCAACTGCGATGAAACTCATGGTTCCGGCAAAGAACTTTTCAGCAAATTCTGTTAATGATTCAGAAGTTAAGCCCACGCCTATGCCCACAATTAAGGAAAAAGCTACGGCTGAAAGGACACCTGTCCAAATGGTTTTTATACGACTGCGTAAATCAATTTTTACTAAGTATGCAATAAGGATTCCTACGATCAGGGAAGCTTCTAAACCTTCGCGAAGGCCAATTAGTAGTCCAGCAAGCAAGAGGGGATTTTCCTTTTTTTGAGTTAGTTCTAACTTAACCCAGTTCCTCGAATTCGTCAACCTCGGGGTTGTCTAATGATTTGAGCAGCAATGGGGTGATTTTCTCGATCTGCCAGGAACGTGCCCCATGAGCCAAGAGCCACTGCTGAGTGGAGTCTTGATCTAGAGAGGGTTTATCCCAACACCAACGCTTCACTAAATCAGGTGAACACAAATGTTCCACCGGAATTTGGGTTTCTTCACCCAACTGGTGCAAAGCCACCTTCATAAACTGCAAACGCTGATATGCCTCAGGTCTTCTTTCTAACCAAGATTTAGGTGCGGGATAGCTTTCAGTCGCTTTTTGTTTCACTGGCCACTGAGCAGCAGGCAACTGCACAGCAATTTGTAATTGTTCAAACCAAATAGCAGAATCATTTTTAGCTGGTCGGTGTTTAATAGTGGACAAAGATTTTAGATCTGTTTCTGTTTTTGGTTTCTGAGCAGCAATTTCTACAATTGCGGCATCATTTAAAACACGGCCTGGGGCAATATCTCTTTCTTTTGCAATCTCATCACGCTTCAACCAAATCTGTCTAACAATGGCTGCTTCGATTCCACCTCTGACTTCATGCATTCCAGATGTTCTGCGCCAAGGATCTGGTTTTGCACCAGGGGATTGCCAAACACACAATGCTTGAAATTCTTGGGTGGCCAATTCTAGTTTGTTGCTCGCGGTGAGTTTAGTGATCAAAATGTTTCTGAGTTGATGTAAGAATTCAACATCAAGGGCAGCATAAATTAACCAATCTTGGGGCAGTGGTCTTTTAGACCAGTCTGCTGCTGAATGTTCTTTATCAAGTGTTATTTGTAATTCGTCTTCCAATAATCCACCTAAACCAACATGGGGCAGTGACATCAATCTGGCAGCTAATTCTGTGTCAAATATTTCACCAGGTTTAAGCCCAAGTTCATAAAGGCAAGATAAATCTTGGGTGGCTGCATGCAAGATCCAAGATTTATTATTAAGTAAATCCCTTAATGGTGTTAGGTCTTCGATTCCGGTGGGATCGATTAAATAAATATCAGAGGTGGCTGAAGATATTTGCAAGAGATAGGCGCGTTGCGAATATTTGAATCCTGAAGCCCGTTCAGCATCCAGGGCGAAAGGTTCAGCTGCTGTGCTTAATTTTTTTGAGAAGGAAACTAATAATTCTTGCGAATCAATCAGATGAATCGGTCTAATTGGTTTGGTGATGTGGGTGAGAAAGTCAGCTTCCTCTAAAGCAATTTCTTCCAAAGACTCTGACATATGCCTCTAGCCAATCACACCGGCTCTCAATGCGGTGGCAACTATCTCGGCTCGGTCATAAATCTGAGTCTTTTTACGAATAGTGCACAAAACCTTTTTCACCTGGGAAACAGAAACGTGCAAGCCGGAGGAGATTTCATTAAGATTTTTACCCAGGGATAGTGATTGCAGAATTTTTATTTCTCGTTTAGTTAATTTCCAGTTCGGGTAGGTTTGCTTGATTTTTTTCTTGAATACAAAACCTCTATTACCTTTTTGGATAACTTGGGTTAGAAAAGTTGAATTAGTTTTATTAATGAACAAAACAATATTTTTGCATCCGGCTTGTTTTAGTTCTTGAGCTATATTTACGCCCCATTCAGTGCCAATTCTTTCATCGAGTAGAGCAATATTGGTTGGTCCATGTTTTCGAAAATGGGTTCTGATCATATTGGTGTTCAAGGGATTGACCCAGTGGGTTACCCCAATATTTTTACAAATTTGTAACAATAGTGATTTATTTTGTGTACTGTCTGATATCACAGCGGAAAGAAAATTTTTCAAGTTAAAAATTAGGACGTAGCAGCTTTACTAGTTAGTTCCCAATTACAAAATAATTATTTAAAGAGATCTTTTAATTCGGGTCATTCCAGGTGGAAGTGGCTGTAATCCTGCAGCTTGGCATAACAAATCTCCCCAGGCGGCAACGTGTAAGCCCAGTTGATCAGGGACAGTCCAGGAAGCTCTAATTTCAATAGTTCCTTCTAGTGCATGGTTATTTAATTCTCCATAAGAATCTGATGAAGTTCTAGTCACAGTTCCAGAAAGTTCACTTGCCTTGATGCCTCTTTGAGAAAAACAATCAAGCAACCAAGTCCAACCAACTTGTGTTAACAAAGGATCACTTGCTAGATCAGCTTCCACACGGGCTTTGGTAAAAGTTACAACTCTGGTTGTGCCTTTCCAAGCTTCCACACCTGCTGGATCAAAAAGTAAAACAAGTCGACCATTGCTGATGTCGTCTTCGCCTTCTAAAACTTCGGCGGAAATTGCTAATGAGTATGGAGCTAAACGCATTGGGGCTGGCACTTCTTCGGTGCTGATTTCTGGTCGCAGTGGTGCGTTACGCACAGCTTCTACTAGTTGCTCAAATTGGGAATTTTCTGATTTCACATTTATTACTGTATTTGTTACTGGAGTGACTATTGGGATGCAACGCCGTTTACGCTGTTTTCCTTAGTCTTTGGGTTTGAGACAAACTGCATTTATGCAATATCTCAGATCTGTTGGGGTATCAAATCCTTCACCTTCAAAAACATGACCAAGATGAGATCCACAATTTGCACAACGCACTTCCACTCTTAATCGACCCATCGAATAATCAGATAATTCTATGATCGCTTCTTTTGCTAGCGGGGACCAAAAAGATGGCCAGCCACAACGCGAATCAAATTTTTCATTGGAAGTGAAAAGATCAGCATTACATCCGCGACAAACATAAGTTAAATTCTCACCCTTTTGAATTTCTCCACTCCAAGCAGGTTCAGTTCCAGCTTGTCTTAAGACATGGTATTCAAAGTTTGTTAATTCTTCTTTCCACTGTTCATCTGATTTTTGAACCGGATAGTCTTGTCCATCAGGTTTTTGGGAGGAAATGTTGTCACTCATTTAGAATTTATGCCCTTCGGTTAGGTAGCGAATAAATATTGTTTGATTTTCTTGCAAAACATGAAAGGGTTTGAAATATATGGGAGTTTTAAAAGCAGCACCTTTAATTAGTGAAGTTTTTTCTGTTGCTTGAGCAAACTGTGCCACCACAGAAAGATCTAATTCATCTATTAAATCTGCATCAAGTAAACTATGCAGCAAGGTTGGACCACCTTCACACAAAATTCTTTTGAAAGATCTTCGCACTAAATCTTGTTTAACACTTTTAAGATCAACTGATTTTTGTCCACAGAAAACAAATTCTGCTAAACCCACAAATTGTCGGGTGGCACCTTCATTGCTGAGAGAAGTGTAAATAATGGGTTGTGCTTCATCTACTCTTGATTTGAGCCAAGCTTTAGTGAAATTCAATTCGTTTGAAACTATTGCCAATCTGGGTTTCTTGGTCAATCTAAGTCTTTTTCTTAACTCTTGGTTGTGTTCATTTATTTTGATATCAAGATAAGGAGATGATTGTGCTGTTTTAGTGCCAATCAAAATTACGTCACTGAGTTGTCGGAGGTGGCGAAATATTTGTTTATCAGCAGCAGTGCTTAGTGCTGAAGTTTCCTGGTTTTGATCTGTGACACCACCATCAAGTGTTTGAACCATGTTGGCTCTGATCCAAGGTTTATTTGGCCAAGGGTAAAGGTTTAATAAATCAGATTCGGTGAGCACTTTTTCAGGGGCAGGAGAGATTCTGATCATGGGTTAACTCCTTATCCTTGCAGATGACCTCGGGTCTTGAGCCTAAATAAACCCATTTGGTGTTTCTGGTGTTGCCTGAGGGTTAAGACTAATCCACCGGAGTAACATCCCAATCATGAATAAAACATTTAAAAAATCTTCGGTTGTCTTATCTGCTTTGTTGCTTTTTGCTGGTTTGTCAGCACCGGCACAAGGTGCCACAACTTTAACCAAGGCTCAACAAACCAAAGTTTCAGCTGTTTTCAAGGCGATTGCTTCCAGTAATCCTGATTCCATGAACACCTCCCGAAAGAACTTGGCTGGTTCAGCAGATTTAGTGGTGGCCATGATCCAAAACTATTATTCAACAGAAAAATATATGCGTTCAATTTCTACTGTGGGTAGACCCTTAGGTGTAACTCCCGCAAATGCTGCGCTGGGTAGTGCCAAAATTACTAACGGAAAAGTTGTGTTAACTACTGCTGCACCAGGTTTTTCTGGAACTTACACCGATTTTAAATTCAATAAAGCTGGCAAAATTATTTCTTGGTCAATTTCTACTAGTGGTGGTAGCAAAGTAAATATTGCTGCACGTGTAAAAGTTTTACCTAAAGTAACTTGGCAATACGCCAATGACATTAAAGCTGTTTATTGGGGTAAAGGTGTGCAAATTGATTCAGGAACTATTTACCAAGATTCGTTAAGCAGATGGATCATGCAATTAGCTGTTACTAATGTGGCTGGTGGGGTTAACACTAAGTCTTTGATCACCACAACCGGTAAATATCAATCTCCCGATAAAAAACTTTACGCCACAACTTCCACCCCGGCAGGTTGTTTTGAAACCGGTCAAACAGTATTTTTCACAGCTGTTGTGCCCCAAGGGTCAGTTGTTTTAAATGGGGTTAAAGGGATACTTGAGGTTCCGATGAGCAATGGATGCGCTGAAGATGACTCAAATCGCCTCGAAGTGACGATTAAACCCTAGTTTTTCCTCATAAAATAGGTTGCTCACCCATGCAAAGCCCAGTTTATTGGTATGGTCTTTAACAATGCGCCTGAAACGACGCCTGGTTACCCTGACGATCACGGGAATTTTAGCCAGCACTCTCTCAACTTCCCCTGCCTTCGCAGATGGAATTCCTAACTATCCAGGAGCAGCTGCTCTGAAAACTGGGGTAGAAAACAGTGCTGTGAAAAAAATGCAATCAGCCTTAATTGAACTTGGTTATGACATCCCAGTTTCTAATGGAAAATATGGCCCAGCCACAACCAGAGCGGTATCAAAGTTTTATGCCGAAAATGGTGACATTGATGATGGTACTTCTGTTGGACCATTGGGTTGGAACGAAATCTTTATTGCACTTGATGAACAAAGAGCTGTTAACAAATCTGAGAAAGAATATGAAGAAGCAACTAAAGCAGAAGTTGCTGCACAACTAAACCCTGAACAAGTTGCCACAGTTATTCCAGATGAACAACGTGGCAAGCAACCTGCTCGCGGAGCATCCAGTAAAACTTTGCCTTACAAAATGCCAGTGATAGGTCAAATCTCAGCGGTTTATAACCAAAAAGGTAGACGTTGGGCTGGACGAAGACATGATGGTATTGACATTCGTGCACCTAGAGGAACTGTTATTAAAGCTGTAGTTGAAGGCAAAGTTACTTTTGCTGGTTGGCAACATGCTTACGGCCGGTTAATAATTTTGGAACATGCTGATGGCACCACTTCTTGGTATGCCCACATGTCAAAAAGAGTTGCTAAAAAAGGTGATGTGTTAATGCCCGGAGACACTATTGGTTTAGTGGGAGCTTCAGGTCACACCACCGGATCACATCTTCATTTTGAAACACATAACGCTGATGGTGAAAAAATTAATCCAGTTACCTGGTTGCAATCAAGAGTGTGGAAAGTAGAACCTGCAACAGATCCTGCAGCTGAAACACCAGTTACAGAACCTGCTACAAACTAAAAATACTTAAATTAGCCTTGATTAGACTTTGAGGCTTTCTTTTCTTGCTTAGCTAATCTTTTTTCTTTCAATGATTTGGCGGCAGGTTTCTTTTTCTTAACCTCGCCTTTGGATTTTTCACCCATTTATTGCTCCTTTAATAGCACTACCTAGTACATATATCTTGGCATGAATTATGAAATATTTACCTCAATTTAAGTCCGTTTTAGCGAAAGCCTGATATGGCATAGTGTTAAGGGTGGGACTAAAAATCAGGTTTATTAAACAAATTTTCATCATCTTTTTAATAGTGGCCTTCACCCACACCACCACTGCCTCAGCATTACCTATTCCTCGAGATGCCGAAATAGATAATGCGCGCTCTGAAATTGCCCAGTCAAAAAAAGACTTAGCCACCGCTCAAGAAGTTTTGAAAAAAACTACTGAAGAATTAAATCAAGCTGTGGCGGAAGATAAAAGAATCAGAGCAGAACTAGAAGAAGCCCAGCGACAGAAAGCGCAAATAGTTGCTGAAATAAATGCGTTGATCGCTGAAATAAATAGGGTGCAAGCCCAAATTGATGATCTGGTTCGGGCCACCTACATTGATGGCACCCAGCAGGAACTGTATTTAGTTGAAGCAATTTTGTCTTCCGAAGATTCCAACGAAGCCATGTCTACTTTTGACTCTTTGCAATCACTCTTGGCAAATAGCAGCAAAGTAGTAAAGATTCTCAACGACGATAAAGCCGCTCTTGAAGTTAAACAATTAGAGTTACAGGTTAGAGAAAAAGAAATTACTGCCAAGAAAGCAGAATCAGCACAAATTGTGGTGGCTTTAACTAAAGTTCGAGCTAAAGCTGCTGAAGAAGCAGAAAAGATTAAAAAAATTGTTGCCACACAAGAAGCTGTTTTAAAAAGATTAGTTTTAGCAGGATTGGCTAGAAATAGCGGTAATTTTTCTGCCCGGGTAGGACCGGGGGACAGAATTCTTGGTTCCGATGTTTCCAGATGGCAACATGGTGGCAATGCCCAAATTAATTTTGTGAAAATGTATGACGCAGGTATGAGATTTATTTTTATTAAAGGTACAGATTCTCATCCCGAAGGTGCTGCACCTGCAAAATATTGGTCATCCATAGATTTTCCTGCAGCAAGAGAAGCAGGGTTACTAACTGGTATTTATCACGCAGCACTTATCCCTAGAGGAATAAGTGCTGATGCTGCTTTTGGGGTGGGACAACAACAAGCAGATCTACCAATTGATCATTTAAATTCATTGGGTGGTTTAGTGCCCGGAGTATTACCAATTGTGTTAGATATTGAATCTTTTTCCAGACCATCAGGAACAAGTGCTGCAGTGGTAACAAATTTTTCTTTGGGCTTTACTGCAAGAGTTAGGGAAAGAACTGGTAAAACTCCAATAATTTATTCCAATTTAAATTTCATACGAGGATACTTAACTAACGGTGCACTTGCTAATAATTATTTGTGGGTGGCCAATTATTCTCAAACCTCAAATCCAGCTTCCACTCCTTCGGCAGGTTGTTCGCGCACCATTTGGAGTTCTTCAGCTTGTGATTTGAATTGGACATTTTGGCAGTACACAGATCGTGGCAATGGTCCTCAATATGGACTAGCCCGGGGGAGTTTGGATATGAACGTTTTTGCTTTTGGTTCGGGTGAATTATTGGCCATGGCCGGGTATTAATTATTTAAATTAAGCTATTTAGCCCTAAATCTCCTCCGAAATTGAGATTAATTAAGGTAACCTGTGAATAGGCAATAGAGATACGTAAACTGATCTCAAATTGGAGAACTTAATGAAAAGAAGTCAAGTAGTATTCGGGATTACAACTTTATTGTTGGCAGCAAACATTAATTTTGCCACCGCTGCAACAACAACTTTAACTGCAAAACAAACAACTACTGTTAAAGCTTATTTTGCTGCAATTGCGACAAGTGTGCCAGCAAAAATTGAAGCTGGTAAGAAAAATGCTGCAGCAAGCTCTGCTGCTGAAAAATACTTAGATTTAATTCAAAAACATTTCACCGCTAGCGAATTTTTCAAGATCAGAGATAAATTTGGAAACATAAGCCCGCTGATACAAGATCCAACGGGTACTTACAAGTTGAGTAAAAATGTTGTAACATTGAACTCATATTTTGATCATGTTGATGGCAAATACTCAAATTTCACATTCAACAAATCAGGCAAATTGGTTGACTTCACCTTCACCACTAGTGATGGTAAAGCAGCAAAAATGGCTGGCAATCTATATGCAGCTACCACTGATACAACAGATAGTGGAATAAAAATTTCTTCTGGTTATTTGTGGAAGAAGCCAAACGGAACAGCGTTTACTCAACTTAAAGTAACTAACATTGATGCACCAAACAGTTCTTGGTCATATGCCGGAACAAAGTATGTTGCAGCAGATGGTGTTTACCACACTGTTACCACTAAGCCAATTGGTTGTTTAACCACAAAAGGTGTCTCTTATTTAGAAGCAGTAACAGACACTAGTCCAGTTGTGGCTTTAAACACTCAATCAAATTTTGTGTTCCCCCTTTATTCAGGTTGTGATGGTGGAACCCCAAATAACAGAGTAATCAAAATTACTCTTAATTAATAAGTAACTTTTATAGGGATAACTCGAAAAAGAGTTATCCCTATTTTATTTTTTGAGTAATTATATTTTTAATTAACCAACTAGTTCGCGGTTAGTTTTGGTCTCACGGTCATGCTTGCAAGCTAAACCTTTGTGGTTGGCATAGCACTCATCGCACAACAGCACGAGTTGATGACAATTATCGTTTAGGCAGTTTCTGAATGATTTGGTTTTACCTTCGCATCTAGCACAAGTTCCCAGCAGTTGTGTTTGGCTACTGAAATCAATAGTTAACCGATCATCAAAGGTAAACAGGGATCCCTGCCAATGAGATTTGTCTCCATATTTGTTGCCGTATCTGACTATGCCACCTTTGATTTGGTAAACCTCTTGAAATCCTCTGTTTTTCATTAGTACTGACAAAATTTCACAACGAATTCCTCCGGTGCAATAAGTTATAACAGCTTTGTTTTTTAAGTGGTCGTATTTACCACTATCTAGCTCGCCAATGAAATCTCTGGTGGTAGAAGTGTTTGCGATTACCGCGTTTTTGAATCGACCAATTTTTGCTTCAAAAGTGTTTCGACCATCAAAGAAGACCACCTCGTCTGCTCTTGCTGCCACAAGTTTGTTTACCGCTTCGGGGGTTAAATGAATACCACCACCGATGATTCCCTTTGTTCCAACTTTGATTTCATCAGTTTTGCCAAAGATGACTAGCTCATCTTTGATTTTGATACTTAGTTTAGGAAAATCACTGCCTGTTCCGGCAGACCATTTGAAATCAATGTTTTTAAATCCGGGATATTCTTTGGTGGCTTTCACATATTTTTTTAGATCAGACATTTTTCCACCCAGGGTGCCATTTATCCCTTGTTCAGAAATTATAATTCTGCCCTTAATGTTGAGCGTTTCACAAAGATTTTTTTGCCACAGCATTAAAGCTGTTTGATCTGATATTGGGGTGAAGGCGTAAAAGAGGATGACTTTAGCTAAATCCATGGAGTTAGTTTAGCGCTTAATAAAAATATTATGAATTATTGATTGTGGTCGATAGAGGACTCGTTATATGTGTCTTTTAGCCTCTCCGAGGCTATATCCACTATTTAGTTGTTTAGTAAAAGCATATA
>Ga0187844_10003274_pt1 | contig 10860 bp, 12 predicted proteins | sample SpaLakP09_SKY_50_FD_134517 | JGI IMG/M metagenome (GOLD analysis project Ga0187844, IMG submission 134517) | Oligotrophic lake water microbial communities from Sparkling Lake, Wisconsin, USA - SP09_SKY_50 | ecosystem: Environmental > Aquatic > Freshwater > Lake | place: USA: Sparkling Lake...
CCGGCGGCGATGTTGCGCACCACGACCTCGAGCGGGATGATCTCGACTTCCTTGATCAGCTGCTCGCGCAGGTTCAGGCGGCGGATGAAGTGATTCTGCACGCCGATGCCGTTCAGGCGAGTCATGACGTACTCGCTGATGCGGTTGTTGATCACGCCCTTGCCTTCGAGAACGGCCTTCTTCTGGGCGTTGAAGGCGGTGGCGTCATCCTTGAAGTACTGGATCAGGGTGCCCGGCTCGGGGCCCTCGTACAGGATCTTGGCCTTGCCTTCGTAGATCTTCTTGCGGCGAGTGGTCATGGCTCTCGTCGAGGCCCTTCATGGATGCGAAGCGCGCCCCCAGATCCGGGCACGTCCAGAGAGGGACTGTCCGGAGAAACGAAAAGCGCGCGCGGCGGATAGCTGCGCGCGGCGTTCGACTCAAGGCCGCTCGTTGAAAATGTCACATGTAACCTACTCGAATGAGGGCTTGCGCGCAAACCCGCGGTCGGGTTCCGTAGCGATCAGAACTTGCAAAACCGGTGCCTGCGGCCGATCCGCTGATTGCGGGGCGACGCGTCACGGGATATGCAGCCGCCTTAAGAGCGCAACCGCGCAACCGGCCTGGCCGTTTGGGTGATGGTTGCGTTGAAAATGTTTGAGAATTTAGCCTGTTTGTCCGTTTCGAACGACTTCCGTAGCGGCAAGCTGGCGCAGACGAGTTTGGGGCCTTCATGACCACCTTCGACGATCGCGAGCAGGGTTTCGAACGCAAGTTCGTGCTGGACAACGAACTTGAGTTCAAGGCTACCGCCCGCCGCAACCGCCTGCTGGGCGAATGGGCCGCCGGCCTTATGGGCCTGGCTACGGTCGAGGACTATGCCCGCGCGGTGGTCAAGTCCGACTTCGAGCAGCCCGGCGACGACGACGTCCTGCGCAAGGTTTTCGGCGACCTGAAGGGTTCGGGCGTCGCCGTCTCCGAGGGCGAGGTTCGCATGAAGATGGACGAGCTGCTGGCCCAGGCCCGCGAGCAGATCAAGACCGGCGCCTGATCCTTCGGGCAGGGTCTGGACTGAACATGGGCCGTCCTTCGGGGCGGCCCTTTTTCGTGGCTGAAGCTCAGCCCAGCACGAACACCGGACCCCAGGCCACCTGGTAGCGATGCTGGCCCGACGACAGGTGCGGGCGAGCCTGCCAGGCACCGGGCGGCAGGCCCGTCACCGGGCGGCCGTCAATAAAGGTCGAGGTCAAGACCTCGCCGCCGGGCTCCGACACCGAGAACTGCGAGATCGCCGGGGTGGCCTTCGACAGGGCCAGGGCGATCTCGTGAGTCGAGCCCACCCGCAGGGGCGCGGGTCCCTTCAATCGCGCAGCCACCTCGGCATAGGCACCCACCGCCAGCACGCGCGGTCCCTGACGCAGCACGCCATAGCCCACATGGGTGAAGCCGGATGCCAGCAGGTTGGCGCGGTGGCCGGGGCTGGCGCGCCACTGACCCATGATCTGGTCGGGACTGACCGCCCCGGCGGCGTTGCGACGCATGGCGATGTTCTCGCCCGCCGCCCCTACCAGGTCGCGGGCCAGCAGCCCGACCCGGGCCGCGGCCATGAAGCCTTCGGGGGTGGCGTGGTCGATCAGGCCGCTGACCGCCATGTCCGCCGCATGGGCCCGGGCGGCCAGCACCAGGCCCGGATCGAAGGCCAGAGCCGGCAGGCTGCGGCTCTTGCGCAGGGCGTTGTTCTGCTCCAGCAGAGTCGCCTCGAAACCCTCGTCGAACCGCCCGCCCGGCGCCAGCAGCAGCGGCGTCGCCAAAAGGGCTCTGCGGGAGATTTGCGGCATGTTGTCTCTTACGGTGATTGACAGACGAGGCGGGGACCCAGACCTAAGAGGTCATGCGTCCCGTGCGTTCCATATGGCTGGCCGGCCCCGAACCCTGGCTCCCCGACTCCGCCGCCCAGGCCGCGCGACAGCGCGCCCTGTGCATCGACTCCGGCTTCACCGGCCTGACCCCCGATCCCGTCCCGACCCTGTCGCATGAAGGCTCCGAGATCGAGGCCCGCGAGCTTTACGCCGCCCGCATGGCGCGATTGCGTCAGGCGGACGCCGGTGTGGTCAACCTGACCCCGTGGCGCGGGCCCTCGGCCGATGCCGGCGCGGCCTTCGAGGCGGGCGTGCTGGCCGGGCTGGGGCGGCCGGTCTTCGCCTATCTGAACGTGCCCGACGCGATCCATGCCGAATATGTCGATCGCGTCGAGGCCATCGTCGGTGCCCGGCGCGACGAGGCCGGCGTCTGGCGCGACGGCGACGGCTGCCGGATCGAGGACTTCGGCCTGCCCGAGACCGTCATGCTGTGGGCCGAGGCCCGCCGGCTGTTCGTGATCGTCACCGACGATGTGCTGCACGACCTGACGGGACTGGAACTGTGCCTCGACGCGCTGGGGCTCTACGCGGAGTAGGGCGCGCCGCTTGCCATGGGCACTCATCTGGTCGAACAGGGTTCGAGACAACGGGCAAACCGGGGGCGGACCGTGGCGAACGACAAAGCGGGTGATACCGCCAGCGGGCCGGGCACCGATCTCTGGACGATCTGGAGGCGCCTGAAGGCCCTGTTTCCGCTCTGGAGCCTGCTCCCGTCCAGTGTCTACACCCCGGGGGCCTGGGGCTATGCCGGCGTGGATTTCGTCAGCGGCTTTCGCAAGAACCCCTCGACCCTGAAGGCCTTCGCGCTGCTGAAGGATGTCGACTACGCCCTGTTCGACGCCCTGTCGGCCCTGGCCAGCCTCAATGCCCGTCGACAGGACCAGATGCTGCGGGCGGTGGTCATCGGTTACCTGACCATTCCGCTATCGATCATGGCCCTGATGGCGGAACTGGCGGGCGACAGCGTCATGACCTACCTGCGGGCCCACTCCGGCGAGATCATTCCGTTTGTGGCGGGGCTGGCCTTGGGGCCGGTTCTCTACGGCATGAGCCACTGGCGTTCGCGCCAGATCATCAGCGTTCTGGACCTCATCCGCATCGAACGCGGCCAGTCGCCGTTTACGGCGCTGGAGTTGCGGGAGGAGTAGGGCGTGGTGCGGCGCTGCGGAAGGGCGGGTAAGGGTGGGGAGCGGACCTGCGAGCTCAGGCCATCAGGCGTTGAGCTTCGGCCAACGCGGAAGCCCCAACCGGGCTCGGTGAAGCTTTCGCGCTTTCGATTGTCCCGACTAGAACGTCTAGGGCAACTCCGTATTCTCGATGTTCAATGAATTCAGCGATCTCGTTCTGCGTTTCTATGGGCAGCAGTTCGCGTTCGCTATCCAAGGCCGAGGTCAGCAGCCGTTTCAAGCTCGCCCAGTGTCCGGGAAGATCGTTCGGTGTAGTCATAGCCGCACTTTTGCCCAGGCCCGAGAGGGCCGCAATGGGTCGAACGGCGAAGTTCACAGTCCTACGAAAAGCGGACGCCCTGCATCCTGATGATTCCTAAAACTCACGCAGGCCAGCGTGCCGGACAGGATAGGTCAGTCAAGGCCAACGCTCCGCGTCGCCGCCACGCGGCCGCCCTGAGGGCGCGGTCGGTGGAGTGACCTGTCCTGTCCGGCGATCGTCTCGCCGTGGGATTTAGGGAGGGCTCCCGCCAGTGGGCGGGCGGGAACAGAGACAAATCCGGCCAACGCCGCAGGCCCCCACCTGACCGGCTGTCGCCGGTCGTCCGCCCCCAGCGGGGGCGGATGATTTCATCTTCCCCCTCTGGGGGAGGAGGGTCGCGGAGCGGCCCGGAGGGGGCTAGCGGGAAGCACCCGGTCAGCCACAGCAGGTGCGCCGAACTCCACCCCCTCGCAATCGCGGCCCAACGCGCTATATCCCCGCCATCATGGCTGAAGCGTTCAACGACATCACCCTCTCCGCCGACAAGGCTGCCCGCTATGTCGAGGTGGCTGCCGAGATCGCCTCGGTGCTGGATGGCGAGCCCAACCTGACCGCCCGGATGGCGACGGTGGCCTCGATGCTGGCCAATAGCTTCGACCACTATTTCTGGACCGGCTTCTATGTGGTCGATCCGACCAGGCCCGGCGAGCTGGTGGTCGGGCCCTATCAGGGCACGCTGGGCTGCCTGCGCATCGCCTTTGGTCGCGGCGTTTGCGGTGCGGCGGCGGCGACGGGGCAGACCCAGCTGGTCGCCGACGTCCACGCCTTTCCCGGACACATCGCCTGCGACAGCCGCTCGGAAAGCGAGATCGTCGTGCCGGTGTTCGACGCCGGCGGTGCCCTGCTGGCGGTGTTCGATGTCGATTCTGACCAGCCCGCAGCCTTCGACCAGACCGATCAGGCGGGCCTGGAAGCGATCCTGAAAGCCACTTTCGCGGGTTAGCGGTATCGTTTGCACGGTTTCATAACCTCGGCCGGTTACGGTTGAGGTCATGATCGATGTGGACCTTTCGCACCCCGGGGCGCTGAGCGCCGCCGACGCGGCCCTGTGGCGGGGCTTTGCGGCGGCGCAGCCGGCGTTTGCGAGCCCCTTGCTGGGTCCTGACTTCGCCTGCGCCGTGGGGGCCGTGCGCGAGGACGCCCGGGTGGCGGTGATCCGTCAGGGCGACGAGATCGTCGGCTTTTTCCCGTTCCATCAAAGGTTCGGCGGCATGGCCCGCGCCATCGGCGCGCCGCTGTCGGACTATCACGCCATCGTCTCGAAACCCGGCGTGGCGCTGGACGGCGCCCAGGTGCTGCGCGCCGCCGGGATCAGCGCCTTTCGCTATACCGGCCTGGTCGACCCCCATGGGGCTTTCGGCGGCCAGGGCGAGGCCAGGGCGGCGCATGTCATCGCCCTTGAAGGCCCGGCCGAGGCCTATCTGGAGGCCGTGCGGGCCGCCAGCCCCAAAAAGATCAAGAACTATCGCCGGCTGGACAACAAGCTGGAGCGCGAGGTCGGCCCCGTCCGGCTGGTGGCGCCCGACACATCGCGTCAGGCCTTCGACCAGCTGATCACCTGGAAGCGCGAGCAGTTGCAGCGCACCGGCATGCACGACTTCCTGCGACCCGACTGGACCATCGGTCTGCTGACCGACCTGTTCAACCGGCAGAGCGGCGATTTCCAGGGCTTGATGGTCAGCCTCTATGCCGGCGATCAGCTGGTGGCGGGGCATTTCGGGGTGCGGCTGGGCGGGGTCTATCACCCGTGGATCGCCTCGACCGATCCGGCCTTCGGGGCCTGGTCGCCGGGCCAGATCTTCTTCCTGAGGGCCATTGCGGCCATGCCGGGCCTTGGCCTGACCCACTACGACCTCGGGCCCAGTCATGACCACTACAAGCGGTCCTATGCCCTCAGCCAGACCACGGCGCTCGACGGCGTGGCCACTGCCCCCAGTGTCGGCGGCCTGATGGCCAGCTCGATGGAGGGGGCCTGGACCCTGGCCGGATCGCGGCGGGCCGGGCTGGTCGGACGCCTTCGCCGGCGGATGGATGCCATTGCCAGCGTCGAGCTGACCGTCGGGGGACGGATGCGCGGCCTGGTCGACGCCGTCGCCAGCCAGTCGCGCCGCCGGGGCGGGGCGGGCGCTCGCGAGGACGGCTGATGGCGCGCGTCACGATCATGATCCCCACCCAGCGGCGGCCCGACGGCCTGTCGGTGGCCGTCGCCTCGGTGCTGGCCCAGCAGGGCGTCGACTTCGCCGAGCTGGAGCTGATCGTGGTCGACAATGACCAGGTCGACTCGGCCCGCCAGAGGATTGAGATGGCGGCGACGAGCGCCCCTTGCCCGCTGCTCTATGTGCACGAACCCCGCGCCGGGGTGGCCAATGCCCGCAACGCCGGCATGGCCCGGGCCAGCGGCGACTTCATCGCCTTTCTCGACGACGACGAAGAGGCCCCGGTCGGCTGGCTGGCGGCCCTTCTGGCTACCCAGGCGCGGCATGACGCCGACGTCGTCTTCGGCCCCGTCCGGGCCAGGGCGCCCGACAGCGTGGCCGAGCACCGCGATTATCTGGAACGCTTCTTCTCCCGGCTGGGACCGGCAGAGGAGGGCGTGATCGATCACTATTATGGCTGCGGCGACAGCCTGCTGCGCCGCGCCGCCTTGCCTGATCCGGTCTCGCCGTTCGCGGTCGAGCGCAACCAGATCGGCGGCGAAGACGACATGCTGTTTGGCCAGATGCAGGCCGCCGGGGCGCGGTTTGCCTGGGCACCGCAGGCCTGGGTCTGGGAAGATCCGGTGCCGGCCCGTCTGACGCTGGACTACACGATCGCCCGCGCCTTCGCCTATGGCCAGGGCCCCTCGGCCCACTGCGCCGCCGCCAGTCCGCCCGACCGGGCCGGCGTGGCGCGCTGGATGGCGGTGGGGCTGGCCCAGGCGGCGGTGTTCGGCACCGTGGCCGGCCTGAAGTGGCTGGTGCGGGCCCGCGACCGCGCCGACTGGCTGGACCGCGCCGCCCGGGGCCTGGGCAAGACCCTGTGGTGGGGACCCTTCAAGATCCAGTTCTACGGACGCACCGCATGAGCATCATCTCTGACTGGACGCCGGAAAAGGCCAGGGCCTTCGGGCGCGAGAACCTGTCGTTCCGCCACAGCCTGCATGAGCGGCCGATGTTCGATGACGAGGGGCTGGCGCGCCTGCTCGACCAGTATCCCCGCGACCAGCTGGGCGTCTTCACCATGGGCGAGGACCCCAAGGCCTGGACCACCTGGCGCAAGGGCGCGGCAGGAAACCTGACCGGTGACCAGCTGCTGGAGGCGGCCCAGAGCGGCCGCATCTGGCTGAACCTGCGCCACACCAATGATTTCGTGCCCGAATACGCGGCCCTGGCCGACGAGATTTTCGCCGAGAAGGAGGCGCGGGCTCCGGGCCTGCGCACCTTCAAGCGCGATCTTGGCATGCTGATCAGCTCGGCCAACGCCCAGGTCTTCTATCACCTGGACGTGCCGCTGGTGTCGCTATGGCAGATCCGGGGGCGCAAGACCGTCTGGGTCTATCCGGTGGCCGATCCCTATGTCGGCGAGCTGGCGCTGGAGAAGATCGTACTGCGCGAGACGGCCGAGCAGTTCGCCTTCGATCCGGCCTGGGACCAGGGCGCGCAGGTCTATGACCTGACCCCCGGCGTCATGGCCACCTGGAAGCAGAACGCCCCGCACCGGATCGAGAACGGCCCGATGCTGAACGTCTCGCTGTCCATCGAGTTCATGACCCCGCCGGCCCTGATGCGGGCCAATGTCATCTACGCCAACGGTGTACTGCGGCGGCGGCTGGGCGCCCGGCCGCGCATCCAGGACGGGTTTGGCCCGGCGGCCCTGACCAAGCTGGCGGTGGCGCGCGGGGCCAAGGCCCTGAACCTGCAGACCGCGCATGTGCGCCATCTGCCGATCACCTTTGGCCTGGATCCGGCCCAGCCCGGCGTGCTGATCGAGAACCCCGGCGTCTAAGGCTTGCCCCGGCCGGCGCTTCATCGCAGAAGTCAGCCATGAGTCAGGCAGTCACCATCGAACTGGGCGAGGGCGCGGAACACGACGCCCGGGCCCTGCGTAACGCTTTCGGGTGTTTCACCACGGGGGTGACGGTGGTCACCACCACGGGCGAGGACGGTCGCAAGATCGGGCTGACCGCCAACTCCTTCACCTCGGTGTCGCTGGATCCGCCCCTGGCCCTGATCTGCGTGGCCCTGACCTCGTCCAGCCTCCCCTCCCTGGATGCGGCCGGAGTCTTCACGGTCAATGTGCTGCACGCCGATCACGAGGACCTGGCCAAGCAGTTCACCCGCAAGGACGGCGACCGTTTCGAGGGCGTCGAGGTCGAGACCTGGCGCACCGGCACGCCGGTCCTGCCCGGCTGCATGGCTAATTTCGAGTGCGAGACCCATCAGGTCTTCGACGCCGGCGATCACCGGATCTATGTCGGCCGCGTGGTCAAGCTGCGCTACGACCCTGACCACGAGCCGCTGGTCTATCTGCAGGGCCGGTTCCGGCGGGTTCACGTCGAGGCATGATCTAGCCCAGCGGCCGTTGGTCCTGACCTCAGAGGGCCAGAATCTGAAGATACCCCGTAACCCCGGGACGTGTTCCCGGGGGCCATGGGTCAGCTTCATCGTGAGAGCTCTATTTGGCGCCGCACCTGCGGTGGAACGATGGGCCCCGGGAACAAGTCCCGGGGTGACGAGTTATACAGAGCGCACGGAGTCGAGCTCAGCGGCCGTTGGTATAACCCGTCGTCTGCCGCGGCCTCCAGGCCAGAACGTCGGCGTTGCGGCCCACATCCACCCTGCTGCAGCTGTCCTTCAGCGGGCAGGCGCCGCAGCGCGGGGCGACTTCCGGGCACAGCATCTGGCCCAGGCCGCGCTTCATCAGCCAGTGCAGCTCGAACAGGTCGTCGGCGCTCCAGGTCTGCGGCGTCAGGGCCATCAGGGCGTGATAGGCGGCGGTGGCGTCGCCCGAGCTCACCAGGCCGATGCGCCGCGAAACGCGATGCACATTGGTGTCGACCACCATCGCCCGCATGGCCAGGGTGCTGAAATTGAGCACGCAGGCTGCGACCTTCACCCCCACGCCCGGCAGGCTCTGAAGCTCGTGGCGGGCGGCGTCCACCGACAGGCCGCGCAGATGGCTCAGCGACAGCCAGCCGATCCGGGCCTCGATCATCCGCAGGGCCATGGGCAGGCGACGGGCCTTGTCACGGGCATGGGTGACGTCGCCGAGGAGCTCCAGCACCTGGCCCTCGTCGGCGCGGGCCAGGTCTTCCCAGCACTTGAATGCGGCCCGCAGGCGCAGGAAGGCGGCCCACGACACCGCGTCGGGCGTGCGGCCGCTGATCGACGACTTCACCAGTTGCGAAATCGGATCCATGCGCGCCACGGGGCGCTGGGGGCCAAACTCGGACAGCAGGCCATCGCGCACGGCTTCGAGCGGAGAACGGGAAAGGCCAAGGGACAGCTGCATTGCGCGCCTCGTCGGAACATAATGAGAACACTATGCCCCGCGCGATCGCTTGTCCACAGGCTGTGACTATCTTCGGGCGCGACCCCAGAAGGTGGTGACCCGACGGCGCAGGCGCTCGAACGCCACCTTGACGGGGGTGGGCGCGCGGGCCGGGGCAGGGCGCTCTTCTTCCGGCAGTTCCACCCCGGCGAACCGGGCGATCAGGTCGCGAAGCTGCGGCTCCTGCACCGCCAGGGCCGCCTCGACCGGGCTCATCCACTGCAGCACGCGCTGGCCCTTTTCCGGCCAGGTCGCATGCTCGCCGGTGACCTGCAGCGGATAGACGTCCACCTTGACCAGCCGGGCCGCGCCGCTCTTCAAACGCTTGAGATATTCGTAGTCGCCGGCCGCCTGGTCGGCGATCACGCCGTCGAGGCCAGCTTCCTCATAGGCCTCCTGGGCGGCGGCGGCGGGGTCGGTGCGATCCTTCATAGGCCAGCCCTTGGGGATCACCCAGCGCCGGGTCTCGCGCGAGGACACAAGCAGAATCTGCAAGGCTTCGGCCTGGCCACGCCAGGGCAGGGCCGCGACCTGGCGACGTTTTATTCTATCCTGCTTTGCCGGCCTGTCGGTCACGTGTTCCAAAATCCGAGTTGTATCCGCTTCGCCGTTCGGTCCGCGAGGGATCGGACGGCGATGGGTCCAGACGCTAGACCCGCAACGCCGCACGGCGCAGGACCAATCACGACTTTAGCAGAAGGGCCCCTATAACGCCCCCGGGCGGGCGAGTCGTCGAGGCTGCATGGGCGTCTTGCGACGTTTTGAACATCGGCCCGCCGTCAACGGGCCCACTCCGGAGGATCCTGTCGCCACGAGCGTCGCGAAAAGCCGTGATTCGCCGTCGCGAGTCTTTATCCGTGATCGGATAGTTTCGGGGAATTGCTGATCTTTTTGCACGCTCCGGGACCGTGCGGCCTGCCGGTGATCAACTCTGCCCTCTCGTCTGTTGCGCTCGGCTGAGGCATGATCGGTGCGAAACCGCGAAGGCAGGAGTCGGGCATGGCGTTTACGCTGACCATCAATGGAGAAACCCGCTCGGCTGATGTCGCGGGCGACACCCCGCTGCTGTGGGTGCTGCGCGAGGCGCTGGGCCTGGTCGGCACCAAGTTCGGCTGCGGCGCGGCCCAGTGCGGGGCCTGCACGGTGCATCTGGACGGCGTTCCGGTGCGCGCCTGCATTACGCCGGTGCAGCGGGTGGGCACCAAGGCGGTCACCACTATCGAGGGCGTGGGCCAGACGGCCGTCGGTGCCCGGGTTCAGGAGGCCTGGAAGGCCATCGACGTGCCCCAGTGCGGCTACTGTCAGGCCGGCCAGATCATGTCGGCCAGCGCCCTGCTGACCGCCAAGCCCAAGCCGACCGACGCCGATATCGACGCGGCGATGAACGGCAATCTGTGCCGCTGCGCCACCTACATTCGCATCCGGGCGGCCATCAAGGCCGCCTCCGGCCAGGAGGCTTGAGCATGGACGGCGAACTCCTTCGCGACCCTACCCGCCGCCTGGTCCTGCAAACCGGTGCCGCCCTCGGCGGGGGCCTGATGCTGTCGTTCAGCCTGTCAGGCGAGGGCCGGGCCGCCGGCGACGGCAAACTGAGCGCCTATGTCCGCATCGCGCCCAATGGAGCGGTGACCATCGTCTCCAAGGTTCCCGAGGTAGGGCAGGGCATCAAGACCTCGCTGCCGATGGTGATCGCCGAGGAACTGGACGTCGACTGGTCGGCCGTCAGCGTCGAGCAGGCCATTGCCGACACCAAGGTCTTTGGCCGTCAGGTGGCTGGCGGCAGCATGGCCACCACGCTGGAGTATGACGGTCTGCGCAGGGTCGGCGCGACGGGCCGGGCACTGCTGATCGCGGCGGCTTCAGCCCGCTGGGGCGTCGCCGCCGACAACTGCGTTACCGAGCCGGGCTTTGTGCTCCACGCCGCCAGCGGCCGACGCCTGGCCTA
>Ga0187844_10003275_pt1 | contig 10859 bp, 9 predicted proteins | sample SpaLakP09_SKY_50_FD_134517 | JGI IMG/M metagenome (GOLD analysis project Ga0187844, IMG submission 134517) | Oligotrophic lake water microbial communities from Sparkling Lake, Wisconsin, USA - SP09_SKY_50 | ecosystem: Environmental > Aquatic > Freshwater > Lake | place: USA: Sparkling Lake...
GATGGTCGCCGTCACGGTCATGATCAGGGTGTCGCGGTTCTTCACATGGGCCAGTTCGTGAGCCATCACCCCGGCGATCTCGTCGCGGTCGAGCAGGGACAGCAGGCCGGTGGTGGCGGCGACGGCGGCATGATCCGGATCGCGCCCCGTGGCGAAGGCATTGGGCTGGCCGTTGTCAATCAGACAGATCCGCGGCCGCGGCAGGCCGGCCCGGTCGGCCATGGCCTTCACATCGATCACATAGTCCCGCACCCGGCGGTCAGGATGGGTCTCGTCGACCTCCACCGCCCCATAGGTGCGCAGGACGATCTTGTCCGCGTTCCAGTAGGAAAAGGCGTTCAGGCCCAGGGCCAGCAGCAGGGCAAGCATCATCCCCGCCGCCCCGCCGATCAGGAAGCCGGCCCCCATGAACAGGGCGGTCAGGCCGGCCAGCAGCAGATAGGTCTTGAAGTGGTTCATGGCTCCGCAGGGTCAGTCGAAGATGTCGAACAGGTCGAACCGTTTCTTCTTGTGATGGCCATGCTTGCCGTAGTGGCGATGGTCATCATCGTCGTCACGGCGGCGATCATCATAGCGTTCGGGCGGACGACCATAGGTCTGGGGCGGCGGCTGGAACGGCGCAGCCGGGCGCGGCGGGGGCGGTGCCGAGCCCTGGGCATCCTCGCGTTCGAGGGCCATGAGCTTCTCAAGCTCGCCGCGATCCAGCCACACACCCCGGCACTTGGGGCACATGTCGAATTCGACGCCGGACCGGTTCACGGCCTGCATCGAGCCGTCGCAGTTGGGGCACATCAGAAGCGGCATAGCAGGGTTCCCTGTCCAAAAAACTGGAAGGGGTGTTCTCGATGACGATCCGGCACCGAGGGGGGGGGGTTGGGGGAGGAGCAACCGGACCCATACATCGAGAACACCCGATGCGGTCCGACATCACGAGTGCTTGCATCACTCGCCAGAGGGGCCCGGCCCGCGACTATGAACTGGGTTTGGGGTCAGAGGGTTTCAAGGGCCGCAATTGAAAAAAATCGCGGCCCCTGGATTTTTTCTCAGGCTCAGCCCTGCCAGGCGTCAATCACCCGGTCCAGAACGGTCAGCGGCACGGGACCGACCAGCAGGCCCGCATCGTGGAAGCGGCGGATGTCGAACTTCGCCCCCAGACGCTGGCGGGCCCGCTCCCGCGCCCTGACCCAGACCGTGTGCCCGACCTTGTAGGAGCAGGCCTGGCCCGGGCGGGCACAGTAGCGCTCGATCTCGCTGGTGATCCGCCCCTCGGGCTCGCCGCCGGTCTCGACCATATAGGCGATGGCCTTTTCCCGGCTCCAGCCCTTGGTGTGGATCCCGGTATCGACCACGCAACGGCCGGCCCGGAACAGACGGGCCTGGTACATGCCCAGCAGGCCCAGGTCGTCGCCCTCATACAGGCCCATCTCCATCGCCACCTGCTCGGCATAGAGCGCCCAGCCCTCGGTATTGGCCGAGAAGCCCATGTTCTGGCGCAGCCTGGGCAGGGTGCTCTCGGCGACCAGGGCCAGCTGGAAGTGATGCCCCGGCGCGGCCTCGTGATAGGTCAGGGTCGGCAGCGACCAGCGGGGCCGCTCGGCCGTGTCGCGCAGATTGATGTAGAAGGCCCCCGGCCGTGATCCGTCCAGCGCCGGACGCTCGTAGTAACCGCCCGCCGCACCGGCCTCGGTATAGGCCGGCACCCGCCGCACCTCGACCGGGGTCTTGGGCGTGACGCCGAACCAGGTCGGCAGCCTGGGCTGCAGCTCGGCGATCAGCCGGTTGCAATAGGCCAGCATCTGGGCCCGGCCCTCGTCAGTATTGGGATAGGTCTCGCCCGGCAGCGTGTTGAGGCTGGCGACCCGTTGGCCGACGCTGCCCTGGGTCAGGCCCCGCTTCTTCAGGATCTCGTCCATGCGGGCGCTGATTTCGGCCCCCTCCTCCAGTCCGAGGCGATGGACCTCGTCCGGCGTCTTGTCCGTGGTGGTGTAGATCTTCAGCAGGGCTGCATAGAAGGCATCCCCGTCCTTCAGACGGCCGATCCCGGCCTCGTGCGTGGCCTTGATGCGCGCCGCTTTCAGGGTCTCGATCTGGCGCTCCAGCGCCGGATGGACGGTCGAGGTCAGCAGGCCGGCGGCCTTCGCGTCATAGTCCCCGAACGCCTTGGCCCGACGGGCCAGGGAGGCAACCAGCACGTTCTGCTCGACCGGCTGAGCCCGGAACTTCGTCAGTTGGGCGATGGCCTTGTCCAGCATGAAGTCGGCCGGGATCACACCCTTGCCGGCATCGGCGGCGACCCGCTCGCTCTCCTGGTCGAGGACGGTCGCAAAGGCGGCCATGCGGGCCAGATAGGTGTCGGCATCGGCCGGCGAGGCGATGGTGTGCTTGGTGTCCAGGAAGCTCGGCACCGACGAATAGGCACCGTAAAGCTGGGTCACGACATAGGGCTGGCTGATCGCGCCATAGTCGAAGGCCCCGGCCGCCGCGCGGGTCTCGTACTGGAAGAGGGCCGTATCGTAGTTGACGGCGTCGTCGCCGCTGAGCGCCTTGCGATCAATGGTCTTCAGCCGCTTGACCCGGGCGGCCGGCTCGGCCCGGTCCTTGCGCCAGCCGGCGATCGAGCGATCGCCGAGCTTGCTGCGGGCCTCGGCATGGGCACCGGTGTCCAGACCCAGATTGGTCGCCTGTTCGGGACTGTCGCTCAGGTCGGCGTCGAAGAAGGTGTCGAACAGCGCATAGAGCTGCCCCTTGGCGTCGGCCGCCTGGGCCGGAAGGGCCGTGGACAGGGCGGTCGCAGCCGCCCCCATCATGATCTGACGACGGTCGAACCTGGCCATGGCGGATGCTCCCCAGCGTGACGACCCTGCAAGCGGCATCGCCGGGGTCTTGCCCGATCAGTTGCGCACCGGGATGCAGGGGTCAAGGCAGGGTTCATTCGCCCGCCGGGCCGCAAATGCAGAAAAGGGCCCGCTCGGACAAGCGGGCCCTTCCCAGAGGGCGTTCATGGGTGGGGGTTACCTGAACACCCCCAACCTAGGGCGTGACTCGCGGCTTGACCCTGCGCGTTTTGCCGCACCCTGGCTCCCAGCCTGCGACAAAACGACCGATGTTCGCCGAACTACTTCCGGGCCGCCAGAATGTCGTCCAGGCGCGCCGGTGTGCCCGCGATACGCTCCAGCCGCGGATAGCGCAGCCCCCCCCTCCAGTCGATCTTGACCATCCGGTAGCGGTCACCGTCCTTGATCAGCAGTTCGACCAGGGGCGCTTCCGGCCTGGCGGCGGCCTTGATGTCCTCCTTCAGCTTGTCGGCGTCATAGGCCTCGCCGTTGACGGCGACGATGGTCTGGCCCTGGGTCAGGCCGGCCTTGAACGCCGGACCATCCCACTGCACGCCGGTCAGCAGGCCGGCGGCCCCGATCGTCAGGCCCAGGGAATAGGCGTGATTGACGGACTTGCCGCGGGTTTCGGAGGTCTTGAAGTAGTCGGTCGGGGTGTCGGTATAGACCAGCTTGTAGCCGCCCCGGGTCAGGCCATCGAGCGGAGCCCGCTCGGACAAGCCCTCGATGCGGGTCTTCAGGAAGCCCGACCAGTCATAAGGCACGACGTCGTTCAGCGTCTTGACCACGTCCTCGAACACATAGGTCCGGGGCATCCAGGAGCCGTCGTCGACGCCGAAGAACGCCTTGGCGAAGTCGTCTAGCGACTTCTTGCCGCCGGTCTTCTCGCGGATCAGCGTGTCGGCATCCAGCCAGACCAGCAGGCCTTCGGAATAGTAGTCTTCGCTGCGTTGATACGAGAGCCAGGACAGCGGCTTGCGGTTGGCGATGATCGGGTCGTTGGTGGTGTCGGCCACGCTGCGCCAGTCGCGGCCCCGGCGATTGTCGAAGGTCGCGGCCGTCATGGCCAGGGAGTCGAGACTCTGCTGCTTGGTGAGCAGGTTGGAGCGCGCTGACAGGACATTGCCCCAGTACTGGGTCTGGCCCTCATAGACCCACATCAGGCTGTCACGCATCGGCGTGTTGAGGGTCGGGGTCCACAGATCGGCCCCGCGACGGAACTTGCCGTTCCACGAGTGGGTAAACTCGTGGGGCAGCAGTTCGCGCCCGACAAAGCCCTTGTCCCAGTCCTGGAAGTATTTGGGACCGACATTGTTTTCGCTGGAGCGGTGATGCTCCAGCCCGATGCCGCCCAGCTGGTCCGACAGGGCGACCAGGAAGTCATAGTGATCGTAGTGCCGCGAGCCGTAGAGCTTGTAGGCCTGCTGGACGATCTCCTTGTGGGCCTGGATGTGTTCGGGCTTGAACTCCAGCTGTTCGGGCCGGTCGGCGACCATGTTCAGACGCACCCGCGCCGGGCCTTCGGGATCAAGATCGACGGACTTGAAGTAGCGGCCCGCGAACATCGGCGAGTCGACCAGGGTCTCGAACGGCACGACCTTGAAGGTCGTGGTCTGGCCCTCGGTGCGGGCCGTCTCCAGCGCCGTGGCGAACTGGAAGCCTTCCGGCAGCTTGACGCTGGCCTCGATCGGGATCTGGCGGGTGAAATAGCCGGCCGGATAGAAGCCCATCTGCAGCCACTGCAGGTTCAGCATGTCCGGCGTCATCACCTGGCGGCCGACCCGGACCTCGACCGGCGACAGGAACTGGTAGCTGAGGTTCAGCTCGGTCGCGCCGACGGGCACATCCACGTGGAAGGCGAAAACCTCGACCGGATCGCGCGTCCAGGCCAGGCGCTTGCCGCCGGCCGTGACCACCAGGCCGGCCATCTTGTCGATGTCGTTGCGCGGCGAGTGACCGCCGGGAACCCATTGCGGATAGTAGAAGGTGAACTTGCCCGGCTTGGCCACCGGAATGGTCTGACGGATGTCGAAGATCCTGCGGGCCAGGTCCGTGGCATCGACCGACAGCTTCAGGGTGCCGGGATAGGGCACGTCACGGGCCGCCGGAATCGCCGGGCTGGGCGGTGCCGGCTGCGGCAGGGGCTGCTCGGCCAGAGCGGCCGTCGCGGCCAGGGTCAGAACCGAAACGGAAAAGAGCAACGATCTCACAACACACCCCAAAGCAGCCGCGACCGTGCGTGTCGCAGTCCGAGGGCGGAATGTTTCTTGTGTTCTCGGCGACTTGTCGAGGGCAACTTGCCCGGGCGCAGCGAACAGGCCGGGAGCCTTGCGACAGCCCCGGTCCGGTTCACGGGCGGCCCGCCCGGCGCTCCTCCGTCCGGCTGAAATCATCCGGCAACATGCGGATGCGAACTCGCTCTTGAAATTGCAATTCGTTCTCAAGTATGGACAAGCCGTCCCCGTATCGGGGTCCACCCGGGATTCATCGCTGACCGTGTCGACTGCCGCACACCGCCGCTCCTTCTGGCTCAAGCAGCTGCACCAGTGGCACTGGATCAGTGCGGCCCTGTCGCTGATCGGCATGCTGCTGTTTGCGATCACCGGGATCACCCTGAACCATGCGGGTGCCATTGAGGCCGAGCCCGTCGTGGTCAGCCGCAAGGCCACCCTGCCCGCCGACCTGATCGCCGACCTGGCCAGGGGCCCGGTCGAGGGCAAGCGCCCCCTCCCGCTCAAGGTCCAGCACTGGCTGGACAAGGCCGTCGGAACCGACATCGCCGGACGCGAGGCCGAATGGTCCGACGCCGAGGTCTATGTCGCCCTGGCCCGGCCCGGCGGCGATGCCTGGCTGTCCATCGACCGCGAGACCGGGGCCGTCGAGCACGAGAAGACCACGCGCGGTGCCGTCTCGCTGCTCAACGACCTGCACAAGGGCCGCAACACCGGCAAGGCCTGGTCGTGGTTCATCGACATCTTCGCTGCGGCCTGCGTCGTGTTCACGGTCACCGGCCTGATCCTGCTGCAGTTCCACGCCCGGGCCCGCCCCCTGACCTGGCCGCTGGTCGCGGCGGGCCTGGCCGCGCCGCTGATCCTGATCATCCTTTTTGTCCACCTCTGAGGTGTCTTTCGTGAAGCGTTCCGTATCCCTTCTGACGTTCGCCGGGGCCGCTGTCGGGGCCTCGCCGGCCCTGGCCGCCGATCTCAATGTCACGGTCGAGATCCCGCGCCTGTCGGTGGCCGAGTATCACCGCCCCTATGTCTCGATCTGGATCGAGACTGCCGATGCCAGCGCCGCCGGCACCCTGGCCGTCTGGTATGACGCCGACTCCAAGGAAGACCACGGCACCAAGTGGCTGAAGGACATGCGCCAGTGGTGGCGCAAGGCGGGCCGCGAGATGAGCTTCCCCGCCGACGGCGTCAGCGGCGCGACCCGCGCGCCCGGCCCGCAGAAGCTGGTGTTCAGCAGTGCCAAGGGGACCCTGAAGGGCCTCAAGCCGGGCCAGTACACCCTCGTCGTCGAGGCCGCCCGCGAAGTCGGCGGCCATGAGGCCGTCCGCGTGCCGTTCGTCTGGGGCAAACCGGGCAAGCCCGCATCCGCCAAGGGCTCGGCCGAGCTGGGCACCGTCACCGTAGCCGTGAAGTGAGAGATCAAGCCATGACCCTGAAGACCCGCCTTCTCGCCGTCGCGGCCGCCGGCCTCGCCCTGGCCGCCCCGTTGGCCGCGAATGCCCACCGTGGCTGGCTGCTGCCCTCCTTCACCGTGCTCTCGGGCGACGGCTCATGGGTGACGGTCGATGCCGCCATCTCCAATGAGCTGTTCTATCCCGACCACCGTCCGATGCGCCTCGACGGCGTGACCGTCACGGCACCCGACGGCTCGACCCAGAAGCCGCAGAACGCCTCGACCGGCCAGTACCGCTCGACCTTCGACGTCCAGCTGAACCAGGCCGGCACCTGGAAGATCGGCTCGGCCTCGGGCACCATCCAGGCCAGCTGGACCGAGAACGGCGAGGTCAAGCGCTTCCGGGGCTCGCCCGAAGACTTCGCCAGCCAGGTTCCGGCCGGCGCCGCCGACCTGAAGACGATCCGAAGCTTCAACCGCAATGAAACCTATGTCAGCCGCGACAAGCCCTCGACCGAGGTGTTCAAGCCGACGGGAAAGGGCCTCGAGCTGGTGCCGGTGACCCACCCCAATGATCTGGTGGCCACCGAGACTGCGACCTTCAGGTTCCTGGTCGACGGCAAGCCGGCCGAGGGCCTGGAGGTGACCTTCATCCCCGGCGGTTCGCGCTGGCGGGCCAGCCCCGGCGAGATCAAGGTCAAGGCCAGTGCTGACGGCGCGGTGAAGTTCACCCTGCCGGAAGCCGGGATGTACTGGGTCAATGCCACGGTCCGCAGCGGTGAAGCCGGCGCGCGGGGTCCCGGCATGGCCCCGCCCGCAGCCGCCCCGGGCGCGCCCGCTGCCCCCGCCCAGCCCCTGGCCGGCAACGGCTACTCGGCCAGCTATACGGCCGTGATCGAAGCCCAGCGGCCTTAAGGCCCAGGTCCTCCCTCGCGAAGCGGGGGAGGTGGCGCGGCGCGCCCTGGCGCCGTGACGGAGGGGGCGTTCCGCCTCGACCGCCAGCGCCCCCTCCACCGCTTCGCGGTCCCCCTCCCCCGCATCGGCGGGGGAGGATGAGGCTTTCCCATGACCCGCGTCCTCGTTCCGCTGCTCAGCACGCCCCCGGCCCGCCCGCTCGGCGGGGTGGTTCACGCCGTCTCGGGCGAGACCATGGGCACCCGCTGGTCGGCGCGCTTCGTGGCCCAGGCCGGGGCCGATCTGCCGGGCCTGACGGCCCAGGTCCAGCGCGCCCTCGACGGCGTGGTCGCGCAGATGAGCGCCTGGGAGCCCCTGTCAGACCTGTCCCGCTACAATCGTTCGGCCGCCGGAAGCTGGACCCGGCTGCCGCCGCAGATGGCGCTCGTCCTGCGCCGGGCGCTGGAGATCGCCGAGGCCACCGAGGGGGCCTTCGATCCCACCCTGGGGGCCCTGACCGACCTCTGGGGCTTTGGCCCACGCCCCTTTTCGGGTCAGCCGCCCGAGGACGCGGCGATCCGGGCCGCCCGCGACAGCAGTGGCTGGAGCCGGCTGGTTCTAGACGGCGACGCCCTGTTCCAGCCCGGCGGCCTGCGTCTGGACCTCAACGGCATCGCCAAGGGCTTCGGGGTAGACCAGGCCGCCGCCGCCCTGGAGCGGGCCGGGGTGCGCAGCTACCTGATCGAGGTCGGCGGCGAACTGCGCGGCACCGGGGCCAAGCCGGACGGCCAGCCGTGGTGGGTCGAGCTGGAGCGACCGCCGGCCGCCAATGATGCCCTGCGGACCCTGGTGGCCCTGCACGACCTGTCGGTGGCCACCAGCGGCGACTACCGGCGGTTCTTCGACCATGACGGCCGCCGCTATGCCCATACCCTCCACCCGGCCACCGGCGCGCCCAGCCCGCACGCCGTGGCCAGTGTCACGGTGCTGGCCCGAACCTGTATGGACGCCGATGCCTGGGCCACGGCCCTGACGGTCATGGGCCCGTGCGAGGCCCTGGCCTTCGCCACGCGCCAGGACCTGCCCGCCCTGATCGTCAGCCGCTCGCCCGCGGGCCTGGAAGAGCGCCTGTCACCGGCCCTGTCGGCCATGCTGGACGCCTGATGGACCTCACCGCCCTCGATCCCGAACTCCGCCGCCAGATCGCGGCCGGCGGCGTCGCCCTGGCCTGGGCCGCCTTCACCGGCCTGATCCTCGGGCGCGAGGCCCTGCGGCGCCGGGCCCGGCAGCGTGAGACCGCCGCCCTGGCCAGCGGGTCCGGGACGCCCGTGCTGGTCGTCTATGCCAGCCAGACCGGCTTTGCCGAAGAGCTGGCCCGCAGCACGGCAAGAGCCCTGACCACCGCCGGAACCCCGGTCACCCTGCGCGACCTGTCGGCTGTCACGGCGGCAGACCTCGCCGGAGCCGGCCGGGCCCTGTTCCTGGTCAGCACCACCGGCGAGGGCGACGCCCCTGATCCGGCCCGGGCCTTCATCCGCGACGTAATGGCCACGGCGCCGGACCTCTCCAGTCTGCGCCACGCTGTCCTGGCCTTGGGCGACAGCAGCTATGCGCAGTTCTGCGCCTTTGGTCGCAGCCTCGACGCCTGGCTGGCCGGACGCGGCGCGCAGCCCCTGTTCGACCGGATCGAGGTCGATGACGGCGACGAGGCCGCCCTGCGCCACTGGCAGGCGAGCCTGGCCGGCCTGAGCGGGGGCCAAGACCTGTCCGACTGGAACCGCCCGGCCTATGGCCGGTGGACCCTGGCCGAGCGCCGCCTGCTCAATCCCGGCAGTCCCGGCGGCGAGGCCTGGCACATCCGGCTGGAGCCGCTGGACGGCGCGGAGACCTGGCAGGCCGGCGATCTGGTCGAGATCGTGGCCGGCCGCGATCCGGGCGATGGGCAGGCCGCCCTGCCGCGTCGCGACTATTCCATCGCCTCCCTGCCCGAAGACGGCGGGATCGAGCTGATCGTGCGGCTGCAGCTTGACCCCGAGGGTCGCCCCGGACGGGGCTCGGGCTGGCTCTGCCGCTTTGCCGAGGTCGGTGAGGTCCTGACGGCCCGGATCCGCAGCAACCGCAGCTTCCATACCCCGCCGGGCGATGCCCCCCTGATCCTGATCGGGGCGGGCACCGGTCTGGCCGGCCTGCGGGCCCATCTCAAGGCCCGCGCCGCTGCCGGCCAGGGGCGCAACTGGCTGATCTTCGGCGAACGCACCGCCGCCCACGACGGTCTGCACCGGGCCGAGATCGAACACTGGCAGGCCGGCGGGGGGCTGCAGCGGCTGGACCTGGCCTTCTCGCGCGACCAGGAGCAGCCGATCTATGTCCAGCACCGCCTGCGCGAGGCCGCCGACACCCTGCGCGCCTGGGTCGCTGAAGGCGCGTCCGTGATGGTCTGCGGCGCGAGGGACGGCATGGGCCGCGAGGTTCACGCCGCCCTGACCGAGATCCTCGGAGCCGAAGGGCTGGACCGGCTGACCGATGAAGGCCGCTACCGGCGGGATGTCTACTGAGGCGATAACAGCCGCGCCTGCTCCTCGGGCGTATTGGCCCCGCGCAGCCGCATCTCAGCCCCGTCCGGAACCGGCAGCACCGCCAGGCCAGCCCGCTCGACCAGCCGCCGCAGCGGCCAGCCGGCCTCGGCCTCCATCGGCAGGGCCGAGAGATCCAGCATCATCGGCAGGGGCAGGCCGTCATAGGCCGCGCCGGGCGCAGGCGCGGCCAGCAGCGTGGCAAGATCCTCGGCGGTGAGGGTCGGGGCATCCACGGCCAGCACCAGGGCTCGCGCCAGGCCTTCGGCGCGCAGCGCGGCAACCCCGGCCATCACCCCGCCGGTCGGCCCGGCCCCGGGCTGCGGATCGGCGACAAACGGCAGGCCGAGATCCGCCCCGACCGTCAGCACGCGGCGTGCGCCCAACGCCCCGGCGAGGGCCGCCAGACGGTCGACCGCCCGCACCCCGCCCCAGTCGAGGCCGGCCTTGTCACGGCCCATGCGGCGCGAGGCACCGCCGACCAGGATCAGAACGCCGAAGGAGGTCATGGCCCAGCCTTAGCCCGACGAGCGGGCAAAGAAAAAGGCCCCGGATCGCTCCGGGGCCTTTTCCGTATCGGTATCGAAGCCGGTTCTTACGAAGCGTAGAATTCGACGACGAGGTTCGGTTCCATCTTCACCGGGTACGGCACTTCCGACAGTTCCGGCGCGCGGACGAAGGTGGCCGACAGGCCCTTGGCGTCCACCGAGACGTATTCAGCGAAATCGCGTTCGGCCGAAGCGACAGCTTCCAGCACCAGGGCCATGTTGCGCGAGCGCTCGCGGACGGCGATCACGTCACCGGCCTTGCAGCGGTAGCTGGCGATGTTGACGCGCTTGCCGTTCACGGTCACGTGGCCGTGGTTCACGAACTGGCGGGCGGCGAACACGGTCGGCACGAACTTGGCGCGATAGACGATGGCGTCCAGGCGCGA
>Ga0187844_10003278_pt1 | contig 10855 bp, 12 predicted proteins | sample SpaLakP09_SKY_50_FD_134517 | JGI IMG/M metagenome (GOLD analysis project Ga0187844, IMG submission 134517) | Oligotrophic lake water microbial communities from Sparkling Lake, Wisconsin, USA - SP09_SKY_50 | ecosystem: Environmental > Aquatic > Freshwater > Lake | place: USA: Sparkling Lake...
GTCTATACCAATAGTATTTGAAAATCCGGTTTCAAGCAAATGTTTTATGCAAACACCATCATTCGCACCTATTTCTAATATATTATCGGTTTTTGATAAATTTAACTCTTCTGTAAAATTGTCAACGCTATTTTTTAAATGATTTGTCATAGTAATAGATGTCGATGATACATAAAAATAATTGGAGTATTGATAAACGGGATCAACAATTTGAACCAATTGAATGTGTTTGCAATCGTCACAAATGCATATATCTAAAGGAATAATTTCTTGAGCAATACATTTTGAAACAAAATGATTTGCCGGAGGCGTCGGCTGTAATTTGAAAAAAGTTTTTATATTATAACTGTCGCACAACCTACATTTATCTCTATTGCACCACTTCTTTTCAGTTTTAAAATTTACACTGCGCGTTAAGCTGTTTTCTAAATATTTATTTTTTTTTATAATATTTTCATAATATAATAAAGTATATTCGCGCAATGATTCCCTCCACGACCTAAGCACATTGAAAGGGTTTGTTGTTTCTAATATTTCAGTTGCGCTTCTTTTTGGTCCTGAATTGGGAATCATATCAGTAGAAACAGAACAAACCAGGCTTTTATTTATATTTAATATATTTGCTATTTCTGTTGCAATATCACAACCACTTGCAATTCCGCTGTTTACTACATGATGAATGCCGTATTTATTATTTAAAAAAAGAAATTTTATATGTTCAATAAGATCAACAACATAAGTAGGTGACCCAAAGAAATTGTTTGACGCTTTAATTTCATTATTTATAACTAAATTATTAATAACATTTTCAACAAACTTATAATGCGTTTTTTGATTTCCACCAAATAACCACCCAGTTCGAATTAATATTGTTTTTTTATATAACAATGCAATTTCTTCCGATGAGCATTTTGTGTGTCCATATATACAATTTGGACAAGTTCTAAAACCTTCATCAAATTTTACATTGGGATTATCAGATGAAAAAACAGCCCCAGTTGATAAAAGAATAAAAGGAATATTGCGAATCATTGCAATCCGAAGCATTTTTGATGTTCCATTAATATTTACATTCATTGATTTTTCAATATTATTTTCAGAGTCTCTTAAATTTAAAGCAGCTAAATGTATAACGCACGAAATGTGTTTATTTTCTATGTACGCGTTAATAGAACGCGAATCTGTAACATCCATTTCACTGGATAGTGGCTTGTAACCAAATGTTATATTATTTCCGACCATACCACTACCTCCTGTAATTAGGGAATTATCCAAAATATTATATGCGCTAGTCATGTTTATAATATTTTATTTGTTTTTAATAAACTTTTCATGTATAGTTTATTTGGTAATAAACTACATCAATATTATAAATTAATTTTAATAATTGTTTGTATATAAATAAATCTATTTCTACACGATTACCATGATTCGTCTTTACTCTATAATGGTCTTTTTTTTCTGTGATAGCGCAAATAATTCTATTTATTATTTTGTCGCTTTCATTTACTGAAGTTATATCTTCAAAAAAACATATTTTATTTGGCAACATTGGTGCGTTTAAAATTCCATTAAAATATTTTCCCATCGCAGCGTCTTCAACTAGGTGAAAATCAACTAAATGCTCATTTGAAATTATTGATTTAATCATTTCTGGAGTAACAATTGTGTCCGTGCCACTCAAATAATAACCACACGAGTTATACCCCGGCAACGGCCCATCTCCAGAATAACAGTTTTTTTTCGGAAGGTCATTTAAATGTAACTGCAAATTTTTAAAATCCCAAAAAGTTGTTAAATTTGTCCTAATGAAATAATCGTAAGTTGTCTTTGTATCAATTATTTTCATTGCTTCTATAGTTTTTTTTATATACACTGGATAACTTTCAGGAGTATCTATTAAAATATCACTTTCAGCATCATAATCGTCCAGCGCGTCGTCAAATGTCATTGTTCCATAAACAAAAAAAACTTTAATTGTTGGATCAACATTCATATAAGCCTTCCATATTTTGCGGCAATTTTTATAAACAGGGTTGTTATTTGACGCTAATACTAAAATAACTGCTCTGTAATGGGGCATGTATATGCATATAATTTATAATTTAAAAATCAATTATTACCTAATAAAAATAGTTAAACTTGGATTCATCGAATTTATTCATTGCGCCTAAACCGAAACAAGCGCTGTGTCCCCACACCGGAAGATAAATTTCATTTGCTATTCCAAAATATAAACATGATAAAGCAAATGTACTTCTTGATAATATTACTACTTCAGAATTGCACAATAAAAATAAATCTAAACTTTCATCATTATTTTGAATGCATCTATATGGGAAAATATTAGTATTTTCGTTTGGGTTTGTAATTAATACAACTTCATAATCTGGATATTTTTTTAATGCAGCGTCGATTTGCAACTGCAATTTCTCTTTTGAAAGAGGTGCTTGAAAATTGCATCCAGGATAATATGTTGTTATTTGATTATGAGTATTATTATCTGCAATAATATTATTATTTATAGTATTTATAAAATGCTGAGAGCACACTCTTCCGTCATAATCTCTGCAATTTCTTACATCATCTAACCTGAGATGAACTGCAATAGTTTTTTTTGGATTAAATGGAATATTATTTGTGTATCCTTTTTCAAATGCCTTGTTTAAAAAAAGGTCTTTTATATGAGGTTGTATGCATTTTCTAAAATATGAAAAATGATCTTGCTTTATATTAATGGTGACTTTGCTTATTAATTCAAAAAAATGAATAGAAAACATGTCGTCTTTAATTGATGTGTCCGGGCAAGCTAATCTAGTATTATGAATATCAATAAAATCAAACAAACTACTTATAAAAACGCTATTATTGTAATCTTGATTATAAGGCACAAATCTAACATTATCACCACTTTCAATAAATTTGCGGTCGAATTTAATATAAATGTTATTATGAACTGCGTATATGATCTGGGCAATAAAACAAGTAATATTGGCTCCTAATCTATCACCCCTTCCAAGTAAATCAATGTACATTTATACAATTTATGGAACTATTTTTATATTAAAGAGATTAATAATAATATTATTATAAATATGGATCCCAATCTTTTGACCGTTTACGCATGTCCATTTCCTAAAATAAGAATAGGTTCACAGCATGGTGATGGTGGATATATTATTTGTGATATTCCGAACGCAAATTATGACATCATGATTGCTGGAGGGGTTGCAGATGACGTTACCTTTGAAGAACATATGTGTTCTATATATCCAAGTCTACTGTGTTTTGCATTTGATGGAACAATTTATTGTACAATCAGCAATAGTACAAATAAAAACATAATATTTGTTAAACAAAATATTGGTCCCGTTATGGATGAATTTAATACAAACTTGTTTCAATTAATTGAAAACGGTAAAAATATTTTTTTAAAAATGGATATAGAAGGAGCAGAATTGCCTTGGTTGAAATGTTTAAACGACGACCAAATGAAAAAATTTTCTCAAATTGTTATTGAATTCCATTTTCCTTTTTCAGAAGACGACAATCAAGTTTTTGAAAAATTAAATAAAAATCACATTCTTGTCCATTTCCATGGAAACAATTGTCCTGCTGGCGTAATAAATCACAGGGAAGTTATTATACCAAATGTCTTTGAATGCACATACATAAATAAAAAATATGTTGACTTGAATACATTAGAATTAAATAAAGAATGCATTCCCGGTCCTTTAGATAGACCAAATTGCGGAGGAACAGACATATTTATTAATTATCCTCCATTTGTTCATGGTTCTATAACTTTGTTTTGAACTTGTAGATTGGGTAAAATAAACGGTAATAATAATTTAAATGAAGTCATAAGTTATACCCATTCAACAAAAGAAGTTATACAATTAATTAAATTTTTGAAAGGTGAATTAATTATCCCAACTCCATATAATAAATTATGTTTTAGAGCAGCAATATCTGAAAATAAATATATAGATTATAATAATATTTATAATAAAATTTTTGTAGATGCAAACATATTTGTTATAGAAATTTGTTCTAATAACAAATACATACATAATGATTTTTATTTGCACCATTTGTGCGTAGACAAAAGATTTTCCTTTCTCCCCTTTATTAGTAAAACACCTCATGAAATTTTAAATAATTTTATAATTGAACACCAAAGTGATGAAGAAATAGAAAATGATATTTTTGAAATTAAAAAAATGTTATCACCTAAAAAAATTATTATTGTTTCTCATTACAATTCAAAAATTTATGGCGAATATATAAATTCAAGAAATAATTTGATTAATTTATTGGATGTTATTTGTAAAAAATATGATATTCCTTTTATTAACCCTACAAATGTATTATCTAATTATGCCCAAGAAAAAGTTGTGTCGGGCGATTTAGGACATTACACTCAGTTCGGTATCAATCAATTTTCCAATTACATGAATGATTATTTAAAAACATTTTTTGAAATACATCATTGAACGCACATTATATTTGCTAATAATAATAAATATTTTTATTTTATTTATATTTATTATTTTTATTAATTCATTTTTATCGCCAATTGCGTACTTTTAAAAACTCGTTAAAATCCGCTTCCTGTTTTTGTCCATTTTCATCATTTCGTATAAATCTAACTTCTAATGAAATGCGCGTCTCATTTGCATTAGTATTATCAGAACAACCGTGTATTAAATAAGGTGAAAACAACAACAGTTGTTCGGTTGTTGGGTTTGGACGAATCATTTCCAATGGTCGTTTGCTCGCAACAATGGTGTCAACAGAATATTTTTTATTTATAGTTCTAAAAAAAGCGCCTCCTTTTGTAACCATTGTTTCATTTTCATTCCATTTATGGCTTCCTGGCTGTATTTTTAATGAAGAATTTGCATTAGACCCAACAATTGGCAAATAAATATTAACAATATTCCTATAAAAATCTAAATAAACATCTCTGTGACAAGGATTAAAGTCATTGTCGCATATATTCGTGGGTCTACATATTCTAAACCATAAATTGTCGTTGAAAATTTTAATGGGCTCGCCCAATATTTCAGAAATATATGTTTCAAGATACTTTGAAAAGTCTTTTAGCTGCTGAGATGAATTTTTTTTATATGGCATTGAATTTAAAATTGCAGTGTGTTCGTCGTTAGTAACTTCATTGTGGTAGTTTATTAAATTTACATTTTTTTGTGTAACTTTTTTTATTTCGTTTTTAATTAATTCTTGCAAAAAAATATTATAATTGTCAATATTTAAAATTTTATATCCACATTCATCAAAATCTGTTTTTTTTAATAAATTAATATCATTGTTCAGCATTACATTGTTTTCTCCCCAAACACCATCAATAATTAATTCGCTATAGTAAATATTATTTTTTTTTAAATTATTGCAAGAAAATTTAATTGATTCCATTAAATTAATATTACTGTTGAATATATTATTATTATTATTATGATACAACAAAGCGTTGCGATAGTTTTCTTCTAATTCAGGAAGATTAATAATATGTTGCCACCCCGAAGAAGCATTTTTGTCAGTTTGTGGAATATTATTTTGAATTTGCAATTTTCTGCTCAACATTTTACAATTGTGGGGATAGTATTGACACCATAATATAAAAAATTTATTATTATAAATATTCGTTTCTTGTGTCCCACCTATATGCCAGTGTCTTCCAGTTATATAATGACACATCTTGTCTGAATGCAAGACTCGATGATGTCGCACTCCATCCTTTGGTTGACAAATTAAATCTATATCACAAAAGAATTCTATAGAATTTTTAGGAAAATTATTAGTTTTTTTTGTCATAGCTGAATACACATTAGTGTAATAATACTTATTTTTTTGCAAAGAATTTATAAATTCGTGCCTTTCTTGATTAATTATTAAAAATTCAGTTACATTTAAACAAATTTTGTGTCCTTCAATCATTGTTTCAACCTCATTCACTTCCAAATCTACTAAAAAAGCATTGAAGTTTGGAGTACCATCTTCATTTACATTTTTAGTTGTTATCACTTTCCAGTGAGAGCACATTTTATTTATAATTTCTATTGATCTATCAGTTGAACAATAATCTATTATTATTCCATGGTCAAAAATTTGCGAGTGATGTTCAAGCCAAAAAGGAAGCAAGTATTCTTCGTTGTAAATGTGACATATAACTGTTAATTGGTTCATAATTAGTTTTAAGTATATTTTTATTTTTAAGTAATATTTTTTGGTAGATAATATAAATTGATATTTTTCAAAATGGTTTATCCAGCTAATCCGTAAAATAAAAATTGAAGAAACCATAAGAATGTTTATAGAGTGCACAAAAACGAATAAACAATGCTTCAACTGGAAGAATTAATCGAAGGACTTGTAGTAAAAAGACCGTCTAAATTTATCAAAACACCTTATGTTGCCGATGTTTTGATAAATGAAAATTCAGGACTCGAGAGAAAAGAGATTATTGCGCACAGCGCTTCTCTAGGATGCTGCGGTTTAGCTGATGCAAATGCGCGCGTGTTAATGTCCGCAACGCCTCAATCAAAAACACTAACCAAAAAAACCCCAAAATGCAGTCATCGCATCTATTTATCCATTTGTAAAGAAGGCGCCGACGAAGAAATTGTCGGCATCTATCCCAAGCTCGCGGAAACTTTGGCCGAAGCGGCTTTAAGTCAAAATTTATTGTCTTCTTTGAAGAACTTAAAGACCTGGCGCCGAGAAACGACAATAAAGGTTGCCGAGTTGGGAGTTGATTCACGATTTGATTTTAGTGGTATCGATGCTGCCGGGTCCCCATTTATTATGGAAATCAAAAATGTTCCCCTCGCCGATTATGAAGATGTTTGTGCAAAAGACCGCAAAAAGATGAATTTTGAAGGTCGCGATTTCAATTCAAAGGTTGCGTATTTTCCCGACGGCTACCGAAAAAAAAGCACCGACCCGGTGAGCCCGCGCGCCTTGAAACATATTCGCGAGCTAGAAGCCATCCATGTTTCTAATCCAAAAATTCGCTGCATTTTGTGCTTTGTTATTCAACGCGCCGATGTAAATCGGTTTACCACTTCTGTTGTTGACCCAGAATACAAAGCCGCTGTAAAAAAAGCGCACGATTCTGGAGTTGAAATTTTGACCATGGTGGTAAAATGGTTAAGGGATGGAAGCGCGCAATTTGTTCGTGATGATTTACCAATTTTACTCTAGTTAATGATCAATGTGCAAATAATACGCATCACAATCTTCATGAATCTTGAAGCTGTCATAATACATCTTGTTGTAATTCTCATAATTATATGACACTGTGCAAGTGGCGTCAGTTTCATCTTTTTTTCCCTCTTTCATTGCAAACATAATTTTCATATCTGCTGCGCACAAACCTGCTCCAGTGCATTTCACAAATACATAACGATTGGACTGCTTCAAATGAAGAATGAATTGACGGCCTGCACCTACATAAAAACGAGCATCTCTTTCACTTTTAATCTTGGTCAAAACCAACCCCGGAGGAATTGGGTGTTCAATAAAATTAACAAACGCAGTTGCTTGTGCATCTGTAACGCTCATTGTTTTGGGTTACACGATTTTACCGTGATTAAAGTACTTCAATTTTATCCCGTCCACCTTTTGAGAAAAGGTGGAGCCAAAATGTGCATTTTTACAACCCAAAAACTACAACCTATTTAATTGTTTTGGCTCCACCTTTTTTAAAGGTGGAAAAGGTGGAAAAGGTGGAAAAGGTGGAAAAGGTGGAAAAGGTGGAAAAGGTGGATAAATAAATAACTTAAATAAGTATTTAAATAAAAGATTAATACTAATGCAATAACAATACATCAGTATGTCTGGCGCAACTTATACAACGCAGAACGATTTATTAATGAATAATTTAATGGATTTTTATAATAAAGACGGAAACCTCGAGAAGATGTTGAAGATTATTACTGGCGAATCCAAGATTTCTCTCCGCATTGTTGATTGGTTTGCTACTAATTATGCAAAGAAGAACTTTACCTTGTACAACATTGAAGATCAGAATGGTTATATTCGCCGGTTCAAGGTATATGTGGATTACAAGTTGAAACTGAAAGCATATAGCAAGCAAAGATTTGACCCTTTTTGCAGATGGGATAGAATAAGTATTCCCTATAAAGATGGAGCATATATTGAGACCACAATTGGTCAACTCAATTTTTTCAAGTGGTGTTTGGAGAACAAAGTGGTTCAATACATTGAAGATAACTATGATACTATTGAGAAGGACATGAATAATCGAAATAGCACAAGCAAGCGCAAGGAGAATTTGGCGGATGGAGGCAATGCCAAGACGCGCAAGAAGAGAGAAGAATTGTCGGTCTCTGCTACAAAGAGCATAAAGAAGGAAAAAGTTGAGATTGTGGTGAATTTCAATTAGCAGGAAACCCATGATTTTCCGCTGAACCCTTACTTGAAGTATTTTTCATAGCATTCGTTTTCAATAAAAATTGAAAACGAATGCTGTGAAAAATACGATTTTATATTATTCAAGATGAGTGAAAGTGTAATCACGGATGTTGTTGAAATTATTGAGAAAATGCTGGAAATTATACCCAGTGAAGAAAAGCAACTAATTAACGATTTGCAAATTTACAATAGTACTTTATGGAATAAAGCTCCAGAAGTAAGATGCGCAGATTGTTGGATTCCACTAACAAGCATACTGCGCAATAATGATCAAGCTGGCGATCAACCTTGGAAAACTGAAATAATAAAATTATTTAACGATGGAAAAGCTGAAGTGGAAAGGTTGCTTCTTCTTGAAAGTTCAACTTAGCAAATAAAAACAGTTTGAATTTTGATTTAAAAATATTTAAATACTATATTTAAATACTTTATTTAATGGGAAACTCTCAATCATCTATACAAAAAATAAATTTCGAAGATATGCAATCGGCGTGCAAAAACCCAGAAATCTATCTTCTTATTAATACCTTGCCTGATTCTGAACAGAATTGTCTAATTATAGGCACTGTAACAGCTCATCAAGAAGAAGCATTGATTAATAAACACTTGCGAGGCAGCAAGAATATACAAATTATTGTTTACGGCAGGAACTGTAACGACGATAAAGTATTCAAAAAATATCAACAATTGCTGCAACTCGGGTTTTACAATGTTTTTATTTATTCGGGTGGTCTTTTTGAATGGTTAATGCTGCAAGATATTTATGGTTTAAATGAATTTCCAACAACAACTACACAAATGGATTTGCTGAAATACAAGCCTAGACAACAGTTGAATGTGGGTTTGCTGGAATATCGCTAAAAACCACCATTTTTTACTTCGTCTAAAAATTCTTGTTCTTCGAGCGCGTCGTTGGCCAATTCGTCCGCACGACCATTGTGTTGACGGTAAATGTGTTCGTAAATTATTTTATCAAAGGTTGACTCCAATTTTTTTGCATCATTATAAAGAGGAGTCAAATTTTCAGAATTTACCTTGTATTCTCCTTTCATTTGCTTTACAACAAGCAGACTATCCCCGCACACTTTTAATGCGCGAATATTCTTTTTTACGGCTTCTTTTAACCCAAGAATCAAACCACAGTATTCCGCGAAATTATTTGTCTCTTTTTTGCCTACAAATTTGTAGCCAGACCACACTTCAATATTATTATAGTATAATACCGCTCCTGCCCCCGCTGGACCCGGGTTTCCCTTGCTACATCCATCAAATTTTAAAACATAATTTAGATTGGTTTCATCTAAAACAGCTGGTATTACTTTTGAGCTATTCTTGAAAAAGAACTCGGTTAATTGTTTGGTTTTTTGCATTATATTTATACTGTGGTTATAATTATTATATTATTATAAATCGTCAATTTTTATATTTTTTATATATACTCGCATATTTCAACGCAAAACCCGTCAGTGGTTTTTATTATTTTAAATGGTTTGCCACAACCGTAAATAAGCCCGCAAGAAAAAAGGCGGTCGCACTCTTCTTTTGGACAATGAGGGTCCATTTGTTTCAAAGTATCCTTCATAATTCCGTGACGAAAAATACAGCAGTTCAATTTTTCGATTAATATTGGTTCTTTGCAGTGAGGACAAATAATTGCATCTTCTAATTCATTTGTCTTAGGATCTTCTTGTTCGCTCATCTTATAAAATATATAGAAATATATTTATATATATATATATTTATATTAGTTTTTTGAATTATATTTATGCTGTGGTTATAATTATACTATAACAATTTTTATATTTTAAAACAATTTTTTTAAAATATAATAACAATAATAATTCACAGTTACTTAGTCAATTAATCAATTAATTAATCAATTAATCAATCAATGTCATATTCGATAGCTCTTTCAAGTAGCGTTTGGAGCAGGTTTCCACCAATAAACCGTTGGCGTAGATTCCGTAATTCATATAGTAATCAGCATTTTCCAAGGCCAAGTGATAAATAGTGTAATTGCCGGGTTTCTCGTACACGGACGCTCGGTCATCCACACACGCGGGCAATCTAAATTTATTATCTGTGCGATATGTGTATTTTGTAACTTCTATGGTTTTTTCTCTTTGTTTTTGGCTTGCAAATTGATCCACCAAAATAGAATGGCATCCCGTTATAACCAACTCTTCAAAGACTTCCGGATATTTCTCGCTGGTGCACTTGTAAAGCTGGTCTTTGATGCGCTCTTTTTTAGCGGGGTGATAAATGTCCCTTTTCCCAATCATTGCGACAGGCACAAAATTGTGTAGAACTGTTTTAATTAGGTCGCCTTTTCTTAGGTCTTGTATGTAACGGTAACCATTTTTGGTTAATATTCGCGAACCTTCCTTGAAACAGACAA
>Ga0187844_10003279_pt1 | contig 10854 bp, 1 predicted proteins | sample SpaLakP09_SKY_50_FD_134517 | JGI IMG/M metagenome (GOLD analysis project Ga0187844, IMG submission 134517) | Oligotrophic lake water microbial communities from Sparkling Lake, Wisconsin, USA - SP09_SKY_50 | ecosystem: Environmental > Aquatic > Freshwater > Lake | place: USA: Sparkling Lake...
GATCTCGACACTGTTCACATGCTCGGACTCTGCAACTGTAGAAAGCTGCAACATGCTTGTATCAATGATGTTCAATTCATAAGACTGAATCTTTCCAAGTAAGCCCCCGCCGTTAATCATGGTTGTGGCCGTAATTTGAAAAGTCTCATCAGCTGTGGGCAAAACAACTGATTGAATTTTGTCAATAAGCTTCAAAGCCTCAAAATTATCAGTAATTTGTGCACTTGAGTCTGTCAAATTAATGGTTTTGACATTGGAATACAAAGGAAGATTGTCAGAACTGGATGTGTTGGCAACCAAATCCAATGTTTGGTCAACAGTAGCATCCAACACATTCAACAAATATTTGCTGTCCTTAATCTTGTTTAGCACAGCATTATTGTCAATTAAGTAGTCGGCAGACAAATTCAGGGGGACAGCATCATCTTGCAAAACGATTTCGCTAACCTTGTCAGAACTTAAAGCAGTGATAGATGTCGCATCATCCAGTACGTCTGAAGTATCTATAATCTTGATCACTTTGACATTGACATCAGTATTTAGTTCACTGAAGTTTGAAACCGACGCATCTGAAACAGTAAAGTCAACTGAAGGAGTTACTGACAACAATTTATCTCGCAAGTCTTCATAATTTACCCATTGAGAAAACTTGAGACTAATTGCCTCTTGACCAACCTTCAAGACACTTGTAATTTTCTCGCCCAAGCTGCTTAAAGTATCCCAAGCTTTAGAAATCACAGAGGCAGAACCAGTCAAGCTCATTTCTTTGACATGACCGTTGCTTGCAAGTGCAGAGGCGTTGTAAACGGGCGCATCAGTGATATTGAGGTAGTAACTGTCTTGTATTTTGTCAAGCGTGTTGCGTCCTTTAATGTACTGGCTGTATTCAATGTCAAGCTCACCATCTGGGTCGGTCAAATTAAGGGTAGACAACTTAGAGCCGATTGACACGAGCTCGCTGAATTTATCGCTGATGTTCGTACTGCTGTCTTTTACATTTATCCAAGCCACATTTCGGTAATTACTTGTGACAGAGAGCGCTTTTGCATCAGATGCAGCAACATCGGTCACTGAAAGTTTGTAGCCTTGGCCGTCAATTTTATTCAGTACCGACTCGTACGTTGTCATATCAGCATAGTTCAGGGTAATGGGCTCCCTATTATTGGTGTGAACAATTTTGGCAAGGAATCCATCAGTGACCATTGACTTTAGATCGTCTAAATGACTTCCAATATTCGAGCTGTTGTCTGTTATTTCGATATTCCGAATGAAGTTTTTTGATTCATCTGCATTAAGAAGGTCTGTTGCCTGATCTATGGTGGCGTTCTTTATAGCAAATTTAACATCCAAATCTTTAAATTTATTTTGTAAGTCAACAGCATCACCTAATTGAAACTGGTCAGCAGATATAGCAATAGAAAGGTTCGTTCCTGTAAAAATTTCATCGATATGATCGTTTACGCTGACAAGGCTGTTCCAGTAAGAAGCAATATTTTTTGCATTGTCTTCAATATCAATTTGATTGACGCGAATATCAGAAGAAAAACTGATCGCTTGTTTGGCGGTAACAGCTTGAAGATCGACAGAAAATCCACCGACTATTTTGTTCAAGACTGATTTTCTATTGATGTACGTGTTTCCAGACATCGTCAATGACTTGCCAATATCATTGTCAATTAATTCAATTGACTTGAGTCGACTACCCATATTGGTTAAATTAGTTAAACTGGCATAGTCCTGTATATTTTCAACTGTATCTAGAATCGCAAAGCTGTCGATACCCTTGTTATTTTTGATCGTATCCATAAGCTCAATTGAAATATCAGAAATTTTTAAACTGTAAGCACCTTTATTAATTATCTTTAAAAGTGAAGCTGTATCCGCCGTGCTGTATGTTTCGTAACTCATCTCTAAAAAAGCCGTGTTGGGGGTTTTAATAGAGTTGATTTTTTGAGCGTCTACGGCATTTATAAGGTCATTTAGGTGAAGTCCGATATTTTCTGATGTGTCTTTAATATCAAAGCTTGCAATTTCTTTGGTATCCAACATGTCAGTTACTTGGCTGGCAGTGGCCTCTGTAACTTCAATTTTAAAACTAGGTGCGCCATTTAAAGGTGGGCTAAATTTGGTGAGCAACGTTTTGCTCACAGCCATTTGTGAAGCATTAATTTTGATGGCGCTACTTGTTCCATCAGAAACTGTAACGGTGCTCAAAGTGCCGTTATTTAAGTTGTTGAGGGTATTCCAGTTACGTGAAATATTGGCTGCTTTATCAACAATATCAACTGTAATTACTTTTTTATTGTTTAAAAGATTTGTGAATTGGGCAGTTGTAGAGTTTTGTGCAGCCAGTTGATAGCCGGTCACAATTTTTCCCAATACAAAAGCATTGGTTTGAATTTGATTGGCATCAAGTTCTAATACCAAATCGGATTGATTGACATCAGTTTGAGCGATGGTCTTGATCTTCATCCCCAGCCGTTGCAAAGCATCAATATTGTTATCAATATTGTCTGTATTGTCGGTAATCGAGACCGATTTAACCCTTGTATTAGCGCCAAGATTAAGGCCACCAGCTGCCGTGATCACATTGCCTACACTCGCTCCCGTCACTGCCAAGTTGTAAAAACCCTTGTTAATTTTTGTCAGAAGCGTGGCGCCCGACTGGAACTGGTCGACCGACAATGTAATCAAAGCAGAAGTATTGAGTTGTAAAACTGAGCCAAGTGCCCCATCCGTGGCCATTGTGGTCAGGTCGGCAAAGTTATTTTGAATGTTAATGGCGGTATCTTTTACAGCAAATGAATTGACATTGGCGCTGATACTGGAGTCCCAAATTGTTTTGGCTTTAGCAGATGTAATGTCTGTAAAGTTAAGCTTGTATTCGTTGCTGTTACCCACCCACTTTGAAAGAATCCCCTTGTCGTTGGTGAAGTCCTTGTCGGTCACTGTCAGTAATTTGACCGTGTCAGTAGAAGTGACTTCGGTAATTCGAGCTTGAAGGGCTTGCAAGGCTGCAAGGTTCTTTTGGATGTTGACATTCGTGTCATTGATGGTGATGGTGGACTCACCTGGCGTTAATCGCAAATACCTTAACGCAGCCGAAACCGACAGCTGCGAAGTAGCAGGTGGCACATAGAGGTTGGGGGGTTGCCCGACAACTTCTGTGATCGACGATGTTGCGGTAATGTTTGCCATACCCCATGTATCGACAGTACTTTAAAAATCTTAAGAGGAATGCAATAAAAGTAGTCAAACATGTAATAACCACCTCATAAAAAACACAACATCAAGGATATATCCTTGATGTTGTGTTGGTAATTACATTACTTATTGTTTGTCCAGCTTAAAAATGCCTGAACTGGTTCCCTTACCGTCGCTAGCGGTCACTTTGATGTTCAACGCATTCGTCAGGTCAAGAGATTCGTTGTACCTAAAAGTTAGCGTATCTGAAATAAATTCAAGATCATATGGGAGATCATTTCCGTTTCCAAGCGTAGCTGTGTAGGTTAAGCTTGTTCCCTCTGGATCTGCAAAACTTGTGCTGGGGATAACGAAGCTACCAATGGTATTTACTTTTACAAAAATGTCATCTAAAGGGTATACCAATTGGGGTGCTTCATTGACCGTTATGTTGAAAGAGCTTTCTGCTGTAGAGCCCCTGCCATCTGAGGCGGTCACTTTGACTGTAAGATCTTTAACAAGGTTTGAAGTAGCATTATCCGGTGTGTATCTGAACTTAGCATTGGAAGCGTCGAATTCAAGCCATGTAGGTAATGGAGCACCACCGTCTTGCGTAGCAGATAAAGTTAAATTGTCATTGTCATTGTCGCTGAACTGAGAGTCAAGTAAATATTCAAAGGCTTGTCCAATAGTTACAGTTTGATCGACTAGCCCTAATTCTGGAGCTGTAGGCTTGTTGTTGAAATTAATGGTAAAGCTTGCAGTTGCGTAGCTTGACTCGTTTTCATCCGAGGAACTGTCACTGGCTTTTACAGTTACTGACATGGAACCATTGGTCCATGAATTAGGCACTGTGCCACTGAAACGCTGATTGTAACTATCTAGGTTGAGCCATTTATCTAAATCTGCCAACCCAGAATCATCTGTGAAAGAATATGTAAGCGTATTTGCGCCGTCATCATCTGAGAATGAACCCTCAGGGAGGAAAAACTCAAAACTTGAGCCCACTTCCAAATTCACATTTGGAACGTTTATAGCGGTCCTCACTGGGACATCATTAGAATTTTTAACTTCTACTTTGAAGCTAGAACTGACAAACCTGACGCTGTCTAAGCTAGTGGCCTTCACCGTTACAGTGAAATCAGAGTCAGTAACATTGGCATTTGTAGGCGTTCCAGTAAAGTTTCCTGTCGATGAATCTAGACTTAACCACTCGGAAACGTTTGGAACACTTGAGCCATCAGAATATTTTGCAGTGTAAGAATAGGTAATTCGATCATCCTCTTCTGCTGTAGCAAATTCAGGCAGATAGAAGCTGAACTTCACGTCCTCTGTCAAAGTTCTGTCTAGTAAATCAATATTAGTGTTAAGTACCGGGGAAGCAGTCAACGCTTTGTAAGTGCTGTCAAAATAAACTCTACCCTTTGCACTATCTGTATACGTTAAAACATAAGCAACAAGGCTGCTATCGATATTTGTAGGGACGCTTGTAGTTGAGTTTTTTGCAGCAAAGTTTTGAATTGAATTTGTTGTAGTCCAGGCTTTGTTGTCTGCATCTTTTAAAAGTTGAGGGCCACCAGCGTTGGTTAAACCCAATGGTTTCGCAAAAGTGCCGTAAGAACTAAGATTTTGGCCAGCGAAAATATATTCTTTATTGCCAAAGTTTCCTTTAATTAAACCCGTGTTTGCTAAGTTGAAAGCATCTGTACTCTTATAGGCCAGACCTATGCCGTTAATGTTGTTGGTAGGATTGAAAGAGGTAAAAGTATCTTTGTTCAAATCACGCTTGGTTGCAATCTCTGTGCTGATGATCCAATCAGAATTCCGAATAATTCCGCTACTTTGGAGCAGCCATCCGTTGGTACCGTCCTTTGTAAACGTATCTTCAAGCATTTGATTTGCATCAAATGTGTCACTAGGATCAGTTTCTGCCTCGACGGTAGCAAGAGCCGATATTTTGATAGAAGAATACACTTTGATGCTATCGGTAGACTCTACAACAGACTTAACTTCGTAATTTTCGTTAGGCTGCCAGTAAACTTTATTGGAATCTGATTCCCTACGCAATGCGCTGCCATTTGCCGTACCATAGCCAATACCGCCTAAGTTGGCCACTGACTTACCCACAATATAAATTTGAGAAAGGTTGGCACCACTGCCCATGCCTGCAGTGGCCAAAGTTGTTCCATTCGCTAACGAGTCAAGCTTTGTACCAAGCTTAAAGCCTACCAAATTATCGTTGTTCAAGTCTTTCTGAATAGCTTCTTCTCGGTCTGCAACCTCAATATCAGTGACTGATTTGTAATTTACAACAACATCATTTACAGTTTGCTGCGATAGCTTTAGAACCTGAGGCGTTGACGAATAGCCAAGCTCACTTGCAAGGTTTTCTGTGACTAAATTTGTAAGGGTGAATTCATATCGAACGAATGACCCAGAGGCTGTAGTGCCGTAAACCTCAGTTTTACCAGTGCCCTCCGGCTTGTAAATGCCAGCCAATGTAAAACCTGATTCAGGCATCCATGCAGTTCCATCCGCATTGAGTAAAGCCATTTCAAGATTAACACGTGTGTTTGGATTAGGTGTAATTTGAGCTACCAAATAATCAATACCATTTATGGTGTTTTTCATCTGCATCAAGCCAGAAGATTTACCAGCGACTGCTGACATACCAAGCCCAGATTTGATCGATCCTACTTTGACGTCTGTAAATTGATACACACCTAGTTTGGCATCTCCATTCAGGTCTTTGGAGAATTCAATTTCTTCGGTGGCAAGTTGAATGGCATCTATAGGTTGCTCAGTTCCAGAAAATTTGCCAGTGACTTTGTCAAAAACATATTGATTAACAGAAGATGCGTTTAATGAGTTCTGCGCGTATACATATCTGCTACTACCGGAGTCTCTAACGGCTGTAACTGAAAATCCTGCAGGTGGGCTCCAAGGGCCCGTCCCATCTTGTGTTAATAACGCATCGGTTAATTTCCAAGGTGTTGTTGGTGAACCTGGTTTTAATTTTTCACCAACGATCAAAAACTTGGATTCTTGACCGCCCAATACTTGAGCTTGTGTGACGCCCTTCAGTGATGGAATGTTTATTAACTTAAAGCCAACTGTGCCGTCTCCGCTGAAATCTCGGGCATTGTCCTTTTCAACGGAAACCAAAGCGGCGGCATCAGCAGCTTGTGAACCGATAAAAAGAAAGCTATCGTCCCATGAGTGTTTAATTACTTCATATTCAAACTGACTTGGTGAAGGCGTGACATTTTTTTTGTAGGTATAAATGTCATAGCCGTTGGAATCGTTTTTCACTACGCCTCCAATGCTAAAACCATCAGTCAACTGCCAAGGATTAGACTCTTCGTCCAAAAAAGCGGTGCTTAAATCAATGGCTGTCCCTGTGGACGAACCGGATTTTTTGTTGAGAGAATCATAAAAATAGTATGTTGCTCCCAGTATTTTGGAGCTGTACAAACCGCCACGTTTGTCTACAGATGAACTAATTTTTACCCCTACAGCCAAATCGCTGTTTAAGTCTTTTCCCGAGGCTTTCTCTGCATCTACTAGGCTCTTAGCATTCAGAACGGCACTAGTATCGATGCGTTTGTAATCAGCATAGTCTAAAGAATTGCTATTGACCTTGAATGCAATTTGTTTCACATCATTAAAGTCATCTGCTGTATTGTTGTCTCCAAGTGTGCCATTTGTATTGGTTTTTGTCGCAAATAATTTAAGCACAGCATCGTCTGATGGATCTATAAACGCAGAGCGAACTTTATAGCCCGTTGTAATTCCCTTTTCGTCCAAAATTTCACTATTCGCATTTAATTGAAGTGGGGATGACTCCTCGCCTAACAACACATTTCTTAAGGATGTTTGTTTTACTGGGGGGGTGCCAGGAGAAGATGCGACCAGCATGAATTTATCTTCAATAGAAACTCGATAAAGACCAGCTACTTTATCAATGGCATTCAGAACTTTGGCACCGAGGATTCCATCACCATTGATATCTCGACTCGTAGCAGTTTCGTCATTCGCTAGGTCAACTAAAGTAACAGCTTTCTCGCTTTTGAGTGTGTAATTTGCGTCAAAAGAATACTTTACAAAAACATTTTGGTTGTCAACTTCATTTTTAGTGTATATGTCGTAACCCGTTACGGCTAAGCCATTTTTATGTGTAATAAGTGTTAGTTTGGTGCTGTCAGAAAAGCCTTCAGGTTTCCATGAATCACCATTTTCGAGCACAAATGAAGCTGACAGATTATTTAAGAGCGATGTTGAATTTGCTTTTGTTGCAAATGTCACTACCGGTTCGCCATTGCTTTCTTTGCTGGAACCTTGAACTTTGAACAATAAGCCTACCTTGTCTAAAGTTGCAAGCACGCGTGCCCCAATAATTTTGTCGTCATTCAGGTCGCGCTTCAGTTGTGACTCAATGACAGACAGTTCTTTAGCAGAAATATCCGAAGAGCTAGCCTCATCAAGTTTGTTAAAACTATCAGGACTGCTAGTATCAGTATTAAAAGAAAAACGTTTGAAATCAGAAGTATTGATACCATTTGCATCATTCACAACAATGACATGGTATTTTTTAACACTGGCATCAGGGTCTTGGTATGCTGCAGTTACAGTGTAATCAGCTGGAGGTGTCCAAAAATCAGAGCCTGTTTTCAGAGCCGATGCAAAACTCACAGCATTTGCCGCAGTAGATGCACCCAAGCTAAGCTTGGAAGTACTTCTGATAAAAATTGGGTTGCTATTGTTGCTGCCTAAAGTGTCGTAAGACGCGGTATAAAGCCCCCCACGCGCATCTTTTAGTGACACGACTTGAGCGCCAAACATTTTATCGTTGTTGAGATCTCGTCCAGTTGCTTTTTCAATTGCAGCCATTTCCTCCATTTCTAAAGCAACGCGCTGTCCTTCAGTTACCCAAGGTGTTGTACCAGATCTCGTGAAATCATATTTGGCAAAGCCATCATCGTCTTTCACAAAAACAGTAGCCGAAGTGCTACTGTTGATGACGATGTTTATTTTGCCTGTCAGTTGACTGTCTGTCATACCCTCGGGTTTCCATGCGGCTCCGCCAATGGTTAGGGCAGAAGATAAATCAGTTATATTCTTAGAGTTAGATATTAAATTCTTTCCAGCCACCAAATATGTGCGGCCTAAGACTTCAGCCATGTACAGACCTCCAGCTTTGTCTAAATTGGCACCCACCTTAATTCCAAAATCTCCATCCTTGTTCAAGTCCCGTTTGCTGGCTTTTTCAATTGCAGCGAAAGCGGTCGGATTAATCTCAATACCTTCTGGATTGGCAGGATCAATTAGAAAATTACGGGAAGTAATATCAAGATTGAAATCAAATTGCAAAACTGTTTTAGGATCTGTTGGTGAGTCAGAAATCTTTGTTAAAAAAACTTTCATGTTTGATCCATCTGTGCTCTTCACCATAGAGCGCAATGTGTAACCTTCGGTCTCCTTCCACGCGGACACCCCGTCATCAGCCATGAGTGTTCCACTTAAGTCGAGAGCCGTTGCTGCAGTAGTGCCAGATTTAAGGCCATTCCCAGTGGTGTCTACAACATAAAAATCTTCATTCAATATATTGGCTTTGTAAAGACCACCAGCAGCATCTATTGGCGTGGTAATGGCAACACCCATAAAGCTGTCGTTATTAAGATTTCTACCATAAAATTTTTCAAATTTAGCCAATTCGTTGGCATTCAAAACCTTGTTCTCGGAAAAATTAGTCACCACCAATTTTCGATTCGCATCAAACGAATATTGAGTTACTGTGGCGGCTTGGCTCAAATCTGAACTGTTTTTGACAGCAAAAATTTCCCAACCACTTGCAGATTTAACTGCTGAATAGTTGTCATAAGTCACATCCGGCATCCAAGCCATGCCATCGCTGGTTTTTAAAACATTGGCAGCAATGTCTATTGACTTGCTTTTAGCCGAAACAGCTGTGCCCACAATCAACATGTCTTGATCAGCCACCTTGACTTTAAACAAGTTACCAACCTTGTCTAAGGTGCTGTTGGTGGTGGGCAGCAGGCCGCCAATGCCCGCATTGCCATCCAAATCTCGATTTGCGATTAGCTCTTCTTTTGCTATGTCAATGGGGTTGATTAGAGCTGGAACCGCATCTTTTTGTACACCTGTTGCGGCATCAAACTGGTACTTGTCTAAGCTGCCAGCCAACTCACCCGTGCCAGGAGGGTTGTAAACATACAAATTAAGTGTTGTACCTGATGCAACTAAATTGATATTTTTACCAATGCGGTCTATCGAAAAGAATGATTTGTCGTCGTTACTAATGGCGTCATTGTGTTTTAAATAGACGGCCGTTGTTGGAACAAGTTTGTTTTCGGCAATTGCAGACGTAGAGTAAACCAATGCCTCTGAAGCAGTGTCGTCAGATAGCGGGATAGCTGTTTTATACAGCTTTCCTAATTTATCTAAAGTAGCCACTGAAGTGGTGTTGAATGAAACACTCATTGAATTCTCCAAATCGACGCCATTTCAAGAAATAGTCGGGGCGTCGCTGTCTAATGATTCGTCCCGAAATTCGATATCTTGAGGGGAACGACTATTTATTCTGGGTTTAAGTAGCGCATAAAAAAACCGCCCGAAGGCGGTTTTTTGGAGACCAACCTGAGCTTTACTTGAGCAAAGCCAAGACAGATTGAGCGCTTTGGTTGGCTTGTGCCAACATGGCTGTTGCAGCTTGCTGAATAATTTGTGACTTGGCCAAGTTTGTTGTCTCTTTGGCGTAGTCAGTATCCAAAATACGGCTGCGTGAAGCAGACAAGTTCATTGACGTATTTTCTAGGTTGGCAATGGAAGCTGTCAAACGATTTTGGTAAGCACCCATGGAGGCACGCATGTCGGTTACGGCATTGATGGCGCGGTCTAAGGTAGTTAAAGCCGATTGTGCGCCAGATGCGGTATTCAAGTTAACGCTTCCCACGCCAGAGCCAGCAGACTTACTCGCGGCTTCGTAAATAGCATCTATACCTAATACTTCTTCTTGAGCTCGATCGCCACCGAGAGTAATTCCAGCTAAAGAATCAGTTGATAGATCAAGAGTGCCGTAAATTACAACGGTATCGTCGTCCCCAGTTACAACCTTTAGTTGATTAGCCGCGGTACCCACTTCTTCTTCAATACCTGTTGGTCCCCAAGAAGTCGTTGTTACAGCAATTCCGCTTACTTTGGTGATCTCTGTAGCGCTTTTGCTCAACACAATATTTCTGCCATCCGAAGCAGTTAAGGTATATTCGCCAGGAACAGTTGTGGACACTGTTGCGAAAACTCCAGTTTTGTCAGTGTTTGCATTTACAGCGGCAGCAATATTGCTAGCTGAGCCTACTAAGTTGGTATTATCTTCAACACTGCCGTTAATCACTACACCGTTCAGTAAGAATTTGAAATCTGCATCAGTTCCAGTCTCCGACGTAGCTTTAAAAGTGTAAGTGCTAGCGCCTGTTGAGGCAATTACACCTGTCTTATCTGCTATGGCATTAATTGCATTAGCCTTGGAAATAGCGCTACCTTCACTCAAGAAAATAGAGACGCCATCTGAGGAAGTTGCTCCAACGTTGAATCCATTGATCGTGAGTTCACCATCTTCAACTTTATTTCCATTGGTAATGGCAACACCATTAA
>Ga0187844_10003280_pt1 | contig 10852 bp, 10 predicted proteins | sample SpaLakP09_SKY_50_FD_134517 | JGI IMG/M metagenome (GOLD analysis project Ga0187844, IMG submission 134517) | Oligotrophic lake water microbial communities from Sparkling Lake, Wisconsin, USA - SP09_SKY_50 | ecosystem: Environmental > Aquatic > Freshwater > Lake | place: USA: Sparkling Lake...
CGCCACACCAGAAGGCCTGTTCATCGCCCGCGAGCGCCATGTCCAGGCCCTCAAGCGCACCCGTGAGCACCTGGAGCTGGCCCTGGCCGTCGCCACGCAGGAGCCGCCAGCGCTGGATCTGCTGGCCGAGGAACTGCGGCTGTCTCACGACGCCCTGGGTGAGATCACCGGCACCTTCAGCGCCGATGAGCTGCTGGGGGAGATCTTCAGCAAGTTTTGCATCGGCAAATGACCATTCATCCAAGAGTGTCTCAAGACGTCCCATTTAGTCATTTTTCTCATTTAAATTCAACAACTTAGAGAAATTTAAGTCCAAGGACGTCTAAGAAATTGCACTGACATTCAACGGTACTTGAGTCCAAAATTGAGTCCATGACCGAGATTTTTGGTGATTCGACTCATTCCATGGACACAGGGAGGCGCTTATTGCCCTGACCGACATCGCCTTGAAGGCACTCAAACCCAGCGATAAAACATATACGCTGGCCGATAACCGCGGCCTGTACATCGAGGTACTGGCGACCGGCAGCCTTGTATGGCGCTACCGTTATCGCCTGAATGGCAAGCAAGAAAAGCTGACCCTCGGCAAGTACCCTGCCCTCTCGCTACGCAATGCTCGCTTGAAACGGGATGAGGCCGCCCGCACGGTAGCGCTGGGTGAGTCCCCTGCCCTGCGCAAGCAGCTCGCAAAGGTGCCGGCGCCCGAGTCCACCACGGTGGCCGAGTTTGGCGAACGCTTCTTTCGGGAGGTGGTGGCCAAGGACCGTCGAGACCTCACCATCCCGCGCCGTTATTTTGACAAGTCGGTCGTGCCTGCCATCGGTGCCAAGCCCGTGCGAGAGGTCACCACCGATGATGTACGGGTCATCATCTGGCGCAAGAAGGACGAGGGCTTCGATGCAGCCGCTGGCGCGTTGCGTGGCGTGGCGTGGCGTGCTGAGGCGCATGTTCGACTATGCACTGACCTGTGGTCTCGCCCCGATCAATCCTGTCCTGGCGCTGCCCATGCGTCATGTTCACAGAGCCAAGTCCCGCGAGCGGGCGCTGTCGCCTGAGGAAATCGGCACTTTCTTGCGAGCAGCCTTTGAATCCAACATTCGCAGGCAATTCAAGCTGGCGCTGCATCTGATCCTGCTGACCATGGTGCGCAAGTCGGAGTTGCAGCTGGCCCGTTGGGCCCAGGTGGACTTCGACCAGGCCGAATGGCACATCCCGGCCGAGCACTCCAAGACCGGCAAGCCGCACATCGTGTTTCTGTCGCGACAGGCCGTCGAGTTGTTCCGAGAACTGAAGGCTCTGGCGGGCACCAGCGAGCTCGTGATGCCCGGGCGCGGTAGCCTGACCAAGCCCGTTGCACAGAACGCGATCAACACCGCGCTGAAGACGGCCCTGAAGGGACAGGCCATCCCAGCCTTCACCATCCACGATCTGCGCCGCACGGCCTCGACCCTGCTGCACGAGAACGGCTGGCCGTCCGACGTGGTGGAGAAGGCCCTCAATCACACCATCGGTGGTGTGCGCGGGGTCTACAACCGGGCCGATTACGGGCCGCCGCGGCGCGAGATGCTGCAGTTCTGGTCGGACTACATCGAGTCTCTGATCATGTCCGGCAAGGTCATCATGGGGCGGTTCAGCCGCCAGGCCTAAGGCATCACATGCCGTCGACTCGACAACAACGAGAGCATCCAGCCTGAAGGCAACTCATCACGTCACCGCAACTGCCCGCCCGTGAATCCCTCACCGTCGAATTCAAGAGCGACCGCGCGCGCCTGCCTGACCGTGACCTGATTGAAGCCATTGTCTGCCTCGCCAACGCAGATGGCGGCGAGCTGTGGCTGGGTGTCGAGGACGATGGCGCGCCGACAGGCTTGCATGTCGAGCATCAACAGCTGATGGGACTGGCCGGTCTGGTGCCGCTGGAGTTCATGAAACGATAAGTCGATGGACGGCTTTGTGGCACCAAGTCCTGCGAGGGCTACGTCAGCTGAGGGTCGGGAGCGACTGGTCGCCGACCTCAGATGCTGCCGATCATCTGGAAGGCTGCTCGCCTGGTCGAAGTTGATGCAGTGGACGGCTGCTTCCAAAGTGGACCGGTCGGACGCCTAAGCTACATCAGGGCTGCGACGACAGCTGGCGCCTACCAAGCGAACAAAAATCTCACTGCCCATTTGCCGTCGAGCCTTACCAGCCACCCGGCCGGCCAACGGCTCCTTAGGGCACTAAGCTGCCGCCTGCCAGGCGTCGGCCTACGGCTGCTCCTGGCCGGGACCGGGTCCCCGTCAGGTCCGCCGTTAGCCGACCCAGGCTGGCCGCATCCTTCCACCGAAGGTCAGCTTACTGTCCCGCCGGGCAAGACCCGGTCCCGGCCATCAGCCGACAGTGGCGACCGGCAGCTTCCCGGCTTCTCGGCAGGCCATGCTCTCGCCCCCGGTGACAAGGAGGTCGGCAACTGGGGGGCGCTCGCAGCGGGCGGCTCTCTAGGCGACAGAGATGCACAACGAGCGCGTCATCCCGGGCCAGAACCAGTCAAGGTGTTCCCTGGTTCAACGTGAGGGAGAGGTCGGAGAAGGCCGCGCTAAAGAAGGGCCCGCGCCAAGAGCAGCGCCCACAGCAGCACATAGCCCAGCGCCACTGCGGTCAGCCACCGGGCCGCGTGTGAGATGCGGCCCCGCTGAAGCGCCAAGCCTGCCAAAGGCAACAGCTGCTGCGCGTGCACACCCAGAAAGTGGGCCGGGCGGGCATCGGGGCCTCCGATGTGCCAGCCCACGATGGGTAGACCCATACCCGCTGGAGCTTGCTGGCCACCGAGAAGCAAGCCACTGACTGTTGCAAGCAAAAAGGTCAACACCAGGCCAAGCACAACGGCTTGAGTCAGTACCGTATCCCGCGTGGTGCTGTGGCGAGCAACCAGCCAGGCCAGCACGGCCTGGGTTGCAGTCAGCATCACGGCGGCCAGCGCCATGAGCCCGAACAGCGCAGCGTGCAGCGGGTCGCGCACATTGTGGTGGGAACCTTCGCCCAGGGCGGCCTGCAGGCTGATGTAGCCCACTTCGAAGCTCGAGGTCAGCAACAGAGTCCACACCATGACACGCACGGTCCGCGTGCGACGCATGGGCTCGGGCAGCAGACCTACGAACCACGCGGTGGTGGCCGAGAACAGCGCCGTGGAGGCCATGAACTTCACGGGCTTGGACCAGATGGCCACGTCGCGCCAAGTGCGGTCGTCCAACGCCAACAACACCAAGCCAGGCACCATGAGAGCCAGCATGAGCCATGCAAAGCCTGTGAGCAGGGGCTGGCGCACCACTAATTCGGCATGCAGCTCAAAGACAGGGTGACTCCGCCATGGGGCCTTGGATGGGGTTTCTGGCGCCAAGGTGATGCTCCAACGTTGACACTGTCTACCATTGTGCCGGATACTTGTAGACAGCGTCAACAAACCGGGGCTTCATGATGGGCAATGCGTCAGCCTTTGTAGAGAAGTACGGTCCATGGGCACTGGTCACCGGCGCATCGGACGGTATTGGCCGGGCCTTTGCCGTGGAACTGGCGCGGCGCGGGGTGCATGTGATCCTGGTGGCGCGGCGTCAACTGGAGTTGGAGCAACTGGCGACCTCACTGACCCAGGCCTACGGCGTGGAGTGCCAGGTATTGGCGGCAAACTTGTCGTATGCGGAAGGCGTACAACAGGTGCTGGAATGCAGCGCCGATCGCGATGTGGGGCTGGTGGTGTGTGCGGCCGGGTTTGGCACCTCGGGGCCGTTTCTCCAGAACGACCTGCCTACCGAGCTGGACATGTTGCAGGTCAACTGCGGGGCGCTCGCGGCGCTGAGCTGGGGCATGGGGCAGCGGCTGGTGCAGCGCGGCCGGGGTGGCCTGGTGTTGCTGAGTTCGGTGGTGGCGTTTCAAGGCGTGCCCCGCTAGGCCCACTACGCCGCCAGCAAGGCCTAAGTGCAAACCCTGGGCGAACGCCAGCGCGAAGAGCGGTCCCGCCTCGGCGTGCAGGTGCTGTCAGTGGCGCCCGGCCCGGTGCACTCTGGTTTTGCCGCTCGCTCGCAGCTGACCATGGCCCGAGCCGAAGACCCGGAAGTCGTGGCCCGGGCCAGCCTGGACGCGCTGGGCCGCACTGGCACGGTGCGGCCTGGTTTCCTTGCCAAGCTACTGGGCTATTCGCTGGCGCTCACGCCGCGCTGGGGTCGCGTGAAGATCATGGGCAAGGTCATGGTTGGAATGGCCCGCCGGACCTGACCATGGATCATTGTCTGCAGCAAAATCGACTCTCATGACTAGATCCCGAGACTCCGCCTCATCGATCAAGGAGGCATGCCTCCAGGCAGCGCGCGAAGTGATTGCCGAACACGGCGTGCAAAGCCTGAGCATGCGCGATGTGGCGCGCAAGCTGGACATTTCGCACCAGGCGCCGTACCGCCACTTTGAAAGCCGCGACCACCTGCTGGCCGAGATCATGCGCCGCTGTTTTGCCGACTTTGCGCAGCACCTGGACGAACGCCCGCGCACTGCCGACCCCGAGGCCGACTTGGAATCCATGGGCCACGCCTATCTGAACTATGCGCGCCAGAGGCCCTTGGAGTACCGCCTGATGTTCAGCACGCCATGGCCCGAACCAGCTCAGCACCCGGCGCTGGTGCAGCACGCCGTGCATGCTTTCAACCTGCTGCGCGACAGCCTGCGCGCCATGCACGGCCACCAAGCCGAACAGCACGCGCAGGCCGATCGACAGGCGATGTTCATCTGGTCCACCCTGCATGGCATGGCCAGCATCACGCAGGCCAACGTGATGCAACACCTGAACCTGGCATCCGGCGTGGAGCACGCCCTGCCTGCAGACATGATGGCGCGCATAGGTCTGGGGCTGAGCCTGCCCGAAGGTGCGCCGCCTGAGGCCACCCCATCAAAGCCCAAGCGAAAGCCTCGAAGATGAAGCAAGGATTCTCTCCGCTTTGCAGCCTATTGATGGCAATGGCCCTGTCAGGTTGCGCAGCCTACAACTACACCGCGCCCGATAGCCCGGTGGCGCAAACGACAGTCAACAGCGCCGAGCCGAAACCCCGCGTTGCCCTCGTGTTGGGCAGCGGAGGCCCGCGAGGCTATGCCCACATTGGTGTGATCAAGGTGCTGGAAGAAGCGGGCGTACAAGTGGACTTGGTCGTCGGCTCCAGCGTGGGATCGCTACTCGGCGCCTTCTGGGCTGCGGGCTATAACGCCGCCCAGCTGGACGCGGCGGCGCGCAGCGGTGGACCGCTGACCTTGTTTGACCTCTCGCTGTTTGCCGATCGCGGCTGGATCCATGGGCAGCGCTTGCAGGACTATGTCAACGATCGGCTGGGCAACGCTGCGCTGGAGCAACTGCCACGGCGGCTGATCGTGGCCGCCACCCGGCGGGACGACAAACAGCCCGTCTTCTTTGAGCGCGGCAACGTGGGTGTGGCCGTGCGAGCATCAAGCGCGGTGGCAGGCGTGATCTCGCCCGTGGGCGTGCAGGATGTCGAATACGAGGACGCCGACGAATCGCTCCCCGTGGCCGTGCGTGCCGCCCGGCAGGCGGGCGCGCAGTTCGTGATCGCCGTGGACGTATCGGCCCGAGCTGGGAAGGCACCGGCCGGCACGCCGGCAGCCATGCTCGAAAGGGACGCCAAGCGCCGCAGCCGCATCGACCCGGAGACCCGCCTGGCCGACTTCGTCATCCACCCGGACATGGCGTACGCCGCCAGCCCGCGGGCGAGCTACTTTGTGCAGGCACAGATGGCCGGTGAAGCTACGGCGGCGCAGTTGCTGCCCGAACTGATGCAGAAGATGGCGCTGGCCGGCGTTCGATAGATTTGGGTTGGCTGTGTTGGCCCGGTGTCACGCAGTCGACGGGCACCAAAGTTCACTGACAAACGCTTGCGGTAAGCTCGAGTTCAAGCTGCAGAACGCAGTCTTAGCGGGGGCGAGCTCGTACCCAAATCGTGTCGAGTCGATGGCGCTATGACGCGACGGCATCACGCACCTGGTGACGTGGCCGATGGAGTTTGTGCACGCCACTCTGAGCGACCGCTCTGCGCGAGCCAAGCTTGTGACTGCTACGTCAGCTCCGGGTCGGCAGCGACCGGCCGCAGACATCAAATGCAGCCGCTCAGTCGAGAGGCCTCAGGCCTGGTAAAAAGTGCTGAGTTGGACGGCTGCTTCCAATCAAAGCGGTCGATGGCTGATGGTTCGGCCTACGCCGCACGCCGGTCAGCTTGAATCCACGGAGCAAATTTGCGTGGCGTGCTGATCGCTGCTGCCGACCATGCGACCAGCAAAAGGGACGACTGCAATGGGCACGAAGCTGCCGTCCGAACCCGTCGAAGCTAAGACCGCAATGGGTAGGTCGCACGAGTTCGCCCCTTTGAGCAGCAGACATTCACCGAGGGTTGACTGGGCGACCTGTGGTCTGCCAGGCTGGATGACCGCAGCGCTCTCGACACCGGTCATTGGTGCCGCCGAGCGGCAAGTTGAGCCGATGGCGGCTTCATGCCACATAGCGTGGACCCGTATTCGACGGTGAATGACGGCACCCTATGGCATTGCCGACACCGAGCGCTCGTGGTCTCTACCCATAAGTTCCACCTCTGCCTTAGCGAAAGCTTCCGGTCAGCACCATCAACATCTCAGCGACTACCGCGAAGTCCTCATCTGAATCTCCCAGACTGATCTCGATAGGCTCGAATCCAGGTTGATCCGAATCCGGCCGCAACGTGATCCGTTCGTGCTTCCAGCCACCATCGTCAGCCTCCACCTTCTCGCTGGAGTACAACTTCACGGTGTACTGCCCGCCAGTGTCAGGGTCAGCGATGCTGCGGTGCTGAACGACCACCACCTTGCCCTCACGCGTGCCAGCGGGGTTGGCGCGGAACAAGCACCATGAACCGTTCGGGATGCGGCGGTTCATCGACTCTCCCACCACTTGCGAAATGAACAAGCCGGGCTGGGACCGAACCCAATCGGGCAGCGCGACCCAGTCTGACGTGCCATCCGCGAGCGACTGGCTTGCTGAAAACGCGCCTGCAGCGAATCGCAGGTCAACGACCGGGACAGCTTGAGCTCCCCCATCTCGCTCTTCCTTCGTGACCCGCTGCAGTGGTACGACGTTCGACGGCGCAAGCGCCTCCGTGGCTCCAACTGTTGGTGCCACGGCCGCAGAGGCCTCTGCAACCGTCTGCAATCGCGATCTGAGGTAAGCCGCGAGCGGCGCGTCGGTGCAGTAGACGTAGCAGCCCTTCATCCCACGCGTCATCAAGGTTCGGTAGGTGTTCTTGACGATGCAATCAGCCAAGGCGAGAGCACGCTCTGGCTCGGCCTTCAACATCGACTTGAGTCCCTTGACCGATTGGTCAGATGACGCGCGCTTCGTCGCATCGGTCACGATGAGGCCATCGCGGTAGGCCAGATCCGGGCCGATGATGACGCCCACATAGTCGAGCTCCAAGCCCTGGCAGGTGTGGATACAACCCACCTGTGCGACGGATCCCGGCGTGACGATCCAGAGGCTGCCGTCCTTCTCCAGGTTCCAGCGGCGCTGGTAGTCGAACTTAGGAAGATCGATATCCCAGGCCTGCGCGTCCTTTTTGCTCGGCCATTTCCAGCAATAGCCAGCGACGACACGAGAGCTGTTGTTGGCGCGGTTCTTCAGTTCGATCAACGCATGCAGATCCACCGGATTGTCGAAAACTCGGAAGTCGTATTCGGCCGTATCCAGCGTGGGGTTCGCAGTCTCTCGGATGTCAAGCGTGTTGTCGAGCCAGGCGAGGTAGCCGTCCGAGCCGTTGCATCTGAACTGTGACGAAAGCGCCAGCTCGGTCACCTCGGCGCCGAGCTCGCGTGCGTGTCGCCGGAGCTCTGCCGTATGGCCGATGTCAAGCAGCGTGACCCGCTGGTCGTCGTCAACGAAGAACACAGTACAGCGCGCCGATCGGATGAGTTCTCTCACCTGGTTATCGCCGAGGTTGCGATACAAGCCGCTCTTTTCGTTGAGGCGGTGAGCCTCGTCGACGACGAGCGTGTCGTAGCTGTCGGCCTCGCAATTCACAAAGGCGCCCGAGCCGCTGAACAAGTTGCTGATGCGCGACTTCTTCATCGTTCCTGTGAGCTTGGCCTCGTAGACAGCCCGAGGTGCAGCGTTCTTGGACACGTAGCGCACGTTGCGCGAACGAGCGATGAGTGCGCCGAGCAGGTTGATGGCGATCACTGACTTGCCGGTGCCCGGCCCGCCCTGGACGATCACGACCTGCTTCTGCTGCGCGGCCCGCATATCGGCCTGCATGATGGTCTCGTGCGCGACTTTCTGGTCGTCGATCAACACGAATTCGGGCTTGCCCTGCAGCAAGCCGGCCACGCTGTCGACCAACATCTTCGATGGCCGGACGCGGCCGTTTTCGATCGCATACAGCGCGCCCTTTCGATCGCCGTGGCGCACGTGCTTTCTGATGAAGGCCTGCAGCTTCGCGCGTTCACGTGCCAGGAACAACGGCGCACGCTCCAGGTGCTCGCGGTAATGCGCATGGTCGATCTCGCCGTCACGCGGGTGGTTGTGAAGGTACGCGCATGGCTGCAGCGTCATGGCGCCGTCTTGCACGGCAGCATTGAAGTCTTGCAGGTAGGCGGCGTAGGACCAAGCCTGGTACGACGGGTGGGTGCCTTCGCGTTCGCCCGCTCGGCCACCGCGCCTTGCCCAGAGGATGGCGTCCTTGTCGCTGCGGCGGGATTCCGACCACTGCTTGAGCTCGACGATGATGACCTGCGTGCGCGCCTCAGCATCCTCGCCGGTGATCACGAAGTCGATGCGTTTCGAACTTTGCGGAAGCTGGTATTCGATGGCCACGCCGGCGTCGTCTGGGATCTCTTCATCGCCCAGTACCTTGGCCATTTCAAGCAGAGAGTGCTTCCATGACAGCATCTCCGAGCGGCCGACGCCATGGCCGGTGGCACTGCGAAAATGACGCGACACGACGTCTTCAATGTCGTCGCGCAACGCATGGTGAAGGAACTGGTTCTTGCTGGCCTGGTAGATGATCAAAGTGGATGGGCGCTCACAGTTCGTCGTATTTCTTGCTGCTGCCGCGTGCCCGGTCGACCGGGTACTTCAGCGCGTTGAGCTTCAGCTTAGCTTGAGCTGCGGCGACCGGATCGATGCCAAGCGCATTCGCAAGCTGGATCAGATACAGCAGCACGTCCGCTATTTCAGCACCGACGGCATCTCGCTTCTCCTGTGCGAGCTCACGGCTCTGCGCTTCAGTCAGCCACTGGAAATGTTCCAGTAACTCTCCCGTCTCCACGACCAACGCCGAGGCCAGGTTCTTCGGCGAGTGGAACTGCTGCCAGTCCCGCTCCTGAGCGAACTGGTCGAGCTGCGTTGCAAGATCGCGGAGGGTGTCGGTCATCAGTGGTTATGTTGTGTTCGCAGCAAGCTTTGGCTTTGCTTGATGTCGCAGTATCGGTCCAGATTAAAACCGGAAGTACGGGGCTACATCAGTGGGGCGGTTGTGCCTGATCACCACCTCCTGGGACATCACCGCGGTTTAGGCCGCTTGAAGTTCATCAGCCCTAACCGAAGTCGAAATTTTCGTCCAAGCGATGGCCCAGCAAAATGAAGAATCCAGCATTCATATGGCCTGGCGTCCATTTTCAAGACTCTTAATCGGCAAGTGAGCCGGCTCGCCCTGAGCTTCAGCTGCGGGTGATCGACACGCCGCCGTCGACCAGCGAGGCGGTGCCAGTGACGAAGGCAGCGTCGTCCGAGGCGAGATACAGCACCGAGCGGGCCAGTTCCTCGGGGGTGGCGACGCGCTTGAGCGCATGCAGATTGCTGACGAAGGCCTGCGACTCGGGGGTGTTGTTCATGTCGCGGTACATGTCGGTGTCGACGGCGCCGGGCAGCACCGCGTTCACGCGCACGCCCTGGGGACCGAACTCGGCCGCGAGCGCCTGGGTCAGCCCGATCAGGCCGGACTTGCTGGCCGCATAGGCTGCCATGCCGGGGAAGGCGAAGCTGTAGCCGACGAAGGTGGACGTGAAGATCACCGAGCCCCCGCCGTTCTTCGTCATCTGCGCGATCTGATGCTTGGCGCCGAGGAACGCGCCTGTCAGGTTGATGGCCAGGGTGTCGTTCCAGCCGGCTTCGGATACGCCGGTGCTGGCTCCTGCCTCACCCAAGGTGCCGGCGTTGTTGAAGGCGATGTCCAGGCGCCCGTAGCGCGCCACGGACTGCTCGACCAGGGCCCAGGCATAGGCCTCGGATCGCACGTCGCCGGCCAGTGCGGCGGCCTCGCCGCCAGCGGCGCGGATCTCGGCGACCAGCGTCTCCAGCTCCGATGCGCGGCGCGCGCCGACGATCAGCTTGGCGCCCTGTGCGGCGAACAGCAGCGCCGTGGCGCGGCCGATACCCGAGCTGGCGCCGGTGACGATGGCAACCTTGCCTTCAAGTCGTTTGCTCATGATGAATCTCCAGGAATGGGTTTGAAAAAAGAAGCGACGGGTTCAGTGTGGAGCGCATCGATCGTTTCAAGAAGCCATCCAAAGGCGAATCTGTTGTTCTGGATTCTCGGACAATCAACCCCAATGACCTTGGGAGGATCCACATGCTCAAACTCGATGGCATCGCCAGCTTCGTGGCGATCGCCGAGGCCGGCTCGATCAGCGCCGCCGCGCGCCGGCTGCATCTGTCGAAGTCGGTCGTCAGTGAGCGCCTGGCGGAACTGGAGCGCCAGCTCGGCGCACCGCTGTTCCACCGGACCACGCGCAAGCTAAGCCCGACCGAGGATGGCCTGGGCTTCCTGGAGCGCGCGCTGCGCATCCTGCGCGAGGTGGACGA
>Ga0187844_10003281_pt1 | contig 10851 bp, 3 predicted proteins | sample SpaLakP09_SKY_50_FD_134517 | JGI IMG/M metagenome (GOLD analysis project Ga0187844, IMG submission 134517) | Oligotrophic lake water microbial communities from Sparkling Lake, Wisconsin, USA - SP09_SKY_50 | ecosystem: Environmental > Aquatic > Freshwater > Lake | place: USA: Sparkling Lake...
AAGAACGGCTGCCAGGAGGCCACGATCTGCTCGGGGCGCTTGGTGGCCAACTCGCGGCGGATCGTGTCACTGCCATAGACTTTCTGGAAGAGATCGATCTTAGACTTGCTCGCCTTGCTGAAAATCATTCCGTGAGATTCTTTGTTACACTCGGCAAGCGTGTAGAGGGCGGCCGCTCCGAGATCACCTCCCCCAGCGGGATTGGCATAATAGATCACACCTGGTCCCGAAGCGGTCACGGTCGGTTCCACCTTGATATTTTCACACTTCGCCCTGAGGGAGGAGACCATCTGAGGCTTCACCCAAGGGGCTCCGAGAACCTGAAACGCTTTTGGAGAAAAGAGCCCCTGGTCGAGTCCTCCCGCAAGCTCTCCAACGACACCCGTGATCACGTAATAGCTCGGAGACATCTCATTGGGAATGTTAGGTGAAGGAGGAACCCAGTGAAGGCCCGTCATCGGCCAGGTCATCGAGCGGTTCCAACCATGCATCTTCACCACCTGAAGATTGGCCTTAGGCCCCATCCAGCCCTTGGAGTTCGCCATGAGAGCAAGCTCGCCCACCGTCAGTCCATGGACATAAGGAACGGGAAACTGCCCAACAAAGGAGATCCACTTCGGATCGATCCCCTGTCCCTCCACACGGTTTCCTCCGAGAGGATTCGGACGATCCAGAACGACGAATTCCTTACCCTGCTCTGCACAGGCCTGAAGGCACTTCCCCATCGTGCTGATGTAAGTGTAGCTACGGCAGCCTATATCCTGCATGTCGTAAACCAGCACATCGATACCGGCAAGCATTTGGGGAGTCGGCTTTCTGGTGTCACCGTAGAGCGAATAAGCAGGTAGGCCGGTCAGCGAATCTCGCCGCGAGCGAACCTCGATTCCCGCTTTCTCCGTACCATCAAGACCATGCTCGGGAGTGTAGAGAGCAACGAGGTTGACATGCTTCTTCAAGAGAATACGGGTTTTCACCCCAGTCGAATTGACCCCGGTATGATTGGTGACAAGTCCAACGCGTTTTCCGCGGAGAAGGTCGAAGTTGTTTTTTTGCAGCACATCGATCCCTAGTTCCACAGCGTTTGCAACCGAGACAGACGAGGAGAGCGCTAGCAGCAGGGAGAGAAAAAGAGTGAGGATTCTGAGCTTCATAAAATTCGTTTCGTCAGTAAGAAAGTTATCTGGTTTCCTTTAAGGTATGAAAAGCCCCTCACCCGGTCAACTTCTGCTCCTCGGTGTTCCTGGGATCGAAGTCGATGATTCCTATGCAGACTTTATCCGTAGGGTTCAGCCTGGAGGGTTTATCCTGTTTGGCCGCAATATCGAGACGCCGGGACAACTCCGCCGACTCACGGATCGACTTCGGGAACTCAGCGACATCGAGCCAATCATCACCATCGACCAGGAGGGAGGCCGTGTCTCCCGGCTCAAGCTCCTGGGGAACGAACCTCCCAATGCCCGCCAACTCCGGGACAAGGGAGATCTTGAACTCATTGCCTGCCATGGAGAGCTCACAGGACAGCTCCTGCGTATCTTTGGATTCAACCTTGATCTCTGTCCCGTCTTGGATATTGCATTCGACGACGAGGCTGATAACTCCCTCCGCGGCCGATGCTACGGCACGACGGCCGATCAGGTCATCACAATGGCGGGCGTCTTTAACAAGGCACTCCAGTCAACAGGAGTCCTTTCTTGTGGAAAGCACTTCCCCGGCTACTCCTCGGCTTCCAGCGATCCCCATCATGAACTCTCCGCTCTGCCGCGTCCACGTGCCGAACTGGAAGCCCACGAGCTCAAGGTTTTCCGTCACTTTGCCACAGGAGAAAATGTGGTCGATAGCATGATGACCGGTCATATCGCCTTTGCGGAGCTCGACGCCTCAGGCCTGCCCGCCTCGCTCTCACCCATTATCACCACGAAGCTCCTCCGAGAGGAGATGGGCTTTCAGGGACTCGTCATGACCGACGACCTCGACATGGGCGCGATCATCAATAACCACGGATTCGACGAGATGATCCGTCTCGGACTGGCCGCTGGAAATGATCTCCTGATGATCTGCCATCGCACCGAACTTGCCGAGCAGGCCTTCAAGATCCTCGAAAAGAGTCCCTCCGATCAGCTCGAGCGCGCCTATACGAATCTGGCAACCTTCAAGGAGAAAATGGTACCACCCACGACCTTCACCTCGGAAAAATTCCAGTCCCTTGACCAAGCAGTCTGGGATCTTCGGGTCAATATCCTTGGTGCAGAAGGAGCCGCCAAGCGCAGTCCCGAGGATGGGAAGCGCTCCCCCGTCGAAACTTACTAATCAGGCAGAGACCAGATCGACTGCGGGGAAAAGCAACGGAGCCCTCACCTCGCACTCGAGGTATCTTTCCGCTGGTACTGGAGCTTCTTCTGGGAGCGAATAGATCAAAGCATCGTTGAGGAAGTAGGAAATTCCGGCCGCTTCCATCGTGATGCAGAACTCATCCAGGCACCTATGACGGAATCCGCCAGTGACCTCCACCACAGCCCCCTTAATTGACTTAAGCCAGGAAGTCATACCCCCCTCGAAGAGGAAGGGCATGGCAATTGCCCCGGACTTCATCTCTTCCCAAGCCTCCGGAGAGCAATCCCAGAATCCCGCGAAGTCATCGTGTGCATCGGCAACGATCCGCTCCAAACGAGATGCGGAAATTTCCGCGCTGCTAGAGAGACCGCTCTCCATGAGATAACGGAGAATCGATACGGCAACAGCACGTTCCCGCCCGGAACGGAAGAGATGGGAGACCCATCCGAAGTTCTTTTGAATCAGCCGAGCCCTTCCCAAATCGAGCCTCTCCTTCAGGCCCCACTCCAGAACACCGGCGAGCGAATCGCCAAGTTCCTCGCCCTCCAGCGAGAGGACATCATTGTAGATGAAGTGAACCTCTTCGCCACTCTGGGTAGCCTCACCGAGCCTCTGCCTCAAGGGCACAACAAGATCACCGAATGCCTCGATATAAGCTGGTTGGAAATCAATACAGAGAAGCATGGATAAGTGGAAAAAGGCGCTGCTTGGGGCGGAGACTCTAGCCTGAGAAACACTTTCGTCATGAACCAAATGACAAAACATGAAGAAAAGTGACCCCGGGTGGAATCGAACCACCATCTAGAGTTTAGGAAACCCGTAACGGTAACAGAGTAAAAAGTCCTTTTTTATTGGCCCTTGTCTTTTTCGGAGCTTTTTCGGATCATTAATGGATGCCACACAAGCGACGGAAAAGCACCAAGACAATCAGGATTGAAAAAGGGGGGCACAGCGTTTCAATCATCCCCAACAGCAGGACCGCCAACGGCAAGACGTACACCTCGTACAAGGTTCAATGGACCACGCCAACGGGCGAGAGGAAGAGCCAAGGAGCAAAAACCCTAGCGCTAGCCAAGGAAAAGGCGGTAGCAGTTCGGGCACAGATCAAAGCGAAGGGTGGCGTGGTAGCGACCTACTCCCCCCAGCAGGTGGCTGTGATAGAATCAGCCCTGGAGACCTGCACCAAGGCCAAGGTTACGTTGACCCAGGCAGTCGCCTCCTACGCAGAAGCTGCCCTACACCTCCCCGAAGGGGTTTCCCTGGTCTCGGCAGTGAGAGGATACGCCGAACGGATCAAGAAGGAGACGGAGACACCGATCCTTGTCACGGACCTGGTGGAGAAATACAAGACGACCCTGCGTGATAAGGAGGTGAAGGCGGCACACCTTTACAGTGCCGGCATCAGACTTGACCGTGCGGCGGCATACTTTCAGTGCAACGTCAGCGACGTGACAGCCGAAGCTGTTGACCAGTGGCTGCAGAATCTCGAAGTCGGACCCCAGACTCGGAAACATCACCGAAGGACCCTAATCTCTCTTTTCAGGTTCGCACAGCGAAAGGACTTCCTGCCGTCTGGACTCACTGAAGCGGACAAATCGGAGACGATCACTGTCCCATCACGACCCATCGAAGCCTATACCCCAGAACAGGCGGCATATCTGGCAGAACAGATGCCCGAACGCTGGAGAGCATACACGGTCCTGGCTCTTTTTAGCGGACTTCGGCCTGCAGAACTTTTCCGCCTGGATTGGTCCAGGGTAAAAAAGGATCACATCGAAGTAACGGCCAGCGGATCAAAGGTGAAGGTCAGACGGATTGTCCCGATCCATAGCAACCTAGCTGCCTGGTTGCAGACGATCCCCAACAAGAAAGGACCCATCGTCCCCATCGTGGAAAAGGTGATGAAGGGAAAGAATCTGAAGAGAAAACAGGAAAAGGATACCGTGGAAAAACTTCACGGCAGACAAGCCCAGCAGCTATCCATTGCCCTACGTGACACCGTGGCGCAGGCGGCAACCGTAGCCAAAAAGCCAGAGGCGACGAAGGCAGACAAAGACTTGGCGGAAGGATTTACCGTCATTCACGACGGTCTGCGTCACTCGTACATCTCGTACAGGGTCCCCATACTCAAAGACCTGCCAGCGGTGGCCCTGGAGGCGGGCAACAGCGAAGAGGTGATCCAGGAGCATTACAACAAGGTCAGCACGGAGAAGGAGGCGAAGCGGTACTTCTCAATCAATCCCCCATCCATCCCGAAGAACCTCTACAGCTTCGCAGCGTGACACCCGACAAGCGCCAATCATCACAAAAGAAAAACCCATCCCCCCCGGTGCCGGAAGAGGATGGGTCTTGGTTGTGTCAGTCTGAGAAATCTTTAGGCCGCCTTCTTCCGACGATAAGCAATCACGAGAGCCAATGCTCCGAGACCTAGCAAGGCGTAGGTGGAGGGTTCGGGGATTGCCTGGGAGGCCTCCACTGAGAGTTGCCCGGTGGACTGGCTGAACTGGTAGGAATTGCCCCCATCGCTTGCGCTCCAGATGCCGCTCGATTCCGTGAAGGAAAGACTGCCCGCCGTCACGCTGGAGAATCCTCCGCTCTGGGTGGCCCCACCCGTCATATTGAAGAGGGTGAAAGCATCTCCCGCCGCCGGGGTGTAGGAGGCGATGTTGAAGAGGAAGACCAGATTGCCGCCGTAGGAAATATTGTTACCCAGGATGTTGATCGAGGTGAAGCTGTTGGTGCCGGAGATGACGAAGGCCGTCGCGGATCCGCTCTCGAGGGTCAACCCGTTCGAGAAGGAGAGAGCTCCCTCATTGCCCGATCCCGGGGTCAGCAATCCTCCGCTGGCGATCGTTGTGGCCCCTCCGATCGTACCGTTGCCTCCGAGTCTGCCACCGCTGTTGACGATGACCGCAGAGGTTCCCACGGCCGACCCCTCGGTATTGTTAGCCATCAAGGTTCCCGCGTTCACCGTCGTGCCGCCCGTGTAGGTGTTGTTGCCGGTCAGCGTCTGGGTTCCCGTTCCGATCTTGGTCAGCGAGGCACCCGTCCCGCTCAGGCTACCCGAGTAGGTGGCCGACTGGTTGGCATTGCCCACGGTGAGAGCGAGGGCCGAGCCTCCTGCGTTCGTCATTGCGAAGTTGTTGCCTCCGCTCAGTCCGCCGAGGGTAAATCCAGTAATCCCGTTCGCGAAGGCCACCTTGTCAGAGTAGTTGAGCAGGGTGCTTCCGAGGCCGTAGGTGCTGCCGTTCACCAATTGACCTGCGGAGACACTAAGCGTTCCCGTGAAGCTGTTCGATCCGGTCAGGGTCGTCGTTCCCGCCCCGGCTTGGGTAAAGCTGCCGGTTCCGCTGATGTTGTTGCCCAGTGTGGCCTCATCGCTCCGGTTCACCACCAGTGCCGCGTTGTTCACCACGGCCCCGCTTCCGAGGGTGCCGCTGGTTCCGCCACTCCCCACCTGGAGCGTTCCTCCGGAGATCGTCGTCGTTCCCGAGTAGCTGTTGTTGCCTGTCAGGATCTGGGTGGAGGCCCCGTCCTTGATCAGTGGGCCGCCGCTGCTGGTTCCATCGGTAATCGTTCCGGCAAAGGTTGTTGTCCCGCTATTCTTTCCGATCGTGAGGGTGTTACCGCCGAGCGCGACCGTGGAGGAGACCTCTCCGGAGAGCGAGGCGATTGCTTGATTCGCCTGGAGAGCCAGGGTCGAGCTGCCGGTTCCAGAGGCCGAGCCCCAGACTTGATCCATGGAAACATCACTACGTCCATTGGCCGTCGGCAAGGCTCCCTCGACCGAGGCGACAAGAGTCGCACCGTTCTTGATGGTGGTCGCGCCCTGGTAGGTATTGGAGCCAGAGAGTGTCGTCGTGCCGCCGTCGACGACGATGTCGGAGGTCCCGCTGATGCTGCCGGAGAGAACGATGCCGCTGTTGCCGCCCTGCAGCGTCAGAGCCGACCAATTATAGGCAATGCTATCGCCTGCCGCATTGAAGATGGTGGCCATGGGTCCGTTCGAGAGGATGACATCGTTGGAGAGTGTCATGGCTCCGGTTCCTGCGTACACAAGCGAGGCGGGGGAGAAGAAGCTCGACGCGATGGTGATCGCCCCGCTCCCGAGTGCGTTGCCCGAGGTGACTTGCAGGGCTCCCGCGTTGATCGTTGTGCCGCCTGCGTAGCTGTTGGAGCCACTCAGGGTGGTCGTGCCGCTTCCGGCCATGCTCACGCTGCCAGTTCCAGAGATATTCCCTGTCACCGTGTAGTTGTCGGTGGAGGTCGGGTTGAAGGTGAGGACCCCATTGTTGGTGAAGTCCCCAGTGCCCACTGAGGTTCCCGCCGTGGATCCATCTCCATACTGGAGGGTACCGGCCAGGATCTTGGTCAGGCCGGAGAAGCCACTGTTGTCACCCGTCAGGGTCGTCGTCGCGGGTCCGGCCAGGGTGAAGTCACCCGTTCCGCTGATCGTGTTGCCGAGGGTGACAGCATCACTCCGGTTCAGTACCAGCGAGCCGTCGTTTGTGACGGCCCCAGCGCCGAGGGTGCCGGTCGTCCCGCCACTCCCAACCTGAAGCGTTCCTTCCGCGATCGTCGTCGTTCCCGTGTAGGAGTTATTCCCTGTCAGGATCTGGGTGGAGTCACCATCCTTGACCAGCGATCCGCCACTGCTCATTCCATCGGCAATCGTCCCGGCAAAGGTATTCGTGGTTCCATCCGTTCCGACCGTGAGCATGGTACCGCCGAGCGCGACCGTGGAGGAGACCTCTCCGGAGAGGGATGCAACCGACTGGCCGGCCTGGAGCGCCAGGGTGGAGGTGCCGCTTCCCCAAGCCGTGCCGGTATTGTCCTGATCCAGGAAGATGGCCGTGCGGCCGTTTTCCGTGGGCAGAGCTCCTGCCACGGCGGCGTTCAGCGTCCCTCCGTTGATGATCATCGTCGGCCCGTTGTAGCTATTGCTCTCGTTCAGCGTGGTCGTCCCCCCGTCGATCACGAGATCCGAGTTGGCGGAGGATCCGACGATACGGCCGCTGACCGTGGCCCCGTTCTGGATGACCAAGACACCACCGTTCTTAGAAAGCGTCCCCGTCACATTCAGGGCGGTGCCGGAGTTGTTCAAGATCATGGCAGTGGTCCCGGTGGTGACAGTCACATTGTTGGCGAGGGTGCCGCTGGCACCGATGGCATCCCCGTTGCCGAGAACGACAGCACCGGTTCCGAGGCCCGATACGTAGAGGGCGTTGTTGCTGACCCGGAGCACATTGTTCCCCAATCCGGAGACCAGGAAGTTTTTGCCGGTGATGGCGTTGGTACCACCGTTGCTGCCCCAGGAGAGGAGCTTTGTCGGCGTGAGATCAAAGGTGCCTGACGCCACATTGATGGCGCGGGGATCCGTTCCGGAAAGGGTAAGCCCTCCGGTGATCGTGAGTCCGTCTGGGGTCAGGGTGTCGATCGAGAGAGCACCCGCGGAGTTCCAGATGAGTGAGGAAACCGTCAGCGTGCTGGCAAAGGAAAGCGTTCCCTTGTTGAGATTAACGGCACTGGTTGTCCCCAGCGCGGTTGCTGAACCCACCCTGAGCGTGCCGTCGTTGATTGAAGTTTGCCCGGTGTAGGTATTGCCTCCCGTCAGGATCGTCATTCCGGTTCCCGTCTGGGTGAACCTACCCGATCCGCTGATCACATTGGAAATGGTCAGCGTGTCGCTCCTCTTCACGAACAGGTTCGCATTATTGATCACATTGCCGCTTCCGAGCGTTCCGGTCGTGCCACCATCGCCGATCTGGAGGGCTCCCCCCGAGATCGTGGTCGTGCCTGAGTAGCTGTTATTGCCGCTCAGCGTCTGGGTTCCCGTTCCGATCTTGGTGAGGGAGGCATCCGTCCCTCTCAGGCTGCCCGAGTAGGTGGCCGACTGGTTGGCATTCCCCACGGTGAGAGCGAGGGTGGAGCCCCCCGCATTCGTCATCGCGAAGTCGTTGCCTCCGGTCAGCCCGCCGAGGGTGTAGCTCGTGATCCCGGATGCGAAGACCACCTTGTCCGAGTAGTTCAGCAGGGCGCTGCCGAGAGCGAATGTGCTGCCAACCACCAACTGGCCTGCCGAGGCGCTAGCCGTCCCCTTGAAGCTGTTGCTGGTGGTCAGGGTGGACGTCCCAGGTCCGGCTTGCGTGACATCTCCCGATCCACTGATCGTATTGCCGATGGTGACAGCATCGCTCCGGTTCATCACCAGGGCTGCGTTATTCACCACAGCACCACTGCCGAGCGTGCCGCTGGTTCCGCCATCACCGATCTGGAGCGTTCCTCCCGAGATGCGCGTTGTTCCCGAGTAGGTGTTATTCCCCGTCAGGATTGTCGTCCCGTTGCCGAGAAGGGTCAAGCCCAGCGCATTGGATCCACTATTCGGATTGGCGAGGACACTTCCGTAGGTGAAGGTCGTTCCCGAGGCGTCGATCCCGAGCGAGGAGCCGTTCATGAAGCCGCCATTCGCGCTGCCGAGCTTGGAAAGCTGAGTGAGATTGTCCGCCGTGAAGGGATTGGCACCCCCGACGGCGAAGGCCGCCGTCGCATTGCTTGCCACCGTCAGGTTCGCCCCAGTCCAGGAGTTAGTATCCCCCCCGTAGAGTGCGCCGGTGCTAGCGAACTCCAGCGTCCCACCGGAGACCGTCGTCTTGCCGGTATAGCTGTTGCTGCCGCTCAGGACCGTCATCCCGACTCCGGCCTGCGTGACGCTGCCCGATCCGCTGATGTTGTTGCCGAGGGTGAGCGTGTCGCTCCGGTTCACCACGAGCGAGGAATTATTCACCACCGAGGAGCTACCGAGATTCCCACCCGTGCCGCCGTTGCCCACCTGGAGCACTCCAGCTGAGATCGTCGTCACGCCCGAGAAGCCGTTGTTATCACCCGTCAGGATGGAGGTCCCGGAGCCGAGCTGATTGATCCGGCCATTGCCGGAATCAGAAATGTTAGCCCCTAGGGTGGCTGTGTCCCTCTGGTTGAAGTTGATCGAGGCGTTCGCCGCCCCCGAGCTGAACTGGATGCTCGGGGTGATGATGCTCCCCGCCGTGTCATTGGTCCCGAAGCGGCCGATATTCAGCGAAGAGTCATTGCCGAGTGTGATGCCCTGCGCAGAGGGGTCGTATGGGTCGGTCCCCCTGGACACAAGGGTGCCCCCGTTTGCCACAGTGAGTGTGCCGGATCCTGAACTTCCCCAGCTATTGGCAGTCCCGATTTGCACGGTGACCTGGTTGCTCCAGAGCGATCCTGCTCCGGTCACCAGCGCCGAGTTGTTTGTTCCATAGATGCCCACGTAGGATCTGAAGCTATTCACCTGAGCCCCGTTGGAGACCACCAGGCTGTTGCCACTTCCCGAGTAACCCACGATGAGGGTGCCATTGGTCAGGTTGAGGGTCGATCCCGCTCCGGTCACCAGCACCGAGTTGTTCGAGGAGCTGCTGTTGTAGCCCATCATGATTTGGACTCCTTTGGCGACGGCCCCGTTGGAGACCACCATGCTGTTGCCGCTCCCCGATGCTCCCACCGCGATGAGGCCGTCCCGGTTACCGTAGAGGGCATTGCTGCCACTCACCCTAAGGGAGTTGTTGGAGTCGCCCTCGTAGTAGCCGATCCAAGTGCTCCCCACGGTGCGCAGGGAGGCGGGGGAGGAACTGCCATTAACCACCAAGGAGTTGCTGCTACCATTGTAGCCGATGTAGGCACTTGCGTAGTTACTCGCCCCCGAGTTGATGACCATCGACTGGCCGGAGGTATTGCTGCCGACATAGAGGTCCTGGACACGGAACACATAGAGCGCATTGTTACTCACGCTGACCGCCGTGGAGTCAAAATTGCCACTACGGTCCATGGCCCAGAAGTTGTCGGCCGTGTAGCTGTTGCTCGTCCCCCAGGACATTACCTTCATCGGGGTGTTTCCCAGACTGTCCGTGCCGAGCACGATGCCAAGCACTTGCCCCCCATAGTTCTCGCGCTCTGCGATCGTGAGGGCTCCGGTGATGTTCAGGAATGTCCCGGAGGTCACGTTGGGGAACCAGATGCTCGATCCGCTGTTGGCGATGAGTGAGGAAATAGTCAGATTGGCTGAGAGACCAAGCGTGCCACTGAGATTCACGGCGCCGGTTCCCAGCGCGTTGGTGCTCGCCGCGGTAAGGTTCCCACTGATGAAGGTCCCGCCCGAGTAGGTGTTATTACCGCTCAGGATGGTAGTCGCGCTCGAGAATCCAGAGGAGCTCTTGCTGGTCACGCTTCCCGTGCCGCTGATCGCATTGGATACGGTCATCTGACCATCATAAACATCAATGACCAGCGAAGCGTTGTTCACCACCGCTCCACTGCCGAGGGTTCCCCTATCGGTAATGAATCCATATCCGGTGGGGCCCACGTAACTATAATTTCCGATCTGGAGCGTACCTCCGGAGATCGTCGTTGTTCCCGAGTAGGTGTTCTTCCCCGTCAGGATCGTCGTCCCGGTGCCGAGCAGGGTGAGTCCCAGCGCCCCGTTCACGCCATTGGCCAGATTATTTG
>Ga0187844_10003282_pt1 | contig 10850 bp, 11 predicted proteins | sample SpaLakP09_SKY_50_FD_134517 | JGI IMG/M metagenome (GOLD analysis project Ga0187844, IMG submission 134517) | Oligotrophic lake water microbial communities from Sparkling Lake, Wisconsin, USA - SP09_SKY_50 | ecosystem: Environmental > Aquatic > Freshwater > Lake | place: USA: Sparkling Lake...
TGAAAGCATCTAAGCGAGAAACTCACCTCAAAACTAGTTCTTCCTATAGAGCCGTCGTAGACTACGACGTTGATAGGACGGGTGTGGAAGCGTGGTAACACGTTAAGCTTACCGTTACTAATAACTCAATTGGCTTGATTTATGCACTGAAAAAATTTTTAGATACAAATTACAATGTTAGAAAATATAAAATTTTATAACAACAATTTTATTTAAGATTTATCCCGTTAATAATTTTTGTTTTTGGATTATAGAATATAAAATTATGAGAATTATTTTTCTTGAATGATTCTTCCTCATCTGTTTTTGTAATTTTAATTAAAGTTTTTTGAGAAAAATCAAATTTGTAAATTTGGTAATTGTACTTTGTTAGAAGATTTTTTATATTAAAAAAGTTATTTTTATTAAATTCTAAAATTATAACAGGAGTATTTCTTTTTATTAGTTTTATACCAGACTTGATTACTTCTAACTCAGCTCCCTCGGTGTCTATTTTTAATAAATTTGGTAGAATTTTTATTGAATCCATTGTTATAGATTTTATTTTTATCTTAATTATCTTAATTTTATTAATCTTTATAGAAGTGAATTTTTTCCATCTATCTATTAGAAAGTCTTTGTCAAAAGAAGCCCACAAAGTTAAATAAAAAAAATATATTTTAGGGATATATAAAAATAATAATTTTTTTTTAGAAATTGCATAATTATAGATTTTAATTTTATTATTTTGATAAAATTTTTTTTTGACAATTTTATAAGTGTGAATATTAGGTTCAAAAGAATATATTAAGCTATCGTTGTTTTGTTTTAAGAAATTTACTATGCTCTCTCCTTTATGAGCTCCAACGTCGAAAATAATAGGATTTTTTATAAATTTTACAATTTTATATTCATGTTCGAAATTAATATTAAAATAAGTTGATATCTTTTCTGCCAAAACTATTAAAAATATATTTGATTTGAATATTTTTTTAATAAAAAAAATCATTAATTCTTGAAACAAATTTATTTATTAGATAACTTTAATTTTTTTTAACCAACTAACTGATTGCCACTGATCTTTTAGTAAAATTTTTTTTTTTGCAAATGCTTCCATTATTTGTTTTATCGCATCGTTAATTTTTAGTTTTGGTTCAAAACCTGTCTTTAATAATTTAGATGAATCCAAATTATAAGATCTAATATCGTTAGATTTTTTGATTATAATTTTGCATGGAATGTTTTTTTTTACAATTTTAGCTATTTGTAGAACGCTTAAATTTTCAAATCCAGCATTATAAAATATAGAATTAGATTGATTATTTAAAAAATGTATAAAAATATCAGTCAAATCTTCAACATGAATATTAGGTCTCTTTTGACTTCCACCAAAGACTGTTATCTCTCTTTTTCGCAATGCTTGCATAGTTAATAAATTTACCGTTAAATCGAACCTCATTCTTGGAGATAGACCACAAACTGTAGCGGGTCTGATTATATTAATTTTAATTTGATCTTTAAAACTTAGAAGAATTCTTTCTGCAATCATTTTAGTTTTGTTGTAAATAGAAATGGGCATTGGAGAAAGTTCTTCAGTAACTTTCTTTTCTTTTTTTACTCCGTAGACGCTTCCCGAACTTGAATATATAAAATGTTTTACGCCATCTCTAATTGATTTCGTAATTAGTTCATATGTTGTAAGAACGTTCACTTCCCAAGATAAATTTGGATTTAATTCAGCCATCGGATCATTAGCTATGTTAGCTAAATGTATTATTTTTTCATAACCTTTAAATGAAATATTTTTTAAATTTCTAATATCGCATTTTAAAATTTTTAGATTTTTGTGCCTCCCAAGATAATTGCCAAACCATTGAGTGTCGACTACAAAAATCTTATAGTTTTTTTTAAGAAGTTTTTTAACAAGGACAGAGCCTACGTAGCCACATCCTCCTAATACGATAATTTTCATATTTATTTCGAAAGGATTTGTTATATTAAATTATTCAAATTTTCAAATAAAAATTATTATAATTTAATGATTCAAAAATTTTTATTCACTAAAAATAACTTTAATAAAAAAGTAAACATTCCAAAAGGTAAAGTAGTTGGTTTATGTCATGGTGCATTTGATGTTTTGCATTTAGGTCACATTAAGCATTTTAAAGAAGCAAAAAAATTTTGCGAAATTTTAATTGTTAGTATTACTGCTGATGAATTTATAAAAAAAGGGCCTTTACAACCTTTTTTCAATAGCAAAGACAGAGCAGAAGCTCTATTAGCGATTGAGTACGTAGATCATGTATATATTTCTCATTCATCGACTGGCGAAGATCCTATTAATTTTTTTAAACCAAATTTTTATATAAAAGGGATTGATTATATAGACAAAAAAAAAGATTTTAATTTAATTAAAGAAAAAAAAGCTTGCGCACAAAATAATACTAAATTAATTTTTACTAAAACAAAAAAATATAGTTCTACTAAAATTATAAATAATGTTCTTAATAAATATTCTGTAGAAAAAATGAACATTATAAAAAAAATAAAACAAAAATATTCTCTAGAAGATATCTTTAAAATATTTGAATTAGCTAAAACTAAAACCTTTGCAATAACTGGTGAGCCAATTTTAGATGAATTTAGATTTATCGATGTTATAGGTACAGCTACTAAGTCTCCTATCATTACAAGCAATTACATAAGTAGAGAAGTTCATTTAGGTGGATCCATAGCTGGAGCAGCAATGCTTTCAGAGTTTGTTAAGAATGTTTTGTATTTATTACCTGTAAATAAAATAAAATTAACTAAGCTTAATTCAAATATTAAAAAAATTTTTTTTAATACTAATTTTAAAATCCCAAAAAAAATTAGATATCTAACAGAAGCTAGAAAAAATAAGATGTTTCAAACTAATATTATTAAAGATTTTAAACCAAATAAAAAAGGTTATGAAAATTATCTAAAAAAGATTAATTATTTTCAAAAAAAATATCCTTTTATTATTTTAGATTTTGGAATTGGTCTGTTTAATATGTCGAATAAAAATAGAATACCTAGTTCAAAATTTTTTTTAAATGTCCAAACCAATTCTAATAATTATGGCTTTAATTATTTTTCTAAATACAAACAATTCTCTTATTTATCAGTAAATTTGAAAGAATTTGAATTAAATTTTGGAAAAAAAATTAATAATTATCATGAAATTAAAAACTTTATTCATTTAATACCTTCTTTGCCATTCTCTGTAACTTTAGGTAGTAAAGGTAGTGTTTTTGTAAACAAAAAAAAGCAAATTATTTATTGTCCTTCTTTTTTTTCAGATATTATTGACACTACAGGATGTGGAGATGCTTATTTAATTATTACTTCAATTTTAGTGAATTTAGGATTGGATGACGAGATTGTACCCTTTATTGGGAATTGTTTTGCAGGATTGCATGCTCAAAATTTTGGCAATTGCAAATTTCCAAATAAAAATGAATTATTAAATTCTTTAAAATATATTTTAAATGTTTAGAAAAAAAATTAAATTTTCCAAGCAAAGGTGCAATTTATTTAGGAAGGTTATTTTGCAAATGTCCCAAAATGTTAGCGCTATACATTTAGGAGGAAGCTTTTCTTGTACTGAAATATTAGATGCAATTTATAATATTTTAATGAAACCATCAGAGCGAGAAAATTTTATTCTATCCAAAGGCCACTGCTCTGTATTGCAGTACGTAATTTTAAATTATCTAGGTATTTTAAAAAAAAATTCTTTAGATAATTATTCTAAGTCTTTTGGTAAATTTGGTGTTCACCCAGAGATTAAGAATAAAGGTATCAATGCTTCAACAGGCTCACTCGGTCACGGTTTAGGTATGGCCGCTGGGTTTGCTTTGTCTAATAGAAAAAAGAATACCTTCGTAGTTTTGAGTGACGGTGAGTTACAAGAAGGATCTACCTGGGAGTCAGTCATGGCTATAAGAAATTTGAATTTAAGTAATATAGTTGCCATTATAGATAATAATGATTTACAAAGTTTAGAAAGAACTTCTGTTACCCATCCTTCAATGTACCCCATAGAAGAAAAATTTAGAAGTTTCGGATGGGACTCTGTGGCTTGCAACGGACATGATACAAAAAAAATTTTAAAAGTAATAAATAATAGAAAAAAGAATAAACCATTTTGCTTAGTTGCAAAAACTATTAAGGGATATCCAATTAGTTTTATGAAAAATAATCCAATTTGGCATTATAGATCTCCCTCAGTGGATGAATTTAAATTAGCTATGAAAGAATTAGAATGAGAGATGCGTTTTCAGAGCAGCTTTATAAAGAAGCAGTAAAAAATAAAAATATTTATGTAGTCGTCGCCGATATTTCTCCCGCAGGAAGCATGTCAAAATTTAGAAAAGAATTTCCAGATAGATTTATCAATGTAGGGGTTGCCGAACAGTCAATGGTCGGTATTGCTGCAGGATTGGCGATGAAAGGTAAAATTGTTTTTACTTATACAATTGCAACTTTTTCACTTTATAGACCTTTTGAAATGATTCGAGATAATCTTTGTTATCAAAATTTGCCAGTAATCGTTGTGGGTATGGGGGCAGGTACCATCTATAATAATCTAGGCGGCACTCATATGAGCCAAGAAGATATTTCAATATGCAGAAGTTTGCCAAATATGAATGTTATTTCTCCAGCAGATCCCTTAGAAATGAAAAGTGCAGTATCTTATTGTGTTAACCATGCAAAAAAAACTACTTATTTAAGACTAGGAAAATCAGGGGAAAATAATTTTACTCTAAATGCGAAAGAAAAATGGTCTTTTGGTAAGATTAGATTAATTCAAAATGGATCAAAAATTGCAATTATTAGCCATGGAATATTAATAAAATTAAGTTTTAGCATTAGTAAAGAAATACAAAAAATAAAAATATTACCTGCTATTTTCAGTTGTCATACCTTGAAACCTTTTGACAAAAGTAAATTTAAAAATATTTGTCAAAATTTTGATTTAATCATTTCAATTGAAGATCATTCAGAAATTGGAGGATTAACAACAATTTTAAAAGAAGAGTCATATCTTAACAAATTTAAAGGAAAGTTATTAAATTTTTCTCTAAAAGATGAGTTTATTAATGATTACGGTTCGCAAGATTCTTTGCTGACAAAACACGGGATTTCAAAGAAATTAATCTTAAAAAAACTACATAAACATATCAAACGATCTTTTGCTTGATAAAAAAACAGAACCTTCTTTATAGTTTTTAGGTAGGTCGCTAATTTTTTTAATATTTCTCCAGCCAATTTTTTGTGAGTATAGAAAGTTTGTTTTTTTAAACAAATTATAAATAATTTTTCTAGATTCATTGTCAGTAATCTCAATTATTGCATCAGTGTTTTTCCAATCATTCAAATTTGTTGAAGAAAATATTTTTTTCTCTCCACCTTCACAATCTATTTTTATTAAATCAAATTTATTTACAATTTCTTTAAAACATATAGTTTTTACAGAAAATTCGTCTACTGATCCGTAAACTATTGACTTAGTACCTTTTAGGCAGCTCCCAGTAGTATTGTCATTAATTCTTATAAATTTATCTTTTCCATTACGATCAGAAACAGCTTTTTGTATAATTTTTATATTCACTTTATTTTTTTTAAAAAATTGCTTTGCTACTATTATATGATTAGGATCAGGTTCAATGGCAGTAACGTCAAACTTCATTTTTTTTAAAACTATACTATGTAAACCAATATTCATTCCAATATCTAAAATTTTATTATAGTAGTTTTTATTTTTCCAATAAAAATAAAATATAATGAATTCATCCCAATTAAGAATATTGTTTATATCTACATTACCAAAGTTTGCTTGTTTAAGATAAATTATAAAATTAAATAATTTAAAAGGAGAAAACCTATTTCTTATTTTTTTATTAAAAAAAAAAAATAATTTTTTTTTAAAGATTAAACTAGGTCTATTAAAATTAGTTTTTACTAACTTTATAATATTATTTAAATTAATAGTTCTCACTAGATTATGATGTAAATACAATGCATTTAGTTAGGCGCTAATTTATATACAAATAATATTTTTTTAAGTTAGTATTTATAATTAATGACTACAATAAAAAATATTAAAAATTTATTAATTAATAACATTTTATATTTTCTTTTAATAGATAATTTTTTTAGAAGCGTAGCTTATATTTCAATATTTTTATTTAAATTTAAAATTAAAAATAATCTTTTTTTTAAAAAAAAAATTATAACTGTAATTAAAGTTGATACATTTGGTGATAGTCTCGATCAAGTAATGTTAGTGCGCTCGTTAAATACGCTTAACAAAGAAAAGTATTTAATAATAGGAACGCATAATTTTCCAAACAACATATATTTTCAATTTTTTTTAAAAAAGAATTCTTATTATTTTTATAATGAAAAATTTTACGTAAAAATTCTAATTTTTATCAAATCTTTGCCATTCAGAAAAAAATATTTAATTCAGAGGTATAATTACATTATTAGATGTCAATTAATTAAAAATTTTAATAAGCTTGTTTATTTTCAAAATTTATCTTCTATGCAAAAAGTTAATATACAAAATAAAATATCAGATAAAAGATCTTTTAGTGATGATTTTAAAAAATCTTTTGTTGATTTTTATTCTAAAGATTCATTTGATAAATCACAAAGAATATTATCATCGTTAGGGAATAAGAGGTTTGTTAGAAAACAGGATATTAAAGGATATGATATCAATTATAAAGATTCTTTATTTAAGAAATTAAATTTAATTAACAAAAAATATGTTTGTTTAAATTTTAGAAAAAGTGAGAAAGATATAGATTTAATAATTAACAATCACAGAAGTCATTTTGATCTTGCTAGTTTTTTTCCTTTAATAAAATTTTTAAATAAAAAAAATTATATAGTTGTTTTAACTGGCTCTCCTAACTTTTATGTTAAAGAAATTTTCGAAAAACAATCCAAATTAAAAGTCATTGATTATAGAAATAGCGGTTTACAGAATTTAAAAAATGATATTTATATATTTGCTAATTGCAATTTTTACATTGGGCCTCTAAGTGGGCCAACAATATTTGCCATGTATTTTAATAAGCCAATTCTATTAATGGATTTAGTAAATTATGCAGATGTTGCATTTAGGCATTATAAAAAAATAATTTTTTGTCCAAAAAAAATAATAGAAAAAAAAAGCAATAGAAGACTAAGTATTGAAGAGACTTTGTATTTACCATCGATATATAAAGATAGAGATTTTGACAACAAAAAATATACTACCCAAGATTTGACAGCTGGTGAAAGATTAAAAGTTATTAAAGTATTTTTAAGAATGAAATATAATAATAGTTATATTTTTAATAGCAAATGGCACAACAAAATGAAATTCTCATTAGACAGCGAGATTCATAAAGATATTATAACTAATATTAAGCAAGTATTTCCCATATAAACGATGTTTTTATTATTATCTATTATTTAAAAATTATTATGACTAATTTTTTTTTCCAGAAATATTACAAAGATCTCAATACAATTTTGAAAGAAAGTAATTATGAAAAATTAAAAAAATTATGTGATTTAATTCGTAAGCAAAGAAAATTCAATAGACGGATTATAATTGCAGGCAATGGGGGTAGCGCTTCAATCGCGGCCCATATCTGCGTAGATTTTTGTAAAGAATTATCTGTAAAAGCTATAAATTTTAACGAAACCAATTTAATTACTTGTTTTGCAAATGATTATGGTTATGAAAATTGGTTACAAAAGGCTATAGAAAAATATTATCAAAAAAATGATTTGATAATTTTAATTAGCAGCAGTGGTAGATCTAAAAATATTCTTAATGCAGCAAAATACGCTAATAAAAAAAAAATTAAGCTAGTTACTTTTTCAGGCTTTAGTAAATATAATAAATTGAAAAAATTAGGTTTGTTGAATCTGTGGTGCAATTCAAGCTCATATAACTTTGTAGAAATGACACATTATATTTGGTTGGTTTCCGTAGTTGATTTTTTAAAGAAATTTCATTCTAAAAAATAGTTCTAAATAATGAAAAATAATAAAAATTCTTTAAAAAAAATTTTTTGTTTCGATTTAGATAATGTGATTTGCAAAACTGAAAAAAATTATTACTCTCAATCCAAGCCAATATACAGGACTATTAATATTGTGAATAAACTTTACGAAAATGGGCACGTTATTAAAATTTTTACAGCAAGATTTATGGGAAGATCTAACCAGAATATTAAAAAAGCAACTTTTAAAAGTTACGATCTTACAAAAAAACAATTAAAAAAATGGAAAGTAAAATATAACTTCTTAATTTTCGGAAAACCCTCTTTCGATGTTATTATTGATGACAAATCTTTTAATTTTAAAAAAAACTGGCATTCTTCTTTTAAAAAAAAATATTTAAATAAAAAGTAAAAATTATATTTTATGCCAATTGATGTAAGTGTAATAAGTTCTTGTTATAAAATGGGAAATTATTTGAAAATTTTTTTAGAATTGTTGCCACAGCAAACATTATTTAAAAATATTGAGATAGTTCTTAATCATCATGAGCCAAGTAAAAAAGAAGTTGAATTAGTTAAAAAATTCCAAAAAAAATATCCAGGAAGATTAAATCATTTAATAAATAAATCAGTCATCCCACTTTATTCTTCTTGGAATAGGTGCATAAGAAATTCAAAAGGAAAATATTTGGCAATCTGGAATATAGATGATTTAAGAACGGAAAATTCTTTGGAACTTCAGTATAATATCATAAAGAATGATAATGTTGGTTTTGTTTATGGAAACTATACATCTGTTAAAAAATTTGGCTCTAAAAATGGATTTTTTATAAATCACAGAAAATTTAATAAATCTGAACTTATTAGATCTATGATACTTGGGCCTTTTTTTATGTTTAAAAAAAACCTGTGCAATAAAATAGGTTTTTTTGATGAGCAGTTTAAAGTTGCAGGTGATTTTGACTTTGCCATTAGGTTGGCCCTAAAATCTAAGGGAAAAATGATAAAAGAAAATTTAGGCTATTACTTAAACAAGAATGGTTTAAGTACCAGGCCAAATTCATTGCAATCTATTGAGAAAGATCAAATTTGTTTTCGATATGGAATTTTCGATAAAATTGAAAAAAAAAATATACCATATTTATTAGATTATAATGTTAAGAATTTTTTATATCAAAGAAAGTATTTCTCAATAACAAAATTTTATGAAAAATATAATCAATTTATAAAAAAAAAAATTTACATAAAAAAATCAAAAAAAAAATATTTATTATGGAATTAATTAAAAATATTATTGGTAATTTTTTTCAAAATAATTTTTATTTAAAAAAAAATTTAATCATAGAAAGAATGGAGATTGATTTTATTTTTTCAAGATTAATAAAAAAAAAAAACTGAAAATTTTAGATATTGGAGCTCATCATGGTGAATTTTTAGACATTTTTTCTAATTTGAAATTCGCTAAAATCAGACAAAGTTTTGAAATATTTTGTTTTGAACCTTTTGGAGCAAATTTTAATATTATTAAAAAAAAAGTTAATTACTTAAATAGTAATATTAAAGCAAATATTTATAATTTTGCAATCTCAAACAAAACCGAAAAAAAATTTTTTTACGTTGGCAGTAGCGATACTTTAGTTAGCTGTGAGGATCGTTGGTTAAAAAATTTTAAAAATGAGTTTTTAAATTATAAAAAAATTTTAATGCAATGTTTTTCTTTTAAAGATTTTATAACAAAATATAAATTTAATATTTATAATGAAATTGATCTCTTAAAAATTGACGCAGAGGGACATGATTTTATTGTTCTAAATGACATTCTTCAAAACAATTTAATAATTAATTCTATTATGATAGAGTTTGACACCAAAGATCTTTCAGCAACAAAAGATATTATTAAATATCTTAAATTGAAAAAATTTATAAAAATATTTATTTTTGGAAGAAGTGGTATTTCTACTTCTTATATAGGGGAGTATACAAATAATTATAATCTTTTAAAAATTTTCAATAAAAATAATATCACTAGTGGAAATTTAGTTGCCTTTAAAAGTTAAGTATTAAAATTAAATAATTTTGATTTATATGAAAATAATAGCTTTATATCCATTATTAAAAGAAGAGTTAAATTATAGATTCCTTCAAATTAGCATTCTTAGTTTATACAATATTGTTGATCAAATAATAATATTAATTGATTTTCAAAATAAAGAATTAAAATTCAAAAAAAATATTTTTAAAAAAAAAAAAATTAAAATTTATTATTTAAATAAATTCGCAAGAAAAACAAATGCACCAAGAGAGGCACTATTAAATATTGGTCGATTAAATAAAGGAACGCATTTTATTTGGTTGGACTGTGATGAGGCATTTACCTACCCTTTTTTTAAAAATGGAAGAAAAATAATTAGTAGTATGAAGGTTGGTGAAAAAATCCAAATGCATTGGCTAAGTATGTGGAAAAATTATAATTATTTTAGAGCAGACTACAAAAGCATTTGGAGTAATTCATTTAAAGATTTTATTGTTTGTGATGATCCAAATTATGCTTTTAATAATAATGTTCTTCATGAAGCAAGAACACAAGGAAATAATACTAAAGATAATTCTATTATATTAGATCCATCAAAAGGTGCAGTAATGCATTTTCAGTTTGTTAATTGGAATAACTATAGACTTAAACAGGCTTGGTATATGTGTCTAGAAACTTCAAAAATGAAAGAAAATATTAATAAAACTAATAGAAAATATTTTTACACATATTATGAAAATTTTCCAAAATTATTAGCAATTAAAAATAATTTAATAAAGCATCTACCTAAGAAATATTTAAATAAA
>Ga0187844_10003283_pt1 | contig 10846 bp, 11 predicted proteins | sample SpaLakP09_SKY_50_FD_134517 | JGI IMG/M metagenome (GOLD analysis project Ga0187844, IMG submission 134517) | Oligotrophic lake water microbial communities from Sparkling Lake, Wisconsin, USA - SP09_SKY_50 | ecosystem: Environmental > Aquatic > Freshwater > Lake | place: USA: Sparkling Lake...
AAATATTAATTCTGCACTTTCGCAATTTTTTTGGAACCTACTCGTTTTTATCTATTTTATTAACGGAATTTATTCAATAATAAAATTAATAATTATTGGATATGGTTTCGATATTAAGAAAATTGATGAAAAATATATTCATTTTATAAATTTAAATCAGTTTAATATACCTGATCAAGAGAATGTAGAATCATATGATATGGTTTCAATATTTATAGATAAGTTCAGGCATAAAAAAAATATTGCAAATGTAAGACATTCTGTTGTCAACAGTAAAAATACCTTATATAAAGATGGCATTAAAATATCTTATCAACGCTATTATTGGTCCAAACTAGATTTTTTTGGAACTTTGTATTTTATTAAATGGTCTATATTTGCCATTCTATTTTCTTTCATCAGTTTTCTGAGGTCTAGATGGTGGAATGTTATCATTTTGAAAGAGGCTGCATTTGCTGCTCATAATCGCTACTCGAAAAAATCTAAGTCAATAAATGAATATGTATTTAATAACACAGATTGGCTTTATAAACCAATTTGGACATATGAGGCTGAAGCCAGTGGTTCTAAGGTTTCAATTTTATTTTATTCGACTAATAATCAAGGTTTTCAAGTAAGTAAAAACGCTGTTATACCACCAGGTTTAATTGGTATGACATGGAATAATTATTACGTTTGGGATGACTATCAGGAAAATTTTCTTAAAAAAATTAACCAAACGGAAAAAATAAATTATATCAAAATGGATTATTGTGGATTTGAAGATTCATCATTACCACTGAATTTTTCTTGTAACAAAAAAATAATATCAGTTTTTGATGTTACTCCCCATAAGTTTTTAAATTATTGCAGTTATTTTGAAGTTGCAGATCAATACGTTGTCAAAAATGCAATTACTTTTATAAGGGATATCAGCGAAATTTGTAACATCTTAAATTTTCAAATGGCTTGGAAAGTTAAAAGAAAGTTTAATAAATATACACATGATGGCTATAGTTTCTTTTTTAATGAGTTCATGATTAATAATCCTGAAACAATAATAGTTGATTCTAATATTTCACCTATAAAGATGATTAAAGAATCAAAGGGTGTTATTTCTAGACCATATACATCTACTGCATTAATAGCTCAAAGTATGAACATTCCATCAATATACTATGACCCAACTGGATTGTTGATGCTTGACGATCCGGCTGCCCATGGTATTAAGGTTGTTCGGTCCAAAGAGGATTTGATTGCTTGGATGAACTTTTTAGTTATCGACTAATTAATTTATTTTCAATGATTACACATTCTTTATTTAATATTATTGGCATTAGTTATGTCCTAGGTTCTATTGTAGAGGGGGGTGATGAGCTACGAGCCGATAACCCTGATTGGAAAATTGATCTAATTGAGGAAAAAACTGGAATTAAGAGGCGACATATTACTGATGATTCAGAAACGTTAGTTGATCTTGCCTTACTTGCCGCAAATAATTTGCTTATTGAGGAAAAAGTAGATCGTTTATCAATTGATGGGTTAATCCTTGTAACCCAGTCTCCAGATTACAAGCTTCCGACCTCGGCATGTATTTTGCAGAATATGTTGGGTCTAGGAACAAATGTGATGTCTTTCGATATAAATCTAGGCTGTTCGGGTTTTATTTATGGACTTGCTAATTCAATTGCTTTAATGCAATCTGGCTTCGCTAAGAGGATATTATTGATTTGTGGAGATACTTATTCCAAGTACATTGATAAAAATGATAGAACATGCCGTCCAATATTTAGTGATGGCGCCTCTGCGATCTTGCTCGATTCTATGCATAAGTGTAATGCTAAGTTTGGACCGTTTGTTTTTGGCAGCGATGGGTCCGGATCAAGAAATTTAATAGTAGAAAATAGCGGTGCAAGAGATTCAATGCATTCTGCGATAGTTGGGGGTCAGCATTTATTCATGGATGGAGCAAAGGTTTTTATGTTTACCATGTCGGCTATTCCAAAATTGGTTAATCAAACTCTCAATCAAGCAGGACTTAGTATTGATGATATTTCTATTTTTATATTCCATCAGGCAAGCAAAGTTGTATTAGATAATATTGCCAAGAAATTAAATATTCCTGAAAATAAAATGTTTTGTAATATAGAAAATATCGGTAATACAGTATCTGCCACTATTCCGATTGCACTCAAGGATGCCCTTATGAGTGGAGCAGTTAAGTCTGGAGATTTGATATTCCTGGCCGGATTTGGTGTGGGCTATTCATGGGGTGCAACAATCATGCAGTGGAATCTAGATAATGAATAAAATGGATTACGTTGGAATTGATCATATGGCTGCGTACATTCCTGGCCAATTTTTGCCCTTAGAATCATTGGCGATTGCTAGAAATATTGATGTAAAAAAGTATCACGAAGGAATCGGTGTTAGGGAAATGAGTATTCCATCTTACGATGATGATGTTGTAAGTATGGGTGCAAATGCTGGCTTAAGATTACTGCGGGAGTCTGGAATTGATCCAAAGGAAATCGGTCTATTAATTGTTGGTACAGAGAGTTCAGAAGATAGGGCTAAGCCTGATGCATCTTTAATACATTCCTTATTGGGGATAAGTGAATCATGTAGGGTATTTAATATTACCCATGCATGTGCAGGCGCTAATTATGGTTTAGTATCTGCAATTGACTGGCTGAGTGCAGATTCATCAAGAAATTACGCAATGGTGATTGCATCGGATATAGCGATGTATGGTGTTGGGAGTGCGGGGGAGCCAACTCAAGGCGCTGGAGCGGTGGCCTTAATGGTGTCTAGATCGCCTCGATTACTGGGAATTAAGGAGTTAGCCACTTTTAGTAACAGTGTCTACGACTTTTGGAGACCAATACGGGAACCGTTTCCAATTGTGAAGGGAGTCTATTCAGTCCAATGCTATCTAAAGGCTGCACTAGCTTGTTTTAAAAAAATATCCATAGATCAAAATTATGATTTTGTATACCATACACCTTACCCCAAGCTTGTTGAAAAAATTCATCATGAGATATGTTCTTTGATGGGTATCTCGCTAGACGAAAGATCTGCGCACTATCAAGAAAAGGTTTCGCCATCTAACGAATTTTCAGCAAAAATTGGAAATACTTATACTGCAAGCTTATGGTTTGCACTAATGGGTTGTATTGAATTCAAGTTAAAAAACTTAACTAAAGATCTAGACTCCAAAGACGAGAACAAGGGGATGTATCTTTTTTCTTACGGATCTGGTTCTGGAGCAATTTTGATGGAGGCCGCGCTGTCTAATTATTGGGTAGAAATGGCTAAGCATTTCAATTGTGCTGATGATTTAATAAATAGAGCTACATTGACGATTGAAGAATACGAAAAGATTTTATCCGGAGAAAAGTTGCAAAAAAACAATGAGCCGGGGGCGGTTAAATTTATTTTCTCAGGATGCGAGAATCACCAGAGAAAATATGAACTTATAAATAGGCAATAAAATGAGATACAGCGACTTTAAGGTGGGTTATAAAGGAAGCTTTATTAGGCCAGTTACTTACGATGAAAATGTAAAGTTTGGCGAAATAAGCGGTGATCTAAATCCACTTCATTTTGATGATGAAGTTGCAAAAGAGCTTGGTTTTAAAAGTGCAGTGAGTAATGGGTTTGTAGCTGAAAGTAGAATTGCGGCTGCCTTAATTGAAACTTTTGGCTCTGAAATGACGGTTGTAGTTGCTCTAGAAAAAAATACAAAGTTTTTGCAGCCGGTTTATATGGGTGACTTAATACGTGCCGAAGTGCAGGTCGCTGCGCAGATTAGGTCGATGAAGGCATTAAAAATTATTGCTAAATGCTACAATCAAGATAATGAGCTGGTAATTTTAACCAATATGGTTATTAAAATTTTAGAGAAATAAATCGTGGAAAAAATATCAAAACAAAAAACATTGGATATTATCAAGGCGGCTATTGAGGATAAGGAAATCAAGGTCGATTTTGATTCATCTTCGATTAATATACCTTCTTGGGACTCGTTAACACAAATAAATATAATCGTAGCCTTGGATGATGCACTTAGCGGTAAGGTCTCGGAAATTGATGATTTGTCCACGGCAGCCTCAGTTGCCCAAATAATTGTAATTCTCGAAGCGAATGGCCTAATAGATAATTGATCCAAATTGACTAATGTCGCCTTAATATCCTCAATATCTAGAGCTCTAGATAAGGCTGGGGTTGATCTAGGAGATACTTTACTAGTTCACGCTGATGCTACTCAATTAGTTAAGGCTAGCTTAAATGCAAATTGGAGCATTGCATTAGGTATTCTTACTGATGCGCTGAGCCAGCAGATTGGTCCGAACGGAACCCTTTTAGTTCCAACATTTAATTGGGACTTTTGCGCTGGAAAACCCTACTGCGATAAATTGACGCCATCCAAACAGGGTGTGTTTGCAAACTATATTAGAAGACTGGACAAGTCTGAGCGTTCGGCCAATCCAATTTTTTCCTTTTCAGGTTTTGGACATGGAATCCAAGATATATTTTCTGATATTGGCAAGTCCTCATTGGGACCAAACTCGGTATTTGATCGACTACATCAGTTAAATGCAAAACTTATTTTTTTTAATACATCATTTTATAACTGTACGTTTGTCCATCATGTAGAGCATATGCTTCAAGTTCCTTACCGATACAGTAAAAAATTTACTGGTCTTGTAACATTTCGAGGCAATACATTTATGGATGAATATGAGTTTTATGTGCGCGATGAGAAGCTGAATGTTGTGTCATATCCAACTCGACTGGGCGAAAAGCTAATGAAAATGGAGTTAATGAAGTCCAGTCAATGCGTTGGTGGTCAAGTATTAGCAGTGAAATCCCAAGATGTATATAAAGTGGCTGTTGCAAGCTTGGCTGGGGATCCTTACTACCTTTTGAAACATAATCCAAATAATTTAAATGAACGAGAAAAGTAAACTCTTGCAAGACGAATTTGATGGAATTGCAATGTACAGCCTTGCAAAGGAGTTGTTTCCTATTTGCAGAAGCATTACTGGTAGCGGCGTTCGTGATTCACATAACTTGATAAGAAAAGTCTTGCCAAATCTAGTTAGTCATGAAATAGATTCTGGTGAAAAATGCTTTGATTGGACTATTCCCAGGGAGTGGAATATTAAGGATGCATATATTGAAACCTTAGACGGACTAAAGGTTGTTGATTTTAAAAAATCCAATTTGCATGTAGTGAGTTATTCGCATCCTATTAACCAGGTTATGACACTCTCAGAACTTGATAAGCATTTGCACTCAAGAATCGATATGCCAGATGCTATACCTTATGTGACTTCATATTATAAGGAAAATTGGGGTTTTTGCCTGTCTTACAACTTAAGGAAAACATTAAGAGAAGAAAAATATAGAGTCGTTATAGATTCATCTCTGAACAAGGGATCGCTGAGTTATGGTGAGCTTATTATTCCAGGGAGAAGTAAAGATGAAATCCTTATTTCCACCTATACTTGCCATCCTTCCATGGCTAACAATGAAGTTTCGGGCATGGTTGTTACAAGTTTTTTGGGTAAATGGATCCAGTCGCAAAAAAAAAGAAAATATACATACAGAATAATATTTGTACCTGAGACTATTGGAGCAATAGCTTACCTTAGTAAAAATTTAGCCCAACTTAAAAAAAACGTAGTTGCTGGATTTGTAATTACGTGCGTTGGAGATGATCGGTCATACTCTTATATGCCATCAAGAACAGGAAATAGTTTGGCAGATAAGGCCGTGTTACATGCTTATAAAAAAGTGTTAAAACAAAAGTTTAATTCCTACACTTTTCTTGAAAGAGGTTCCGATGAAAGGCAATACTGTCATCCTAACGTAGATTTACCTGTTTGTTCTGCAATGCGAACAAAGTATGGGATGTATCCCGAGTACCATACTTCCCTTGACAACATGGACCTTATAAGTCCTCTAGGTCTTTATGGGGGGTTTGAGGTAAATAAAACCGCTCTCGAAGTGCTTGAGCATAATGATTTATATGTATCAACCACCATAGGTGAGCCTTGGCTAGCGAGCAGAAATTTACGGCCTCCACTTGTTGATGGTGTAAAAATGCAAGATCGTTCAAAAAATATATCAAATTTATTTGCTTTTTGTGATGGATCTTTAGATTTAATAGATATTGCTGATATCCTTAATATATCCGTTATAGAACTAGCAAATCTTGCGAAGGAACTTGAGTCTTATGGTTTACTACGCTCAATTCTAGGTAAAAATTAGTTGAGCTCAAATATAAAAGTTTTGGCTTTTGAGTCGCATGAATGGGACCATAAATGCGCAAATCTAATACTATTGGAAATTGATAGTGTACTGTCTCATAATTCTGAATGTAATATAGCATTGACGGGTGGTATATCTGCGACCAATGTATATAGGGAAATGAATTCTTCTTTTAATAAAGAATCTTATATTCAGGGAGTAAATATCTATTTTTCAGATGAAAGATGTGTCCCCATAGGATTTAATCAAACAAATTATGAATTAGTAGTTGAAAATCTTTTTGGTGGAAAAATACCAAACAATTTTAAGATCTACCCAATTGATGGGGCCGCTATAGATATTGCAGCAGAAGCCAAACGATGTAATACTTTGCTACAAAGTGATATTGATATCTTATTGCTGAGTCTAGGAGTGGATGGTCATATAGCATCATTATTTGAGCTAAGCCCAAGCATAAAAAAAAATGATAGTAACTTTATTCCAATTGTCCGTAGCATTCCGTTTATAAGTAGAATATCGATTTCTCCGCATTTAATTAGTAAAGCAAAAAAAGTAATTGTTTTTGCGAGAGGATTTGAGAAAGTGGCTCAGCTTAAAAAATTAATTTCAGGCGTTCAAGAAGATGAGCCAATAAGCTTATTGTCGAATGCAACATGGGTAATTAATAAATCAACAGAAAATTTTTTATATGAAAAATAAAATAAAAGAAAAAAAATTTACGGTTGGAGGTTGGATCACCATTGGCAGTCCTATTATTGCTGAAATCTTTTCACGAGCAGGATTTGACTGGGTTGTAGTGGATTTGGAGCATAGCGTTACTGGGCTTGAAATGGCCGGAGATCTTATTAGAACAATAGATCTGTGCGGCGCAACCCCTTTAGTTCGTCTTACCTCAAATAATCCTGATCAAATTAAGAGAGTTATGGATGCTGGTGCACAGGGAATAATTGTTCCTAATGTAAATACTAAAGAGACAGCAATTCAAGCGGTAGCTGCAACAAGATATGCCCCCCTAGGTTTCAGGGGCGTTGGATTGGGTAGAGCGCAAGGTTTCGGGGTTAAGTTTGCAGAATATTTTGAATGGCAAAAGACTGAGCCTATAGTTATAGCTATGATTGAGCATAAAGATGCCCTTTCGAATATAGATGAGATATTGGACGTGCCGGGTTTGGATGGTTTTTTAGTGGGACCATATGATTTGTCAGCCTCATTGGGAGTTCCAGGAGATTTTAAAAATCCAATCTTTACAAATGCTTTGAATGGGATATTAGAGTCTGGTTTGAGAAAAAAATGCATAGTGGGCATTCACATAGTTGAACCAGATTTAAAACAATTGGAAGATAAAAAGCTAAAAGGATACAATTTTATTGCCTATGGTGTTGACATTAGAATGCTCGATATATCAGCTAGAGTAGGTGTGGAATTAACAAAGGGATAAAAATGAAAGCCGTGGTGATTATTCCTGCAAGGATGGCTGCAAGTAGATTTCCGGGCAAGCCATTGAAAAAAATTCTTGGAATCCCGATGATTGGCCATTGCTATAAAAGGGCGGAGCTCGCCCTTGGAAGTAATGCGGTATATGTAGCAACTTGCGATCATGAAATAGCGAAATACGTAAAGGGAATTTCAGGCCATGTAGTTATGACCTCATCGCATCATCAAAGAGCGACTACACGCACAGCGGAAGCGCTAGAAACCATTGAAGGCGAACTTGGTCAAGAAATTGAAATTGTCATAATGGTGCAGGGTGACGAGCCTTTCGTATCGCCTATGAGTATCAAATTAATGCTTGAAATTTTTAGTGATCGGGAAGTGCAGGTATGTAATTTAATGACAAAATTAAAAACAATCGACTCCTTTATAGATAAAAATAATGTAAAAGTTGTCATTGATAAAAATAATGATGCGCTATATTTTTCTAGAGAGCCCATACCTTCAGCCTGGAAGGGGGCGAAGGAAATAAATATGTATATGCAGACTGGAATTATTGGTTTCCGGAGAAGTTCTTTGATTGGTTTTAATCAATTAGATGAAGGTATTTTGGAAAAAATAGAATCAATTGATATGAATCGACTATTAGAGCTTGGTAAAAAAATTAGAATGGTTGAGGTGAATGGGCCGATGATTGGGGTTGATACCCAGATTGATTTAAATGCAGCAGAAGCGCTGATGGTAGAGGATCTGGTTTATCCGAAATATTCAAAAACATGAAAGAAGAAGAAATTCGCCCTGAGCGGCTTTTGGAAAAATATCTAGAGCTTACTAAAAGTGATATTTCAAAATATTTTTTAAATAGTCAGTCAAGAAACTTGGTGTCTTGTGTGGCCTGTGGACATGATAAATCAAATCACGAATTCTACAAAGATGGTTTTGAATATCAAAGTTGTGGTGTATGTTTAACTTTATTTTTAAATCCTAGACCCTCATTATCAACATTCGAGAAATTTTATAAATATTCTGCATCTTCAGAATATTGGGCTAAAGTTTTTTTTCCTTCAGTAGCTGAGGTTAGAAGAGAAAAAATTTTTAAAGGTAGGGTTGAAAATTTAAATAAATGGCTTCAAAAATTAGGAATCAAGGTAAACCAACTTGTAGATGTTGGCGCTGGATATGGAATTTTTTTGGAAGAGTGGTTAAAGAAAAGTCCAAATACAAATACACTTGCAATTGAGCCTTCATCTGATTTGGCTGATTATTGCCGGGCTAAAAATATACCGGTAATTGAAGATATGCTTGAGAATATTGATATTGAGCCAATTGCAGATTTGGCAACATGTTTTGAAGTCCTTGAACATGTTTATGATCCATTGAGTTTTATAAAAAAAATGGCCACATTGGTTAAGCCAGGAGGCCATGTTTTTATCAGCAGTCTTAGTATAGATGGATTTGATCTTCAGGTATTGTGGGATAAGTCAAAACAGATATCTCCTCCGCATCATATTAATTTCATGTCAATGAAAGGATTTGAAATGTTATTTCGCAGTGCTGGACTGCAAAACATCAAGTTGATAACACCGGGAAAATTAGATGTTGATATCGTAAGAAATGCAATGATAGCTCATAATTCCGAGCTTAAATTAGATAGATTTTTAAATAGTTATATGAAGAGCGAGGAAACCATGAAAGCTCTTCAGGATTTTATCGTGCTTACTAAAAAGAGTTCCCATGTTTGGATAACCGGACAAAAACCTCAACGTTAATTCATTATGGAAAAATTAAGAGTCGGAATTTGTGGCTATGGAATTGTCGGCAAAAAACGTAGGATTTGTGTTGATTCTCATCCCAAACTAAAGTTAATAGCTGTTTGTGATAAGAGTTTTTTTGAAAGTGGTGTATTTCAAGATGGCATCAAATATTATTCAGATTATAAGAATATATTAGAGGAGAAGCTTGATATTCTTATTGTCTGCATGACAAATGACATAGCCGCTGATGTGGTAATTTCTGCACTGCAAAAAGATTTGCATGTATTCTGTGAGAAGCCCCCTGGCAGAAATATGTCTGATATCCAAAGAGTCATCAAATGCATCAAACGTTATCCTGGATTAAAGTTAATGTATGGTTTTAATCATCGCTATCATTACTCTGTTATTGACGCATTATCAATTATTAGGAGTGGAAATTTAGGCGGTATTATAAATATGAGGGGCGTCTACGGAAAATCGAAGTTAGTAACCTTCAAACAATCAGATTGGCGTACTAGTAGGAAAATAGCTGGAGGTGGAGTTTTGTTGGATCAGGGCATACACATGGTTGATCTAATGCGGCTCTTTGCTGGTGAATTTATAGAAGTAAGCAGCTACGTTTCAAATAAATTTTGGGGGTTTGATGTCGAGGATAATGCATATGCATTAATGAGTACAAGTAAAGGCGTAATTGCTATGCTACATTCATCAGCAACGCAATGGAGACATAGATTTGAGTTGGAGATTAATCTTGAAAAAGGCGCCTTAGTTCTTGGCGGGATTTTATCGGGGACAAAAAGCTATGGATCTGAAACTCTTAAAATTATATGGTCTGATATGGAAAGTGACAATGGAGACCCAAAAGAACAAACCACCTTATATAATAAAGATGACTCGTGGGCAATGGAGATAAATGAATTTGTAAATTCAATTATCTCAAGTAAACCAATAGCAAACGGAGATATAGTTGATGCATATCAAACTATGAAATTAGTTTACAAGATTTATTTTTCTGATCCAAAATGGAGGGCTCAATACGATATAGAAGACCCTGATATGAATGCTCTTTAAGTAAAAGTAAGAAATATTACGCAAGCATGTATTTATATAAATAGTTAAAGCGTGTGCCAAATATATTTGATCAAAATTAATACAGTACAATAAATTTTTTTTCACGTAGGCAAAAGCCGTAAGTAAATAAAAAATATTGATAAATTTGAATTATATTGAAGTGGACTACAGGCCGCATTATGCCTAATTTTTTCAGGGAAAAATTTTCATATTATTTATTTATAAATACTAAAGAGGTAAAAAATAATGAATAACGTCAGTGTAGCGATTTGTTCAAGATCGTTCTCAAAAAATATTCAACTAAGATCCGAGTTGATCGAAAAATATAGCAA
>Ga0187844_10003284_pt1 | contig 10845 bp, 13 predicted proteins | sample SpaLakP09_SKY_50_FD_134517 | JGI IMG/M metagenome (GOLD analysis project Ga0187844, IMG submission 134517) | Oligotrophic lake water microbial communities from Sparkling Lake, Wisconsin, USA - SP09_SKY_50 | ecosystem: Environmental > Aquatic > Freshwater > Lake | place: USA: Sparkling Lake...
CGAATGTCGGGGGCAGTTCAGTGCGCGGCGGGCGTGGTATTCACGCCTTTCCAGCCCGAGAGTTGCACCTCGCGTCCAATGGCCCACACAAACCCGGCCAGTTCTCGTGCGACTGCGACCACCACCTTGGTCTTCATCACCCGGCGGGCGCTCAGGCGCTTGAACTTGTTGCTCAGGCGCAGCTGTGCCTTCCAGGCGATGTCTGTGACGGCCGTGGGCAGACCGTCCTGGCGCACAGCGATCACGGGGCTGACTCTGGCGTCATAGCGATAGTGCCAAGCCACCTCGACCAACATGCGCCGAGCCGCGCTGTTGCCGGCTTTGGTGATCGCACCTTGCCGGCGCTTGGGGCCGGAGGAATGCTCGGTGGGCACCAAGCCCAGATATGCCATCAGTTGGCGCGGGGATTCAAAGCGCAGGAAATCTTGCAGCTCGGCCACCAGGGTCATCGCGGCGATCAACTGCATGCCCCTCATGGCTTGCAGGGCTTGCACGATGGGCATCAAGCCCCAATCAGGCAGGGCATTACGCAAAGCCTGCTCCAGCCGGGCAATGCGAGCGCCGGCCTCGGTGATGGAGTGCAGGTATTCCTGGAAGGCAATCTGCTGGGCGGCATAGGCCAGCTTGACCTTGGACAACCAGCGCAAGTGAGCGGCCGTCCAGGAGGTCTTGCCGGTGTACGGAATGCCATTGCGAAGCAGCAAGGCCTTCAGGCGGTGGCGGCCGTTGCGCTGCTCGCGCACAGCGTCCTCGCGGGCGCGCACCAGGTCGCGCACAGCCTCATCCACCCCGTCTGGCACACGCACGACCGAGAGGTCACCCGAGCGGGCCAGCTTGGCCAGCAGCATCGCGTCGCGGCGGTCGGTCTTGATGCGGTCACCGCTGGGGCGCGCAATCGACGAAGGGGCGACCACCTCGCAGTGCAGTCCTTGGGCTGTGAGGTGGCGCCAGATGACAAAGCCGCAGGGCCCAGCCTCGTAGACGATGTGCAGGGGATGGCCGCGGCTGACGAGTTTGCGCAGCGCTTTGTCCAGCGCAGCGAGGTCGCCGCCAATGCTGCCGATGTGGCGGATCTCGCCGTCGCGCGGCGCATCCGCCACGGCGATGTCGATACTGTCCTTGTGGACGTCCAATCCGACGAACAAGGTGCTAGATTTGCTCATGGCCCGACTCCTCACTAACTCGCAACGCCCCGGCAGCCCGTTCGCCGGGTGCATTGGCGTAGCTCTACAGGCCTTGTGCCTGCAACCTACGGCATCGCAGGAGTCGGGCCGCCCGAGTTCGCGAAGCCATCTTGTCTAGATTTCATGTTCACTGCGCCGCCACTGATGCCCATCTCGATGACGCTGTGCTTGATAGGGTTCCTGATCGGCCTTGCTTTAGTTGATACGCGTCCGCCCAGATTGCACCCCACGCAGGACTACTGGCGGCAGGTCATTGAGTCGACGGCTGAAGTGCATCTGCCAAAAGGTTCGGTGAGCTGCGGAGTGCTGCACTTGGGGGCGGAGGCAGGAAGTGCCGTGCATTGCATCGCTCAAGCCCAGCGAAAGGGCATTGCCTTTTGGGTGCTTTCGCAGGCGCCCGGAATCGACTCTCAAGTTTGGACATTGCTGAAAGGAAACAGAGATGATCTAACAGCGGTCGAGTTTGATTCATACGACTGGGAGACTCGAGGAAAGCCATCCTTTACAAGCTACGCAGTCCGCTGCAAGTCATATGAGATTGGCAGAGTCCAACGGCGAAAGAACTACGATTTCCACGAAGGCGCCATCTCATGTGTACGAAAATGAAATCTTGAATCGAACTCAGGGGAGGGCAGGCGCCAGCTACGGAGGCAATTGAGCCCTTTTGCAACTCGCGTCTTTGATGCAAGGCTTTTGGTTCGCCGTGTAACGCGAACGAGTAGCAACTCCATCAAGTCGGATGGGCTGCTGCAAGTCCCAGCAGCGATGCACTTTCGCAACTCGCGCACCCATCTAAGTCAACTGGCTGCGCGGCGGCTCACCCGGCGAGCTAGGGGCGCGACAGAATGACACAGCCCCGTCCTGGACCAGCACCCTTGAAAACGCTCTATCTTTTTCCTGACACCAACGTCTTCCTTCAGTGCAAACCGCTCGATCAGCTGAGTTGGGCTGCCATGAGCGGCTTCGACGAAATCGAGCTGGTCGTAACTCGACCCGTGCAGGCGGAGATCGATGCACTCAAGGGGAAGGGCAATTCGCGGCAGGCGTCGCGAGCCAGAACAGCCGCAGGCCAGATCAGCAAGCTGCTGGATTTGGCGGACAACCGGCGCAAAGTGCGCGACGGACGGCCAGTTGTGCATCTTCGCGTCGACCAGACACTGCGTCCCGACAAGGAGGCGTCAGATGTCCTCGACTACGAGCAGCGAGACGACCAATTGGTCGGCATCGTGCTCAGCTTTCAGAGGGCGAACCCCGACCAAGTCGTCAAACTCTTGACAGATGACAGCGGGCCGAAGTTCAGCGCCAAGGCAGTAGGCGTGCGATTCGATTCAACGCCCGCCGAGTGGTTCCTGGCGCCTGAAGAAGACGAAGCCACTAAGCGGGCCAATGCGTTGAAAGCTGAGCTCGAACTGTACAAACGGCAGGAGCCGAGCTTCAAGGCATCTTTTGAGAAGCCATCAGGGGACCGGTTGGAGGTTAACGTCCACAAGTACGAGCAGCTGAAGGCGGACGAGATCGACGACCTGATCGCGCGGCTGGAGGCGAAGCACCCGATAGCGACGGATTTTGGTGAAGCCCAAGCGAAGGAGACGGAACTGAAACGCCCTTTGGACATTGCTGAATTTAAGCTTCCACCTGAGGGCGAGATCAGGCCGGTGACGCCGGGGGATGTCGCCCAGTACCGCAAGCGGTACGACGAGTGGATTCAGGACTGCCGATCCAAGCTCGGCAACCTTGCCGAGGCACTTCACGCGCAGCAAGTGCGACCGGAGATCCGGGTCGTCATCGAGAACGTGGGATCGCGGCCTGCAGAGGATGCGCTGGTTGTTGCCGGATTTGAAGGCCCGTTTTGGATTGGCCTGCCGAAGAAGAGGGATGACGATGAGCCAGAAAAAACTCCGTACCAACTTGGAATCGAGCTTGCCAGTCCACCTAGGACACCTCGACCCAGGGTGATCGAGAAGACTGACGTTAACGTAGGTGACGCGATCCAGCGGCTCAACGCCTCGGGACTGGAGGCGAGTCTGCTGTCGCCGCGTGTCTATCTGCCACCCGAGCCCCGTGATCCGAACGCGTGTTATCTCAAGGTCGGCAGGCGTGGTTTGCCGCTCAACCGCATCGAGTATGAGTGCGCACAATGGCGGCATGGGCAACGATCCAAGACCTTCGATTTCGAGCTGTGGTTCCACGTCGATCCAGGCACGCACTCAGGCTTGCTCAGCATTGGCGTGCATGCGGCCAACCTGACCCACCCAGTGACGATGCGCCTGCCAGTCGCGATCACCGTTACCCCGACATCGTGTCTGACTTACGCCACCGCGATGGTCGATGCCGCCAAGAATGCGCCGAAGTCATTTCGGCTTGCACTTGGCTGATACCTGACATGGAGGACGTTCGCGCGTTCAAAACAATAGGCCCGGCGGGCGAAAGCGTCGAGGGCATCAATGGGCGTGCTAGCGCCATCGAGTGCTTTCTCGTTTTCAGCAGCAGGTTGGCTGCAGTCACCCTCCCGCAGTGAACGCTTCAACAGCATTCCGCGGGCCTAGGGCACCTCCCTTCCCGTAAGTGCCGTCTTGGCTACCCGACGAATTGTTGTACTCCTGGCTGGGCCGGCTCGCATGTCTCAATGCACTCGGCTCACCACATGACTGTTCGGAGCGCATGTTCGGGTCGAGATCCGTGGTACCGGGCAATAGAGTTTCGAATCAGATGACGACCGAGGCTTTTTGCGTGCTGTCGGCTATGCGTAGGACCGGCGAGTAGCCACGATCAGACCATCGTCCCAGGCGCCTGCACCAACGTTCGTCGATTGACATGAGTGCCGCCGACTTCTGCGGATGCGCGCCCTCTGCTTCAAGCCTTAGGAGTGCATCATGCCACTCACAGGCGATTTTTGAGGCCGCGAACCAATCCGCCTGGTACTGCGCACAATTGATGCTGATTCGCGTCGGGTCGCCGGGAAAACCGTGGTGCTGTCGCTGCCAGATCGAGACGGCATGGACCCACGCAGGGACCTTGGAAGACACCGGCACTGAACTTCCAAAGCTCGGCCTGACGGTCTCATTGCTGAAATCGTCGATGCTCAAGCCTGAGTCCAATCTTGCTGCCAGGTTTCCAGCCTCGGGTTCATGAAACCAGACGGGCGGACCGCTGAGCTGGCCTTCAACGTGTTCGTAAAAGAGTCCAACTGTTGCAAGTTGAGGGTCGTGACCGAGTCCGTACAGCTTTTGAAGCACGCAAAACAGCGCCTTGCCGCGCTGAATCTCTTCCTCCTTGTTGCCATGCGCTATTGAGCCGGTAGGCGCCCACTGGTCTGAGTTCAACAGTCTCGCCGTGAATGGGATCGCAAGGCAGATCCACATCACCGCATCGCAGGCGGCAGCGATCTTCTCGACGCCGTCGACGGATCCCCAGCCTGCGAGGGACAGGCCTGACTTGCTTGCGCCATAGGGTTCTGTGCAACGCGGGCAGCGGAGATTTACCGAGGTATTGGTCCGCCCATCGAACGGGAAAAAAGTGGTCGGCGCGTCACAGGTCTGGCAAGAAGTGAGCAGCGGATGACCATGTATTGGACAGGTGTCGAAATGCCAAAGCTGGAACAGCCATGGGTGGTAGCACCGGTCCATGCACAGACGGCAGTAGCGGACCCTGCTGGAGCATAAGACCGGGCGCACTGTGTCATTGCCAAGATTCGCAGTTGAAAAGTTCTTGGCGAAGACCCAGTCTCTGACATCGGCGAACTGAAGCTCGTTGGCATTGGCGACTTTGGCGGCGAGCGAAAAAGGGCCCTCGCAAGGGACCTCCCACGCAGACCGCCACACCAGCCCCTGGTACGTGGGTATGGGGGTCACGATGATCACACCAGCGATTCGACGAAACGGGAAGCCGCAACTGAGTTGTCCCAGTCGTCAGGCCCGCAGTTGAAGCCCTCAAAGTCCCCAAGGGTCCTGCTGATCAGGAAGTCGACCACGGTGTCGCTGACCCACTGCATGCCAAGCTCATCGACCTTGCGGCAGACCTTGGACGCAGCACGCTCAAAGGCCTTCCAGATGGCATCTGTCTGGTTTTCGAGCCGCCAACCCGCGCTGTAGGCCAACGGGAAGAAGAACTCAGAGAACGAGATCCCAGAGCCTGCCGGGTATTCATACTTTTCTGCATTGTCCAATTGGCTCAGAAAGTAGGCGAGATCTTCCTTGTGGCGGATGCCGGAGAAGACAGTGGACTTCATCATGAACCGGGCCCAAAGGTCCTGACGCGTGCGCTGGAACCTCCCACGCATAGCTCCGAGGCGCATGTCGCCGAACGTAACGGTGGTCAGCGTGATCTTGCTGTCCTTGAGCAGGACATTGCTTGTGTCGCGAAACCATTCCCACTCTTTCTCACCCCAGTTCTGGCCTTCGTCGATCATCAGCAGGAACTGATTGCCGTCCACGGCCTGGCATGCAGCAACGATGGCCTTGCGCAGCCGGCCGGAACGCTCCTCGGCCGTGCCCTCGTTGGTCAGCATGAACGAGTCACAGGCATCGCCATAGAACGCGCGCTCGGACACCTTCTCATGGGTCTTGGCCACCATCAGGTGGACTGCCAGGTGAGGGACCACTTGAGAGATGTTCGAGGCGATGATGCATGCGGCCGTAGTCTTGCCCAGCCGGAACGGTGCCTGAAAGCATAAACCGAGCTGGCGATACTTCACGGCGGTGACAACTTGCAGAAAGGCTTCCTCGATAGACCGGGTCAAGACCTCAACTGGACGCATGCTGATGGGATGGTTCAGCAGGTAGGCATCTCTCTCGGCGCCGCTGGAAAGGGCGACTTGACGTAGTTGATCGCGATGCATGGTGGTGTTTGTCATGTCAATCTCCCAAGGTTGGATCATTTCCACCGCGTCGGCAGGTACACGCCAACGGGAAGCGTGGGTTTCTCGAACCGAGTTGCGTTGGCGGCGCGCTCGGGGGCCACTTCAGGGATCTGGACCGCTCCGGTGCTGAGCTGCAGGTTGGCTGCTTCAGATGCCGGCGCCGAGACTCTGAGGGTGGTCGCCAGGGCGGCGGAGCCGTATGCCTTTTTGCTGAGGAAGTCCAAGTACGCGGAGACCGGATCGCCGGCCTCGGACACGTGCAGCTCACCAACCCTGATAAGGTCGTTGACAACCCTGCGCTGTTGGCGCGTGTGCGCCGTAAGGCTCCAGCTCTTGTCTAGGCAGCGGAGCTCCCCGATGCGCTCTCCGGTCTGAAGAAAGGCCTCGACGATCCGCATGTCGCGGGGTACGTGGAGGTAGACCTTTCTCCCAATCAGGTCATATCGGCCGCTCAGTTCTGGTCCGCTGTAGCGCGTCCCATCAAGTTCGACGTACGGTGCCACGCGGGTGTCGACGTACCCGTTGATCTGCTTGCCGACTATTTCGATGCCTGGGCGAGGCGACATGGCGCTATAGGGCGGACGGATACGCGGGAGCCAGGCGCCGCGCCGCATGTGCATGGCGCTACGCACGACATCCAGTGGGCTGCGGCCTCCGAGTGCCTTGCTGGGCTTGCAGTTGTAGTTAGCTATGAGGACATCGAGCAACTGGACTAACTCATGCCATTCGATACCCTTGCCAGCCGCTTCGACCACCGGGTTGTCCGGGCGCAGCGGATCCTGAGGACCAGACCCCATGGAACTGGGCAAGCGCTTGAAGCCGTGTTTTGTCAACGTCTGGAAAAACCGCTCGGTGACAGCATTGCGCCACCAATGACCGACCCCCCCCCAGCGCACCAGGCAGCCCACGGATCGGCGGATTCGCTGCTGCACGCCCTTACCGAAGTGCTGCGCTGCGTTGTCGAGCTGGAGCCCAGCGGGATTAACCTCATCTAGGCCGTCGATGGCGCCAACCGGAAAGCCTGCACCCTTGTCGTAATTGAGCCCTTCGATGGTGAGCGTCATGGGCACCCACTTCCGCGTGCCCATCAAGTAAGCCTCTTCGATGTGCGCGGCGGAAACCTGCGGTTCGATACAGACGTCATAACCGCTGATGCACCGACTGGTACAGCAGATCAGTGGCACAAGCTTCATTCGCTGCACGGGTATCCGCTGTGGTCCGGCTGGCCCGTCGATAATGACAATGCCGATCGCATCGATCACCGTTGCATCGCAGCCGACGAGATCGAAGGGTGCTGCCGCCAGTGGGAAGTTGAAGTGCCCGCTGCCCAGATGCTGGCGAGCGGCCACGTCGCTGCCGAACCAGACCTTGCTCGTAGACAGGTTCGACGTGACGTAGCGGACGATGTAGCGCTCTATGCTGCGTCGGCCACAGCTCTTAGTGCTCCGCGGGTACTCGCCTTCCTTACAACTGGCCCTGATCTCCTTGATGAACGGGGCCGCGACGCTCCGGACTGTCGGTGCCTGTGAAGCAATCGCATTGCCGCCACCGCCTTTACGGATCAGGTGGATCAGACGTTGTTCCCAGGCCGGGTTCTCTTCTAGCCATTTTGTGAAGCGGCCTGAATAGCCATCGCCGTCGCTGACGCGCTTGTAGGCCTTGAGGCGCTTCTTCCAAATGAGGCCTTCCCAGCCAACGATCGTCCCAAGGCCATCAACCGGTTTCACGCAGCGGGCCAATTGGTTGTAGAAGACCGGCTTGCTGCATTTCGCCTCCACGAGAGCGCCTTTGAGGTCTCCGCCGGACTTCAGGTAGTGCCTTATCGCCTTGGACAATCGCCCGAAGCGGGCTTGAACATCTTCAGACAATCCGGAGGTGTCCGCTGTCGGCCAAAGCTCTGGATCGCGCCACTCGAATGGGATACCTTCGAACCCGCCCGACGCAAGTACGGGCAAGTTCATGCGCGGGTTCCGCCCGTGCCCCGTTGAGAGATGAGTCATGTCAGTCTCTCCTTAGCCACAAGGTCGTGTACGGCCAATCGTTGAAGCTGCGGACATTCGCTGTGGAAGAGCATGTTCGTAGGGTCAACTGTGGCCCCGTGGTTTGAATGATCATGTCAAGCTCCTAGCTGCGCAGTCGCAAACAGGGTGTCCCCGGTCAGTGGCTCGGCGCCGAGGTTGCTAGAGACGTGGCCGTTAAGCGCGAGTTGCAGCACGGCGGCGCCAAACAAGGCGCGATCAGCAATGTGGCCAAGGGCCAAGCAGTCGGCGAAACTGGTTCGGCGGCGGGATCGCATGGCGTCCAGGATCGTCTGTTTGTGCTCGACAAGAGGCCAGTCGCGAGCAGCCGCGATCCAAGCTAGCGCCCGGTGGGTGTTGCGAGTCCAGACATCCTCGGCGACAAGCTCCTGAAACGTCAGTACCTCTAGCCGGCTGACCTTACTGAGAGGGCCTTTACCGATGGCCGATCGCAGGTCCTGGACGAACTGTGCGTTGTCAGGCCCTTCGCGAATTAGGCGGCGCCAAACCTCCTTGCCGTCATCGGTTGTGACCACGGCGTTAACAAGACCGGCGAAGTCCTTGCCGGCGCGTTCGGCCAATTGATCCTTGGGCGCGTAGTCGACGGTCGTAACCGTCGGATCTCGCTCCACAACGAGGAAGTGAAAATAGCTGAGCTGTCCGACGAGAACCACATCACGTTGCAGCTTCTGGCTGTAGTGAAGGTGCAGATCCGATGCAGTGTGGCCGCGAGCGTCATAGGCCACGGCCATGTCCCCACGCATTCGGGTCCCCATTCGAGCGCCTAGCTTGGATGAATTGCGCTTGCTCATTGCGTACATCCCATGAATCCATCCCAACTGGGACGCTGGGATGCGTTAATGGGCGATCGCCATGAAGGCGCCCGGACTGCCCGATGGAGGGATCGGACGCGTCCCTCTGGCATCCTAGAGAACCCGCCATAGTTGAGGCGGGTGTCCTGGGGGCGCTGTGGCTCGATGGATCTACAGTCGTTTGGGTGCGTCAAGGTGCACTCCTTGGATGGGAACGTTGTGACGTGTTCCTCCAGCCGCAGTCTCTTGACGTGCGGGAGCCTTCGACCCAGAATGAAGCCGTCTATGTTGACTAGTTCGGCTCAGAGCGATTTGAGTCGAGTGGAAGCCCAAGGGTCCGACCCCTTGGGCTTTCGCGCTTCTGGAAGACGAGAACAGGGGCGATGTGGGTTCTACATGGGTGAATCTCCTGTTGTTTCGATTAACCTAACTGATATCGACGGTGGCACGGGCTTGAGCCAGCCAATAGGCGACGTCCCGCGTTAGTGAGAAATACCCTCGCCGACCAGGCAGCGTGAACATTGGCACGGCCAATTTCCCGCGCCGGCGCGCCTGCCGGAGGGCTGCGGCTGATGGGTATCCGAGGGCGGCCACGAGCGTGTCGCCACTCAGCAACGGACCGTGCTGTTGCTCTAAATCCCGTTGAAGCTCCTTGGAGAGCTTGCTCAGATCTATGACCTCATCTGCAGGCATGGCTGCTGAGCCCCGTTGGATTAGTAGGTTCACGGAGTGTTCCGGCAAGTCACACGCTGTACAACCGAACAGAATCAGCTACTTTCTGTAATTTGCTCGCCGTGAACGCCAAGAAAATCCACGCGAAACAAGGCGCGCCGGAGCAACATCCGACAGACGTGCTGTATACGCAGCTCTGGTTTCACGGGCTCAAGGCTCGTTCAGGTCTGGAATCAACGCAGGCGCTCGAACTAGTCATCGAACCCCCGCTCGGGGAGCCGGCAGACTGCATCGACCGGTGCAGCAAGTACCGCAGCTATGAAGCAGGCTTGCGAGTCCCGACGCGGATCAGGGGGAAGGTCTACGCGCCTGACTTGGCCGAGGCAAGGTTCCCTGGAACAGCAGCAGTACTCGATTCACCCCTGAAGACCCTTCTTAAGCGGGAGCCGTGTAGCCTTGGGTGGATTGACGAGCAGTTGAGGGCGGCGTCGACCGAGGTGAGGGCGCTGCTGTTCACGGAGGCGCCGTCAAACATTGGACGGTCTCCCGGACTCCAGTTCTTTGACGAGCAACGGTCTCAGGCCCTTGGATCACTGGGAACCTTTGGAGCATTGACCGCTGCGGTGCTGCTGATGAAGCGCGCTGAGTTGATCGCGTCGCCCGAACTGCGCGAGAACGCATGGCGCGCTTATGTCCGTGCCGTGCCAAAAGTATCGGCGTTACCAATGGTGGTACCCGTGGCCGAAGATTTTTTCAATGCCATTGACAAGGTGTTCAAACACTGGGTTTACACGCGTCCAGATGATCGAATGGATTTCCAAGTGCTTGTCTATGCGACCAGAAAGGACTTCAAAGGAAGCGACGAGGAGTACATCGAAGCAGTCGCGGGCAATGTGCGCGGAATGCTCGTACTCAGGTCCATGACACGGTCGCTAAGGATGACCGGCCTGAATGGCGAGTCTATGTTGGGCGTGGATTTTGGATAGACCGAGCCAACAGTACACAAATGGGCAATGGTGAGAGGCTGCACGACGGCAAGCGCGCTATAGCCGCATTTGGGAACATCCGCTCAAGCGGAAGCATCTCGACCCAGGCAACGGTCAATGCCATTCTAGGGACACTCAGTCCTTCCTTTTGGTACGCGGCTTCAAACCCTTTGGGCCACCACTACCGCCTGGTCCTTTACCTATTAGCCAGTTTGTCCAGTCCCAGACGAAAGCGCATTGCTCGTACTCGGGGAAGGACGGGCATGTGCTCCCAAACAGCGCACGCGCGAACTGCTTTCGCCATGGTTCTGGAAC
>Ga0187844_10003285_pt1 | contig 10844 bp, 5 predicted proteins | sample SpaLakP09_SKY_50_FD_134517 | JGI IMG/M metagenome (GOLD analysis project Ga0187844, IMG submission 134517) | Oligotrophic lake water microbial communities from Sparkling Lake, Wisconsin, USA - SP09_SKY_50 | ecosystem: Environmental > Aquatic > Freshwater > Lake | place: USA: Sparkling Lake...
ATCAAATGATCCAAGAATTCAATGATAAATAAATGCTCTATAATAAAGTTTTATCATTGGATAGTATATAACGAAGATATAATGGATAAATTGGATATTTTAACATATGTTTTGATTGCCTTTATAATAGGAATTTGCGGATATATGTATTGGGATTCGGATGCGTTTCAATTGAAATGCATTGTATCCACAGTTGATGGTAATAAATATTGTGTTAGAGAACGTGCAAAACTACAAGATGCAGCGGATATGTTAGCCAAAATAACGGTAAAATGCAAGGAATTGGTGGATTATTGTGGTGAGAAACATCCAAATAAAGACAACGTAAAACGCTTGGTATCTGGATATAATCCTCAGCGTGTTATGGAAACCTTGCCTACTAGTAAATACACTGCGTATAGTGAGAACAAGGGCGAAAAAATCGCATTTTGCTTGAACAAAACGCGTGAGGGTGAGGACAATATGATTGATGAGCATACTTTGATGTTTGTAGCCATTCACGAACTTTCTCATGTTGCAACTAAATCAGTGGGACACAAGACCGAATTTTGGGATAATTTCAAATTTTTGTTGGAAAACGCCAAAGATGCGGGCATTCATGTTCCCGTGGATTACAAAGAATCTCCACAAGAGTATTGTGGAATGAAGATAAGTGATAATCCATATTATGATGTTGCTTAGAGGACTCTCTAATTGCAAAAGATATAAAGTTTCTGTGTTATGGTCTATATATTAGTATCATGTTTCGGTTTTTATGGTTGACTTTATGTATGTTGGGGTTTTCTAGTGTAAACGCAACGAACCCTAAACTATGTATCCATTGCAAACATTTTACAAAGTTGAATTTTATCACGGATAATGAGTTTGGTCATTGCAAGAAGTTCCCCAAATATCCCAAATATGACGAAAATTATGTCGATTATTTGGTGACCGGAAAAACCAAGGATAATGTAGAAGATTATCATTATTGTAGTACAATGAGGATGGATGCGAATAAATGTGGCTTTCTTGGAATATCCTATGAATCCAAGAAATAAATCAAAGAAATAAATCAAAGAAATAAACTCAAAAAGTAATGAATAATCAATAAAATTGATTTCTATTTATACAACGAATGAAATAGAAATCAATCCTCTAACCAAACTTTACTAACAACGCCCATAACATAAGATGACAAGCTCTCAGAGTCTATTCTCTTTCAATGACATCTTGGATGCCGACTGGCAAGCCGTATTAGGAAAGAGTTATGTTCGAACCGATACTGGAGAAATATATGGCAAAATATTCGCAAAATATCCCAAAGAGTGTGGCAAGTTATCGGCGCTCTTTTGCGAAGGCATTATCGAATTCGTGGAGCGCGTGGATGCAAAAGAACGATTTACCAAGATTCTAGGAACCGATCTAGAAAATCCGGACGCCAAGATATTTTCGGTTCAAGGCATCTAAATTATAACTCCTGGTAGATTATATGAGTGACGAAAAAGAAAAGGAACCTACCAAGAAAAGACAAAAAATAAATATGTTGTCCAAGGAAGAAATCTACAAAGTATCTATTTTGAATGCAGAAGGTAAGATCGAAACCATATTGATATTTTCCGCAAATACGTGCAATAAAACACACTTGTCTGAATTATTTAGCGATACGCAACTTGCATATTTTGATGCCGAAAACATAAATATTCTTTTTACCGAAGAAAGTTTGATTCATGCCGATGACTCGATTCAAATGGTTAAACGCAAAATTGTCCAAGAATTATCAAATCATCGTAGAAAAACGTCGGTAGATGAACTTTATCTATTTTCCTCTGCACCCGCGTTTTTAGACATGAACGAAATTTATCAAGAAGCTACTCAACAAGAATCCATTCCTTTTACATCATCGCGATTTTTTCATTATGCTTTGAATTTGAATTTAGATCCTTTCTCGAATGATACTATCGAAGATCAAGATATATCGTTGAAACGAGGACTTCCCACAGATGAATCGGTAGATTCCATTGCAAAACAGGATTTTACGTATGAACATTGGATGGAATTGAAACCTTCTGGATTACACGAAATCGGAATTCCTCTTGGACTTCGATTCAAACATCGTCGATCCTACGAATTTTCGACGAATCCTTTTCATACACAGTCGACTATGGATTTCATCATGAAACCTAAAAACCCGCTATTGCAATTTGATAATACCTTGCTTTTGAACTATACTGCTTCGCGAGACATCACTGTGTGTTTTGCAAAAGATGTATTTGTTTATGCCGAAAAACAGGGTTTGAACGAATCCAATATGATGATGCTTTATTATCCGGGATTATATAGTCGCGGTATTGAAACTTCACAACAGTTGCTTGATGCGGCCGACGATTTGTCGGATGAATCCGCCAAAAAATGGACGGCAGGTGTCCAAGAGTTCTGTCAGACATTGGCTAGTTTCCATAAAATCTATAGTTTAAGAAAGGGTGAGTTGGATTATAGTGAAAGAGGCATTCAATCCTATTCTTTGTTGATTTCCAGTGGAGATCCCGATCAAATTCTTCCCTTGGACATTATTTTCAAACAGTTGCACGCTACTCGTGAGGTCCCGTTTATTAAATACAATCCGGGGTATCGTCGTGAAAATATGTATCGGTTGTACGCAAATCGTCTTTCTACGAATGGGAAAAAGATCCCCTTGCTTTCAGAAACTACGATTATGCGTCTATCGCGTGAATTGGGAAAAAGCAATCAAATTGCCATGCTTTTACCTGGCAAGAACATCGATGAAAAAGGAGAAGGGGGGGGTCTTGAAGAAGGTTCTGGGGTTGCATCGGTTCAACACGATATTCATATGTCATTGGATTCTACTTCAGGGATCTTAATAACGGGTGTTTGTTCTGTATGCATTTTGCCAGAAGAATTGGAGGTATTTTTAATAGAACGTGTGAATCCAATGATAACACGAATCAATATGACGCTTCAATCTGCGGGATATTCTCTGCGACCCTTTCTCAGCTTGTCTGATGAAACGATTGATACGGCAAAATATACATATAGGGCGGTTTTGCCCATTCAAAATGCAGTGTCCTTGGACAAACAGACCGCATATATTCCTTCCGTTATGGATATTATCTCTACGAATGTTGCAAAAGGTGCCTCGTTTTTGTATAAACGCGTTGAAAATTTCCGCGAAATGGATTCTCAGAGTGCACTTATAACCGAGATATATCGCGATACAGGTCGGATGGATACAGTTATCCAAGCCCTGATGAATAATTATGGATTAACTGAAGAAGCCGCTGGATTACGACTAGCGAAATATATGTCTGAACATCAGCAAGTCAAAGGCAAACTCTTGGACAATCCCGGATTTCCTGTTGTATTTAAAATGCGTCCTTTGAAAAGTGAAATTATTGTAGAGGTTGAAAAAGTGGGATCTGTTGCTTATATTGATCTGTTGCATACTTATATTGATACGATTTTACGTATAACGCAAGACCCTACATCTACCTTAATTTCTACTGGTGAGTTGAAACGCTTTCGCGCTAAAACGAAACATACTGTTGTCCAAGAAGAATTGATGGCGGAAGATAATGTCGTGGCACCTAAAGGGGTAAATGCGATCGATTTTTACAAGGTTCAGCCTTTGCGGTTTGGACATGAAGTCGAGGTACTAGAGAAGACAAATGATGTCTTGGACGCCGGATTAGATGGTGCTCTTTTAGAAGAGGATGAGAATAACTTGGGACAAGGAGAAGGCGATAACGAAGGCGATAACGAAGAGGAAGAAGAAGGTAAAGGATTCTTATTTGACGATGATTTTGCATATGATGAGGATGAAGGCAATTCTGGAGAGCAAGAGTCTACAAATGAAAAACCAGTTATGGGAGGTGAAAATACCCCGGAAGACCAAGAAGAACAGGAAGAACAGGAAGACCAAGAAGAACATCCAGAAGAACAAGAAAAATACAAGGAAAATATCGACGGAATGTCCATCAAAGGTCCAACCAGTTATTTTGTGAAACGAATGCAGGACCGTGATCCCAAACTCTTTTTAACAGAAGTCCAAGGAAAATACGAACTGTATTCTCGATCCTGTCCATCGAGCGATAAACGCCAACCCGTTATTTTAACAGATGAAGAAAAACGGCGCATTGACGAAACAAACCCTGGATCATACGAACATGCAGTGAAATATGGATCCACGCCAGACAAACAACATTGGTATGTTTGTCCAAGATATTGGTGTTTGAAAACCAATTCGAGTATTTCAGAAGAAGATGTAAAAGCGGGAAAATGCGGAACCATTATTCCACCCAATGCAAAAGTGGTTCCGCCTGGTGCATATGTATACGAATTTTCAAATCAAAAAGAACACGTCGATAAAAATGGCGAATATATTAAACACGTTCCCGGGTTCTTGGAAAAAGACAAACATCCGGATGGATTATGTATTCCCTGTTGTTTCAAAAAAGCTTGGGATGCAAAACAGAATCGCGATAGACGCGCCCAGTGTGCGCAAGATGATGGACAAGAAGTTCCTACAGATGCAAAAGGGAAAAAGGGAAATAAGAGTGTAGTTGGCCATCCACCGGTTCAGAAAGTTATTTCGTATATTATGAGCCCGGTTAGTTGCCCTCTCCCACAACATCGATGGGGGTTTCTCCCCATGTCGATCCAATTCTTCTTGGACATTGACAATAGTTTGGCCGTTGAAAAACAGAATCCGTCCATTATTCGCGCAGGCGCGTCCACCATGTTAAGATACGGGGTTGAACATACGGGAGATCAGGCATTTTTGGGTGTTATCGCGCATTTTTATGCATACAAACACAATTTGGCGATCACTCCTACTATTGCCGAAGTCCGAAGAATTATCGCGGAATCTGTGAATTTGGACTTATTTCTCAAAGTGCAAAACGGGAATTTGCCTGCGATTTTCAAGCCAAAACGAATTGATCAGGGTTCTATCGATATAGATTCTTATACAAATACCGAATTTTATAAACGATTGCAACCCAATTTGAAAGACGAAGCACAGTTGGATTATTTGGAAGATACCATTGCGTCATATGAGGCTTTCAAAGAGTATATTGAAGACGAGTCGTCTGTAGTGGATCACTCCTATTTATGGGATCTGTTTTGCGAACGTAATCCTCTCTTGATGCGCGATGGTTTCAATCTCATTATTTTGCAATTGCCTGAATCCGATATTACCGACAATGTAGAATTGGTTTGTCCGTCGAATTCATATTCTTCGACCCCGTATGATCCTACCAAGGAGAGTGTTATTTTAGTAAAACAGGGACCTTATTACGAGCCTATCCATTGGTATGAACAATTGAAAAATGGCGACATTTCGATAAAAAAAGCATTCTTGGAACGATTGATGCCTCAAAACATCAAGGATTTATTGGCCATGATACAGGTAGCCAGTCGCAAGTATTGTTCACCACAACCTAGCAAACCTAGGGTTTACAAGTTTAAACGCGGATTGCCTGTCCAAGAAACTATCCGTCTTTTGAAAACACATCAATATCGCGTAGAAGGACAAGTATCGAATTATCGCAATAAAATCATTGGTCTACAAGTGAACAAAAGTGCCGATCAAGGATTACTGTTTGTACCATGCTATCCTTCCAGCGCAGTAGACGGAATTCCTATTAAACAAATGGATGACGACGATTTGTGGTTAGATTACCGACTAACACGCGATCGATTGATTGGACTAAGTAAAGAAACGGGGGGTAAATTATTGTGCAAACCTGTTCTAAAAGTGGTGGACTCTTCCACGGAAGAAGGTCGGGGATTAGTGGTAGGGATTATCACAGAAACAAACCAATTTGTACAGATTGATCCTCCACAGCAGATGGGTTATGATGAAGATGATCTGGAGGTTTTGCAACACTCGGATTATGCCTTATCTGGATCAAATAAAAACACGCGAACAAATGCGGAAAAAGTTATGACTATGTCCAAGACGGAAGATCACGAGAGAGCTACTATGATACATAAAATATCCATGGAAAGTCAGTTTTATAACGCGTTTCGCAGTCTAGTGCGCATGGAATTGAACCAATATGAACATAGGACTGCAAGAAAACTCGTTGTAGATCTCTTGGACAATCCCTCAGTCCTATATCATTCCAAGTTGACCGAAGTGGAAAAAACGATTCGCGACATCTTAGCAGATAGAATTGCATTTCAAGTATTGAATGATGATGTTGTCCAAGAATTGGATTCAATTGGATTGTGCGAAGGGCCGTCCACTTGTTCGGGAAAGAAGTACTGTTTGACTACGGAGGAAGGAGAGTGCAAAACCATTTTCCCCAAAACTCATTTGGTCTCTGGAACGGATAATGAACGAATTTATTTCGCCAGAATTGCGGATGAATTGATTCGTTATCGACGGATTCGCGTGTTTTTGTTATATCCTAAACAATATTTGAATGTATCACGAACCGATTACAATATTGCGGACGACGAACTCTTTCTTTTGGAAACTTTGTTGACCAAGGAGTATTTTCGCGATTTGGTTGCTTATACGATGAATAAACACGTGCAAAATATTGGGTATGATAACGCGAGTCCAGAATTCAGTCAAACGTACGAAAATCGAATCTCTTTGGAAGAACAAGACTCTTTCATTGAGGATAGTACCAAGAAAACTGGAATGGGCGAGTATATCTTGGACTGTATTAAGGAAACGCGACAAAAGGTGGTTGGTAATGATAAACCCCGATCTTGGAGAACCTTTTTTCCTGTGGGCGCAAAAGAGCTGGTATTTGAGTCTTCCGTTTTGTGTAGTTTTATTCCCATGATCTATATTTTGCAAGAGAGGACGAAAAACCAGGTCTCTATTTCTATACAAAATATTAAAACCCAGTTATGGAACGGATATGGTCAATTCATGGATTTGTATCGCGATAAAATAATGGCGATTTTGCGAAAACAGGGAAAACGTGAACTGATGGACATGATTAAGAGTGGAAAATCCACGTTTGAACATGTGTTATTTAGTGATGCCTATTATATAACGGATTTGGATTGGTGGGTCTTTTGTCAAGTGTCCAAGCTACCGGTTATCTTGTTTTCTTCGACGTCCTTGAAGTCTATTATGGCATCTTTGGAATGGTTGCGTCTAGGACACGGGAGTGGAGCACAAGAAAAATATTGGTTTGTTCGATCACCGGCTGATGTGGGTATGAATGCCGCTCCCGCATATCATTTAATTGTGCCGCCCTATTCGTTCACTGAAATGCGAAATGATATGTTTTTACGTGGTGAACGAGGCGCGGCCGAATACGAGAAAAATATTGGATTGACGGTGGACGAATATTTATCTACGTTTCACTTGATTGTACGCGGACGCGCAAAGAAGGAAGAATAGTTTAGATACTGGTATCGAGGACTTTTGCCAATTCCATCCAAAATATGCGAGGTGCTACCATGCGATAATGACCAATCACCCAATCAGGATGATGCGAATGAATACCGCGGCCTCCTGTTTGAATCAATGTATCGTATGAGTTTGTGCTCGTCATGAGCGCGATTTCGCCGGTTTCATCATTTCTGAGTGCGGTCTTTAACCAAATAATATCGCCTAGATCTTTACGTAGAATAAGCAAAGGCGTCCAGGTGTTTGCATTTGCAGTAGCTGTATCAGGCTGGCTTGCCCGAATAAACTCTTCTGCACGTGGGTCATTGGAAAGATCGACCTGAACGAATCCACACTCCAAATCTCCATTGGAAATATCCAGATCCTTGACCGCTTTTAGAACCGCATCTGGTTTTACCTTGTATTGTAGAGTTCCAGGATAATCTCCTAAATAATATTCTCCGGGAATAGTGGTATTTGAAATAAGAGAGGTCATATTGTGATGATTGATATATGGTTTAGTCAATGGTACCATGTATCAATTTTATATTTATGCTTACTTCTGCATCATAATAGGTTTTGTTATTATGGGAGCAGTTGTAGCGGATGTCATTAATGTTGTAGTAGTCATCCATACCATTTTGTTTGTTAGTGTCCATACAATGGCGAAAACGAGGGCATGAACTCCTGCAACTACCATTTTGCTTCCCTTGGGAGGAAGAGACAAGAGAACACCGGGTGTCAACACGAAAAAAAGCAAAAAGGCATAGATAAACATGATAACGTTCATTCTTGATGCGAAGAAAGGTATATAGTATATATAGTATAGTAATAAAATATTTGTGTATTCCTAAAGAAGATATATTTTGTATCCATGATCGCTATTTATTATTTAATTTCTAGAGGTACGCAAATCCTTGTATGAATCATATCCGTTTTTTGCTATGTATTGCATAACGCGCATGGTGTGTCCATAACTTGCGCCTGAATGGTTCGGACCAGAAGGCGTGGAATCTATTGCTTCATTGATGCGCTGCATTTCCGGTGGTGGTGTGCTGTACATAAAACCCTTGTTTGGATCGGGGTTGTAGGTCTTCAACCAATCCCATAGTTCGCAACGCGTTATTGAGTTATGCGCATCTAGATACATATTTCTCTCTCCAGTCTCTTGAATGAAATCGAAGTTGTGTGTCGATGTCATTTTATTAGTGGTTGTTTTTGTTTTTTCTATCAAAAAAATAAAACGTATAGGATAGAATCAATTTTATGTATTATTATTATTGTTATTGTTATTGTTATGGTTTATGGCTATTGTTGATATTAAAATCCAGCATCATAATTATCGTCGCACATTGCATCCTGGTTAACCGACATGGTCAAATTCGCCACATTATTTTGTATTGCGATCTTTGATTTACTACACTGATCCACTGAATCTTCCGCAATTCCGAACGCGGTCTCGATATCCGAAATCTTCTTTTCTTTCTCGGAGACTAGACCATCCAGAGTTTCCATCTCCTTCATATCCAAGACTAACTGGAATGCACTTGTGCCGTAATGACCATATTGACCACACATAACGTTCGCAGAAACACCACGCATGTGATCAAAGTCGCCATGACGCGCTGCATCGAGAAAGACCTCCGTATGTACCTCGAAAGTAGCTTTTGCAATAGGACCGACATTGTCGCTCAATAATCCTGATCGGAAGATCGGTACCATATCTTGGTTGCAAGTCATGCGATCACATAATAAACTGGTATGGTGATAATTGATATAGACATCGCTAAACTCCATGACTTCCGTTAATTCATTGTATATGGTTTGACGTGCGGCTTCAATACCTAGCACATCGAAGATTTCGCGAATATCGTTGCTATGCGAACGGGCTGGATCAATGTAGTCTAAGCCAAAGACATCGAGCAAATTGCTGCCCGTTGTATCTAAGACCCAGATGTCTTTCTTCACGTATTTCCCGTCGTCTTTGGACACCGCGTTTTGCACCTTTCTAGCGGAAACATTGTCGATGTGATTCACACCTCGTAGAACGATATTGTTGAGGAGAGTGTCCTGGAAATTCTTCAAGAGATAGATCTCGTCGGATTGATCCAGTGTTTCGGCTTGACCTCGCTTCTTACCCTTAGTAAACACGGATGAATTCATGCGAATGCGGAACACCAATTTGTCCATATTGTAGTCCGAATAGACACACGAAATCTCGTTGCCATAGTGGCTGTTGCTAATCGCAAAGTGGATATCGTCCATAGTAATGTTTTTCTCTAGCAGAGTCTCCGCGTCCATCTCTATGCGAACAATCCATTTTGATCGACTGGGGATACCGGTCGATGGGTCGGGTTTGCCTGCGCATTCTTCCATCATACGTTCGAACTGTCTGTATTGGTCTAATAGTTCGCGATCTTCATGTATGTTGGTGGATTCTTCATTGGGATCGAAACAGATTTGGATGGATTTGACAACATCCACGAGTTTTGTGTGAGTCATCATTTTGGCATATGCATCGGCTTTGTCTTGATTTGTCTCGTCCATAGGCTTCAAATATACGGTTAGAGAGGGGTTTTTAGGATTCTTAGTAAGGCGGAGAATCTCTTCAATACGGGGAACACCGCGAGTAACATTGGACTTGCTCGACACACCGGCTAAATGAAATGTATTAAGTGTTAATTGCGTCGTCGGCTCACCAATAGACTGACCCGCGATAACACCCGCCATTTCTCCCGGGTTAACAATCGCCTCCTTGTGTTTCAATGCAATGGTTTCTAGCAAAACAATAAGTGCTTTGCGATGGAAACGGCGGTTCACCAACAAGTCTTTGGGCGTCAAGTAGAAGTAATATAGGATTTCGAAAAGGGGAGACAGGGGCGCGAAAGAGTATTGATTCATCTTCAAGAGGTTGTCCTCGATCAAATGAAATGCCTCTTGTGGTGTCAAGTCCACGGTAGAATTTGCACCCAGACCCATCTGTCCCTGGATGTTTGTTATGATGTTTTGGAATGCGACGGGGAGTCTAACCATATTCTCGTTCTTATTTTTGAAGACAGATTTTACAATGTCGTCGCGAGCATCCAACATCTTTTTAATATAGGCCTGGCACCTGGCACGACATTCGGGCTTTTGTTTCTTGGCTCGCGAAATCGTACCCTTGGTATAAATAGACAAGAGTTCGCTCTCTTGATCATTCGCGCCTACTATATCATAGTGCATGTAGATGTCTTCTACACTCATTCCTACAAGAGGAAGTGCTTGATTTTCTACACGAATCGAGTCGAACCCGTCATCCCCATAAGCGAACTGGATGATTTTTCCCTTGCTATTTCGGACAGTCATATCATACTCGACCTTCAAATCTTCCAAACCTTTGATCAAACGTCGCTGGATATATCCAGTGGTCGACGTCTTTACCGCAGTATCAATAAGACCAATACGACCACCCATGGCGTGGAAGAAGAGTTCTGGCGCCGATAATCCCGAA
>Ga0187844_10003290_pt1 | contig 10837 bp, 9 predicted proteins | sample SpaLakP09_SKY_50_FD_134517 | JGI IMG/M metagenome (GOLD analysis project Ga0187844, IMG submission 134517) | Oligotrophic lake water microbial communities from Sparkling Lake, Wisconsin, USA - SP09_SKY_50 | ecosystem: Environmental > Aquatic > Freshwater > Lake | place: USA: Sparkling Lake...
GCGCTGGACCTGCCCAAGGTCAAGCAACTCATCCTGCCGGCGTCGGTCGGCACGGCCAAGAACTGGACGGCCTACCGCGACCGCTTCATCGAGCCCAGGCGCCTGGAAGCCGGCGCAGCCTTCTGGGCCGAACACGAGGCGGCGCTGGCGGCGCGTGGATGTTCGGACGGGAAGTCGAAGGCCAGCGTCGCCAGCGCATCCAGCACCTTGAAGCCGCCGGTGATGCGGCCGTAGAAGGTCTCCACGCCGACGATGCCGACGATGACCTCGGCCGGCACGCCGTACTGGCTCTCGGCGCGCGCCAGCGCGGCCTCGTGCTCGGCCCAGAAGGCCAGGCCGGCGTCCAGCCGCTTGGGCTCGATGAAGCGGTCGCGGTAGGCCGTCCAGTTCTTGGCCGTGCCGGCGGTGGCGGGCAGGATGAGCTGCTTCACGCGCGGCAGGTCAAGCGCTCCGGCGAGTTGTTCGCGCAGGGCGGCGGCGTCCCAGTTCTGCGCGGTGGCCAGTTCGTCGGCGAAGGCGATGAGGGCAGGGCGGGCGCCCAGGGGCTGGGGCGGCGGCGGCGCCTTGGCGCGGGGCTTGGCGTGGGCGGCCAGGCACAGGCCCAGCAGCAGGCCGGCGCAGAGAGTGGAGAGGAGGCGAGGGCGTTTCACGGGGGGCAGCATACGGGCCGTGCCCTGCACGGCGCCTCAATCGATCTTGAACTGGAACTCCTGTTCGAAGGCCATGTTGCCTTCGCACTCGTACTTGGCCAGCGCCTGCAGGACCAGGGCGCGAAAGAAGTCGGTCGCTTCGTCCCGCCGGTCACCCGAGATGGACACCAGGTCGACGTCGGCCACTTCCAGCACACCCGCGTGCGTTGCCGCGACCACCTTCAGCCGCACTTCGCCTCGCCAATAGATGCTGCGCGGCAATTCCGGCTTGGGCATCTTGACGCAGGGAAAGTCCTGGATGCGCAGCAGCGGCGGCAGGCGGGCCTGGCGCCGGTCGCCGTTGTCCGGGACGAATCTCATGCCCTTGGGCGGCTTGGCCTCGATGCTCTTGATGGACTGGATCGCTGCCTTGTTGAACTCGGCCTGTCGCGCAATGGCGTGGCTGATCAACGTGCTCATCAGCTCGCCTTCGGCCAGGGCCTGGCGCAGTTCGGGTGAACTGTTGGGGCAGCGGGCCAGCCAGGCGCGCTTGCCTTCGTCCGGCATGGGCTCTGCGCCAGCGGTCTCCAGCGACCGGATGATGGTGCCGATGGCGGCCCCCTTGGTCTTCAACAGGTGGCCCATGCGCAGCAGATAGGGCGGCAACAGCACATAGCGATCGCGCGTGAGGGCGCCGGGCTGGCAGGCGACCAGCGTCAGCGTTGGCGCGAAGTTGGCGACCATCCAGGCGGTCTCGCCGTGCTTGTCGGGTACGTTGATCGCCAGCTTCACGCTGGGGTCGGCCAGAAGCGCCTCGACGACGAGGGCATAGCCGCCGCTGGCTGCCAGCATCAGCGGTGTGCGGCCGTAGGTGTCACGTTCGGTGAGCGCCAGATGGCCTTCGGCGCTTTGGATCAGGGCGGTGATCTGGCTGGCGGCCGCGCGCTCGGCGTCCTCCGGCGTCTTGGCCGACTTGGGGTCGGCCAGGACCTGGCGGATCTCCACGCCCAGCTTGTCTATCACTTGCCGGGGCGTGAGCAGCGGCTCGGCATGGGCGGGTTGAAGGCAAAGGAGCAGCAGGGCCAGCAATGCGCTGCTGCGTGTCAGTCGGGAGCTTGGGGGCATGGGGCTTGGTGGCTGGGCAAAGGGGGTGTCAATCGACCTTGAACCGGAACTCTTGCTCGAAGACGTGATCGCCTTCGCACTGGTAGCCGGCCAGCGTGCGGACCAGCAAGCTGCGGAAGTGATTGACGACGGCGGGGGGCGGTTCGCCGTCGGACAGCACCGTGAAATCGACGACCTCCACGACCCCCGCGCGTGTGGCGAACACGGTGTTGAAGCGCACGCTGCCCGACCAGCTGAGCGCACCCCGGATGGCCGGCGGCTGCATGCGCGGGCAGTGGTAGTCGCTGTTCCGGCCCGGCTCGCGCGCCGCAGAGATGAACCGCATGTCATGCGGCGGCCGTTGCGGGAGGGTCATCAGGCCCGCGCCGTAGGCCTTGTTGAAGGCCAATTGGCGGTCCAGAGCTTCGTTGATAAGGGTGTGTTGCAGCTCGCCGTTGGCCAGGGCCTTGCGCAACTCGGGCGTGGTGTTGGGGCAGCGTGCGAGCCAGGCCTTGCGCGCTGCGTCGGGGGCCGCTTCGGCGCCGGCGTCTTCCAGCATCTGGACGATGGCGACGACGGCGGATTTCTTGCTGTCCATCAGCGTCGCCATGCGCCGCAGATAGGGGCTCAGCAGCGGCTGACGCTCCAGCGTCAGCGCGCCGGGCTGGCAGGCCACCAGGGTCATGGCGGGCGCGAGCTTGGCGACCATCCAGGCGGTGTCGCCGGCCTTGTCGCGCGCGTTGATTCGAACCTTGACGATGGGGTCGCCCAGCAAGGCCTTGACCACCAACGGATAGGCGCCGCTGACGGCCAGCATCAGCGGTGTGCGGCCTTGCACGTCGGTGGCGATCAGCGCGTCATCGCCCGGTGAGCTGCGCGCCAGCGCGCCAATCTGCTCGGCCACCGCGCGCTCGGCGTCCTCGGGCGTCCTGCCGGGTTTGGGCGCCTCCAGGATCTGGCGGATCTCCACGCCCAGGCCGTCGATGAGCTGTCGCGGTGTGCGGGCAGGTTCGGCGTTAGCGCCGGCAAGCGCAGAAAGCAGGAGCAACAGGACAGCGGGCAGGCGTAGCAGCATGGGGCCGGAGTGTCTCCCGACCTCAGTCCCTCAACATCCGCGCCGCCAGGTGGAATTCACGCCACACCGGCGCCGCCGCATCGGCCGCGTAGCGCGAGCGCTCCAGCTTCTCCAGCCATTGCGCGGCGGGCTCGGCCTTCTGGCCAAACTGCCGGCGCAGCGTGCGCGCCCACGCGGCCGGGCTCTCGTGCGGCGGCACGGTGACGCCGGCCCGCGCCAGGGCAGCGGCGATGCGCGCACGCTGCCGGCTCCAGGCGTCATGCGGGCGGCTGCTCCAGCGCAGCCAGGCCATGGCGGCCAAGGTGAAGGCGAGGATGACACCGGCAATGGCCTGGCCCAGTCCAGTCCAGTCGGGGCGCTCGAAGCCCAGCTTCTTCAGCAAGTCGAACTGGTTCTGCCGCGAGTAGTTCAGCACCACCTGCTGCCAGCGGTTGTTGATGGCCTCCCAGCCGCCGCGCATGGCCCGCCACAGCGTGGGGTTCAGTTGCCCGATGACACCCGGCTGCGGCTGCAGCGCCAGGCCCTGAATGACGCGGTTGGGCGCGACGGCGGCGGTCGGGTCGCTGCGCAGCCAGCCCTTGCCTTCGACCCAGTATTCGGCCCAGGCGTGGGCATTGGCATTGCGCACGATGAGGTAGCCGTCCTGCGGCTCGGCGTCCCAGCCCTGGAAGCCGGTGACGATGCGCGCGGACACGCCCATGGCGCGCATCATGACGACGAACGCCGATGCGAAGTGCTCGCAGAAGCCCAGGCGCCGGTCCAGCCAGAACTCGTCGATGACGTGGGGCGTTTCCTGGCCGTAGCGGCCGGGGGAGAGGGTGTAGAGGAAATCGCCGTTGCGCACATGGTCCAGCAGCGCGGCGGCCAGGGCCTCGGCGCGCGGGCCGGCCTCCAGGCCGGCGAAGCGGGGCTGGGCCGCGAGTGCCGCCGCCCAGGCCATGCTGCGCGGGTTGAAGCTGGCGGGCAGGTACTGCAGGATCTGCTGCTGCAGGCGGTTCAGCTGCAGGCCGGCACGCCAGGCGGAATGCGCGGTGGCGGTCAGCCGCAGCCGCTCCGTGATGGGGCGCGGCGAGACCCACTGCAGCTCAGGCCCGCGCGTGAGCGTCAGGTCGGGCAGCGGCAGCTCGGTGCCGGTGCTGCCGGGGCTCATCTCCAGCAGCGGCAGCACGGGGATGCGCAGCGGCTCCACCGTCACCTCGTAGGCCAGCACCGGGCCGCTGGTGCGCAAATCGTCGCGGCTGCGCAGCCAGCTCTGGCTGCTGCGGAAGTCGGGCGCGCGCCAGGTCTTGCCGTCAAAGCGCGTCAGCACCGGGCCGCGGAAATAGCGCTGGTCGGGCGGTGGCGCGGCGCCGTCGAACTTCAGCCGCATGGCGATGCTGTCGTCGTTGGCGATCTCGCTCATCGCGCCGAATTCCATCTGGTTGGACAGCCCCGTCTTGCCGATGCTCTCGGTCGGCACGCCCCACAGCGGCGCGATGCGCGGGAACAGAACGAACAGCAGCACCATCACCGGCAGGCCCAGCGCCGTGGTGCCCGCTGCGCGCCGCGCGGCGATGGCGATGCTGGGCACGCCTTGGACCTCGGTGGACGGCATCTGCGCCAGCACGACGGCCGCCAGCAGGCCCCACAGCGACAGCAGGGCGCCCGCCGCCGTCAGCAGCGACTGCGAGTACAGGAACTGCGTCAGCACAAGGAAGAAGCCGAGGAAGAACACGACGAAGGCGTCGCGGCGGGCACGCAGCTCCATGGTCTTGAGCGCCATCAGCACGGTCAGCAGCGTGATGCCGGCTTCGCGGCCGACGAGGGTGCGGAAGGTCAGCCAGGTCAGCGCGGCGTAGATGAGCGCGATGCCCAGCAGCCACCAACGGCTGGGCAGCGGCCGCTGACGCCAGGCGATCTGGCCGCGCCACAGCAGCACCAGCCCGGTCAGCGCCGTGGCCCACAGCGGCAGGTGGCTGGCGTGCGGCGCCATGACGGCGGTGATGACGCCGAGCAGGAAGAGGCTGTCGCGGGTGTCGCGCGGAAGCCGTTCCCACCATGCCTGGACGGCATTCATTTGTGCACCCTTCGGCCTGCGGCCTGTCCCGCCAGGCGGGAGCGAGCTTGCTTGGGGCGGCCCGGCGCGGCGCTCATGCTTTGAACTCCGCGAGTTGCTCCAGGCAGGCCTGGCGGTGCGCCGCGCCTAGCGACGGCGCCAGCTCGCGGCCGGCCAGCCTCAGGCCGTAGGGCTGGCTCTGGCGCTCGGCGGCCAGCACCCAGGCGGTGAGGCGGGACAGCCGCGCCTCCACGTCGCGGCCCTGCGTGTCGCGCCAGTCCAGCCACAGGTCTTTCGCCAGCGGCGCCTCGGTCTCGCGCACCCATAGCGGCAGGCCATGGTCCAGCGCCAGGGCGGACTTGCGCCACAGCACCTGCTTCATCGAGTCGCCCCGGCGGTAGCTGCGCACGCCCGAAAAATCGGTGCCGCTGGCCGATTGGCGGGTGGACGCCGCCTCGCCCGCGCCGGCCTCGGCCTGGGTGGGGAAGGGCGCGAGCACGCTTTCAGCCTGCGGGTAGACCCAGACCTTGCTGGCTGGCCGCCAGTAGGTCCAGGCGCGGAAGAAGCCCAAGGGGAAGCGCGTCGTGACGACCAGCCGCGGCAGCTCGCGCAGGCCGCGTTTCAAGGCAGGCAACCGCAGCCTGAGCACCGCGTGGCCCAGGGCCGGCACGTCCACCCAGGCCGGCTCGCTGGCCCCGCTGTCGAGCTGGGCGCTGACGGCGATGCCAAAGCGCGCCTTGCCCGGGTTGTGCAGGCGCAGCTCCAGCGTGAACTCGTCGCCGGCATGCACGCCCTCGGGTGCCTTCAGGTCCATCTGCAGGCCACGCAGGTTGGCGTGCGTGGTGTGCATGGACGCCAGCCCCGCGCCGGTCAAGGCGAAGGTAAGGGCGTAGCCCAGGCTCAACTGCTCGTTGATGCTGGCCAGCAGCAGCACGCCCAGCGTGCCGCAGAAGGCCAGGCCGGCCCACGTGGGGACGATGTAGAGGTTGCGCTGGGTGGTGCTGTGCGTGTCGGCGACCGGCTGGCGGGCCTGCCACCAGAGCTGCCAGCGGGAGCGCAGGGCGTTGAGAGCTGCCATGCGCCGCAGGATACGTGGGGTTGGCGGCTCAGCGCTCCGCCGGAGCGCCGCGAAGCGCTGCCAGCTCCTGCCGCAGCGCCGCGTTCTCGGCCTCGAGGGCGGCGACGCGCAGGCGCAGCGAGTCCACCGTCTGCTCCGCCGCCGGGGCGTCCTGGCTCTGGGTCTCCTGGCTCGGTGCGGGCGGCCTGCGCCTGGCCTCGCGCACCCGCTTGGCTGCCTGCTTCAGCTCGTCCGCGCCGGCCGCTGCCGCTGCGGCTTGTTCCTCCGCCGGCAAGGTGGCCACGGCCGCCGCCGCGTTGATGGACACGGTGCCGGCCTTCACCGCCGCCACCAGCTCGGGCGCGCCCTGCTTCTGGATCTTCTCGATCAGCACGACCTGGCTGCTGCTCAGCCGCGCGGCCTTGGCCAGCGCCTCGCGGGTTTCAAGCGGCGTGGCTTCGGGCACCTCGGGTGGTGCCTCGGCCACCGGCAGGGCGGCCGCCACGGCGGCGCTGCGGGCGCGCCGCTCGGCCACGATCTCGCGCTTGCGCAGCGCCAGCACGCCGCGCTGGAAGTCCGAAATGCTGCGTCGACCCAGGTGCTGGTCGATCATCCACAGGTGCACGTCTTCCATGGACTTGAAGCGCGTGTTCTGCACCGTCTGGAACGGCAGCCCATGTTTGCTGCAGATGCCGTAACGGTTGTGCCCGTCCACCAGCACGTCGCCCCACAACACCAGTGCATCACGGCAGCCCTCGGCCAGGATGCTGCGCTCCAGCGCTTCATGTTCCTCCGGCGTCAACGGGTCGATGTAGGCCTTGAGTTCTTCGTTGACGACGATGTGCATGGAGCCGGGCGCGGGGTGGGCGAAAGGGGGCGGATTCTAGGAGGCTGTCGCCTGCCAGGAAGGGTCGGCCGCGAGCGGCTGCTTTCCAACCCCGATCCGCGACTGATGAAGGCGCTGCGCCACCAGGCTTGCAGCTTCCAAGATGGCGTGATTTGAAGTTTCACTCAGGCTTGAGCAGAAAGCGCCGATATGGGAGGGATGGACATCGGCAACTCCACCAGCGCCGCCTCGGCGGTCAGCAATGCGTCGAACGGCACGCCAGGCACTGTCGGCAATGCCGCCGGCCTGTTGGTGCTGCGCAAGGCGCTGGACGCCCAGGCAGCCGGCGCCGCCGCGCTGCTCGCTGCCCTGCCGCAGCCGCCCGCGCTGGCCACTGAAGGCAGCCTCGGGCGCAACGTCAATACCTACGCCTGACCTGGCCGCTTCGCCTCTGCGAGCGAGCAGCAGCGCTTGATCGCCTCGGACGATGAGGAGCCGGGATGGTGAGCGTCGGCTCTGGGGCGTCCGAGCTGACCCTCGGGCAGATTGAAGCGGGCCGGTTGTTCCAAGGTCCTATGCTTCGACTCCTTCGAGTGTCTCGGTTTGGAAATGCAACTCGCCACACTGGGCTTCGGCCTTGAGATTTACCGTTTAACCCGTGGTGGAGCGAGATTGAAACAACAGTTGATGGGGTTCTTGCTGACCCTGGTGATCGCGGCGCAGGGCGTGGCGGCGGATTCGGAGCTTGCTTACCCGCCACTGCTGACGCCGGCAGCGCAGGAAGCCAAGGCGGCCCACCTGGCGGCGGAACTGCTCTCGCGCTACCACTACAAGGCCGTGCCGCTCGACGATGCCTTGTCGAGCAAGATGTTCGACCAGTACCTGAAAGCGCTCGATCCCGAGAAGATCTACTTTCTGCAATCCGACATCGACCGTCTTGCCGTCGCACGCAACCGGCTTGACGACGCGATCCTGACCGAGGATCTGCGCGCGCCGTTCGAGATCTTCAACTTGTACGAACGCCGGGCCGTCGAGCGAATGGCCTATGCCCGCAGCCTGCTGCACAAGGGGTTCGATTTCGTGAGCGACGAGACGCTGATGATCGATCGCAAGGACCAGGCTTGGCCCGCGACCGAGGCAGATTCGCTGGACCTGTGGCGCAAGCGCGTGAAGAACGATTGGTTGCGGCTCAAGCTCGCGGGTCAGGACGACGGGACCATCGCGAAAGTCCTCGACAAGCGGTACGACAGCGCCTCCAAGCGCCTGGGCAAGATCACGGGCGCCGACGCCTTCGAGGCGTTCATGAATGCCTACACAACGGCCATCGAGCCCCATACCAACTATCTGGGGCCGCGCGCCGCGGCCAATTTCGACATCGCGATGCGGCTGTCGCTGGCGGGCATTGGTGCCGTGTTGATGGACATCGATGGCTACGCCACCATCCGCGAGTTGGTGGCTGGCGGCCCGGCGAGCCTCTCTGGGCAACTGCAGGTGGGCGACCGCATCGTGGGTGTCGCGCAAGGCACGACCCGCCCGATGGACGACGTCGTCGGCCGGCGTCTGGACGACACCGTGGCTCTGATTCGTGGCGCGGTGGGTTCGACGGTGCGCCTGGACGTCCTGCCCGCTGACAACGGGCCCGACGCGCCAAGCAAGACCGTGGTCCTGGTCCGCAACACCATCAAGATCCAGGACAGCGCCGCCAAGGCCAAGGTCTATTCGGTGACGACAGGTGAGGGCAAGCGCTTGATCGGCGTGATCACCCTGCCATCGTTCTACGAGGATCTCGATGCCCTTCGAAAGGGCGACAAGGATTACCGCAGCGCTGGTGGCGACGTGGCCAAGCTGCTGGCGGACCTGAAGGCCCAAAAAGTCGATGCCGTCTTGATGGACCTGCGCAACAACGGCGGGGGTTCGCTGCGGGAGGCGATCGGTTTGACGGGCCTGTTCGTCGGAAAGGTGCCGGTGGTTCAGACACGCAATGCCAACGGCCACGTGAGCGTGGAGAAAAACGCCAACACCGGCTTGGCTTGGGACGGGCCGATGGGCGTACTGATCAACAGGGCCTCCGCGTCTGCGTCGGAAATCTTCGCGGCGGCGATTCAGGATTACGGCCGCGGCCTGATCATCGGCGAGCGCAGCTTTGGCAAGGGAACGGTCCAGACCGTGGCCAGCCTCGACCAGATCGCCAGGAACGTCAATCCGGTGTATGGCGAGTTGAAGATGACCGTCGCGCAATTCTTCCGCGTGAACGGCGGCACCACGCAATTGCGTGGCGTGACACCGGATATTGGCTATTTGCAAAGCGGCAACGACAGCTTGTTCGGCGAATCGAGCTTTGACAACGCCTTGCCGGCGACCCAGGTGAAGGCGGCCGACTACGCGCCCGTGGGCAACATCACGGCGCAGCTGCCGCGCCTCTTGGCGTGGCATGAGAGTCGCGTTCAGCGCGACCGTGATTACCAGAGCCTGCTGGACGACCTTGCAAAGGCACGAGAGCGGCGCAAGAACAACGTGATTTCACTCAACGAAGCGGTACGGCGCAAGGAGCGCGCCGCTTCGGAGGCCCGATTGAAAGCCATGTTGGGCTCCGACGGAGCGGCTGGGGGCGATGCGCTGACGGACGATGGCTTGCAGTTCAACGAACGCAAGCTGAGCAAGGACCTGGCCATCGAGAAGACCCAGAAATCCGTCAACGACGTCCTCTTGAACGAGGCGGTGAGCATCCTGTCCGATAGCGTGGCGTTGAAAGAAGGTCAATCTCAAATGTCAGCGAGCGCGCTGTCGACCCGTCCCGTCGTGGTCACGACCCTTTCGACAGCGCCGTCGAAACAATAAGGTTGACCGACTTGCTGCATCGCACAGTAGCTTCCGAATGTCTGCTTGCTGGCAACTTCAAAGGCACGATGGGCGGGACTGGAGTCGGCCAGGGGCGGAAACTCGCTCCGGAGCTACCAGCGGCTGGTCAAGTCAGAAAGCTGTCGCCCAACGTTTGACTTAAGCGGCCTGCCGAAGGCAGGTCCGCTTGAAGGAAGGGTTAGCCATCTTCTAGCGAAGGCGCTCTGACAGGGAAGTGAAGAACGCGGGTCGATACGAAACGTCGCCTGCACTTAGCCGGTGATCGGCACCCGGATAGACAACGAGGCTCAGGTTGTTCTTGCCTGCTGCTTCAAACGCAGCCCTCAGCGCAAGCGCGGACTCAACGGGAACGCTCTCGTCCTTCTCCCCGAACCCGACGATGATAGGAACGGACAGAGCCAGATAGTCGGCTGTCGGCTCTATGTCCATGACATCTGCCCACCAGCGGTACGGATTCCCAAACCATTGCTTCTGGAGGCTCCGGCGGTCGAGTGCCACCTTCTTCCACTCGTGGTCAACGTCGAATGGTATCGCTTGACGATGGTGGAGTTCCCTGAGTGAACTTCGCATAGACCATGCGCCACTTCCAATGATCGCGACATGAGTTACTTCAGGGAAATGTTTCGCTACCCTGACTGCGACGAGTGCACCTTCCGAGACCCCGACTAAGACCACGTTTCTCGGCTTTGGCATCGCTGTGGCCAGTTGATCTGTGATGAACTCCGAATAGTCGGAAACCCATTGCTCCGGGTTGTTCGCTTGGTTGAACCTAGTACTGCATGTGCGAGAGGCACTGGGCGCGTCGGCAACGAAGCGCTTGTTCAGGACAAGTATGCGGGCGTTGACGCCAATGCCTTTGACGTATCCCGGCATGACCGAGTGCCAGCTTCGGCACCCGGAACCGCCATAGAAGAAAACGAGCGAATCCGGTTGCGCGTTCCCACCAATGGCAAAGGACAAGTAGCTACTCGTCCCCCCGTCTTTGAAGTGAAAGGTGTGAGGCGTTAGAGGCTCTTCCGCGAGCGCTTTGCTGCTGGCGGATTGTCCATACACAAGAGTGCAGTACATGCCGGCGGCGACTACGAGAAGTCTGAAGATGAAAGGCATGGGTTGATGGTGCAAAGATGGCTAACGTGTTCTCGGGAGACTGCCGCTGCTGCTTAGGCAGGAACGGTGCGCCACAACACATCCCTGGTTGGATGCTGCAAGCACTTGACTCATAAGCACTTTCCAAAAAATTTGACGGGCGAAA
>Ga0187844_10003292_pt1 | contig 10835 bp, 11 predicted proteins | sample SpaLakP09_SKY_50_FD_134517 | JGI IMG/M metagenome (GOLD analysis project Ga0187844, IMG submission 134517) | Oligotrophic lake water microbial communities from Sparkling Lake, Wisconsin, USA - SP09_SKY_50 | ecosystem: Environmental > Aquatic > Freshwater > Lake | place: USA: Sparkling Lake...
AAAGCTGGTGTTACTTCAAGATGGTGGCCACTGATAGTCAGATTCATAAAGCCTCCTTTTCACAAGGATTGGGTCTGGAAGGAAATGGGGAGCAAAAGAACGATGGGAAGGGTATGTCTGGGTAGCGGGTTTTTGAGTCGTGAGTGGGGAATCGGCAAAACCAGTTTGCGCCTGAAGCGCTTTCGTGACAAGTGTTTTACAGCCTGATGAAGGGGCTAAAAACGGTAATCCTTTGTACGGGTGCGAGGCCGTGGTGGAATGCTCGATGTAATAATCTGCGCATCCCAGCCTCGGAGACATTCTTGGACAGCGATCACTCTCGGTGACCGTCCACTCCCCTGCAGCGCGGCGGCCTCCAGTCGCCGCATGTCCGGAGTGAGACGGGTCCCCAAGCTACCCCCACCCGGACGGCCTGCCCGTCCCGCCTCAAGACGGCGCCGCTGCGCTGGAGATCTACCGCATGCTGAATGTGTTCACCTTGGACAATGGCCGCCTGAAGGGCGGGCTGTTTCAGGAAGAAATCGAAACCGCCGAAGACCTGGCCCTGTCACGCCCGATCTGGGTTGACCTAGAGGCGCCCAGCAGCGAGGAAAAGGGCTGGATCAAGGATCGCTTCGGCCTGAGCATCCCCGAAGACATCGTCGATGAAGACCTGGAGGAGTCGGCGCGCTTCTACGAGGAAGACAACGGCGAGTTGCACATTCGCTCCGACTTCCTGATTGACGATGACGAGGCTCCGCGCAATGTGCGGGTGGCCTTCATCCTCTTCAACAACGTGCTGTTCTCGATCCACAACGAGGACCTGCCCGTGTTCCGCCTCTTGCGCCTGCGCGCGCGGCGCATCCCGGCCCTGATCGAGGATGCCAAGGACGTGCTGCTGAAGCTTTACGATGCCGACGCCGAGTACTCGGCCGACGTGCTGGAGCGCATCTACGACAACCTCGAAAAAGTCAGCGCCAGCGTGCTGAAGAAGGATGTCAACGACGCCGAAGCCGGCGAGGTGCTGTCGGCGATCGCCCGCGAGGAAGACTTGAATGGCCGCATCCGCCGCAATGTGATGGACACGCGCCGCGCGGTCAGCTTCATGATGCGCAGCCGCATGCTCAATGCCGAGCAGTTCGAGGAGTCGCGGCAAATCCTTCGCGACATCGATTCGCTGGACTCGCACACGGCCTTCCTGTTCGACAAAATCAACTTCCTGATGGATGCCACCGTCGGCTTCATCAACATCAACCAGAACAAGATCATCAAGATCTTCTCGGTCGCCAGCGTGGCGTTGTTGCCGCCGACCCTGATCGCCAGCGTTTACGGCATGAACTTCAAGTTCATGCCCGAGGTGGACTGGGCCTATGGCTACCCATTTGCACTGGGCCTGATGGCCGCCTCGGTGGCGGCGCCGCTGATCTACTTCCGCCGCAAAGGCTGGATGCGTTAACTTGCCCGAAGGCGCCGCTTGATCCAGCGCAGCAGGCTGCCCAGCAGGGGCAGCTTCTCGTAGAACTCCTCGGCGGCGTCCCAGTAGTCGCGGTGATAGGCCACGCGGCCGTCGGATGCGAAGCGCAGATGGCTGCTGCCGTGGATGCTGCGCTCCAGGGCTTGGCCCTTGAGCCGGAACAGGAAGTTCCAGCTCAGGAAGCATTGATCTTCCTCGGCGAGCGCCGCGAGCACCTCGAAGCGCGGCGCTTCCAGCCCCTCGAACATATGGGCAAAGATGCGCTGCACCCCGGCCAGATCACGCACCTCGTTGAACGGGTCCTTGAAGAAGGCCTGCTCGGTGTAGTGCTTGCCCAGCCAGGCCACGTCGCCAGGCTTGAGGTGCTCGAAGAAGTTGACCAGGGCGGCCACGCGCGGATCGGGATGGGGGTGCTTCATAGCCCGGTCGTGCGGCGCACGACGTTGAAGTAGAGGCCGTGGCCCAGATGACGCAGCAGCTTCAGGAAGAGGGTGAAGCGCTTGGGGAAATGGATCTCGAAGCTGCCGCGCGCCCAGCCTTTCAGGATTTCGTCGGCCGCCTGGGCCGGGCTGATCAGCGCTGGCATGTGGAAGTCGTTCTGCGCAGTCAGCGGCGTCTCGACAAAGCCCGGGTGGATCACCGACACGCCGATCTGCGGCGAGAGGTCGAGGTAGAGTGCCTCGGCCAGATGCGACAGCGCCGCCTTCGAGGGGCCGTAGCCCAGCGACTTGGGCAGGCCGCGGTAGCCCGCCACGCTGGAAACCAGGCTGATGTGGCCGTGTCCTTGTTTCAGAAAGGTCGGCAGCACGGCGGCCAGGACTTTCAGCGCGCCGACATAGTTGACGTCCAGATGACGCAGCGCCTCAGCCAAAGAGAAGTCCTGCGCCCGCATCGGCTTGTAGTAGCCGGCGCAGTAGAGGCACAAATCGAGCGGGCCGATCTGCTGCGCAGCGCGCTGCACCGCCGCCTCGTCCAGTGCATCGAGTGCGATCGCCGTGGCGCCTGGATGCTGGGCGACGAACTCGTCCAGCAAGGCGGCCTGCCGGGCCGACACGATCACCTGCGCGCCGCGGGCATGCAGGGCGGTGGCCAGCGCGCGGCCTATGCCGCTGGACGCGCCGACCAACCAGACCCGGCGGCCCTGCCAGTCCTTCAGCTTGGGGTTCAGCGCCATCAGAGTTTCTGGAACGACAGCGTGACCTCGCCGAGGCGGAAGCCGAACTTGCTCATCTGCGCCTTGTTGAGCATGACCTTGTCGTCCATCAGGTACATCCAGTCGTCGAAATCGACCTCATAGACCTTGCCGTCGACGGGCAGCTTGAGGGTGTAGCTCCAGCGCAGCGCGTTGCCGGAGGCCTGACCCTGGGCGGTGCCCAGCACGTCGGCGGCGGTGCCGGAGTAGGCGCCATTGCCCAGCGCCTTGATCGTCCAGACCCTGCGCTCCTTCTTGCCGTCGCTGTAGTCGAAGTCCTCTTCCAGCACGCCGGTGTCGCCGTTCCAGCGGCCCATAAGCTGGACGGTGAAGCGGCGCTGCACCTTGCCGGCCCGGTCGGTGAAGATGCCGTGGGCGACCAGCGGGCCGTTGAAGTAGCTGCGCAGGTCGAGCGTGGGTTTTTCCTGCGCGTAGTCGGCGGGCGTGGGCGCACTGGCGCAGCCGGCGAGGGTGATGGCGGCAATCAAGAGCAGACGTCGGGCAATCATGGCGGGGCCTCCTTTGGGCGTATCCAGAAAACATAGAGCAGGGCTGCGGCGCCCAGCTTCAGCACACAGGGCAGGGCGCAGTAGGCGAAACCCAGCGCCTGCAGCGCGGCCTCGTCGCGGCGGCCCGGTGCATAGCCCAGCGCTTGCAGCAGCGGCAGGGCGAGGCCGGCGGCCAGGGCGAGGTTGAGCTTGTTGGCGGCGTTCCACCAGCCGAAGAAGGCGCCTTCAGCCTGACCAGCAAGGCCGGCGCGCTGGATTACGCGGGTCAGCATCGCGCCGGGGATGGCCAGGTCGGCGCCCAGGGCCACGCCGCTGGCCAGGCAGACGACCGTGAAGGCGAGGCGGTCACCGGCACCCAGCAGCGCGGCCCAGGCGAAAGCAGCCACTGCCAGCAGCATCGCCAGCCCCCAGGCGCGCGCCTGGCCCAGCCGAGCGACGACGCGAAGCCACATCGGCAGCGACAGCGCTGCGGCGATGAAATAGGCGGCCAGGTACAGGCCCTCGGCCTCGGGCGTCTGCAGCCGGTCGCGCACGAAGAACAGCAGCAGGGTGGCGGGCACGGCCGCGGCAATGCCATTGAGCAGGAAGACTGCCAGCAGGCGGCGAAAGCCCGGCGTGCGCCAGACCAGTGTTGCCGCCGTAGCGGGCTCATCGCGAGGCGAGGCGCGAGGCGCTCGATTCAACAGCAGCAGGCCGACGGCCAGGCTCAGGCCCAGCGCCACGGCCGTGGCGGTGTAGCCCAGCAGCGCGGGCAGCAGGCTGGCGACAATCACGCCGCCTAGCGCAAAGCCCTCGCGCCAGGCCACCACGCGGGTCTGCTGCAGTGCGCTGCCGCCGAGTCGCGCGCCCCAGGCCTGGTGCAGCACGCTGAGCAAGCTGTAGCCTAGGTAGGTCAGCAACAGGAAGCCGGTGCACCAGGCGAGCAGGGCCGTGGGCTCGCGCACGGCCGGGAAGAACAAGCCGATGAAACCGCCGGTCAGCAGCAGCGCGGCCGCCACCATCAGGCCCAGCACGCGCCGCGGCGGGCCGTTCAGCCAGCGGTCGCAGAGCCGGCCGATCCAGGGGTCGACCAGCGCATCCAGCAGCCGCGCGCCCAGCAGCACGGCGCCCAGTGCCGCCAGCGGGACGCCGAACTGCGCCGCATAATGGGCGGGCAGGCCGACGTAGAGCGGGAGGGCAACGAAGGCCAGGGCGAAGCCGAGCGCGCCGTAGCGCAGGCCTGCTCCGGAGCCGAACTCAGCGGCCATCACTTTGCAGCAATTGCTGGCGCAGCTTGGGCTCTGAGCTGTGTGCCGAGAGCCAGATGCCGAAGAACAGCCGTGCGAACTCGGCGTCGGCCACCCGGCGGCCGCGCTGCCCGTTGAAGAAGAACTGCGCCGCTTTGCCCGGCTCGAACTGGCCGGTGATGCGGTCGCCGGCCTTCACGTCCGGGAAGGCCGCTTCCATCTCTGCCAGCCAGGACTTTGCCTGGGCGGCGTTGATTTCACCCTGGCGGCGCATTTCGGCCAGTGAGCGCTTGGCGATCTCTTTGCCGCTCAAGGAACGGGCGTATTGCAGCTCTAGGGCCAGGTCTTGCGTGGCCCAGTCCGGCGCGCCGACCTTGGCCGGCACCCACAGGCGCACGTCGTAAATCAGCAGACCCAAAAAGCGCATCTGCGCCTGGCCCTGCAGCTGCCATGGCGGCAGCTCGGCCGGGCTGGCGGCGGCCCGCAGCGGCAGGCCCAGCAGCGCCGGAAGGGCCAGCAGGCAGCTGCGGCGCTTCATCAGTCGCGCACCAGGGTGAACTGCATCACATCGGTGTTGCCGGCTGCGAAGGCGGCCTCGCAATAGGCGAGGTAGAACTCCCAGAGACGCATGAAGCGGGTGTCGAAGCCCTGCTCGCGCACGGGTCCCTCATGGCGCAGGAAGGCTTCGCGCCAGCGCTTCAGGGTCTCGGCATAGTCGAGGCCAAACGCCAGCTCGTTGACGACCCGCAGACCGGCCTTCTCGGCATGCAGGCGGAACTGGCTCGGGCTGGGGAGCAGGCCGCCGGGGAAGATGTACTGCTGGATGAAGTCGCTGCTGCGCGTGTAGCGCTCGAACAGGTCATCACGGATGGTGATGCTCTGGATGCAGGCACGGCCGCCGGGCTTAAGCTTCTCGAATACTGTCTTGAAATAGCTGGCCCAGTACTCGCGGCCGACCGCCTCGAACATCTCGATCGAGACGACGGCGTCGAAGGGTTCGTCCGCGATGTCGCGGTAGTCCTGCAGGCGCAGCTCGGCCTGGCCCTCAAGGCCGGCGCCTTGCAGGCGCTCCCGGCCCCAGGCTAGTTGCTCGGTCGACAGGGTCACGCCGGTCAATCGGGCGCCGAAGTCGCGCGCCGCGCATTCGGCCACCGCACCCCAGCCGCAGCCGATTTCGAGCACGCGGGAGCCCGCCTGCACGGCGCATTCCTGCAGCGCGCGGCGCATCTTGGCATCCTGCGCGGTGGGCAGCGAGCGGCGGCTGTCGCCGTCGAACCAGGCGCTGGAGTAGTTCATGCTCTCATCCAGCCAGAGCTTGTAGAAGGCGTTGCCGAGGTCGTAGTGGGCGTGGATGTTCTTGCGACTGCCCTTGCGTGTGTTTCGGTTCAGCAGGTGGCGCGCGCGGTGCAGCAGGGCGCCCCACCAGCTGCCATAGACAACCGACTCCAGTGCCTCGCGGTTGCGCACCAGCAGCTCCAGCAGCGCGCACAGATCGGGCGTGGTCCAGTGGCCGGCGACGTAGCTTTCGGCAAAGCCGATGTCGCCCGAACGCAGCGCTGCCGAGCAGACGGCCCAGTCGCGGATGCGCAGCGCGGCGCGCGGCCCTTCGGCGCCACCGAAGTGCGCCGAGCTGCCGTCGGGCAACTGCACATCGAGGGCGCCGATCTGCAGGCTCTGCAACAGCTTGAAGACGGCGCGGGCAGCGGCGGGCGTGTCCGCCGGGAGGCTGGGGCTGGATTTCAGCGTGCGTGAGTTCATGGTTCAGCGGGTCAGGAATTGTTCAGGGGCGGGCGGCTTGCCAAAGAAGGGCACGCGCTTGAGCGCTAGCTGCAGGGCCTGCCAGTGGATGCGGGCGATCAGCATCAGGCTTAGAGCCGGCACGGCGAAGAAGGTCGCACGCGCGCTGGTTGGGGTTAGCGGTTGCAATTGGCCGCTGACGCTGGTCTGCAGCAGCGGACCTTCGGCGTCTTCGTGGTCGATGCGGGCGATGGTGCGGCCCGCCGCGTGCAGGAAGCGAAACCGGTAACGACCCTCGACCTTGCAGAAGGGCGAGACGTGGAAGACCTTGGCTGCCACCAGTTCTCGGCCGCCCGTCAGTTCGGGCCCGCACAGCAGATAGCAATGGCGCTCGCCAAAGGTGTTGTTGACCTCAACGATGACTGCCGCAGTGGAGCCATCGCTGCGCTCGCAGTACCAGAAGCTGACCGGCTTGAAGGCATAGCCCAGCACTCGCGGGAAGCAGTGCAGCCAGACCTCGCCATCGGCATCCGTGATGCCTTCGCTGGCCAGTAGCGCGTCGATCCAGGCCAAGGCGTCCGGGCCGCCGGTGCCGTGGTCGGCGTCGTGGAAGCTCAGCCATCCGAAGCCATTGCGATGCAAGGCAGCGCAGGGCTCGCGGTGCAGGGTGCGCAGCGGCAGCATCAGGAAGTAGCTGGCATACGCGAAGGCATGGACAGCCGGTCGCAGCCGGCGGTGCCTAACGGGGCCGCGCCCGATCAAGGCCTGATGAGGCCAGGTCGTACTGGTCATGCCTTGGCCCAGCTCTCGGTCAGGCGCTTGGCCACCGTCAGGCCCGACAGCAGGCCGTCCTCGTGGAAGCCGTAGCGCGTCCAGGCACCGCAGAACCATGTGTGGCCCTGGCCTTGCAGATGCGCCACCCGCGGTTGGGCGGCCACGGCCGCGCGGTCGAACACCGGGTGGGCGTAGTCGTACTCGCCCAGTACAGTGCCAGCCGCCGGCTCGCGCAGCGGGTTCAGCGACACAAGTACCGGCTTCGTCCAGGGCAGCGGCTGCAGGCGGTTCAGCAGGTAGTGCAGGCAGACCTCGCGATCCTCGCCGCCCTGCTCGTAGTTCCATGCGGCCCAGGCCCGCTGCCTTCGGGGCAGCAGGGCAGAGTCGGTGTGCAGCACGGCGCGGTTGCGGTGGTAGCGGATGGCCCCCAGCACCTGGCGCTCGGCGGTGGTGGCATCGTCACCCAGCAGGCGCAGCGACTGGTCGCTGTGCCCGGCCATCACCACCTCGTCGAACCGTTCGCGGCCCTGCGCTGTCTGCACCCACACGCCGTCGCTGCTGCGCTGCACGCCAAGCACCGGCGTGGACAGGCGCGCGTCGTGGATGCTCGCCAAGAGTTTGTCGACATAGTGGCGCGCGCCGCCGCGCACGGTGAACCACTGCGGCCGGTCCGTGACCTGCAGCAGACCGTGGTTGTGGCAGAAGCGGATCAAGGTGCTGATCGGGAACTCCAGCATCTGCGCCGTCGGGCAGGACCAGATGCAGGCGACCATCGGCAGCAGATACCAGTCGCGGAACGGCCGGCTGAAGCGGTGCTCGTCGAGGAACTTGCCTATCGGCTGGGCCAGCGCGCCGTCCTGGCCCGCGCTGGCCAGCGCTGTGCACAGGCGGTTGAAGCGCATCAGGTCGGACAGCATGCGATAGAAGTCCGGCCGCAGCAGGTTGCGGCGCTGGGCGAACACGCTGTTCAGGTTGCTGCCGCTCCACTCCAGGCCCTGGCTCGGCAGCTGCACGGAGAAGGACATCTCGCTGGCGGCCACATCCACGCCCAACTGCTCGAAAAGCTGGATGAGCAACGGATAGGTGCGCTCGTTGAAGACCAGGAAGCCGGTGTCTACGCCGCAAGTCTGGCCTTGCAGGCTCACATCCACCGTGTGTGTGTGGCCGCCGAAATAGTCATTCGCCTCGAACAGCGTGACCCGGGCTTGCGAGCTCAGGCCCCAGGCTGCCGACAGGCCCGCGATGCCGGAGCCGATGACGGCAATGGAACGTTCAGCGCGTTCGGGGGTTTTGGTGGATTCGCCCAGCTGGCGAAGAAAGGGCAGCAGTTCGGTGGCATGGCTGTGGCCTGCGGACACCGCACTACGCCAGAGCAAAGGGCTTCCGCGGAGTGCGGAAGCCCCGGGTGTAAAAGTAGCCGCAAGGCGCCTCGGAGCCAACGAGGGAGGGAGGGAGGAGGAGGAGAAAGGCTCGGAGATTGCAGCCCCTTTGACGGGGAGGCCTTGCGACTGAATTCTTGTGGATGCTAATGACTTCTCACCGTTTTGGAGCCAATCCTGCACAGCTTGGTCGACTATACGGAGCGCAGCGCCCCCGGCGCGCTTTATGTGAGCGCTCAACCCCTTATCGGCAGGAACTTCCCCGAGGTTGTCCCCCCTTGTGGGGACAAGACAAGGCGCTGGAGCAACAGTGGTGCGCATGACGGCCGGCCGCTGCAGTCTCAGGACCGTACCGGCGCGGTGCCGATGCCCGGATCTCGGTGCTGCATGACAATGCCTCCTGCTTTTCCCTGTTTGTTCATTATTTGTCCTAGTCAAAACCGTTGCTGATGCCTATATTAGGCGAATATTCAAATATTGTCATATGCCTGTCTACGACAAATCAACTTCCGATCGATTCGAGGCTCCACGTGTCTGAGTCGCCTGCGCTGGCCGATGTGAGTATGGCCGCGCTGTCCGGCATTGCCGCGGTGGAGCGTGACACCGGCATCAGCAAGGACACCCTGCGCATCTGGGAGCGGCGCTATGGCTTCCCGGCGCCGGCGCGTGATGCCCTGGGCGAGCGGGTCTACCCGGCCGAGCAGGTGCAGCGCCTGCGACTGCTGAAGCGCCTGCTGGACGCAGGCCATCGCCCGGGCCGGGTCGTGCCGGCCAGTGCTGAGGCGCTCGATGCGCTGCTCCAGCAACCGGCTGGCCGAAGCGGCAACACGGCGGCTGCCGGCGTGCCGTTGCCGGCCCTGGAGCCATTTCTGAACTTGTTGCGGGCTCATGATGTGGAGGGCTTGCGCCGCCTGCTGTCGCAGGCCGTGTTGCGGATGGGGCTGGGGTCCTGTGTGCTGGACCTGATCGCACCCTTAACTACGCAGATCGGCGAGATGTGGATGCGCGGCGAGCTGCAGGTTTTTGAGGAGCACATCTACAGCGAGTCACTGCAGCTGGTGCTGCGCCAGTCGGTGCAGGCGATCCCGCGCCTGGCCCTTTCCGAGACGCCGCGGGTGCTGCTGACTACCCTGCCGGGCGAGCAGCACGGCCTGGGCCTGCTGATGGTGGAGGCGATGCTGACCCTGCAGGGCTGCCAATGTCTGAGCCTCGGCGTGCAGACGCCATTGGAGGAGCTGCCGCGGGCGGCGGCTGCGCACCGGTCAGACATCGTGGCTCTGAGTTTCAGCGGCTACCTGTCGGCCAAGGCTGTGCAGCAGGGTCTCGACAGCCTGCGCGCGCGGCTTGCGCCCGAGGTGGCGCTGTGGGCGGGCGGCCGTGCGGCGGCGCTGCGCCGGCGCAGCGGCGTGGCGGGGGTGCAGTACATGGCCGAGCTGTCCGCCGTGGCTCAGGAGGTGGCGCGTTGGCGGGCCGAACATCCATGAAATTCAGAACCGTCATGCACCCGGCATAAAATCAAGCGAGCAACCTAGGACGACCATGCTTTACCCCGAACTCTTCAAGCAGCTTGAAGCCGTGCGCTGGAATATGGACACCGACATCCCATGGGACAAGTTCGATGCCAGCCTGCTCACCGACGACCAGGCCCGCACGATCAAGATGAACGCCATCACCGAGTGGTCGGCCTTGCCCGCCACCGAGATGTTCCTGCGTGACAACAAGGACGACAGCGACTTCTCGGCCTTCATGAGCGTGTGGTTCTTCGAGGAGCAGAAGCATTCGCTGGTGCTGATGGAATACCTGCGCCGCTTCCGCCCCGACATGGCACCCACCGAGGCCGAGCTGCACGAGGTCCGTTTCGACTTCGACCCGGCCCCCGCGTTGGAAACGCTGATGCTGCATTTCTGCGGTGAGATCCGCCTCAACCATTGGTACCGACGCGCCGCCGAATGGCACACCGAGCCGGTCATCAAGGCGATCTACGAAACCCTGGCGCGCGACGAAGCCCGCCATGGCGGCGCCTACCTGCGCTACATGAAGCGGGCGATGACGAAGTTCGGCGACGAGGCGCGCGCCGCCTTCGCCAAGGTCGGTGTGCTGATGGCGAGCGCACGCCGCACGGCGCAAGCCCTGCACCCGACCAATCTGCACGTCAACACCAAGCTGTTCCCGCGCGACACCATCCAGAGCCGCCTGCCCGACCCGGAGTGGCTGGAGCACTGGTTGGACAAGCAGATCCAGTTCGATGCGATCTGGGAGAACAAGGTGGTCGAGCGCATCCTCCACAACATGAGCCTGCTGATGGAGCGCAGCTTCACCAGCGTGCAGGAGCTGAACCGCTTCCGCAAGGAAGTGACGGTCAAGGTGGCGGCCGCTGCGGCCGCGAAGGCTCAGGCGGTCTGAGACGCACCGCCGAACTCGCAAAGAAAAGCCCGCTCGAATTGAACTGACCCCCAGAAGTTGGACGGTCGGAACTAGTGGCCCAAGGCCTGAGTTCGGTACTGCACCGGGCTCAGGCCTTTTAGCTTGAGCTTGATGCGTTCGTTGTTGTAGTAGTGGATGTAG
>Ga0187844_10003293_pt1 | contig 10832 bp, 8 predicted proteins | sample SpaLakP09_SKY_50_FD_134517 | JGI IMG/M metagenome (GOLD analysis project Ga0187844, IMG submission 134517) | Oligotrophic lake water microbial communities from Sparkling Lake, Wisconsin, USA - SP09_SKY_50 | ecosystem: Environmental > Aquatic > Freshwater > Lake | place: USA: Sparkling Lake...
CCTCATCATTGGGCGGTAACCTTGCTCTTGTTGGAGACGTCGCATAGCCCGGTCTAGTGCGCCTCACTGCTAATGAGGTTAACCCCTAAAGGGTTTCGGAGGTTCAAATCCTCTCGTCTCCGCGGATAGTTAGAAAAATGTCTAACAGGAGATTGATTTTTGTATGTGAGAGATTTTTGAATATTAATTCGAAATCAGTTGCGATCATAGATAAAATTAGTCTAGAAAGAAATAGAATGAATTATTCATACGAGAAGTTCCCTATAAACAGATAGTTTAAACAAATAATAATACTAAACTGATAAACTAAAATACTCTATAAAATCATATGATATTCTTTTTGCATGAATATTAATAATGGAAGACAATGGTCAAACAAAATACTCAAAGAAATTGCTAGATCACTTCCAAAATTCGAGAATGCAATAAACGTTAGTGGTTTTTTAGACTCAGATAAAGCAGGAGGGAGCTATAGGAATTACTTCGATGTTAAAAATTATGAAGTGTCAAAATATACTGGGGATACTCTTTATTCGAACCCAAAATCAGAAATTTTAATAGATCTAGACGCAGATATAAATCAACTGAACAAATCATACATAGGAAAATATAATTTAGTTTTTTCACACACAGTTCTTGAACACGTGAAAAATCCATTTAACGCATTCAAAATTTTTAAAGAACTTATGGCTCCAAGTAGCATTCTTATAAACGTAGTACCTTTCATTTATAAATTTCACTTTAGTAAAGACAATTATGGAGATTATTGGCGGTATACACCGCACGGGTTAGAAGAATTACATAAAAGTGTTGGTCTTAGAGTGAATGAAATAAGAATAGGCCCAAGAAATTCATTTGAAAAATACATAATTTCGTTGGGATCCTTTAATACAAATGAAACTGAAAGTAGTGAAGCTAACTATGACGCCTTAAATAACAAATTGGGTGAACTGAATTATTTAAGCGTAATCAGTAACCTAAAAAATAAAGTTATTAATTCGATTAAATCTCGTATATAAATATAGAATAATAGCTTTGAGTAATTTCAATCTCGAAATAATCTCTATACAACCAGAATTTGCAAAAGTTCAACTGTGCTGATTTTATCGAAGAATCTTCATAGATAAGAAAGGACTTATATATGAGATAATAACTTAATGAATACTAGAAAAAATCTAAGAGTTTTATACTTAGCTCCGTATTCTGCTAAAGCATATGGTGCAGAAGAACAAGATCTAGAAAGTGGTTGGAAATTATTGCAATCTATGAAAAACATAGATGTTTACATCATAAAAATTGATTTACAGCAGAATATAATAATCACTGAATTAGAAAATATAGAGTTTCAAAGCAAATTGGGAATTAGAGATAAATGCACATACTTAATAAATTTACTTTTTACTGCAGATAATGCAATGAGGCAGGCTTATACATTCAAAAATTACGAATTAATCACAAGACTAATCATAGATTTACGGATAGACGTTATCTATACAAATACTACAAGTACTGTGTTATTCGGAAATCAACGGAGAGCTAAACATGTTTTCAGAAGTGTTAGCTTCGAGCCCGTTTATGTGTTGAAAACAGTAAAAAATTATTTTTTAGCGCGTATTCATTCCTTGCTCAAACTTTTATCCATTTTTCAAGAGTTAAGGGCAGATTGTATTTTGGCTATTAGCCCTAGAGACGCTAAATACTATAAGATTTCATCATTATTCATAGTTAAACAAAAGTTAATTGTTATTCCGTTACGTCAATTAGCTTTTCACAAGGCGTATAAAGTAAAAGTCAAAAAAAATGATGATTTGAATATTGGTTTTATGGGCTCAACGTATAATGTACTTCATAATAGAAAATCCTTTGATTTTATTAACAAGAAATTGGATTATGATGAACTTAATTCGCAACGTATAGTTGTGAATATTTACGGCAGAAAAATTCCGAATTTAACCGTAGATAGAGCGAATTTACATATTCATAATTATGTAAATGATATAACTTTAATTTATCAGAATAATCATGTGTTTCTTGTTCCCTTTTTTTTATCATCTGGAATGCAATCAAAAGTTTTTGAACCACTTTTTTATGGGAAAATTCTAGTATGCGATTCTAGAGTCTTGGCTGGGTATGGTTTTAAGCCATTTGTACATTATATTCCTGCTCGATCCCCAGATGATTTCATGCAAGCCATAAACTGGATAAATAGAAATAAGACTAAGGCATCTCAAATTGGAAAGAATGCTAGAAATTATTCATCACTTTTGTTTAGTAGGAAAGTATTTCAATCTAGATTGACATTAGCTCTAGATTTGGACTAGGAGTTATCATTAACATCTTTCTCATATTTCCTTTGAACCCAAACCCAAACCCAAACCCAAACCCAAACCCAAACCCAAACCCAAACCTATATTGAAATTCAAAGTGCTACGTACACTAATTGGTATAGACTGCGTATATGATTTCTTGCCTGAATTCTTTTCTGTATTATTTATTGAAACTCAAGATGTGTGATTTTGCCGATGTTAAAAATATTTAGAATCGCAATAGTTGGCGCTGGCCCTGCGGGTTATTTTGCTGCTCAAGCATTTCAAAATTCGGAAACCGAAGGTCTTAACTTTGCCATCGACATGATTGAACGTCTTCCCACCCCTTGGGGATTAGTGAGAAGTGGTGTTGCGCCAGATCATCCAAAGATTAAAACAGTCTCAAAAGTATTCGAAAAGATTGCTAAGAATGAAAGATTTAGACTATTTGCAAATGTTGAGTTGGGTAAAGATGTTTCACTTAAAGCCCTTCGAGAGCGATATGACGCAGTTGTTTTAGCAACCGGAGCACCAAAGGGCAAAAAACTAGGAATACCTGGTGAGGAGCTAGCAAACTGCATATCAGCATCTGAGTTTGTCCCTTGGTATAACGCCCATCCGGATTTTTTTGATGTTGCAGTTGACCTAAATTGTGACACAGCAGTAGTGATTGGAGCTGGTAATGTGGCAATGGATATAGCAAGGATTCTTGCGATTGATCCAACAGGCTTAGATTCAACCGATATTGCGGAACATGCTTTAGTTAAACTCAAATCAAGTAGCATAAGAAATGTAATTGTTTGCGGAAGGCGAGGGGCAGAACATGCCGCCTTCACTGCCCCTGAACTGCGTGATCTACCCAAGCTAGAACATACCGATGTATTTATCAATAAAGATCAAATAGACCAAGCAAATACTCGCGTAAATGAGCGTGGAGAGGTTGAAAAGGATATCGTTAATAATCTTGAAGCCATGCGTTCTATAGCTGAGCATGAAAAAAAGGGGGATGAAAGAAAGTTAGAGATTAAATTTCTATCAGCTCCAATTGAAATTAAAGGCAATGGCAAGGTTGAAGAGATAGTTTTTACAGTAAATGAGATTAAAGATGGCAAGGTTGTAGCAACAGATAAAAACTTCATAATTAAAGCTGGATTGGTAATTACTGCAATTGGTTATGATGCGGTTGAATTCGCTGGTATAAATTTAGAGAATGGTCGTATTGCTAATATCGCAGGACATGTAGAAAATAATGTTTATGTAACAGGGTGGGCAAAACGTGGAGCAGTTGGGGTAATTGGTACAAACAAAAGTGATTCAGCTAGCGTTGTTGAGTTAATCATCAGTAACTTAACGGAACCAAAAGAGAGAGAAGGAATAATCACACTACTCAAATCAGGCCATGAAGTGATTGATCAAACAGCATGGGAGAAAATAAATGCCTCGGAAGTAATTTCTGGCGCAATTTCTGGGAAACCGAGCGTAAAAGAGGTGGACTGGAAGCGATTAGTGTATTTGGGGAGGTCTTGATAAATCGCTAGACTTCTCAAGAATAAATTTTGCGCCCGTAGCTCAACGGATAGAGCATCTGACTACGGATCAGAAGGTTCGGGGTTCGAATCCCTGCGGGCGCACCAAAACAAAGGATCTAATTATGAAATTGCTGAAAAAGCTATTCACCTTATCGGCTTGGAGTCTAGGTTTAAATGACCCTAAAATTGCAGGTGAAAAAAGTTTAGGCAAATTTTCATATTTAAGACATCTTAAATCATTTAACTTGACATGGACAATCATAGATATCGGAGCACATTCCGGAAGTTTTACACAGCGTGTTGGTAAAAAACTCAACATCAATAGGATAATTCTTGTCGAACCGAACTTTCAACACCGAAATCACTAATGAAATTGATTAAAATGTATCCGAAATCCGCACTAATATTAAAGGCTATAAGTATAGATAACAAAGTACAATACTATTTTAGAAATCCTAATAACTCAGGACAGAATTTCACCTCAACAAAAACTAAGTCACATGAGAAAGTTGAATCTATAAATTTGAATTTAATATTTAAAAAAATAGTTAAAAGCACGGATCAATATATATTCTTGAAAATAGATATTGAAGGGAATGAGTTGCAAGTATTGAGAACCTTAAATCTCAATTATTTCGAGCAAATAAAGGTCATTTCGATTGAAATACAACAAGCAAATTCTACCTTGAATATAATTGAAAAGTTAAATGAATTTCTTCCAACCAGTTTCAATGTATTTAGAGAAACAAGATATGGATGGATACGAATCTCGAGATTAGAACCTAATTGGTCGGACCAACTAAATTGGTTTCAAAATTTAATTTTAGTGAATACCAATAATTCAAAAATTGAAAAGAAGATTTGATCAATTAAATGAATTACTTGATAAAGTGATTATTTGAGATCCACTATACTTCACACCGAATACTTGACTCATTATTAATAAGTGAACTTGAAATAAATCGAAGTAGAACACACATTTAAACCTAATAAATCAATTTACAGTAATCCTAAATTTAAATAACGAAAACTTGTAAGAGTATGAGTACGGCTTAGATTACCTAGTATGTCTCCGATATAACTTTAGTAATTCCAGTCTCGGTATTTACCACAAATTTGGCTGATAAAATGTCACGCTCATTACTGTTACTTATAAACGACAATCTACCATCCTTATCCCTAGCTTCTCTAGATGAAATATTTTTGTATAATTCAACTGATCTATCTAAATTACTAAACTTATGCAAATAGTTATTCTTTACAAAGAAAGCATTAGTTCCTTGGCTAGTTGCGCCCACAAAAAAATAATCTTTTCCGGCTAAATAAGAAACATACGCCTCTAAAGATGCACCATAGTATTTGTAACTAAAATGCTCCTTTTTGCGATCAAAGTTCGATTGATAGAGTGTGCTTACGGGCTCATTGATACTTAAAGAAGGATTATATTCTACGATAATAAAATCATAGTCCAACTCTTTTATTGATGATAGTATCCAGAAGTCGTTACCATCAATATCAATTGAAAGTATATTTGCAACTCCTAGAGTTTTTCGGGCGCGGTCTACAATCATATTGATATTATCTTTAGTAACCCAGGAGTTATCAATAGTTATATTCGAATTAATTAATCTAGAAAAAAATAGTTTTTGGAATTTTTCATGCTTTAAGTATTTATCAACTAGGTAGAGATTACTATTTCTACTCAAATTATGGAAGCGAGAATTGCACTCTTGAAAAGTTCCAGCACCGATCTCAATTATGTTAGGCTTTTGAATCAGGCACTGCTCAAGTAAGAAATCAATTATTCCATCTTCCCCATTCTGACTAAAAACACTTACTTCACATTGTCTCAAATCTCTCACACCGGGGTAGAGGGATCTTTGAGCCTTGATTACAGAAATACCTATGAGAGAAAGGGATTTTTCTAAACCGATTAATCTTCTAATGAGATTAATCAAAGGTGACCAATCTCTAATTAATTTCATCTGATAAAAATACCATTCAACATCTTGATCGTCAAATAATATGGTGTATACAAATATAGTTCCTTAGAAGTCGCTTTTTATAGATTAACACGTATAAAGACTTTTCAAATTAACATAAAAAGTAAATTTAGGAGCTTACAATAATTCATAAAATCAGAAGATCACCAGAATTTTTTAGGCTTATTTAAGCAGTAATTGCCTCCAATATTCTCAGAGTTCTTTTCTCCCAAGTGAAATCTGAAGCAAAGTTCACACTCAATTCTATAATTACTTCTAAATCCTTGGAATCGATAGCTGTTTTGATAAAACTTAGAAGCGCTTTAGGTTCACTAGATGGAAACAGCAAGGGATACAGGTATGACGGTAAAATATTGCGATACAGCTCACAGTCACCGATAAAAGTAACCTTCCCTGAGATCAAATATTCAAGTAATTTAATGGGCATACCCATATAACGTTTAGATTTATAGGCGGGGAGAATGAGGACATCACATTCATTCATAATTGTTAAAGCCGCAGAATGAGTCATATGAGGCAAATCGTTAAATAACTATCTAGTAATTTCAATTTGTTCTTAACTTTAATAAATTTTTGAAGTTCACTTTTACTAGCTCCCACTAGTTTAACCCTGTAAGGCAGTTGATGATCTTGTAAGTAGTGCGCCAGATCAACTAAATCTTCGACACCTTTTGAGTAGCCATTTGGCTCAAACGCACCAATATAGCCAATTGTCAAAACTTTTCCTTTTCGACAATTTAAACTCGAAACATAGTCGATAATTTCCTGTGAACTAGGGATAAGTTTGATTCTTACACCCATAGGCATAATTTCATAACTTCTATTTGTTCCAAGCAAATTACACAGAAAATCTCTATTTTCCTTGTTTATAGGAAAAAACTTAACTCTCTGAGTATGAATCAATTTTCTATAAAATCTTTTTCCAACACTTTCATGAACCTCAATAGCTATTTTAACTTGGGGAAACACTTTGAGAAGCAAATACGCAATAAATGGATCCCTCGTCCAGATAATATTTGGATCAAACTTCTTAATTTTCGATAGGTTGAAGCATAAGTCTAGAAATAGGGCTAAGCGCCAAATTATATAATTCAATCGGCTATTTCCGAAGTTACTTAAGAATCTTAATACTTTGCTTAAAGGTAATACTCGCATGTTGTTTACATGGGTAACAACTTTATCAAAATCTTTATCGGTATATGAACTTCTAAAGCAAAATACCTTGAAGCAAATGGAGTGTTCAAGGAGAACTTCTAAAGTTTCTCGAGTGGTCACGCCATAGGCTCTAGATGTAGGAAATCTTGATCCTAGAACAAAAGCGATTCGCAACGGCTCTAAGTTCACAACTACCCTATTTACCAATAAGTTTTTTAGTTTTACAAAATGCAACATAGGTCAAAACTGGTGTTGGCATCATTAATCAACTTAGCCCGCGAGAAACAGAATTTGCTGAAAGTAGCATTTCAAAAACAATTCTCAATCATAATCAATGAATATATCATAATCACTAAAGTAAAATCTGCCAGTTATTCTTGTAGGAAAATTCATGTTTATAGTCAGACTTAGCTTCAGGTCTAGAATATCGATGAGCAAATTTTATTGAATTTGTTTCGGGTAAAGAATCAATATATGCAGCGAATGAACTTTCAATTACATGGACTTCAGAGGCGTTTTGTAACACAGTAAGATAGTCAAAAAGGCTGAATTCTCTAGATTGTAGTGGCGTGATAATCGGAAGGTTCGTTTTAATCCTAGATCTATCAATTAAATAGCCTCTAGATATGTCTTCATGTAAAAAAATATAATTATCTTTCCCTGTAATCAACCTTTTTGTAACTTCGTTTTCCTTCTCTATGTTACGAATCACCTTAAAATTACTCCAACGCAAATCAAATTCCATCTCGGCTTGTAAATAAAAATTATTATCAAACCTAAGAGCGCTCAAGAAAAAATCTTCACCGTAGATTCCAAGTCGAAGCGACCTTAGTCGCAGAAATCGTATCAAGGTTCTAAATTTTTTTATAAAAAACCAATATTTAAAATTCGGCACGATAACAAAAAAAACATTTGGTAAATCTCGTAACATATATTTCAACTCACTGTGGTACTTTAGCCTAACTAGAATAACAACAATTCGATGCTTATCTGATAGGCGCCGATAAATGGCATTACATAAAATATGATCACCTAAGCCTTGATGTGGCAACACGAATATCATTATCTTTGACACCATATTTTTGTGGAGTTTATTGTAAAAAACCTATTGTTAAAAGGGCTAAGAATACTAATAAGTTTATTCATTTATGAAAAGATTCTCTATACCAATTCGAAAAAACTACTAAACTCCATAAAAGTCGTGTCTTTTGCCAATTATTTTTATACTGTGCTCCTTGTAGCTGTAATAGTTGTTTTGAATTAAACGAGTTTAATTCGCATAGAAACTTCAATGATTCCTCTACCCATTTCTCATTCGATCGCAACCAATGTCCAAGTGGACTTATAAAACCAATTTTTTCTTTTACCAATGGAAGCTTTTTCAAGTCTGGGAACTCATCAAAAAACAATGTTTTATTCAATTTTGTGAAGTTTTCACTACTCATATAATTATTTGCGTAACTTATGATTTTTTCCGATTGAAAAGGACTTCTAGCTTCGATTGAATTCCACATAGAAATTCTATCTAAACGCCGATTTGACTCCATCGAAATGAAAATCGATAAGTCTTTTGTCATAAGCCGAGAAACCCTATTCTTACGGGTGTTTTTTGATAAATTAGCAATAACTTCCTGGTTTAAGTAGATTTGAGAATTTAGCCCTATCAGCTTAGACACTATATCGTCATCATTTACTGTATGCCAATAAACCCAATTAGCATCCGAGGTTGAAGATACAAAAGAGTAGGCAAACTTCCTTAGTGAAACATTCTTAATATTTCCCAAACTTATTGCTCTTTCAAGCGCTTTATTTTTGACTTGGGGTATGAATACAAGTTTCCTGGTCTGAATATAACGCGAATACCCTCCAAATATTTCATCAGCGCCATCTCCGGTAAGAAGCAATCTGTTGCCATTTTGGGCGATTCTAGAAAATAAGATCATTTGCGCAAGCCCCGTCGGATTTATATTGGGTTCATCCATTGCTTTAACGAAACTAGTCATAATTCTAGGTATTTCACTCGCGTGTGGCATATCAACAACATGATTTTTAATTCCTAAATTTTTACAAATTTCTTGCGCTGATAAAGCATCATAGTTATATCGTTCTTTATCTGAATCCGGATATCTCATTGTATACGCAGTGAAATTTAAATCCAATTTTTTTGATAACAACGCAATTAATGATGAATCTTTTCCACCGGACATTGAGAGAGCAAATTGCGTATGACCAGCCGTGCGCTCTAATATTGCATCGTTAAGTAGTTCGCTAAAATTCAACTCACTTTTTTCATCTAGTGAACTAGGAGATATAATATCTCTTTTATTTATACGAAGATTGTCGAGGTTTATCTCAAACACTTCACCAGGGCTTACTGCACTAATATTTTTAAAAATTGTATGAGGATCCTGAATATATCCGATTCTTAGGTATTCATATATAGCATTAGTATTCAAAATCGTTTTATGGCAATAATTTTTTAGTAAACTTGCTTGTGATGAAAATAAAAAAACTCCGTTTGTCATCGTGTAATATAGTGGTTTTTTGCCCAAAAAATCTCTGGCAATAATTAACGTATTTTTCTTTTGGTTGTAAAATGCAAATGCATACATTCCTTCAAGCTTGGTAATCGCCTCGACACCGAATTCCGATAAAAATTTCAAGAGAACTTCTGTGTCAGATTCAGTATAGAACTTTATGTTTCTAGCGATAAGCGTGTCACGAAGTATTTTATAGTTATATATTTCTCCGTTAAACACCAAGACATTTTTTGTAAATATATCAACCATGGGTTGATTACTGCGGTCGTGAGGATCAGTCATCGCTAACCTTGTCGCGCCAAGACTAAGTCCATTTTCTAAAGTGATAAAATTACTGCTATCGGGACCTCGTCTTGTTAGATTCTCAAGATTATCGACGACAAAAAGTTTTGATTTTGCTCCTATTCCACCCAAAATCCCACACATGTTTAAATGATATCAGGATTTTAACTTTTAGTGTTTGAGAAGTCTAAATTCAACAAAATACTTGTGTCTGTAATTCATCTAAATTATGAAATTTCTTTGCATTGGTATTTTTATAGTAAATAGATTTGAAATGCTTAATTTATGACTGTAGGCTTACACCCGATGGCAAAAAGAATCTCAATTAATGGGTTTAGGGGATTAACTAATATTAAATTTTTATCTATTAATTCTGGATTTATGATTGCCATTCAGTCTAGAATAAATGGTGAATTATCAGATCAAATGGGTGACTCTCTCGAGGCTGCCCTAGTTTCATTTGGTACGGGATTAATTTTTGTTTCACTAATTTCATTGTTTAGAAAAGATGTCAGAACAGGCTTTGGCGATATTTTTAAAGCGGTTGCGTCAAAACAACTTCCACTATGGCGACTAAGCGCGGGAATGTTAGGTGCCTCATTTGTGGCAATGCAAACTCATGTTGTTCCCATTGCAGGTGTTGCATTGTTTACAGTGGCATCCCTAGCTGGTCAGACCGCAATCTCACTTTGGGTTGATCATGTTGGCTTAGCTGGCGGCATTAAATCTGTGATCTCTAAGCGCAGAGTAATTGCAGCAATAATTACGGTGGGAGCAGTGGTTATATCTGCATGGGATAGATTCTCGATGAGTAACTTTTCAATTCTTGCAATTACATTAGCTGTTTTTGCTGGTAGCTGGGTCGGCGTACAGAGGGCGTTAAATGGCCAAATTAACTCTTTTTCAAAGAAAAGCTTTGCTACCTCACAACTTAACTTTATTACTGGCTTTAGCTTTCTAACATTTTTATTAATACTTCGCTCACTCTTTACCGATCACTCAATTATGAATCTAACC
>Ga0187844_10003294_pt1 | contig 10828 bp, 7 predicted proteins | sample SpaLakP09_SKY_50_FD_134517 | JGI IMG/M metagenome (GOLD analysis project Ga0187844, IMG submission 134517) | Oligotrophic lake water microbial communities from Sparkling Lake, Wisconsin, USA - SP09_SKY_50 | ecosystem: Environmental > Aquatic > Freshwater > Lake | place: USA: Sparkling Lake...
CCTCGACAGCAATTCGTGGAACAATGCCAGCGCTTTGGGCCGCACCACGGTTTCCGCGCTGGGCGTGACCGGCAATCAGATCACCAGCGGCACATTTGGCAATGTCTGGGTGCGTTCGGACACCGGGCGTTACGAGGCGCGCAACGATTACTATCAGGCCGCCTTTAACGCCAAGGCCCGCATCAGCGACCGCCTGACGATGGATGCGCTGATCGGCTATCAGATGGCGCAATATGACAATCAGCGCAGCGAATATTACTACACCCGCGGCGACACCACCCATACCAGCAGCGGCTCGACCGTCGGCTTTGATTTCAGCCAGAACCCCAACCTGCCGGTGATGACCTATGGTTTCGACATCACCAGCCCGAACAGCTATATCTTCAACCTGCTGCGTTTGCAGAACCAGCATGTGATGCATAACAATGCCGAAGCCAAGCTGAACCTGCATTACGATGTCAGCAGCCAGATCAAGCTGCATCTGGGCGGCATCTATACGCGCCAGATGCTCAACCAGCGCTATTACACGCTGGACGTGACCAGCGGCGTGGCCAATTCCGCCCCCGCCACGGCGCTGACCACCATGCCCTATAATTTTGCCGAAGGGCTGGGCGTGTCGGGCCTGCCCACGACATGGGCCGCGCCGGACCTGAACACGGCGCGCGCCAGCATGAATGCCAATTCCTATGCTCTGGCCATGGATCAGGCCAGCACCGCGCGCATCATCGAACAGGTGTCGGGCGGGTACATTCAGGCCGATTATCGCGGCAGCCTGCTGGGCCATGATCTGCGCGGCAATCTGGGGCTGCGCGTGATGCATACGGCGATCACCTCGCAAGGCTATATCGGCGGTATTTGGGTGTCGCAGGGCAGCGGCTACACCGATTTCCTGCCCTCGCTCAACGCGGTCTGGGGGCTGTCGGATCGGTTCCAACTGCGCCTTGCCGCCGATCGCAACCTGTCGCGGCCAACGCTTGGCAATCTGATGGTGTCGGGGTCGGTCGATGCCAACAACAAGATCATCCGTCAGGGCAATCCCAATCTCAAACCCTTCCGCGCGGACTCGCTTTCGCTCTCGGCGGAATATTACCTGTCGCCGCGCACGCTGCTGGCCGTCACGCCCTTCTATAAGCATATCGAGAGCCTGATCATCAGCAGCTACGACTATCCCACCTATGCCTCGACGGGCCTGCCGCTGAGCTTGCTCAACGTGGCCACCACCAGCAATTCGCCCAATGATGTGTTCACCCGCCAGTGGTATTCCAACGGACAACAGGCCAATGTGAAGGGCGTCGAGCTGACCGCCAATGTCGGCTTCGATTTCCTGCCCGGCTTGCTGAAAAACACCGGGCTTCTGGCCAATTACACCTATGCCGATGGCACGGCGACCTATACCAACGCCACCACCGGCAAGGCTTTTGTTGCCACGCTGCCGCAATTGACGCGTCATTCGGCCAATGCGACCCTGTATTACACCGATGCGAAATTCGACGCCCGCGTGTCGGTGTCCTATCATGGCCGCTATCTGACCGACCTGCCCGCGGCCAATGCCAATGATCTGGCCGGATACAATCCGCGCACCCAGATCGACGCATCGCTGCGCTATAATATCACGCCCAATGCGGCGATCACGCTGGATGCGGTGAACCTGAACAATGCGGCCGATTCGCAATATGTCGGCAATGTCGCCGACAATTCGAACCGCGTTTACACTTACCTGAAAAGCGGACGCTCGCTGATGGTGGGTGCGCGCATCACCATATAAAAAAGGGCGGGGCCGGTTCATGCCGGCCCTGTTTCCCACGCCCGTTTCATATGTTTGCAACATCCCCCCGATAGCCGCACCGACAAAGCGGCTCTGGCCGGGAACAAGGGTCGATATGACGGGCGGCGCAAACAGATATGGCCCAAATGATGGCGCAGGCGCGCTGCTGGGCCATATTACCCATACGATGGCGCGGGTGCGCCGCTATGTGCATGCGCATATGGCCAATCGTGCCGATGCAGAGGATATTGTGCAGGAAAGTCTGGCCAGAACCCTTCGCCGCGCGGGGGAAAGAGGCATTGGCGAAACCGGTATCGCCCGGCCCGATCATTACGCGATCAGCATCGCGCGCAACCTGATGGCCGACCATGCCCGCCATGCTGCCATGACCGGCGAATGCGTGATCGACGATGCGCTGGCCTGCGCCGCCCCCCTGCCCGATCAGCATTTGCAGGACCGCCAGCGGCTGGCCCTGTTCACCGCCACGCTGGAGGCGATGCCGCCGCTGCGCCGCGAGGTGTTCCGCCGCCGCCGCCTGGAAGGGCAAAGCCGCGAGGAGATCGCCGAGGCGCTGGGGTTGCAGCCCGAGGCGGTGAAAAAGCATATCAGCCGCGCGATGGCCCAACTGGCCCGAGTTCTGGCCGAGGCGGAGGCCGCGCAATGAGCCAGAGCGATCTCTACGAACAGGCCGCCGACTGGCTGGAGGATGCCGGGGACTGGGATCATGCCCGCCGCGCCGCCTTCCTCGACTGGCTGGCCCGCGATGCCGCCCATATGCAGGCCGCCCGCGCGGTGGCGCGCGTGATGGACGATCCGGCAATCACACAGGCGTTGCAGGCTCTCCCTGCCTTTCCCGCCAATGATACCGATGCCGTGCCCGACGCCCCCGCGCGCCACGGTTGGCTGGCGCGGGCCGCCTCGCTGGGGGCGGTGGCGCTGGGGTTGGGGGCTTGGCATTTCGCCTCGCCTGCCGAGCGGCCCCAGCATTTCGCCACGCGCGTGAATGAGGACTCCACCTCGCGCCTGTCCGATGGTTCGACGGTGCATCTCGATCCGGCCACCGCATTGGACGTGCAAATGTCCCCCGATGCCCGACGCCTGCATCTGGCGCAGGGCCGGGCACTGTTCGAGGTCGCCCATGCGCCCGACCGGCCCTTCACCGTGGAGAGCGGGGCGATGGCCGTCACCGCCGTTGGCACGGTCTTTTCCGTCGACAACAGCGTGGCGGGCCAAGGGTTGCGCGTTGAACAGGGGCGGGTGCGCGTGGTGATCGAGGGGCTCGATCAGCCTCTGCTGGTCGGCGCCGGGCAAGGGCTGATGCTGGACAAGGCGGACAGGCTGCACCGTTTCACCTTCCGCCCCGATCCGGCGCAGGCCACCGATCCGCAATGGCTGACGGTCGATAATGAGCGGCTCGATGCGCTGGTCGCGCGGTTGCAGCGCCATTCTTCCGCGCCGCTGGGCCTTGCCCCGCAACTGGCGGGCCAGTTGGTCAGCGGGCGGTATAAAAGCCATGATCCGCTGGCCGGCCTGCGCCTGATCGCGATGGCGCATGGCTGGCATGTGCTGCCCGATGGCGCGGGCTGGCGCCTGGCGCCCTGAATGTGGGCACTGCTGGCCAGCGTGGCGGCGGCAGGCGCACTTGGGGGCGCGGGCGATCCCGTGTTGCAGCGCGCCGTACCCGCCGGCGATGCGGCTAAGGTGCTGGTGGCGGCGGCCTCGGCGGGCGGGGTGGCGATTGCGCTGGACCCGCGCGATCTGGCGGGGCTGCGCCTGCCCGCGCTGCGCCGGGGGGAGAATTTGCGGCGGGCGCTGGCGCGGATCTGCCCGGCAGCGGGGCTGATCTGCCGGGTTGAGCCGATGGGCGTGGTGGTGCGCCGCGGCCCGGTCTTTCGTCAAACCGCGCCAGCCCCCGTCAGCATCGAGGCCAGCCCGATCCTCGTCACCGGGCGTCATGGCGCGGGCGTGATGCTGGAAAGCGAGCGCTCCTTCTCGCTCTCGCGCCTCTCGGCGCAGGAATTGCGCCGCCGCCCGCCGTTGACCATGGCCGATATGCTGGTGTCGATCCCCGGCCTGTGGATCGACACCAGCGCGGGCACCAGCGCCAATATCGCCCGGCTGCGCGGCATTCCGATGGATGGCTATACCGCCATGGCGGTCGAGGAAGATGGCCTGCCGATCCAGCATGCCAGCCTGCCATGGAGTGACATCGACCAGTTCATGCGGCCCGACATCATGCTGGAAAGCATGGATTATGTGCGTGGCGGGCCGTCAGGCGTGCTGGCCTCGAATGCGCCGGGAGGGATTCTCGACCTGCATCTGCGCCACCCGCCGGATCATGCCGGTGGCGAGATGCGGATCACCGCCACCGACTATGGCCTTGCCCGCGTGGATGGCTGGATCGGCGGGCCGGTGGGCGGATGGCGGGTGATTACAGGCGGCTATATCGCGCGCGATCCCACCTTGCGCCAAATCGCGCAGACATTGGGCGGCGGGCAAATCCGCCTGCGCGCGATGCGCGATGTGCCCGATGGCAACCTGACCCTGACGGCACGTTATCAGGATGATGCCAGCCTCAACACCTCCTCCTATCCGATGGTGCTGCGCGATGGGCAATGGAGCGCGCTGCCGGGATTTGACCCAAGGCGGGGCTCGTGGTTCGGGCAGGGTTTCGATACTGTGCGTTTTATCACCGCCGATGGGGCGGTGACGCGCCCGGTGGGGCGCAACAATCGCAACCGCGCCTTTGACCTGTCCGGCGCGCTGGTGTCGGGCGGATGGACCGCGCGCCTGCGCCTGCGCCGGTCAGACACCCAGCGCAATGCGATCCTGTCGAGCGGGGCGCCGATGACCGCCTCGGCCTTTCTGGCCGATCAGTCGGGTAATTATACCCTGCGTCGCAGCGATGGCGCTTTATTGGCCCCTTCGGCGCTGGTCGAGGTGGTGCAGCCCGCCAGCGCCACGGTGCAATTGGACGAGATGATCGCGCAGGTCGAACGCAACGGAAAGGTCGGCACGCATAATCTGGCGGGCGGGCTGTATGCTCTGGTCAATCGCTGGCGCTATCAGCGGATCGTTGCACGCGCGCTGGTGGAAGCGCGGTCGCAGGGGCGGTTGGTGGATGCGCTGGCGGTGGATGGTGGCTCGGCCTTGACCGATGGCGGCTATCTCTCGCGCGGCTCGACATGGGAACAGACCTTGGGGCGCACGGCCAGCCTTGCCGCCTATGCCAGCGACGAATGGCAGATCGCGCCGCAATGGCGGGTGGACGCGGGGCTGCGCCATGAATGGGAAGTGCTGCGCGGCATCGTCGGCATCGCGCGCGGCATCGACCTGTCCACCCCCGCCAGTCTGGCCAATCGCGCGGTGCAGGTCGATAGCGGGCAAAGCGCCGCCTACGCCAGCAGCTTTGCCGCGACCAATGCCACGCTGGCCCTGCATTGGCAGGCGCGGCCCGAACATCTGGGCCTGTTCGCGCGGGTCAGCATGGGCCATGTCCTGCCCTCGGTGGGCGCCTATCGTACCAGCGCGGCCCCCAGTACCGCGCATCTGCTGGATGTGGCCGAGGCCGAGGCGGGGCTGGTTCTGACGCAGGGACGGGTCCGGCTGGGGCTGACCGGCTTTGCCAACCGATTTCGCGGGCTGGACGTTTCGGCCAGTGTCATTGATGCCGCATCGGGCGCGATCACGCTGGTGCCCCGGCAGGCGTCCTCGCATAATCTGGGGGTCGAGGCCGAGGCGCGCTTGCCTCTGACCCGCTGGGCGCAGGTGCAGGGCGCGCTGACATGGCAGCAATCGCGACTGTCGGATTACCAACTGGCGGGGGTCGATTACAACGGCCATGTGCCCCAGCGCATTCCCGACATCATGGCCCATGGCGCTCTCGACCTCGCGCCGCCGGGGGCGCCATGGCATGTGGGGCTGGACCTGACCGCGATGGGGCGGCGTTTTGCCGATGATGCCAACAGCCTGCGCCTGTCGCCCTATGTGGTGGCGGGGCTGCAATTCGGATGGGACATGGGGCGCCAAGGTGGATTGGGCGGGCGGATCGAGGGCCAGATCAGCAATCTGACCAACACCATTGCCGTGATGCAGGGCGATGCCATCGCCGGGGACGCGGTGGCAGGCAGGGATACCCATTATGGGGTAGGGCGGGCGCTGGCCGGGCGGAGCCTGCGATTGTCCTATACAGCGGAATGGTAAAACCTTCAGCCGTCCAGAAACCGGCGCGTTTCATCCGCCACCTCGGCGCAATGGGCGGCAAATGATCCGCTCGACCACGGCAGGTCCTTCACCTGCGCATTGGGCAAGAGGGTGCGTGCGCGCGCCGTGATATCGAACAACTCGTCCTTGGGGTTAAGAACCAGCACGGGTTGTTTGAGCCGCATAAAAGCGGGCGCGAAATCATAATCGAATGAGGCCGCATAGCCCCAGCCCACGTGCATCGGATCCCGGTTGGTTTCCCACAGCATCGCCCATGCGCGCTCTTCGCTCCATTCCGGGCGGAGTTTGCGCAAAGCGCGCCAGCGTTCGGGCATGCGCGACAAGGCAGTGTCCAGATCGGGCGGCGTGACATTGGCCATTTTGGCGCGATAGGCGCTGCGGTCCTCGGGCGTGAACATCAGCGCCGAATGCAGCACCACGCGGCGCACCAGATCAGGCCGCCTGACCGCCAGTTCGACCGCCGTTGCCGAACTGGTATGATTGCCCAGCAGGTCGATGCGCTTTACGCCCAACCCATCCAGCAGATCGCACATGGCATCGGCAAAATCACCGATGGTCGAGGGTTTGGGCGGGTGATCCGACAGGCCATAGCCGGGCGTATCGGCGGCAATGGTAAGCCGGTCGGTGCCCATCTGGGCGATAAAGTCGAGATATACGATGCTCGAGCCCGGGCTGGCATGCAGGCACAGCAGCGGCACCTTGCTGCTTTTGACCGCTGGTTTCTGAAAACGATAGTGAACCTGACCAAAGCGGCAGGGCTGAAATCCTTCCAGAATGCGCGGGGCCGGCTGCTCTGTCGTCGGCCCGGCAAAAGCCCCCTTGGCAAGGCTCAGGCCAGCGGCCCCCAACCCATACATCATGTGCCGTCTGTTCAGGTGGGTCAGGGACATGCTGTCTCCATGATTTATCAACAACGTGAGTGGTATTCCGTCCGGCTCAACCCTTGTAAGTCAGCGGGTTGCGACGCAGCGCGGCCTCGGGATCGGCAAGGATCGCGGGGTCATATTCCTCCATCATCGCCAGCCAGTTTTTCGGCATATCACTGATACGCTTCACCTTGGCGCCCACACCGCGCAGCGTGATATTGCCCGGCCGATTGCCCATGTTCATCCAGCGGGGGAAACTGGCGATATCGCTGGAATGCAGCCACGCATCGACCGAGGTGCAGCCCGGATCAAGTGCCTGCGCTGCGGGGCCATAGATCATGCTGATGTCATTGATGGTGCGGTCGGCCATGCCCGCCGTTTGCACATGCGACTGGGCGCGATATTGCACGAACACCTGATCCTGCGCGACGAAGGGCTTTTCGGGGAAGGCGCGGAAGTCGATCTGAGAACCGCCCAGATCGCGCGGTACGCTGGGCACCGCGTCCGGGGAATAGTGAACTGTGGTCGGGCCGATCGGATTGAATGGCGCGGGCATGCTCTGGTTGGTCAATGGGTTGACGAAGGTCCGCATCCGCTTGCCGGTGTCCAGTTCGGTGCGAAAGCCCAATTCCATCTGCGTCACATCAAAACCGCCGTCGCCGCGCTGTTTGACCATTTGCAGAGCGCCAAAGCACATGCCGTAAAGCGGGGTCAGCACGGCATCGACATTGGCCATATAGACGCCGTCGATCCACCAGAAAACCATGCCTTCATCGGTGCGATAGCGCAGCTTGCGAATAATCTGGCGCGCGTCTGCCGGATTGCTGGGATCAAGTCTGGACACAGATTTTGCCGCAAAGGCAGGCGCTGCCACCGCAGCCGCCGTGCCCACCATAGCGCCCGCGATCAGCGAGCGACGATCGAGGCCAGGGAGAGCTTGGGCGGCCTTCGTTGCGGTGTCGGCCGGGTCAGAAATGTGCATTGCGTCCTCCCATCAGCTCCGGTCGCTTGTGCAAAAGACGCGGGCTATGTGTGCAATGTGCCTTGAGGCAATTTGCGGAGCGAAAAGATTGATCACATTGTCCGCCTGACGGAGTGAATGCGTTCCGCCATCAGCCAACCCCACGCCTTCTGTGCGAGCAAAGACTCAAGCCGGATAGAGCGGCCGTGCAGACAGGATGATGCGCGTGAACGAGATGATGATGAACCGCAGAACGATGTCCAAGGTCTTGACGGGGACCGCCGCCATGATGGTGGCCGGGCAGGCCAAGGCAACGCCTATATCCGGCGGCGCGATCACGCCGTTGCACCGTTTCATGAAAGTCTATGCCAGTCTGACGCCCGGCACGTTATGGTATTGGTATGATGGCATTATTGAACTGGCCTTGCAGGATGCGCCAGTCATGCCCTTCGTCGGCATCAACACCCTGATCCGCCGCGATGTCAGCGCCAATGCCGATGGCACGTTCACCATCATCAGTTCCGAGGCCAATTATTTCCATGGCTTGCAGGACAGTCAACCGCTGGACGGCATGATCAATCCGGTGACCGGGCGCAGGATCGAACCACTCCATTTCAGCGAAGGGCCGCGCCCCAATGTGTGGTCGGATGCATCGCTGGCCCCGCGCAAGACGCCGGAAATTGAGACCTCCGTGACATGGCGAGAGGCCGGTCCCTACACATGGCTCTATCGCACCCTGCACGCAGACAGCGCTCATCCGCTGGACATGCAGCAATGGCCACTGGAGGCGTCCGGCATGCGCAACCATACCGGCTCATTCTCCACCCATTGCGCATCAAGGCGCGATGTCGCCGACCCGGCGTTGATGGCCGCGCCTTGCAGCTTCACCTATGAGGCGATTTTCGGCTGGTTCCCATGGCTGCTGATGGGCCAGCGCCCCGGCCAGATGCTATGGCGCGCCAGCGGGATGAAACTGCCATCGCTGGACGACCTGCCCGAAGCATCGCGGGCGGGGTTCGAGCGGACATTTCCGGCGATTTTCACAGGCGCCGGATTCGGCCCCGAAGGCGTCAATGTCTGGACCCGCTTTCGCGCCACCCGCAAGCCCGCCATGCCGTGAAGGTAGCCGGGCGAGCCTGCTCGGACACCTCAAGATCAACCGGCCCGAAGTTTTCTCGGCATGTCACTCGCGCGCGCGCCAGGTACTGGCGCAAATTTGCTCACCCGGCCCGGTCTTGTCCGTTCATAGTGAAAGCTGGACACCAACCGATCAAGCTGGCCAATTTGACTGGACAGGCGGTCGAGCGCGGCATGGGTTTCCTGCGCCGTGCCGTCATTATGCTGGGTCGCCGATTTGATCGCCAGCATGGCATTGTCCAGGGAATTGATCTGTTCGGCCTGCCGGACGGTCAGCGCGGCAATGTCATCGGCCTGCTCACTGATGCCCGTCACCGTATCGACGATAGCATCAAAGGCTTGCCCGGATCGGGCCACCAGATCACTGCCCCGCTCAACCTGCTGGTTGCTGGTTTCGATCAATTGGCGAATGTCACGCGCGGCATCGGCGCTGCGCTGGGCCAGCATCCGCACTTCATTGGCCACAACGGCAAAACCCCGGCCCGCATCACCCGCCCGCGCGGCCTCGACCCCGGCATTGAGCGCCAGCAAATTGGTCTGGAACGCGATGCCTTCGATCATTTGAATAATCTGGGCGATCTGGCCCGCAGAATGCTGGATCGCCGTCATGGCCTCCACGGCATCGATAACCACATGGCGGGCCTGTTCCGCCTGCTGGCTGGCATCGGTCACGATGGAACTGACCTGTCGCGCGCCGATGGCGGTGGTTTCGATGCCTTGGGTCAGCTCGTTCAAGGTCGTGCCGACGGCTTCTATCCCGGCGGTCTGTTCGCCGGTCCGCTGGACAAGGTCCTGCGCAACGAGTTTGATGTCACCCGAATCGCTGTTGATCGCCTGCGATGCCTGACCCACCGCCTCCAGCGCCCGGCCAAGCGCTTCCATCGCCTGATTGAAATCCTGCGCGATTCTGGCGAAACGTCCGTCCAGTCCGTTTTCCACGCGATAGGTCAGATCGGCCTTTGCCAAAGCAGAAAGTCCCGCGCCGATAGTGTCCACGATCTGGGCCGCCTGAAATTCGCGCGCGGTTTCCGCCGCATTGAGCTGTTCGCGCAAGGCCGCCATCGATTTGGCGATCTGGCCAACCTCGTCATGCCGCCCGGTGTAGCTGATGGGATCATCCCGGTGTCCATCGGCCAATCTGGCCATGGCCCCGGAAAGATCGGCCAGCGGAATGGCCACCCCGCGCCGGGCAATCCCCAGCCCGCCGGCAAATCCGGCAACGGCCAGCACCAATGTCGCCAGCACGAGGGCCAGACGATTTTGCTCGGCGATGCTTTCGGCTCTGGCGCGTAAGGCAACCGCTTCGCCTTCCAGCGCGTCGATGCGTTCGTCGGCAACCTTGGAGGCTGCCCGCTCTGCCGGACGAACCTGTTTATGGAAATAATCCAGCGCCGCATCGGCATCCCGGCCCAACGCCTTCCGGGCCGTGGCTTCCAAGGCATTGCCCACCGCGTGCTGGGCGGTGATGAACGCGGGCGAAACGATGGATTGCCCCTGATTGCGCTGTTCAATCGAGGTCAGCCCGTCACGAAAGCTGCTCAATCGCTTGGAGAATTTCGCTTCGATCTTGCCTCGTTCCTGATCCTCGCGCTCGGTAATCAGATTGAGTGCGTCGCGTTGCAGCGAACGACTGATCGAGCGCAATTCGCCAAGGCGGTGCACATTGTCCAGCGTGGACAAGGCAGCACTTTGCGCCGCCAGCATGCGCTGCTCGCCCATGAAGACGGTGAGCGCCAACAGGATGAGCAAGAGGAGCGAGATTGCCAGCGGGGCCATCAGCTTGGCGGTAATGCCGCGAAATAGCATGGGTCATCTTTCTTCCGGGGGTGCCCCAGCCAGATAGCTGAGGATGGAAAATGCCTAGCTAAGCCAATC
>Ga0187844_10003295_pt1 | contig 10826 bp, 11 predicted proteins | sample SpaLakP09_SKY_50_FD_134517 | JGI IMG/M metagenome (GOLD analysis project Ga0187844, IMG submission 134517) | Oligotrophic lake water microbial communities from Sparkling Lake, Wisconsin, USA - SP09_SKY_50 | ecosystem: Environmental > Aquatic > Freshwater > Lake | place: USA: Sparkling Lake...
ACGCCGAAACGCATGTTCAGCCCGATGGCTTGCGAGTTATGGCGGTAAAAACGCTGCACGCCGCCAAAGCAGGCGTGTTCACTCAGTAGTTCTAGCATGCTGCTTCCTTATGGTTTGCGGCGCACAGTGACATCGCTGAGGCCCTGGCAGAATTGTACAAGTTTCTCCGGGCGCGAGTCGGGCAGGAAGTGGCGGGTCCGCAGCGCCTGCGCACCGCGCTGCAACATGTGCCGGTGAAGGTGGGGGAGCAGGGCAGCGATGCGGCTGGTTTCCTAGTGGCTGGCAATCGCCTGATTGAGGCGGGCAATCAGTGCATCCGGCACGGTTTTGCTACACATAATATAGCGCTCCGGGCCGTGCGGCATGTCCTTGAAACGCAGCAGACGCAGCTTGCTGGTCTGCGAGGCGAGGTGGTGCTCCATGATGTAACTGCCTTCTTCTTCGGAGACGAACATCATGTCGGCGGCGCCCAGACTGATTGATTGCACCATCTTCAGCGTGGGGGCGGTGGAGATGGCGATTAGCGGGTTGGTACGGGCCAGCAGTTTATCGAGCTCGTTGCCGTAGGAGTAGTTATCCTTGATCAGAATGCGTACATCCTTGCGCTGCATGAGTTCCTGCAAGCTGGTGTCGCCCTTGTCGGCCAGAGAGCTACGCGCCAGCACGGTCCAGTCCTTGTCATGGTAGATAGCACGGGTAAATTTGGCGTACAGCTCGCGTTCCGGGGTGCGGAACCAGCCGATGGCGCAGGCTGGCGTGCTGCCGTCGCGGATCATTAGTAATTGGCGATTGGTCGGCAGGGCTTGCCAGCGCACACTGACGCCTGCCAGTTTGAAGGCGCGCGTGCCCGGCGCTCCTGTCAAGCCGCTTGGGCCGCCATCGGCAGAGGCCATCATGTAAGGGGGGCGTTCGCTGTATAGCACCTGCAGGGGCGCATCACTGGCCTGTGCGCTGCTGAAGAAACAGCAGATTACGGCGCAGAGTGTTGCGCAGCGCTGGGCAAGGCGGAAAGACGGCATGTACAATCCCATCAATAGTATCCTGCTAGCTTACACTGCTCCCGCGCCGCCGGCCAGAAGGCTGTTGTAGATACGCCAATGGCGACTCAGGCTTTGGTATTGATGAGCGTGCCCAGCATCTGGTCGGCGGTCTGGATGACTTTGGCCGACAGACCAAACTGGGCTTGGTAGACCAGTGAGTGGGTGGTTTCCGTGGCCAGATTAGTGTTGCTGGGGCCATCGACCTGTTGCAATTGCTGGGCCTGAAACGAGAGCGAGACACCGTTACCGGCCGGGCTACTTTCCGTGAACACGGCTTGCGCTGGCTGGAAACCCTGGGTGCCGATATTGGCGATGGCATGGGCACTATTGCCCAGCGCGCGCTCAGCGGCGTTGAGCCCTGTGACGCCGGAACTTAGCACAGCGATAGCCATGATGGTTTCTCCCGATAATGGAAGTAGTCTACTCCTTTAGGTTCGGCTTGGCGCAGCGCTGATGAAAAAAACAGCAGACTTGACGGCAACTGGCTGAATGCGTATTGTCGTCAAGATATGTTTTTGTACAAAAGAACCATGCGCACGTTGTGGATTTGTTCACTGCTGGTCAGTCTGGGCTGGAGCGGGACGCTAGGGGCTGCGCCCATCGTGGTGCATTACCCCCGCGCGGAAAGTCTCGACGATGAACGGGGCGAGTACGGTTACGCCCTGTTGCAACTGGCATTGGCCAAGGCCGGCAACAAGTATCGCGTCGAACTGTCGCAAACCAGCATGCAGCAGAACCGCGCGCTGGTGGAGTTGCAGACTGATGGGGGGCGCGTTGACATCGTCGGTACCATGACGTCGATCGAGCGCGAACAGGCCTTGCTGCCGGTGCGCATCCCCATGTCGCGCGGCCTGATCGGCTGGCGGCTTGGCCTGTTGCGGGCCGACCGCAAGGAGTTGCTGCGCGGGGTGCGCAATCTGGCCGATCTGCGACCTTTTGCAACGGGGCAAGGGCATGACTGGCCAGACTTGCGTATCTTGCGGCACAGTGGTCTGGTGGTTTATCCGGTGGCCGTGTATAGCAGCCTGTTCGGCATGCTGAACGCCGGACGCTATGACTGGGCGCCCCGTTCGCTCAATGAAATCTGGGGCGAGGCGCGGCGCCATCCGGAGCTGGCAGTGGACCAGCATATTCTGCTGCATTACCCGACGGCCGATTATTTTTTCGTGAACCGGAAGAATCCCGCGCTGGCGGAAAATATTCGTCAGGGTCTGGAGCTGGCGCTGGCCGACGGTTCGTTCGAACAACTATTTTATCTGCATTACGGGCCCGGCATCCGCCGCGCGAATCTCGAGCAGCGCGTACTGATCGAGTTGCCGAATCCCTTGCTGTCGCCACAAACGCCGCTGGCGCGCAAAGAGTTGTGGTTCAGTTTGAGCGACTTGCACCGCCTGCGCTGAAGGCGCTTGCCCTGACGCAGAGTCGCCCTGTCGGAAAATTCCGATTCAATAAGTTCCCTCGCAAGTCAGTGTTTACCTTTGATTTACATCAGAGTTGTCATCAGCGACTAACGTAGTCTTGCTATTCGCGCTGCAGACGCGTTGTCGAACCGGTTCGACGAACACCCAAGGCTAGTCACTTCATACTGATATCACTTTTTTCGAGGCACATCTATGTATCCATTTTCTCAGTCCGTCACTCCCGCAGCGAAGACTCATCTGGAAGCGCAATTGTCGTTCTTCAACGACGTGTCGAAATCGCTGTTTTGCACCTTCCAGCAATATAGCGACCTGAACATTCAACTGGCTCAGACGCTGCTTGAAGAAAGCACCAAAACCGGTCAGCAAATGATTACCTCGCATCGTCCGACCGAAGCGTTTGCCGCGGTCGCTGCACACGCCCAGCCTACCGCAGAAAAAGTGCGCGCCTATCAGCAGCACCTGTCGCGCATCGCTGCCGATACCCATGTGGATCTGTCAAAAGTGGCCGAACAACATGTGCAGGTCACCAGCCGTACTGCCAAGGCACTGGCTGATGAAGTAGCCCGCGTGACCTCGGAAGAGACGGAAAAAACCATGCGCAGCCACCAGGACAGCATGGAGAAATTCAGCGACCCTTTCGTGAACTATAACGACACGCTGCGCCAGTCGCGCGGCAGCGAAATGCGTGGCACCTCGACCATGCAGAGCGCCGAGAACCGCGAAGGCAGCATGCAGGGAGGCCAGTCGGCACAGGGCCAAACGGGTGCTGGTAGCGCCCAGTCGCAAGCTGCTGGCAAGCAGCAGGGAGCCCGTAAAGACAGCTAAGCTCAGCGTTTCAGTCATACCCGCACGCGCCGCCGATCCAGTATCGCGCGGCGCGTGTCGTTTGCGGGGCAGGTACTCCACCCAATTAAAGTCGCAATTTGCTTATCAAAATCGTCCATTGATCATTAAAGTCGTCAATTGTGATTTGGATGTGAATTTGCGTTCGATATAGCGCTATCTCAAGGGCCTGATTAGCATGCTGCATTGACTTGGGCCGTTCGCGCGAACGGCCTGATGCCGATCTGAAGCAATCTAATGTTTAAAAGGGGAGATAAAGCAAGCCAATGAGAGCCCCAATTCAACGCTGTCAATTATTCGTTGAACAAGGGTGGCCAATGATTCTGCTGCGGATTATGTAGTCGTTTCCAGGTGGTTATCATTACACCAGAATTTATCAAATGAAGTTTGGATGACGATTTTAAAGTGATAGGCTGCTTTCGCCCTGTAGCGGACTCTGGCTAAGACTGAAAAATATTATCTAATTAACATTCTCCAGCTCAGGCGGTCGTTCCTCAACCAGCAAAAGAATCGTCTTAAGCGCGGACAGTGGATGCTTCGATTGCCGGATAGAATTCACGGTCTTCTTTTTTCATTCGCTCGTAAAGGATCTTTAGAACACGATTAGCTTCGTCGCGGAAAACCTCAGGTTGTTCTTCAAGGAGACGCGCGCTATTCCATTTCGACGCAAACTCTAGGTACCCACCGGAAATTCCGTTCATCTCGTCGCGATAGCGCTTACTCATAGTCGCGAGGCTGCTATTGCCGCTGGATTCCAGCGCAGGATAGAGCAGATTATCCTCAACTGCCAGATGAAGTTTCACCATGCCGCTCATGCCAATGATGTGCTGCGAGATATCCGCAGCATGCTCTTTGATCCCGGTTTGGACCAAGGTGCGCAGGGCAGCAATGCCCCCAAGGATCTCCAAGTGTTGGTGCTTAAATTTATCGATATTCATAGCATTTCCCTTCAAAAATCACTACGTTGATTGGACAAGTGAGAGCTAGCACCGCTTGATCGTCGCGGCGCAGTGCAAGCGTTTAAGCGCGATAAGTCATAGCGCCCTCATCGGACGTAACTGTGAAGCCAAAGAAACCATACTGCAGCGAGTTCGCGATTCGTTCTGCCGTGATCTGGAATTCTCTGGCGATCTCCTTGCAAAAAAGACGGTTGCTGGTGGCTTCAAATAGTGAAAGCCATCGAACGAAATGTTCTCTTCGAATTCCGGATAAGAGCATGTGTTTGCCATATACGTTTCCTTGAAAGCTCTTCGTTCCGAGCATGATGGTCGACCAAAAATCGACCATGCGGTTCAAGTGTGGATCCCAGTTGGCGCCAATTGCCGCGTTGAAGACAGGGAAAAGCTCTGGGTCTGCGCGTATATCGCCATAAAAATCATGAACGAGTGCAGTGATCGATGCGGTGTTCAGTTCCTGATAGGTCATCGGTTGTAATGTTGGTCAGTGATGGTCAAAGATTTGGTGTGACACGCGATCCAATCTATTGGGGCGCGTGTCCGGCGCTCACGTGATGACTCGCGCTCTTTGGGCAAGTCTGAACGAAGAAAGTTCAATCTGCTGCTTGGTCGAGATGTCTCCAATACTGGTTCGCTGCAGCGACTGTCTGGAAGTTGATAGCAATGACCTGGGACGCTGCGGTCAGCCCATTGGCATCATTTGCATAGTCCGGGCGCAATCGCTTCAGTATCTCGGTATCGGGTTGGGTTGTCTTGACGCCACGTCGGCTCAAGGTGATGGCCAGCGCAAAACCATCTTGCGGAGTTGCGGTGATCAGAGTGGGAAGCCACAGGTCGCTCATAGATGTTCCATATAAGGTTAAGTGGGTTGCATTTAGTTCAGAGCCTCGGTTGGGCCGAAGAACTCAAAGTGGCGGCGCTCAGGGGGGAAGCCGTGGTCAGCTAATGCTCGGTTGATGCACTGCATGAAGGGCTTGGGGCCGAGGAAATAGGCATCAGCGTCCGCAGGCACCCATTCCTGAATATGCACCGGGCTTGGACGACCTGAAGGGGTGCCTTCAGCTGCGCCTTCCTCATACGCCAGATAAAGCTTGAAACGAGGGTACTTACGCGCCCAAGCGTTGAGCGTTTCTTGGAATGCCTGCACTTCGGGCTTGCGGGCATAGTGAATAAACACGACGTCCCGCCCGCCTTGTTCTAACGCAGTTTCTGACATGGCGAGTGTGGGGGTGATGCCAACGCCGCCACTAATCAGAGCCAACGGTGCTGTGCCTGCCTGGAGCACAAATTCGCCAGCAGGTGGAAAGACATCGAGCACAGCGTTTATCTCGACTTGATCATGCAGGTAATTTGAGGCGATACCACTGGGCTCGCGTTTGACGCTGATCCGCAGCGTGCGGCCATCCGCCTTTTGAGAGAGCGAGTAGTTGCGACGTACTTCCTGGCTATTGATCACGAGCTTGAGGCCAAGGTACTGGCCAGGCTGGTAGTTCAGCACCGCACCACCATCGACCGGGGCGAGCACGAAGGTGGTGATCTCTGTGCTTTCCACCTTCTTTTCAATCACTGAAAACTGGCGCGCACCTTTCCATCCGCCTGGCGCAGCGGCAATCTGAGCGTATTGCGCGCCTTCCGCGCCGATCAGGATGTCGGCGAGTTGCCAGTAGGCGGCGCCCCATGCCTCAATCACTGCGTCTGTGGCGATGGCCTCGCCCAGCACTTCACGGATGGCGCGCAGCAAACAAGTACCCACCATGGGGTAGTGCTCCGGCAAGATTTGCAGCGAAACGTGCTTTTGAATGATCTGTGCGGGCAGTTTGCCCAGAGCGCCCAAGTTGTCGATATGACGTGCGTATTGCAACACCGCATTGGCCAGCGCGCGGGGCTGGGTTCCTTGCTGCTGGTGCGCCTGGTTGAACAGCGGGCGAGCCTCGGGGTACTCGCTCAACATGATTTTATAGAAATGGGTAGTCAGTGCCTCGCCACCAGCTTCAAGGAGCGGGACGGTAGCTTTGATGGTGGCGGTGTGTTCGGTGCTCAGCATATTCTTACTTTCAGAGTGAAATACAAAATGTGTTGGTGGGCTTATTGATTGCTGGGGTCATGGTCATAGAACTCGATGCAGACCTTAACGGTGCCTACCGGCTCCACAAAATGTGGGGATAGGGGCGCGACATAGCCTGGCGTTTGCGCATCGAGAAGCTCAACGTTACCGGTGGCTAGGTGAGTCAGCCGGAGGCTGCCTTCCTTGACTCGGATCACGCCCCATACGTCTTTGGCGGTGTTGTGCTTTTTCTGCAGCGCCGCTGGCAATGTGTCATGGGTGAAGTCCGCTGTCACGCGGTAAGGTCCCTGCCCCTTGGGAGACATTTCTGTCGTACTGGCATGCCAAGGATAAGGAGAATGGTTCCCTACAGGACTTGCACCGCCAAGCTCTGCCGCCAGACCGTGGTTCACGTCACGGTGATGGGCTTCATCAGCGCGGACAGCCAGCACGACGTCACGCAAGGTGGCTGACTTTGGCAAGCCCCAGTACTGGCGGGCTATCGCCGGTGCCGGGATATTGTCAACCCGTCCCGCATCAATTTCCTCAAGATAGAGCGTGTAGCTGACCACAGCCTCCTCCTCAAAGTAGCCGACCAGACGATGTGCTGTGCGGGGGCTGATAAGGTAAAGCAGTGAAAAGCCCAGGTAAAAAGCCCATTGCACCGTCAGGATCACGAAGCGTTCAAACCAGCTGGGTTGTGCCACCTCGATGAAGGTCATCAAGTGCATGCGTTCGTTTTCGGCCTCTTCCATCAAAGTGCGGATCCAGCCATTGTCGTTCTCCATCCGTCGCAAGCAACGCAGATGGGTGAGGGTGGCGCCGACCATGCCTGGGACGGCGGCCACGGTCTACAGAACGATGGCGCGGTGTCCATAGCGTTTGGCGAAGAAAGTATCTGCACACCAACGCAATAGTTTGGTGATAGCCAGTGCAAAGCGCTCAGGTGCGTCACTGGGGGCATGGTGGACGGCCAGATTAATGGGGGGAGTAGAAAAAGACATGGTAGATCCGTATTGGTGGTTAATGTTTTGCGTGAGGTTGTAACTTTTACAGGGCGATGCCCTATCAATCTGGATTGGATTCAAACAGCTCGAATTGCAATTTTCTGGCAATCCGGGTTGCATTGCAGACGAACAAATCGGTCAGGGCAGGACACCAGAAGGAGCTCATGTGCCTGACGAACGCTACCCAATCTCGCTAAATCATGTATCTTGAATGCTAGTTTATCGAATATTTTCATAACATGCAAACTACATGCATCTTTAATTGGAAGTCACTTTGCACCTGACACAATTCTCTGATTACGCTGTCCGCGTCATGCTGTACCTCGCAGCCCATACACTTCGAGGAAATAAACCCCACAGCCGGTGCGCTAACTTTGCGTATTTTTGATGTATGGAGGCAAGTTACGCTGCGTCGTATTGTAGACTTGGCGGAAGGAGCTGAGGCATGCTTTTTCGAGGGGGAGTCTCGTGCCAGCCTGTACCCTTCGTGGCAGTGACGTTCAATGAGCTATTGAATAATTTGCGACTGAAAATGGCCGCTATCCTGAAGGGGAGAGGGCAGAGAATGTCGTCAATGGACAAAAAATGTATCGAAACACATATGGTTCAATTTGGCGTCAGCGCCAACAGCCACGGATCAAATTATTAAACCTCACCATGAATAAGACTAAAATATGGTGATGTTTTTTTCGCCCGCTGGATTCCGCCTCTTTCTTCGGTTCGCTCTACCAGCAATCCTGGTTTGGGGGGGGAGTTGGTCACCGTATGCACATGCGCTGGACGCGGTAACACTGCAACTCAAATGGAGCCATGCTTTTCAGTTTGCTGGCTACTACGCAGCGAAAGAAAAGGGTTACTACCGTGAAGCAGGGTTGGATGTCCTAATACATGAAGCCTCTCCGGGCGAAGACCCACTAAAAATTGTACTTGGCGGCAAGGCGCAGTACGGGGTGGGTAACAGCAGCCTGCTCTTAGCGCGAAATTCTGGTCAGCCCGTGGTGGTTTTGGCCGCGATTTTTCAGCACTCGCCTGTCGTCCTGATTGCTCGCCAACAGGGGGCTGTCCAAGCAATTCACGACGTGGCTGGCAAACGCCTGATGATCGAACCGCAATCAGGCGAGTTGTTGGCCTATCTCAAGCAAGAGGGCATACCACTAGAGAGCATCACCCAGATCGAGCATAGCTTCAAGCCGCAGGATTTGATCGACGGCAAGGTGGATGCTATGTCCGCCTACGTGACAAATGAACCCTATCTTCTGGATCGTGCGAAGATCGCTTATCACGCCTACACGCCGCGTTCTGTCGGCATCGATTTTTACGGGGACAACCTATTCACCACTGAACAAGAAATACGGGATAACCCCGCGCGGGTTGAGGCTTTGCGTGCTGCCAGCTTACGCGGCTGGCAATACGCGATGGCGCACCCAGAAGAAATTGCGGATTTGATTGTGGCCAAATACTCGCAGCAGCATGAGCGCGAGTTTTATTTGTTTGAAGCTAAGCAAATGGTCGCACTTTTGCGCACCGATTTAATCGAGATTGGTTACATGAATCCTGGCCGTTGGCGCCATATTGCCGACACGTATGCGGATCTCGGCTTGCTGGCCAAAAACTCTTCGCTCGATGGATTTATCTACAATGTAAAAGTAAAGCGTGATTTGACATGGCTCTACATCGGCTGCTTGTTGTTGGCTATCGTCAGTGGCGTGACCTTCTACATTCATCGCATCAACCGGCGCCTCAGCCAGGCGCTGGTCGCGAGCAAAAAGGATCATGAGCTGCTGCTAGTCAGCGAGGAACGGCATCGATTGTTGGCTGATAACGCTACTGACGTCATTTGGATGATGAGTCTCGATGGCCGATTCACTTATGTCAGCCCATCAGTTGAAAAACTCAGGGGCTACACCAGTGACGAGGTCATGCAACAGTCACTGGCGCAAGTATTTACCGCCACATCAATACCGATTGCGGAAAAAGCACTGAGTGAGCCCATCGCAGCAATGGCGATGGGCCAAGCCTTTGTTGAGTTTCGCGGTGAACTAGAACAGCCTTGCAAAGACGGATCAACCGTCTGGACCGAAGTCACTACCAGTGGTATGAAAAATTCAGCCAATGAGCTTATTGGCATTCTCGGTGTGGCACGTAACATCACTGAGCGTAAACAGATAGAGGATCAAGTCCGTCAATATGCCTTCTATGACAATCTCACCAAACTACCCAATCGCCGCCTGCTCAATGATCGCCTGAGTCAGATGATGGCAGTTAGCAAGCGTAGTGCTTGCTATAGTGGACTGATGTTCCTTGATCTCGATAACTTTAAGCCGCTCAACGACAAATATGGGCATGCGGTAGGTGACATGCTGCTGCTTGAGGTCGCAAATCGATTGAAAAATTGTGTACGCGAGACTGACACGGTGGCTCGCTTCGGTGGCGATGAGTTTGTCGTGCTGGTCGGCGATCTGATGGCGGAGAGAACTGACGCTCAAGCGCAGGCAAAACATATTGCGGAGAAAATCCGTAGTTCCTTAGCGCAGGCCTATTCTTTAACATTCGCCTACAAAAGTGATGCCGAGACCACCGTCGAACATCACTGCACGGTGAGTATTGGTGTCGCGTTACTCAGCCGCCATGACGCGAACGAGGACGACATTCTAAAGTGGGCTGACACAGCGATGTATCAAGCCAAAGCAGCCGGGCGAAATCAAATTTGTTTTTATGACGGTACGACGATGGCGTAGGACACGACAACTATCCTGACACAGGCGTGCGCGGTGCTCTGCTCAGTGACCGGCACTGCTGCTGGCGCGGTCTAGCCAGTCGAGAATGCCGTCCAGCGTGCGGAAATCGGCCACGGATCGGCTGCGGATGTGCGGGTGGCGCTGTTGCAGCATGCGCGACAGCGCGGATCCGGGTCCCAGTTCCAGCGCATAACTGATGCCCGCTTCGGCCGCGGCATCCATGCAGGCCGACCAGTGGATGGTTTCGGCCAGTTGGCGCGACAGTTGCTCCACGGCGCTGCGCTGGTCGCGCACCGTGATTGCGCTGATGCCCGACAGTACTGGCGCCTGCATGGGCAGGAAGGGCGTGCGCTCGAGGAGTGCCGCGAACGGTGCGACGGCCGTCTGCATCCAGTGGGTGTGCGAGGCCACCGCAACCGGTAGCCGGGTGCTGCGGCCACCGTGCGCCATCAGCGTCTGCGCGAGCGCGTCAATGTGGCTGGCCGGGCCGCCAGCGATGCAGCTGTCCTCGCCCGTTTCGATGGCGATCGCATAGTTGTATTGCGGCAGGAGCGGCAGTACGCGGCGTAGTGCCATGCCGGAAATGGCCAGTAGTGTCTGGTCCGGCATCGCGCTGGCGGCCTCATCCATCATCGCGGCGCGCTGGACTGCCAGCGCGACCGCCGTCTCGGCACTGTAAGCGCCGGCCACCCCGTAGGCCGCCAGCTCGCCGATGGAATAACCGGCAATCAGGGCCGGCGCTGGCATGTGTTCGCGCAGCGCGGTCCACATCGCCAG
>Ga0187844_10003296_pt1 | contig 10825 bp, 8 predicted proteins | sample SpaLakP09_SKY_50_FD_134517 | JGI IMG/M metagenome (GOLD analysis project Ga0187844, IMG submission 134517) | Oligotrophic lake water microbial communities from Sparkling Lake, Wisconsin, USA - SP09_SKY_50 | ecosystem: Environmental > Aquatic > Freshwater > Lake | place: USA: Sparkling Lake...
CGCGCTTCGATCTTGCGGATCGCCTTGCGGGCGCCGGGGTTGTTGGCCATGTCAAACCTTCGAACGGAAAACGCCGCGGAGCACACGTCCACGGCGCGGAAATCTCAAGAGGGCGGGCCTATAGCCGAAAGGCCGTAGGCGGTCAACGCAGAGTCTGAATTGGTGGTGACGTAGATGTTTTCGGGCAGTTGATAAGGCGTTGGGCAGCCTTCAGCGCTGGGGGGTAATCAACGGAGTTCGCCCATGCGCAGCCGCCCTCATTATATCCACTTTCGTCGTGGTCGTCAGTTTTTCGCTGTCCGGCGTGTGACCACAAATGATCGGCTCCAGTTCGTCGGTTCCCTGAACGGGATCGACTGCGGCACGTGGCCGACCAAAGAGGCCGCCGTGCAAGGCCTGCTGCGCCGCGCAGCGTCGGACGTGCCCTACTAATCAGCGCGTGCTACACTTTGGGCAAGATGCTGCCGCCAAGCCGAGAACCCTCGTGAGCCGTCCTCCCCCGGATGAAGACGACGACGCCGTCGCAGCTGAGGTCGCTAGTGCGATCCGCAGAATTCTAGGCGATCATGACATCCCGCTGACGCGAGAAGAGGCGAAGGAATTAGAGGCCTTGAGAGCCAAGCTTCCACGCCCATCGCGCAAGGCGATGCGCGACCTCGGTCGGCGTCTGGCAATGCCTGAGGACCCTCAAGACTGATTTATCGCGCCACTGTGCTGAACCAAGGATGCAGTCGCGGGATCATACTCATAACCGGTGATGGTCTGATTGGTGATCCGATCGACGGCTTCGTCAATGACGTGTAGCGGCACCAGGAACCACTCGCGAGGACGCACGGGCTGTCCAAAGCGATCAGGGATCATCAGATCAAGACGGGCGCGACCGAACACGCGGTGGAATACGGCCTCCAGCTTCGCACGATTGATGTTGTACAGCCGGTAAGTGGCGACGATCTCGACGTCCGCGAGCAGGTAGGTTGGGTCATGTCGAGCGTTGGCGACTCTGGAGCTCACGTCGCCGCCAGTAACGCCGATTTTGTGGATCAGCTCGCGACGCTCGGCCACGACAGGGTGTTCAGACAGGCTCCGAAGAACGTAGATGGTGCCACTCTCCAGATCACCTTCCTCGGCGAGCCCACCGAACAGCGGCCCGACAGCGGGGTCGGTAATGCGACGACCGACCTGCTCGTCCTTATAAAGGGCGCGCTGGAAAGACCGCAGCAGGGGTTCACTCTCGGTCCCATTGTCAAAGATCACACGCAGCCGTCCATTCGGATGGTCATGCTCGATAGTGAACTCTTCCGGGACTTCTACCACGTAGGCGATCTGGCCGCCGAGGATGAAGAACTCGCCCTTTCGGACGGCGGCGCTTTCACCGAACTTGCGGGCCTCGCGAACGCCCGACTTGAGGTCTGCGCGGACAGCTTCGAACAGTGGCTTGAACCGGTCGAAATCGGCGCAGGGCCGACGGGACGTCACTTCCTCGGCGGCACGGACTTCCTGGCGCGGCTTTACGTGGCGCAAGGTCGTAATGTCATCTTCGACTGGCGTTTGGGCCTCGATGCCGAGCTCGGCCAGGAGGTCTTCGTCGTCGAGGTTTTCGATCTCGGCAGGAGCTAGGCCGTCAGGGATCGCCAGAAGTCCGGGGTCGTCGAGTTCCTCCAAGAGGGGGTGAAACTCGGTCAATTCCCGAAGGCGATCAAGGCGCACGGCGTAGAGCCGCTCGAAGATGTCCCGCCCCTCGCCGTGCTGTGGCGCCCGGCCGTGCTCGGCATGGAACTTAAGGATGTCCTCGAAGCCGGCGATGACCCGCTCTTCCTGCGGCGTGCGGGTCACGACCTTCTTGGCCGTGACCTCGACGCCGAGTTCGGCGAGCAGCTTGTCGTCTTCGTGATCTAGATCAGCCATTGGCTGCTTGTGCGCGACTCCGGGCCAGGAAGGCAACGCCTTCGGACATTCGCTTTTCCCACGGGTCCTGAGAGGTGATCTCGGGGAGCCGTCCGTGCTCGTGCTTGAACTTGAGGGCTCGCCGGGCGAGGTCGCGGGCCTCCTCGATCGTAAGGGTGACCTTCTTGGCGGCGATCGTAGCCGCCACCTGCTTGAGCATTCCCTCGCTCATCGACTTGGCCAGCACCGCGTATGCGGCCTCGAACGGATTGATCCGGTCGATCAGATCAATGTCCAGCTCGCGGACGTCCATGGCGATGCGACGCACGCCCTCGATTAGGGCGGTGTTGGCCTTCAGTTCGCCCTCTGAGCCGCCTCCGGCCAGGCGCTTGGCTTCCTGCGTCAGGTTTAGGGCGGCGACCGCATGTTGGCGGATCGCTTCCTGGTCTGTTTCCGAGAGGTCGGGATAACGGTCGCGGACGATCTTGCCCATGCGAAGCTGGGTCAGTTCCTCTGGCACGGTGTTCTCATGGTCGAACAAACCGCGCTCCAACGCCGTCTTGTCCTGCACGAAGGCGGTGATCACCTCGTTCAGGTCTTCCCGGCAGATGCGCGTGGCTTCGGGGCTCTCGGGCGTCACCAGCCCTTTGATCTCGAAGTGAAACTGACCCGTCTCCTCATTCACGCCGAAGTTGCGCTTGCCCTCCTGGTATCCGCCTTCGCCGTAGTTGAAGCCTTCCTTCGGCCCGGCGTCTTTCGGCGTGAACTCGAAGCGCGGCGCCAGCACCTGCTCCATCAGCAGGCTGGCGGCGATGGCCTTCAGGGTGTCGTTGATGGCGTCGACCACCACAGACTCGGCGGCGTCGGGCTCCGCGATCAGGTTGGTGAAGGCGGCGCGCTCCTTGCCCGGCGCATCGCGGGTGGCGCGACCGATGATCTGGATGATCTCGGTCAGGCTGCTGCGGTAGCCGACCGTCAGCGCGTGCTCGCACCAGATCCAGTCGAAGCCCTCCTTAGCCATGCCGAGGGCCAAGATGATATCGACGTGGTCGCGATCGTTGCGGTGGGCGGGGTCCTTGAGCGCCGTGATCACGCGCTCGCGCTTCCCCGGGTCGTCATCGACGAGGTCGGCGACCTTGATGATGCGACCGCCCTCGATCTCGATCTGGTGGAAGCCGGTGACGGGGTCGACGCCCTTCCAGTCACCCAAGGCGTCCATGATCTCGTCGACTTCCTTGATCTTGTCCTTGGTGCTCTCGCGGGAGGCCACGTGGGGGATGTGGACGATGGTCTTCCGGCTCGGATCGAGCACCTTCATGATCGCATCGAGGTAGCGGCCCGAATAGAAGAAGTAGCCGATGTCGAGCGCCTTCAGGTGCTCGTAGCCGTTCAACTGCTCATAGTAAGTGTAGGTGACGGTCTCGAACTTCGCTTCGTCGCCCGGCGACAGGACGGCCTCTGCGTCGCCCCGAAAATAGGAGCCGGTCATGGCGACGATGTGCGCCTTGTCCCGCGCGATCAGTTCACCGAGCTGACGGCCCAGCACATTGTCCGGGTTCGCGCTGACATGATGGAACTCGTCCACGGCGATCAGGCGGTCGTCGAAGGCCTCGACGCCGAGGCCCTCGACCGCGAACCGGAAGGTAGCGTGAGTGCAGACCAGCACCCGATCTTCGCTGGCCAGGAACTCCCCGACCGCCTTCACCTTGGACTTCGCGACCCGCGCCTCGTCGATGCCGGGGGCGTTGCACAGGTTCCACTGTGGCTTGACCGTCCAGTCCGCCCAGAACCCGAAGCGGCTCAAGGGCTCGTCGGAGAAGCTGCCGCCGATCGACTTTTCGGGCACGACGATGATAGCCTGCTTGAGGCCCTGGTTGTGCAGCTTGTCCAGGGCGATGAACATTAGGGCCCGTGACTTACCCGAGGCCGGGGGCGACTTGATCAGCAGGTATTGCTCGCCCCGCCGGGCATAGGCGCGCTCCTGCATGACGCGCATGCCCATCTCGTTCGCCTTGGTGGATGTGCCGGTGCGGGCCGTGGTCAGGGAGACGGATGGGATCGGACGGGCGGTCGTCATGCTGTCAGGTTTCCTGTCGCCGCGTCCCAGGCCGCAGCAATTGCTTCTGGACGCACGAGGAAGAACTCTCCCCCGAGAGAAGTCTCGTGCTGGTGTAAAAAGGCCTTCATCTGGGTCTCAGCCCGAATCGCTTCCGCCGATCGTGGGAAAAGCGGAAGACCGAGCGACTGGTTGGTTCTAATCAACTCCCATTTGAAAGCACCGGCGGGCAGCGCGGCGTTGAAGGCCAAACAGCGAGACGACGGGCTCCCCGACATCCCAACCTTGATGATCCAGCGGCCCTCCGCCGGGCCGCCGAGGTACGCGGCCTCGTCACCGTGCAGCCTCAGCACGTAAAGGCTCTTCGGCCCTTCGGCTTCCTTGCAGAAATACCCCGACCGAGAGACCGGTCCTGGGCGTGAGGGGGTGAAGACCTCGGCGCCCGGCGCCGGCACAGCCGCCGTCACCGGAATCTCGCCGAAGACGGAGGTTTCGATCAGGGTCAGATCGAGCAGGCGGCGTGCTTCGGCGCCCGTCAGCCGCATGCCTTGCGAGCCGATCGCCTGCGCCCGGGCCGGCGAGTAGGTCTCCGGGGCGAATTCCTCGATCGGCAGATAGGCTTCCTCGGCGACCCGCCAAGCCCGGGTCGCCTTGACGGCCAGGTTCCACTTATCCGCCCGCTCTGGATCGGCCGCCTTTCGCGCCCATTCCGACGGGCTCATAAAGGCCTGAGCATGGTTCACCCGGTGGGTGACCTGCTGCACGCCGATGACCTTGCCCTGCTGGTGTTCTGGCGCGCGGGTCTTGTGCCCATAGATGACGACGAGAACACCCGGTCGCGTCTCGCGGATGAATCGGCTGCGCTGCCCATCGTTGGAGAAGCCGAGGAAGCCCCACATTTCCGGCGAGAACCCGTAGAAGCTTGTCAGCCAGACGTTTGGCGGGTCGGCTGTGATCTGGGCGAGGAGCGCCCCCTCTTCAGGCGCCTGGTGCGCGGCGATGAAGGCCTCGACCGTGCCGTAGGTCTCCGCCACGCGGCGGCCTGCCGCCGGCAGCATCGCCTGTCCCCGCTCTGGCCAGCTCTCGGCCTCGAACAGGCCCTGTAACCCGCCAAAGCGTTCACTGGCGATGCGGTTGATGGCCCTCGCATCCCACCCAGGTGCGCGGCTCTCCATCACGACACTACCTGATCGAAGCGGGCCCTACGAGTAGCTGGGGCGGCCGTTGTCATCTTCGTGTAGAGTTCGAACAGCTTCTCCAAGCGCTCGGTGTCGTTTCGGAAGCGCCGACCAATGTAGATTCTCTCTAATGTCTCATCGTTCCTTTCATGCGCAGCCCGGAGATCAGCCGGCATTCGATCTGGATCATATAGGTCGGCGATCGATTTTGGGAAATGCGCCTCGCGCGCTAGAAGTATGTCTTCCGCGCACCGAGCTAGGTCGGCTCTGTTCGTAGACGTCAGGGAAGGGACCGGAAAAGTGTTCCACCCCAACGAATTACTATATCTGTAATCCGTCTTGATTTTCCCGCATACTGTGGCAACCCACACGAGATGTAGTGCGGAACAGTAAATCGCGATGTCGCACAGTCGGAATCCGTACATTGCAATCGCGCTGTCGCCGATGACAGTTCTATCGTCGACTAGGACGGACGGCAGGTAAGGCCTTGCCTCCGCGCTGTGGCGCGGGATCAGCAAGGCTATCCCGCCCTGATGCCGTCGCTCACCGAATGCATAGGGGGTCTTCGCCAGTTCCCGGGTTTCGGGACGGTCGCTAGCTAGCCGATGTCGCTCGACCGCTGCGACGCGGCCGGAAATCTTCTCGAAGCGCATCGCGTCGTCGACCAAGTGGTCTTCGATCCAGACGCAGTATCGCATCTCACCCTGGATGCTGTCGTTTGAGCCCAGAAAGCGCTTCAAGTATTTGCCGACGGCCGGTTCATCGCTCATCCAATCCCGATATTCGCTCGGCTCCAATAACAGGCCGCCACCGTCATTAGGCATGGATCCATTCGTCATCGCAGTGAGGTCCGATAAGACCCGACGCGACGGAGAAACGATGGTGTCGACTTCGGGAACTAGATACGGACCGATGTAGCGAGCCTCCTTCACCAAGCCGCCAGTAAATAGTTTTTTATTGCGCACACCTCTTGGGCCGATGCCGATAATCGATACCGTCACGGCTGCTTTCTTTGATGCAAGGTTGCTCCATAAGAAGGAAGGCTCTGCAAACGATATTTCCAGATCGTCACCAAGAATGGCTGGCCATAACAGAGACACCTGCCGACCTTGGCAAATGCTGTTCGTCGCCACGAAAGCAAAATGTCCGCCATATTTTATGATGTATCGGCGCGCCTTTATAAACCAGCCTGATACGTAATCCACCGATTTGGTCGACCTCACGGCTCCTTCGAACGCTTGTTCGAGATCGCGTTTCTGTGTTGGCGACTGATCTTGACTGCCAAGATAGGGCGGATTGCCACAGAGGTAGGCCTCTCCTCCTTCGTTGTCGAAATCAATCTGGGCTTGATCTAAGGGAGTCTCAAAAAGATCGACGGCGGTCAGCTTCACTCCCGTTCCCTTGGGGGGCCACAGCCCTTCCCAGTCCAGGCGGAGCGCGTTGCCGCACGTTACCCAATTCTCTGTATCCAAGGGGAGGAAGTCCCTCACCGCCTCCTTCTGGCCTCTGTGGAGTTCATCTGCCTGATACTCGGCGATGATTAGCGCCAACCGTGCGATTTCGGCGGGGAACTCACGCAGTTCGATTCCCCTGAAGTTGGTCAGGGGAATATCTGTGCGGCGGTCCGGCTCGCCCCGCCTTTTGTTGATCTCGGCCTCGATCGCTCGCATCTGCTTGTAGGCGATCACCAGAAAATTGCCCGAGCCGCAGGCCGGGTCCAAGACCCTGATCCGTGACATGCGCTTCCGCAGGTTCAGCAGCATTCGCGGGTTGTCGCCGGCTGCCTCAAGCTGCGCCCGCAGGTCGTCGAGAAACAGTGGGTTCAGTACCTTCAGGATGTTCGGGACACTGGTGTAGTGCATCCCCAGGGCGCCGCGCTCCTCGTCGTCGGCGACCGCCTGGATCATCGAGCCGAAGATGTCCGGGTTGATCTGGCGCCAGTCCAGATTGCCGATGTGCAGCAGGTAGGACCGGGCGATCTTGCTGAACCGTGGAACCTCCGTGCCGCCCGAGAACAGCCCGCCGTTCACATACGGAAAAACGTCGGCCCAGCGCGGAATACCCGCCGCCGCCCGGTCGCCGGTCTTGGTATTCATGGCCCGGAACAGAGCCTCGATCACCTCGTGCGTGTTGGAGGAGTCCCGTGCGCTCATCTGGTCGATGGTCTGGGTGAAGCGCCGCTGGCCGGGGAAGATGCCAGTGTCCTCGGCGAAGAAGCAGAAGATCAGGCGCGCCATGACGTGGTTCATGGCCGGGCGCCGCTCTGGCGTGCCCCAATCCGGGTTGTCCTTCAGCAGTTCGACATAGAGCCGGTTCAGTCGGCTGGTCGCCCGGATGTCGAAGGCGCTCTCGCGAATTTGCCGGACAGTGGTGATGCCCGCCAGCGGTAGGAAGAAGCCGAAGTGGTTGGGCAGGTCAGCGTAGTCGCAGGCGACCGTCTCGCCGGACGAGAGGTCCTCGGCTTCCAGCGTCACGCCATCGGTGGCCAGGATGTAACGCGCCTTGGCTGACTTGGTGCGCGGGCTGTCGCGCAGCTCGCCGAGCGCGTCGGCGACCTTGCCCTGCTGCGCAATCAGGATGTGGATGTTGCCGCGCTGAAGGACGCCGCCCGGCAGGTCGGACTGGTTCGTAGCGCCGGCGCGCAGGCGCTTGATCGCGGTCTCCTTGTTCCCGAAGGCCGCCAGGAAGGCGAACGGGAACGCCTCGGCGTCAAACGGCGCCTCGGCCAGGGCGGATACGGCTTCTTCGATCTCGACGGCGTTCATGATTGAGCCTTAGCGCACCGATCAGCGGAGGGCGATTCGGGATGCTAATATAACAGAACGCGTCGGACGGTAGGCGCAGCTCGATCCGCGTGACTTTAGGGAATGAGTATAATTTTACTATTAAGGTAAATGCATGAGCGGTTAACTAACGATGTTGAGTTATAGCTGACTCATTACTTGACTGGGTCTGCGTTGGCAGATATCACTCTGCGCGCCGGAAAGGCCGGCTTTGCACAAACGGAGACTGCCCATGATCAACACGAGACTTCAGAGGACTGTCCGCCTGACCCGGCCAGCTACGGGACTGGATGGCTAAACTCGACCGGCGAACCCGCCGTCAAATTCTAGCGAGCCTCTGCGAAGGAGTTTCGATCCGCGCCTGTGAACGCATCTTCGGCGTTGAGCAGAACACTGTCGCCAAGCTTCTCGACGACGCCGGCGACATGGCCATCAGCTTCATGAAGCGGGTCAAGAATCTTCAGATCGAATACGTCCAGGCTGACGAACTCTATTCCTTCGTCGGCGCCAAACAGGCCACCCTGAAGCGGAAGGGCCAGCTGACTGAGGGCGCCGGCACGATCTGGACCTATCTGGCGGTATGCGCCAAGACCAAGCTGATCTTCGACTATCATTTCGGCGACCGCAGCACGCCCCATGCGGAGGCGTTTATGCGCTCCGTTGCGAGCAAGCTGGACCGGAACGACGACGGCAGCTTTCGGGTCAGGCCGACCATCGTCACCGATGGACTGGCCGCCTATCAGGAGGCCGTCTCGACGGTCTTCGGGGATGACGCCAACCATGGCGTCTATCTCAAACGCTACACCACCGTCGGCAAGGATGGCCGCAAACTGCTGCGCAAGCAGTATGTGGGCGCCGACCGCGTCGTTCAGTCAGGCACGATCGACGACGCCTTTATCCATACCGCCTATGTTGAGCGCCAAAACCTGAACGTCCGAATGCGCAACCGTCGTTTCGGGCGGCGGACAAATGCCTTTTCCAAGTCCATAGAGGAGCACGAGCGGCAACTAGCCCTCAGCCTCGTCTATATGAACTATTGCATCCTGCCGAAGCCGAGAAGGCAGTTGGATGAGCACGGCCAACCGCTTTTGGATGACGAAGGCAATCCCTTACCCTGGATCAAGCGCCTGACGCCCGCCATGGAAGCGGGGCTGACGGATGAACTTTGGGACGCGGATGACCTCTTGGAATTGACCGACAGTTTCACCGCCGAACGACGGCGGCAGGAGCGCGAGGCCAAGAAAGCGGCCAAGGCCCAATTGGCGGCTCTTTTCTCAAGGCCGAATGAGGACGCCCCCGTTCGAGCGCCCTTCTGGGTCTACGAAAGCACCCTCCACCATACGACCAAAATCCATGCCAGCGCCTGTAAGAACTGCAACGATGGACAAGGCAAGGGCGGTAAAGGCGACACCAAGTCCGGTCGTTGGCTGGCGTGCGAGAGCCTGGACGGCGCTAAGGCCTTGGCCGAAGGGCTTCAGCCGGACCGTCACAGCATCTGCAACATGTGCCTGGGTAGTTATCGAAAGCGGGGATACCATTGATACTGAACATGATGGCCGGCTCTGGCTTTTTAGTCGATGACCTCCAAACCGTCGTAGGGCGCTGGCGGTGGGCCACTGGTCCAATGCCAGGTCTCGGGTGTCCTCTGCATCCCCTGCACGGTCTGTGCGGGCACAGCCGGGATATTCGTCGCCACCTCAACTGACGAATCGGAAGCGGCAAGCACGATGTGGAAACGATGAGGCGCTCCACCGAAGTTGACGTCCACGACGATGGAGCGGGAGCCCCCAGAGGGGGGAAGAACCTGGTCTGCAAAGATGAAGCCCGCCATAGTCCGGCCGGGATCGATCGTCGTGGTCTGCAAGACCAACCGACCTCGCTCGGATATGGCGCGGCGAAGCTGGACCTCGATGGCCGCGCTCGACATCATCAGTTCGCCTGAAGCGCGGCGGAATGCGATCTCCGTACGGCGCGGGTGATCGCTCGCCTGTTGGTAGGCCAGATAACCTTCGATACCGGCGCCGACCCAGACGGCCGCCATCGCCCGTTCGGCGTCGCGTCTCGCCTCTTGGCGCAGGTAGTTGAAGTCCTGGATTCGGAGCGGTTGACCGTCCTCCAGATAGACGCGCACATCCTCGGTCCCGAGGTTGATAGGGCGACCAGAAGTGTTGAAGGCCGCCAAGGCGAAGTAGAGCCGGTTGGAGGAATTATACCGCACTGGCAGAAGCATCACCGAGCCGAACGGTCCGTTCGACACCATAGCGGCATTGCCGCGCGAAAAACGCACGCCCACTCCGTGATCGGCTGTGGGGATCATCCGATATTCGGGCGGAGAAGAGGCGCAGGCGGTCAGAACCGTAGCCGCAAGAGCGGCGGCTAAGATGCCGACTGAAGATGTAATGTAACGACCGAGCATGTTCGCCCCCCCTTTCAACAGGGTCTATCTTGCTCATCCAGTGGTAAACAAAATAGGCAAAATAGCTCCTAGAGCTATTTTGCCTCTCAACGCCTCATGCCCACATGAAGTGGGAGGAAATCGTAGGCGCGAACGTTCGCCGTTTGAGGAAGGCCAAAGGCCTTACACAGGAGCAACTCGCCCACGAGGCAGGCGTGGCCATGCGCTATGTCGCCGGCGTCGAACGGGCTGAGGAAAACCCCTCCCTGAAGTTCCTCGTGAAGATCGCGGAGGCTCTCGGCGTGGAGCCAGCGACTCTGCTCGCACGCTAGAAATCAGGTTCCGCTGGCCCCGATCGGGAAATTACTAACTTTCCTGATTTTTCTAAGTCACCACCTCTGAATTTGCGGGCTTAAGGATAAACGCCCACTGGGGCGATAAAGCTTGTTCAACCAAATGCAGGCCATTTTCCGATCAAATCGGAAACCGCATGCCCAGATCAACGCCTATCGCCGTCCTCCTGCTCGTC
>Ga0187844_10003298_pt1 | contig 10808 bp, 5 predicted proteins | sample SpaLakP09_SKY_50_FD_134517 | JGI IMG/M metagenome (GOLD analysis project Ga0187844, IMG submission 134517) | Oligotrophic lake water microbial communities from Sparkling Lake, Wisconsin, USA - SP09_SKY_50 | ecosystem: Environmental > Aquatic > Freshwater > Lake | place: USA: Sparkling Lake...
CCGCTGGCGATGTAGTCGGCGGAGGCAACGCGGGCGCGAGCAAAGCCGGCTTCGCTGAGGTAGGTCTCGCGGGCTCTCGCGATCTCGGTGTCGTCGAGTGCGGGGCCGAAGAGGAAGCGCCAGGTCTCGGCCGCGTCGGGCTGCAACGTCAGCTGATATTGCACGCAGGCGGCGGGCGTCTCGTAGCGGGCGTCGCCACCCGCGAGCCGCTCGGCCTGCAGGGCACTGGGCCGGTGCAGGCCGCCTTCACCTTCGAACGCGGACTGGCTGGCCTCCCAGGCATCCGGCGCCTGCTCGCAGAGGAAATAGGTCTTGTCCTTGAGCTGCAGGTTCTTGAAGTAGTCCGCCACCTTCTGATAGGGCGTGACGCTGCTGGCAACGATGCCGCACAGGTCGGCACGCCACTCGGCCGATTGGTTCATCCACGACATGTAGCCGATGGGGAAATACGGCACGACGCTGATGCGGCGCGGGCGGCCCGACAGATTGGTGACGCGCAGCGCCCACAGTTCGACCACATCGTCCGTTGGCAGGCCTAGCGTCATTTGCACGCGCAGTCCCAGATGCTCCACCGTCCAGCTCAGGTCATGCTTGCCGACGACGAAGCTGAAGCTGTCCACCGGCGCGCGCACCGGCTCGTAGGGCGCCGAAAACAGCTCGCCCGTCTCCTCGTCCTTCACGTAGATGAAGCGGCCAGGGTGGTGGGCGTAGTAGGCCTGCTCCGGCTGCATGAAGGTCTTGGCCTCCAGGTTGGGCGCATGCGCGTACTTGGCGGGTTCGGGCTGCATGAACTGCGCGGTGGCATAGCCCCGGCAGGTCACCTGGATCATCATGCGGCGGTTCCACAGGAAGCCGCCGGCCTGGGGCAGCGCGGTCGGGCTGGTGAGTTCGCAGCGCTCGCCGCCGTTGATGTGACGCAGCATGGTGGGTCAGGCTGAAGAAGTGGAGGACTTGCGCGCGGCCAGATCGGCCTGGATGCGCGCCATGGTCGGGTTGTCCAGCGTGTAAAAGATCATGATGACTGCGGCCAGCAACGTGAAGCCCGCCGGAATGACGGACATCAGCCAGACGATGCCTGCCTGCGAGTCGGCCGACTGCGCCACGTTGGGTACATAGCCCAACGTCGTGAACAGCGTGCCGATGACGCCGACCGCGACTGCCGTGCCGAGCTTCTGTGCGAAGGAACTGGCCGCGAAGGTCATGCCCGTGGCGCGGCGGCCGTTGCTCCATTCGTTGTAATCGGCCGTGTCGGCCAGCATCGAGAAAGACAGCGGCGACTTCGGGCCCAGACAGAAGCCCAGCGCAATCTGCAGCGCGTACATCAGCGGGATCTGGTCGCTGGGCACGAACAGGAAGGCGGTCGACAGCGCGGTGGACGCGAGCATCAGCCCGATGAGCAGCTTGCGCTTGTCGATGAAGCGCGTGAGCAGCGGCGTGAACGCCGTCCCCGCGGCTGCGGCCAGCAGGTAGGCCGGCATGAAGGTGGCCAGCAGCTCGGGCCGGTTGACCACGTACTTGAAGTAGTAGGCCGCACTGGTCATGCGCAGCGTGATGCTCAGCATGATGATGAGCGCGAGGAAGAACAGAAGCATCCACGGCAGGTTGCTGCGCAGGTCGGCCATGTCCTGGCGCACGGTGGAGGGCTCGGCCTGCGCCGGCTGCACGCGCTCGGTGGTCGTGCTGAAGGTGAAGGCGAAGATCAGCGCGGCGGCGATGCCCCAGAACACCATGGTCAGCGTCCAGCCCAGCGCGGCGTCGCCGGCGCCGAACCAGCTCACGAGCCGGGGCGACACGGCCGTGACGAGGGTGCCGCCCGCGAAGCCGCAGACAAAGCGTGATGCGTTGATCGCATTGCGTTCCCGCGCGTCACCCGAGATCACGCCGGACAAGGCGCTGTAGGGCAGGTTGACGCTGGTGTAGATCGTCATCAAGAGCAGGTAGGTGACATAGGCCCAGACCAGCTTGCCCGTGGGGCCGAAGTCGGGCGTCGAGTACGTCAGCACGCCGATCACCGCCAGCGGCACGGGCATGAACAGCAGATAGGGCCGGAACTTGCCCCAGCGCGTCTGGGTGCGGTCGGCGAAGGCGCCGATCATGGGGTCGGTGAAGGCGTTGAAGATCTTGACGACGAACAGCATCGTCGCCGCTGCGCCGGCGGTGATGCCGAAGACGTCGGTGTAGAAGATCAGCAGGAAGGTCGAGACGTTGGTCCAGTAGAAGTTGAACCCCATGTCGCCCAGGCCGTAGCCGACGATCTCGCGCTTGGTCAGAGGTGGCTGCTTCATGGCATCAACGCTGGGCCAGCCAGCCGCACACCTCGGAGGCGAGTTCATCCAGCGGCCTGGTCCCGTCGAGGTGGATCACCCCGGCCTCGCCCACCGGTGACTCCAGCGTCTGGAACTGGCTGTCGACAAGGCTGGCGGCAAAGAAGTGCGAGCCGCGCGTCGACACGCGCCGGTTGGCCTCGGCCTTGGCGATGTCCAGGAAGGCGAAGCGCAGGCCTGGCGAGGCCTGGCGGAGCTGGTCGCGGTAGGCGCGCTTGAGGGCCGAGCAGGTCACTATCACGCCGGTGCGCTGCTGCAACTGCTGGCACAGGCTGGCCAGCCAGCTGGCGCGGTCGGCGTCGGTCAAGGGCTCGCCCTGGGCCATCTTGATGCGGCTGGTGTCGCTGTGGAACAGATCGCCCTCCAGCCAGTCCTCGCCGAGACGCTCGGCCAAGACTGCTGCGAGGGTGGATTTGCCGCAGCCGGCGACGCCCATGACAACCAGGGAGGCGGGGACAGGTCGGGTCATGGAGAGCGGGCGTGCCGGACGAGGGAGACTTAGAAATGGATAGCGCTATCCTAACTTCGGAGTCCGAGGTGGCGGCCCGTACTTTCCCGCTGCTTGCGGCAAGGCGTTCACGGCTGCCCAATTCCGGCAGCTACCCACAGAAAAGCCCGGCACCGCAGAGCGGGCCGGGCCTGTCAATCAGCAAGTTGCGCGGGCGACGCTCAACCCGGCATGAAATGCACCTGCTTGGCGATGAGCACGCCGTCCTTCACGCTGCCCTTGATCTCCACCTTGGCGCCGTTGGCCAGTTTGGCCGCCTCGCCGTCGATGAACTTCACGCCGCTGCCGGAGGCGTCGACCTTCTGGCCACCCACCTTGAAGTTGGCGCTGCTGACGAAGTCGCCCACCAGGCCGGCCAGGTAGACGTACTCGGTGCCGCTGTCGTCCTTCTCGGGCTTTTGCAGCTCGATGGCGATAGCGGTCAGCTTGATGGCGCCGTCGGTGCCGCTGACGCTGACCTTCACGCTCAGGCGCGATCCGTTGACGAGGTCGGCCAGCTTGGTGCCCGCAGGCTGCAGCAGCGTGTTGGGCGTGATCTGCACCGTGTAGCTGCCGATCTGCAGGCCGGCGTCGGTCACGTTGAAGGCGATGCCCGAGAAACCGATGGTCTTGACCACGCCGGTCGTGTTGACGACGGTGACGCTGGCGGCGGTGAACTGGCCGCTGATTTCCGAGTAAGTGCCTTCGACATTGACCGTCACGCCTGCGGCCAGGTTGGCGAGCGACTTGCCTTCCGGGCTGACCTTGGTCGTGTCGTTCCACTTCACCGTGGTGCCCAGCAGCGTGAAGCTCTTGGCCGTCGCGTCCACGGCCGTGATGGCCCCGGCCAGGCGCTGCGGCTTGTCGGCCGGCGGCGGCTGCACGGTGATCTCGCTGGCCTTCACGCCGGCGCTCGTCAGCTGGCCGGTGACCTGCACCCAGGCGCCGGCAGCCACGTCGGCCGCGCTGCCCTTGATGAACCGGGCTGCGCTGGCGTCCACGACCGTGCCGCGCAGCGTGAAGTTGGCGAGCGACACGTAGTCGGTGACCTGGCCGATCAGCAAGGCCTTGATGGCGGTGTCGTTCTTGAACACGCGCAGCCAGTCGGCCTTCATGAGGCCGTCCTTGATGACGCCGTGGGCCTGGGCCTGGGCGCCGTTGACGACGTCCGCCGCCTGCGTGCCTTCCTTCAGCGTGGCCGTGCTGGCGTCGACGACGACGTCACCGATGCGCAGCGAGGCCAGGCTCTTGAAGTCGTTGATGGGGCCGCCCACGGTGGTGTCGGACGAGTCGGGCAGCTTGCGTGCCTTGACCTCCACGACGCTGGCCGCCAGCACGTTCTTGCCGCCACTGGCCGCCGGCGCGCTGGTGGCCACGACGCTGACCAGCTTGCCGTTCTCGATGACGGCGCCGGTGGGCAGCAGCTTGGCGTCGGCATAGCTCACCGTGACGCTGCTGTTGCCGACCAGCGTGAAGGTCTTGGCCGACGTATCCAGCCCCTGTACGGCGCCGCTGAGGCGGAACACCTCGGTGCCGTCCTTGACCTTGCGCTCGATGCGCGTGGCCGTGATGCTGCCGTCGCCGGCCACCGAGCCGCTGACCTTGACGAGGTCGCCCATGGCCAACTGGCTCAGCGCGCTGAAGCCGTCCAGCACGGTCGGCAACTGGCCGGTCGCGGTGGTCTTGATGGTCTGGCCGAAGACGTTCAGCGTGCCGGCCGAGGCGTCGACAGCGCCGATCGTGCCGACCAGCGCGAAGTTCACGACAAGGTTCTGCAGCACGCCGTCCTTCAGCTCACCCTGCACGCGCATGCCGGTGCGCAGGTCGCCCAGCGTGCCGGCGGTCTGGGCCTCGGGCTTGTTGGCGAAGGCGACCTTGGCGAGGCTGTCGTCGAAGCGCTGGCCGTCGATGATGACGCTGCCGAAGCCGGTGATGGTGCCGTCCACAGAGGCGGTGCTGGCGCTGGGCGTCGAAGGCGCCGGCGTGGCGGGGGACTGGGTGGCAGCTTCGCCACCGCCACCGCCGCCGCAGGCCACCAGCACGGCGGCGCTGAGCGCGCAGGCCGTGGCGCAGAACGCCCATTGCAGATGTTGTTTGAGTTGTCTCATGTGAACTGCCTTTGATGTTGTTTGGCGTGATGCAGGTGCCCCTCGCGGCACCACGGAAATCAGTCTGCCGACCGCAGCTGTTGGTTTGGCTGTCCAGCTGTGTCGAGTTGTTGCGTGCGGGGCTTGCCGAGCGTGCGCAATGTCACGAAGCCCAGGGGCGGCTCGACCAGCGGTGCGGCGGCGCGAATGAGCGGCGGAGGGGGGTGTTTCCGCTCATCTCCGGGGCGTTGCCGTTCGTCCGCCGGGCGGGGCTCAGTAGAATCCCGGGCTTCCGCACGCCGCCCCTTGCTGTTGCAGGCGTGCCCTTCCGAGAACCGCGCGCCCGCGCCGCGCCCAGCCTCCCCGGATTCCATGGCCCTGACCCCGCATCTGACTCATTTCGAGGGCGGCAACGCCCTTTCCGATTTCCGCGCCCAGGCCTTGCTGGCCCGGCTGCAAGAGGTCAGTAGCCGCATCACCGGCATCAGCGCTCGCGCGGTGCACTGGGTCTGGACGGATGCGCCGCTCGATGCCGAAACCCGCGACCGCTTCGCGGCGCTGCTGACCTATGGTGAGCCGGCCGTCGAAGGCGCTGAGGGATCGCTGGTCGTCGTCACGCCGCGCTTCGGCACGGTCAGCCCCTGGGCATCCAAGGCGACCGACATCGCCCGCAACTGCGGCTTCACGCTCAAGCGCGTGGAGCGCGTCGTCGAATATCGCGTTGCAACCAAGAGCGGCCTGCTGGGTGGCGCCAAGCCGCTGACCGCTGACGAGCTGAACGCCTGCGCCGCGTTGTTGCACGACCGCATGACCGAGTCGGCCTGCTTCAGCCGCGAGGGCACGGCCCACCTGTTCGACGAGCGCACCGCCGAGCCGCTGGCGCATGTCGACGTGCTGGGCGCCGGCCGCGCCGCGCTTGAGAAGGCCAACGTCGAGTTCGGCCTGGCGCTCTCCAGCGACGAGATCGACTACCTGGAAACCAACTTCACGAAACTGGGCCGCAACCCCAGCGACGTCGAACTGATGATGTTCGCGCAGGCCAACAGCGAGCACTGCCGGCACAAGATCTTCAACGCGAGCTTCACGGTTGATGGCGAGCAGCAGCCGCTGAGCCTGTTCGGCATGATCCGCAACACCGAGAAGCTGAACCCGCAGCACACGGTCATCGCCTACTCGGACAACGCGGCCGTCATGCAGGGCCATGCCATCGAGCGCTGGATGCCCGCACCGCAGGCAGGCGCCGCCTACGTGGCCCGCCAGGAGCAGGCCGAGGTGCTGATGAAGGTGGAGACGCACAACCACCCGACGGCCATTTCGCCCTTCCCGGGCGCATCGACCGGCGCGGGCGGCGAGATCCGCGACGAAGGCGCCACCGGCCGCGGCTCCAAGCCCAAGGCGGGCCTGACGGGCTTCTCGGTGTCCAACCTGCACCTGCCGGGCCTGAGTGAGCCGTGGGAGCAGAACCCGGTTGGCAAGCCGGCCCACATCGCGTCGGCGCTGCAGATCATGATCGAAGGCCCGCTGGGCGGCGCGGCCTTCAACAACGAGTTCGGCCGGCCGAATCTGGCGGGCTATTTCCGCGTCTACGAGCAGACTGTCGCTGGCCTGCGCCGTGGCTATCACAAGCCCATCATGATCGCCGGCGGCCTGGGCACGATCCGCTCGGACCTGACGAAGAAGATCGAGTTCCCGGCCGGCTCGCTGCTGATCCAGCTCGGCGGCCCCGGCATGCGCATCGGCATGGGTGGCAGCGCGGCGTCGTCGATGGCGGCGGGCACCAACACGGCCGACCTGGACTTCGACTCCGTGCAGCGCGGCAACCCCGAGATCGAGCGCCGCGCGCAGGAAGTCATCAACCACTGCTGGGGCCTGGGTGCCGAGAACCCGGTGCTGGCCATCCACGACGTGGGCGCTGGCGGCATCTCGAATGCCTTCCCCGAGCTGGTCAACGACGCCGGCCGCGGCGCGCGCTTCGACCTGCGGGCGGTGCCTCTGGAGGAGTCTGGCCTGGCGCCCAAGGAAATCTGGTGTAACGAGAGCCAGGAGCGCTACGTGCTGGCCATCGCGCCCGAGAGCCTGGACCAGTTCACGGCGCTGTGCGAGCGCGAGCGCTGCCCGTTTGCCGTCGTTGGTGTGACGACGGAGGTCCGCGAACTCAAGCTTGCCGACGGAAATGAATTCCCCATCGACATGCCGATGAACGTGCTGCTCGGCAAGCCGCCCAAGACGGCCCGCGACGTGACCCGCGTGGCCCGCGACGGCGGCACGCTGGACCTGAGCGGCGTGACGCTCGCGCAAGCCGCGCTGGACGTGCTGCGCCACCCGACCGTGGCCAGCAAACGCTTCCTCGTCACCATCGGCGACCGCACCGTGGGCGGACTCAACCACCGCGATCAGATGGTCGGCCCCTGGCAGGTGCCGGTGGCCGACTGCGCCGTCACGCTTGCCGATTTCAACGGCTTTGCGGGCGAGGCCATGAGCATGGGCGAGCGCACGCCGCTGGCTTCGGTCAACGCACCGGCCTCGGGCCGCATGGCCGTGGCCGAGGCCATCACCAACCTGCTGGCCGCGCCCATCGAGCTGCCGCGCGTGAAGCTCAGCGCCAACTGGATGGCCGCCTGTGGCGAGCCGGGCGAAGACGCGGCGCTGTTCGACACGGTGAAGGCCGTCGGCATGGAGCTGTGCCCGGCGCTGGGCATCTCGATCCCTGTCGGCAAGGATTCCTTGTCGATGCGCACCAAGTGGGATGGGCAGCAGGTCACCGCGCCCGTGTCGCTGATCGTCACCGCCTTCGCCAGCATTGCCGACGTGCGCGGCACGCTGACGCCCGAATGGCAGCGTGAGGATTCGGCGCTGATCCTCATCGACCTGGGTCAGGGCAAGCACCGCATGGCCGGCTCCATCCTGGCGCAGACACTGAACCAGTTTGGCAGTGACGTGCCGGACCTGGACGAGCCTCAGCTGCTGGTCTCGCTGGTCAATGCCATCAACGAGTTGCGCGCCGCCGGCAAGCTGCTGGCCTATCACGACCGCTCGGACGGCGGCCTCTGGGCGGCTGCCTGCGAGATGGCCTTTGCCGGCCAGACCGGCCTGAGCCTGAACATCGACATGCTGGTCACCGAAGGCGACGGCATCAGCGACAGCCGCGCCGACACGGGTGATTCGAAGAACTGGGCGGCCCAGGTCAGCGGACGCCGTGACGAGCTGACGCTGCGTGCGCTGTTCAGCGAGGAGCTGGGCGCACTGATCCAGGTGCGCGCGGCGGACCGCGACGCGGTGATGCAGGTGCTGCGCGCGCACGGCCTGTCCAGGCATTCGCATGTCGTCGCCAAGCCGAACGCGGCGCGTCAGATGGAAGTCTGGCGCGACGCGAAGAAGGTGTTCGCGGCCGACCTGACGACGCTGCAGCAGACCTGGGACGAGGTGAGCTGGCGCATCGCCCAGCTGCGCGACAACCCGGCCTGCGCCGATGCCGAACATGCTGCTGCCGGCAAGGCCGACGACCCGGGTATGCATGTGCACTTGACGTTCTCGCCCGAGGCACCGTTCGTGTCCACCGGCGCCCGTCCCAAGGTCGCCATCCTTCGCGAGCAGGGCGTCAACTCTCACGTCGAGATGGCCTACGCGATGGCCCAGGGCGGCTTCGACAGCTTCGACGTGCACATGAGCGACCTGCAGTCCGGCGCGGTCAAGCTGGATGGCTTCGCGGCCTTTGTTGCCTGCGGCGGCTTCAGCTACGGCGACACGCTGGGTGCCGGCGAAGGCTGGGCGCGCAGCATCATGTTCAACCCGGTGCTGGCCGAGCAGTTCCGCGCCTTCTTTGCGCGCCAGGACACACTGGCCCTGGGCGTGTGCAACGGCTGCCAGATGCTGGCCGCGCTCGCACCCATCATCCCGGGTGCCGACGCCTGGCCGCGCTTCACGCGCAACCAGAGCGAGCAGTTCGAGGCCCGCCTGTCGCTGGTCGAGGTGCTGGAGTCCCCCAGCGTGTTCTTCCAGGGCATGGCCGGCAGCCGCCTGCCCATCGCCGTCGCTCACGGCGAGGGCTTTGCCAACTTCGCTCGCCAGGGCGACGCGGCCAAGGTCATCCAGGCCATGCGCTTCGTCGACCACCACGGCCAAGCCACCGAGGCCTACCCGTTCAACCCGAACGGCAGCCCGGGCGGCCTGACGTCTGTGACGACGCCGGATGGCCGTTTCACGGCGCTGATGCCTCACCCGGAGCGGGTGTTCCGCAACGTGCAGATGAGCTGGACCAGTGGCGACCGGGCGCTGCACAGCCCGTGGCTGCGCATGTTCCAGAACGCGCGCAAGGCGCTGGGTTAAGCGGCAAGGAATCGCGCCGGCAGCGCCTGCCGGTGCGGGTAGTACTGGAACCAGGGCTGCGCCTGCACGATGGCCTGCCAGACCGACGGGCGGGCAAGCAGGCGCTCGAAATAGGCGCCCAGCCGTGCGTGTTCTGCTGAAAACGGCCGGATGGTGGCCGCGTAGAAGAGGGCGGGTGCTGCCGAGCAGTCGGCCATGCTGAACTCGTCGCCCGCAGCCCAGGCATGCTCGCCCATGCGGCTTTCGATCATGTCGTAGGCCATGCCGAGAGCGTCCACCGCCGCCGACATTGCCTTGCCATCCCGCTCGGCTTCGGCACGGAGCAGCTGGGCGATGTAGCGCTGCATGGGGTCCATCACGTAAAGGTCGAACAACCGGTCCCACAGGCGCACCTGCAACTGAGCGTCGAAGTCCTCCGGCAAGAGGCGGACGCGGCCGGGGTGGCGGCGGTCCAGGTATTCGATCTGGATCGACGTCTCTGGTATCACCCGCTCACCATCCACCAGCAGCGGGATCTTGGCGGTGGGCCACAGCGCCGCGTAGGCCGCGCGCTCGGCGGCGTCGCCGAGGTTGACCAGCTTGGGTTCGTAGGGCGTGCTGTTTTCGGCGAGTGCGATCAGCAGCTTCCAGCAATGGGAGGACAGCGGGTGGTAGTGCAGCGTCAGTGCCATGGCGAGTTCTCTGTTCCGGCAAGAGAAAGGCGGGCCGCAGCCCGCCTTGCGCAGGAGCCTTGGTGCTTCAGTCCTGCACCACCGCAGCCGTCCGCAGCTGCTTGTTCACCCGCAGCGCCACCAGCGTGCAGAGCACGCCCGACAGCAGGTAGGCACTGAGCGACACCAGCCCGAAGCGCGACGACAGGTACAGCGCGATGACCGGTGCAAAGGCCGCGCCCAGCAGCCAGGCCATGTCGGCCGTCAGCGCCGCGCCGGTGTAGCGGAAGTGCGGCAGGAAGTTGGATGTCACCGAGCCGGCCGACTGGCCGTAGGACAGGCCCAGCAGCACGAAGCCGATCAGGATGAAGGCCGCCTGGCCCGGCTTGCCGCCGCCCAGCATCAGCGGCGCGAACAGCGCGAATACGCCAATGGCAATGGCCAGCGTGCCCAGGAAATTGCGCCGGCCGACCTTGTCGGCGATCAGGCCGGACATCGGCATGGCCACAGCAGCGAAGGCGGCGCCCAGCAGTTCCATCTTCATGAAGCCCTCCACGCCCTGCTCGTCGGACAACGCGACCCAGGACAGCGGGAAAACCGTCACCAGGTGGAAGAGGGCGTAGCTGGCCAGCGCCACGAAGGCGCCGATGACGATGTGGTGGCCTTGTGCGGGCAGCAGCTCGTGCAGATAGGCCGGGTCCAGCTCATGCTCTTCCATGCGCTTCTCGTACTCGTGCGTCACGACAAGGCGCAGACGTGCGAACAGCGCGACGACGTTGATCGTGAACGCCGTGAAGAACGGGAAGCGCCAGCCCCAGGTCAGGAAGTCCTTGGCATCCAGGCTGCTGTAGACGTACAGGAACACGCCCGAGGCAACGAAGAAACCCAGCGGCGCGCCGAGCTGGCCCAGCATGGCGTACCAGCCGCGGCGGTC